>JAABUP010010718.1_pt1 | contig 10718 bp, 11 predicted proteins | sample 5559201 | NCBI WGS metagenome assembly JAABUP01 (sample SAMN10711887, study PRJNA513373) | rock metagenome | isolation source: Antarctica rocks | place: Antarctica | reverse complement strand
AAAGCTGCATGTAAGCGGCGTCGTATACATGAAGCATCAAACAGCACACAGCACTTTGACAGGCCGTCCCAGGCGCGCACCGTCAGGACCGGCAGCGGGTTGAGGCCGTGGCCGGAGGTGCGCTGGTAGTGCACGCCGGCCACCAGCAGCGCCGGCAGGCTGGCCATGGCGCCGATGGCCGCGCCGCCCGGCGTCAGCGCCGACAGGTGCAGCGCCTCGAGCGCGGCCAGGCCGCCCGCCAGCGTCAGCATGCTCAGGTTCAGGCGCTGGAACACGCGCTTGTTGAGGTCCTGGCGCTCTGCCGCGCCCTGCCGCCCGGCGCATGCCAGCATGCGGAGGTGCGCGGTGCTGCAAGTTGCTTGCGTGGCTGCGTCGAGCGCGCGCAACGGTATGCACTGCTGAAGGACACGTCACACGCCAGTTTCTTCTGCTCACCCCCTGAAAGTACAGCTGCCTGAAGTGCCTCTGTGTAAGTGCACATCATGCTCTGTAGCAATGCGAGTTCAGTGAGCAGAGTCAGCAGTCCCAGCGTCCAGGCAGGTACCAGTGTCCGCATGCGTGCCAGCAGGCATCTTAGCTGGCTTACAGTAGGAAAGCTTCTACATCCTACACGATGCATTACAGCTTCACCGCATGGTCGTCTACGATTGCTTTCCCTTAACCGAAAACGACAATTTCTCCCTCTATGTCCTACTACTCGTAAGCGACTGCAAGCAACCAGCTCGCGCGCGATGAGCGCGCCGCATGTGGGAGCGCACCATGAGGCCGAGCGCGCCCCAGGCGCCAGCGGCCAGGCCGAGCGCGAGCAGGCGCATGAGCGGCTCGTGCAGCGCAATGTGCGGCAGGGCGGTCGCGCCAAACAACACCTCAGCTGTCTGCAGCCGCCCAGCACACGGAACAGCTCGATGCCTCACACTGTGAGCTCGGAAAGCATAGCAGGGCAGATCGGAGTGCAGCGCCTGTGCCAATTCCAAGACTGCGTGTCGATGCATTTACACAAACTGCTAGTGCCCAGCCTCACCAGGTGCATGTGGCTAACCCACAGCACAAATGACGGCAGTGCTTCCGCTGGATGCTGACCCGCGTCGTGTGGACAGACCCAAATACCCCATGCAGGTGGGCGAGGAGCTGCGTACCCCATGCGGGCTGAGGTATGCGGGCAGGGCCAGACCAGCCTGCAGCACGGCCACCATCGCGTAGGCGCCCGGGTTGCCGGCGCCGTACGTGTTGGGCTCTGCGTCAGCGCACCAGAGCTCCTCCCATGTGCCCTGGGGGTGTTGCTGACCAGGAAGATGGTGAGGCGAAGTGGAGCGCACCCACAACGAGCGGTTCACAGATGTCGTCTTTGTACACTGGCACCTCTTGCCCACCGCCGCTCGCGGTCGACATGACCTGCGGCCGCGCTCGGGTCACGCACTGCAAGTGCTGTGAGGCACAGCTGCAGCGAGGTGCTTGGCGCGCCCGCTCGCGCCGCCGCTCTCTCACGCCGTGATGCCCCGCCGGCGCGCCAGTCTGCGGCCGGGGCACGTTGGAGTCGTTCAGTGTCTGAGCCGCGGGTTGCACGTTGCTTTTATTGGTATCAGCATCTTACATAACAGCTTGCAAGGACGAGTGCACAAGACAAAGCGTGCGGAACGAGGCTTGCACACGTGAACATACGCACATAGGACCGGGGCTTGCCATATGGGCGACGCAGCCCACGAACGGCGAAGCTTGGGATGACAGCCCAAGTTGTGCTGCCGGCCCGAAGCACACGAGGGCAGCCGCCGAGGGTGGGTGATAGCGTGCCTGCAGACCTGCAGCACGTCAATGCGGCTGCTCTGGCTAACGCAGCCAAGCTGTCTAAACTTACCTTGACTGTGATGCACGGCAGGCCGATGGTCGACCTCACTGCCCGCACCAAGGCTGAGCGCAGCATCGGGAGTGTGTGAGGCAGCAGCGACCTGCCCAGGTGGTGGAAAGCCAAAGTTGCTGGAAGTGGCACTTGTGTAGTTGGAAACCAGGGTTGCCACTCAAAACTCAGTGTTTGCAGCATCACTCTAGGCCAGCCACACCACAAACATGCCAGACTCACTCCCCGCACTGGGCAATAAGCACGCCGCCCTACTTGACAGGCGGCCCCATGTTCTTGAGGATGTTGCGGACGGCCGCAAAGAGCGCGCCAGCCCACAGGCCGCCCAGCGCGGCCGGCCCGGCGTCAGCGTGCCCGGACGCCAGGGCAGGCAGCAGCGCCGCCAGGTGCGCGGCCGCGACCGCAGCCAGGCCGCCTTGCAGCAGCCTGAAGGGCCGGCGGTGGAGCACGCGGTTGTTGGCCGCCTCCTGCGGCCGCGCCGCGCCGCGGGCGTCTGCATGCATTTCACCTTCTTGCTCCCCCAGCGCCGCAAGGACGGCAGCGGCAAGGTGACATTCATAGAGCACGCTCCGATGATGGGCCAGCACTGAAGCGGTGCACCATGACCTCTGCGTGATGTCGCACGCAGCGCAGCAGGCACTGGTGCATGTCCTCCCGCCCTGATGCCCTGATGCTCTACAACATTTTCAACCCTAATCCTAATCCCGGAGCTAGCACAACACCGGCAGGAGAAGCTGCGGCGGCCGCGCGCAGCGCGCCTTGAGCGAGTAGGTCCAGGTCGTGGCCGCCAGCAGTGTGGCGCCGAGCACGCGCTCGACGAACGCGGCCTCCTCGGGGCGGCCGTGCCAGACCGGCTGCGCGTGCGCGCCCAGCAGAGCCTGCGGCATGCGCGCACCCGGTCCCGGGCTGCAAATGTTTCAAGGCAAGCGCTTGTGGAGTGCGCAGAGCATGTGCCCAGGCCCGCCTGCAGCGCCGTTGAGCTTGCTGCAATTGCAGCTTCATCAGTAAACAGAGACGCGCGCCATACGAGCGCCTGTGTGTTGCCGCGGCCAGGCAGGGGCGACGCATTCCAGGCGGCCACCCCTAGCAGCATGCCATATGGTGGTCCCGCGCATGCTGCGTCATGGCCAGCAGAGTGGCGGAGTCAGCACGATCGCCGGCACGAGCGGCCGGCGCGAGCGCCCCACCGTGAGGGCGGCGTCCGGCGCCAGCAGCGCGCAGGCCCCCGCGCCGGCCAGCGCCGCGGTCAGCACCGCATACGTGAGTGCCGCGCCGCGGCGGTTGTGCCGGCGGGTGTGGAACAATTTGCGCGCGTCCGCCGCAAGGCCCTGTGCGCGCACCAGGGCGCATGTCGCTGCACTCCTTCGCATCGTTTCCTTTGCATTGTTGGGAGGCTGTTGTTGGGAATGCCAGCACTCAAGAGAGTACACATCCCATCATCTGTACCTGACAGGATTACAGCCACCCGAGTCACTATGCCGCACCCGCCCACTTGTTCATTCCACAGATCCCCAAGCTCTTGACCTCGGAGCCCAGTGCTGTCGGCAGGCCGGGCGCGCCGCCAGCAGGGGCCCGGGGTTGAGGCCGTGGCCGGAGGCGCGCGCGTAGTGGGCCGCAGCGACGCCCAGCGCCGGGAGGCTGGCGGCGGCGCCCAGCGCGAGCGCGGCCGGCGCCAGCGCGGGCGCGTGCGCGGCGAGCAGGCCGCCGGCCGCGCCGGCCAGGCCGGCCAGGCCCAGGTTCAGGCGCAGGAAGACGCGCCGGTTGAGCTCGCTGCGGTCGGCGGCGCCCTGCGCGCGCGGGACATGGCCCTGAGCGCAGCAGGCCGCTTCGCGCTGGCCGCAGCTGAGAGCAGCATGACTGGGATCATCACAGGGTTGCTCTATACTGTGTCGTGTCTGCTACCTTGCGACGCATGCACTTGCAAAGTGCAAGGACGCTGCAAGGAGGCCGTAAACCATGTATGGAGCTGCCGCAGCACGCATTAAGCCCATGGGCGTTACGCTGGGTGAGCCAAATGAGCTGTTCAACACATTGAAAGGTCACCACTGCAGGGCGCAGGCCGGAGCGAGCGCATGCGCACCGTCAGCGCGGTGGCGGAGAAAGCGCCGACGATTGGCGCGACGGCCAGCAGCTGCACCAGCAGCGCACTGTGCGGCGGCGCGCCCGCTGCGTACAGCGCGCCCGCCACCTGCGGACTGTCGAGCCGTTGATAGAGTAGACGGCCGCCGCGTCTGGCAGACATGATAATTGGCACAGCAGCACCCACCTTGGCTCCAGCATGACAGGTTGACAGACGCAGTTAGACGGGCCCGCGCTTGCTGCCGGACGGCTGGTGCCTGGCGCGGGCGCCCGCACAGGCAGGACTGCACGCGCGCCATGCATGCCCGCCGCCGCGTACGTGCCTGCATCGCAAGCCCCTCACACAGGCAGGACCAGGCGCGCAGCGGCTGCGGGCGCGCGCCTGCCTGGGCGCGCAGAGCATGGGCAGCGCCGCGCCGCCGTGCGCGAGCGCCAGCAGCGCATACGCCCGCACCGACCCCGTCCCGGGCGCCGCCGACTCTGCGCCGCGCGATGCGCACGTCCGAGCGCCGCCAGTACCGGCTGAGGCTGCGTGTGCTCTATCTGCATCTGCATCTGTTCCTCTGATTAATCTGTCATGACGACAGCATCTCACTGCTAGCAAGTTGCTGAGAAGGCCGACATCCGGCCCATGACCGGGCGCAAAATTGGCCCCGCCACGACAGCATGCTGGCACCGCCTTACCGGGCAGGCGGCCGCACGCCGCCTGAGCACCCCATGCCGTGTCTTGACGGCGGTGCTGCAGGCGCAGCGCAGGGCTCGGCGCGGCGCGCGGGGCGCGCGCGCACCCACGCGCTCCGGGTGGTCGTCCGGCAGACGCTCGGCGACCGCCTCGGCCGGCGGCGGCGCCTGGAGCGCCGCCGCGGCGCTGGCCGGGTCCGCCCACGCGGACTCCACATTGTCCTGCGGCCCCGCGCGGGACGGCGCGCCGGGCGTCATGGCCATCGACGACACCAAGGCGTACGAGCTGGGGGACCCTCACCCCGGCATTGGGGCTGTCCGGCGGGGGCTTGATCGCGTGCGCCTGGCACTGTGCGCCTCAGTCGCGTTCTGACTGAGCAGGCGAGTCAGCCAGCGCCTGCTCCCGCGCCTGTGTGGCGTAGGCCGCAAGGGGTGCGCGCAGGGCGGCCGCGTCGCGCACACGCTGCCAGCGGCGCGCGTCGGGCGGAGCGCCGCTGCTCGCGGGGCCCGCTGCAGGCAGGGCCCCGCCCGGCCGCGCCTGCAGCCGGCGGCGCGGTCTGAGGCACAGAGCTTGTCTCGTCGGGCGGCCAAGTCATGACGTAAAACGCGCGCGCACCTTGCGCTCCGTCGCTTGCAGCGCACGAGCGCCCAGCATGCGCGCACAACCGCGCCGCAGCAGGGACGCCTGCATGCGCAGCATGACTGCAGTATGCTCAGGAGGTGGCTCATTTGGTACATCACAGCCCTCATTACCCAGTCTGGGCTGCACTGGGCTCGAGGGAAGGCGTGAAGCAGCTCTGCTTCTTTCAGAGAGGACCTGTATGTGGCAGCTAAGAGGAGGGTCGGCACAGAGCTGCTGAACCGCGGGCAGCATGCTCAGGCATGCGTGGCGCGCCGTGCGCACCAGCCTCAGGCCACAGTGCCTCGGCCAGCAGGCCAGCCTTGCGCTGCACTGCACGCGTAGGCTGGCGTTGTTCGAGGGCAGGGCCCAGGCGCCCAGCCTGGCGAGCCTCCTGGCAGTGCCTGCGGCACGGCATCACGCGCTCGCGTTCTGCAGGACGCAGGGCCTGGAGGCCACCGCCGTGGCCGCGAGCAGCGCGTGCGCGGCGCTCAGGCGCCAGGGGCTCCAGCGCGGCCAGCAGCGCCTGTATCAAAGCCTGCCGCCGTGGCAGTCGAGCGGCACGCAGCAGTGCGCCCGGGCTGCATGCTATGTCGCGGCGCCCTGCTCTGCTGCTTACGCATCACCACGCGCGGTCGTGCAGCAACATGCAGCTCACGCCGCGACGTGTGCAGGCGGTGGGTGCGTGCGCAGTGTGGCAGCGCAGCCTCACTCGGTGCAGCGCTGGGGCGCAGGTCACGCAACGCCGTCGTGCAAGGGCTGAAGCGGATCGACCACGAGCTCGCTGTCTACACGCTGATCTTCGCAAATGTGGTCGGCTGGCTGCTGTGGAAGACGCACCCCAGGTGAGGCCCCCGCCGGCCCTCCGCAGCAGGAGTCGCGCGGCCGAGCGGCCGGGCTTAGCAGCGCGCCGCGCGCGCGCGGGCCAGGGCGATGATGGGGCACGCGGTGCTGTCGCTCGGGCACCTGCGCGCCGGGCGCGTGTGGACGCTGGTTACGTACGCGTTCTCGCACCAGAACGCGGTCCACCTGGGCTCCAACATGCTCGCGCTCTACTTCTTCGGCAGCAACGTGGCCGCGGCCTGCGGCGGCGGCTTCCTGCTCGCGCTGTACTTTGGCGCGGCGGTCGTCGCCGGCGCGGCGCACCTCGGCTGGTCGTACCTCGCGCTGGTCAACGGCGCGCGCGCGATTGGGCGGCCGCTGCACCCGTCCGACTACCAATACGCGCCTGGGGCTCTGGGAGCGAGTGGATCGGTCAACGCGATAGTCGTGCTGGGCTGCTGCCTGTTCCCCACGCAGACGGTGCTCCTGTACGGCATCGTGCCGCTGCCGGCCGTGCTGTTCGGCGCCGGGTATGTGCTGTTCGATGTGGCCGGCGTGCTGGGCGACGGCCAGCGCACCAGCAGCGGGCAGAACGTGGGCCACGCCGCGCACCTGGGCGGCGCGCTGGCGGGCGCGCTGACGTATTGGGCCTACCGGCGGGGGCGCATCCGGCCCAGCTACAGGTGGTAGGGCGTGCGCGCGCGCCGGGCATGCCCCCATGATCTGTGTTTGTCCGGGCGCTGCCGTACCGGTGTTGGCCTGTTTGCAGCAGTCGTGTACAGTGTGTAGGTTGTGCTCACGCTTCCAGAGTAGTTAACGCATGTGTGCGGCGTCTGCGCGCCTCTCGTGTAGGAGGCCTGCACGTGAGACAGAGGCAGAAGCGCATCATGTAGTGGGCCGTACAGGCGCAGCGCCCGGTTAGGCAAGGCTGGCTGTGCTGCCTGTGCCGGCTGCAGAGTGCGTGTCTCTTGCAGCATTGCTGTGCAGCTGGGTTGTTCTGCGTTTGCTGCAGTACAACAGGGATAGGTTCCAGGGACAAACGCATGAACAAGTCACGCTGTATTTTACAGCTGACCGGTGCACTCAAGAAGCACTGCGTCGCTCACATGTCCGTGTAGCTCTGCGGAGCCTCACACGCATGCGCGGCGCTCTCGCTGGCACCGATTGTATGCAGGCGCGCGCTGCGCACAGGCGGGGACGCAGGTGTGCGGCTGTCGGCATGTCCACGCCGCCGGCCCAGCGGCCAGCCACGCCCCGCTGCATCACGCCGAGTAGGCCTGCAGGCGCTCGGCCAGGAGGCGCGCCGGGTCGCCCGGCGGCGCGGCAGCCAGCGCAGCCTGCAGCGCGGCCAGGCGCTCCCGGAAAGCCGCCATGGGCGCCGCCAGCGCCGGCCAGCCGGGCCCGAGCGCCGCGGCCAGGCCGCCGCCCGCCTCCCGCCTGCACGCGCCGCGCATGTTGCGTAAGTGCCGGCCATGCCAGTTACGTCAGATTTTTATCAACCTCCTTCCATGCAGGGCGCCAGGCTTGCTGCCGTGCTGTTGGGAGTGCGGTGGGCGCGGCCAGCGCCCGCTGCTGTGCCCGTGCGCTGCACCCAAGCAGCGCCCCGCCTCCCGGCTGAGCATGCAGAGGCGCGTGGGGCTCGGCACACGCAGCAGCCGCCGACGCTCAGAGTTCAGGCTCAAGCACGCGCCTCGACACGGCTGAGACAGCAGAGTGGGCAGGCGCTGGCGTGCAAGGAACACGCTTGCGCTGCGGACGACATTGCATGCGCAGCAGCTGACGCAGGCAGCGCCTCCCGGCTACTGCGACAAGCGCCCCGCCGGCGGGCCTGGGTGGCCCACCTGCACGCGCGCAGCGCGGTCCGGAAGTCCAGTACCGCCTGTAGCGCGCCGGCGAGCGCCCGTGCGGCGCCCGCCGCCGCGGGCTCGAGCAGGCAGGCGCCGCGCGCGCGGTCCACCGCCGCCTCATGTGCGTCGCGCGCCTCCGCAACATCCCGCGCGCCCTGCCGCGCGCGGCGCGGCCCATGAGCGGGGTCGCTTCGCAGCCTCCGAGGCCGCCTTACAGACAGACTCTGGCCGTGCGCGCTGCAGAGTGGCCAGAAGACTCGCTGGCGGCAGACGCAGGCGTGCTCCGCATAGGCTGGAGCAGGACGGCCAGCAGGCCTGGGCGGCAAGCAGCTGTACCTCAGCAGCAAACCATGCATGGCCCCAGCAGAGAGAGGTGCTGTCTCGAACTGCCTGTGGACAGGGGCGCGGCGGCATGCCTGCAGGCGCCGCGATAGCCAGGGGCCGCCCGCAGCGAGCTGCGCAACCATGTGCGCATGCATTGCGGCCACCGCGTCAGCGGCGGCTGCGCGGAAGGCCCACAGCCGCCGCAGCCGCCCCTCGCATTCAGGCTCGCCCGCTGCGCCTGTGGCGCCCGGACGGCCTTGTTTCAACACACTGCTTGTCCCCTGTCAGCACGCGTGGCCGCTGAAGCGGACGCGGGCGAGAACGGTTGGTGCATGGAAGCCTGTCAGTGCATGCGGCCCTCGTGGGCTTAATCCTGGCACAGGCGCCCCTCGCCTGGAGCACACGCGCCCTGCCCAAAACATTTGCCAGCGCGCTGGCCGGTCACCCATGCGCACGCCGCATCGCCGAGCGCCATAGCACTGCCGCATCGTGCACCCGCAGCCCGGCAACCACATATGACAGCCTGAACGAAGTGGTGAATGACGTCTGCGCACCAGCGGCCTGCACCAGGTCGCGCCAAAGCTCGTCCAGCAGCAGCGCCGCGCGGCGCACGCGCAGCAGCGCGCTGAATGTCTGCTGGTATCCCGCCAGCGCTTCCTGCCGAGGCGCGTCCCGCGTGAGTCTGGGCCGCTGGCCCCGGACAGCAGCGCCCTGACGCGCTGCAGCGCTGCTTGGATCTCACGGCGCACCGGCACCCCCTGTCAGATGCCTCGCGGTGGCTGCTTGTTGACGGCGACGGCGCGCAGAACATGGTTCATGTTGCGAAATGGCCGATGGCGCATGAGGCGGGAGCGCGCAGGCTGGGGAGCGAGCGCGCGCACCTCCGTCACGACGATGCAGAGCGGCCAGGGCGCGTCCAGGCGCAGGCGCGCGCCGTCCAGCGCGCCCGGCCCGCCATCGGGCAGGAGCAGGCGCGCCGGCGCGCGCGCGCGCTCCGCAGGCGCTTCCAGCCGCAGCGCCGCGGCGTACGGGTCGGCCTCGGCGGTGGACCCCTGCATCATACCACCCGCTGCGTCACGTGTGCACCCGCCGGGCCGCTACGCTTTGCCGCGTGCAGCTGCTTCTCACTATGTGCGTGCATCGCAGGGGCCGCCCAGCGTGCTGCCAGCATCGGATCCGGACCTCCGCCGACAGCGGCAGCTTGGCGCTCGGTAGGTTGTGCGGACATCCAGGTGTAAGCAGGAATGCCGCGCCCTGTGTCGTGCTTGTTTGTATACAATGGCAAGCTCCAACCGTCAAGGCTGTAACTGGCTTCGGACCCCATTGCGCCTCTGTCAAGGGCGCAATGCGCTGGCATGTGACGCGCACCCGCAGCGCCTCGTCCAGCAGCGCCTGCAGCTCCAGCGCGCCCAGCGGGCGGCCACGCGCGGCCGCGCGCGTCAGCCCGGCCGCCAGCGCGGCCGCCCAGTCGCCGGCGCCCTGCCAGTAGAAGCGGCGCAGCGCCGCCAGCAGCGCGTCCAGGCCCAGCGCGCCGCGCAGCAGCCTGGCGCGCGGCGCGCATGGCTCGGCACCGCGGCCTTGCTCCTGGCAGACGTGCTGACGTCCGCTGCAGCTGGGGCGTGATGCGAGACCCGGTAGGCGCCGATCTGTGGTCAGCCGCTGGGACGCGAGCTAAAGCGCACAGCCTGCCGTCTCAGGGCTGCTGGGCAACATTGTGGTCAGCGCGCGGTGCCGGGACTGGTTCTTTGCGGCCCGCTAAAAAACAAGCATGCAGGGCCGCACATAATGATCATCTGGGTGCAGGCGTGCTCGCAGGGCCAGCAGAGTGCATCCGCAGGGCCCTGCAGAGGGACAGGGGCGCGCCCGAGGCAGGCGCGGCTGGCGCACGCGTATTGCATGCGCACGCCCGCCAGCACGCACGCGTCCACGGCCTGCGAGAGGGGTACCCACGCGCCGCCGCCATCCCCGTCCCGCGCTTTGTCCTCTGCGCCCGCGGGGTCGGGGCGGGCGTCCGCATGCTCACTTTGGGCATCGTCGGCGCAGCTGCCACGGCCGCCCACCCCTTCGAGCACCGCATCGGCCGCCGCTCCGCTGTCCGCCAGCCTGAGCGCGTCCCCTCCGGCCCACCCCCGCTGAGCAAAGGCCAGCGGCTCCGGCGCATCCCCGGCATTGCCGTGCAGCACCAGCGCTTCGCCCGCGCCGGGCAGCTCCCAGCGGCGGCGCATGCCCGGCCGCGGCGCGGCGCCGCCCTCAGAAGCTGCCTCAGCAGCAGCTGGGGCGCGGAGCGCGGCGCTCGGCGGCGCTGCTTCCCTGGCCGCGTCGGCGAGCAGCGCAACCAGCCACTCAGGTCCTGGGTCGCTGGCGGCCGCCGCTGCCCCCGGCATGGGCGACGGTGACCGCAGCCTGGCCCTGCCGCCGCCGAACGGGCCGCCCCCCGGCGCTGCGGCGCGCACCGGCGTGCCCCCCGTGGCGTCCTGCCTGGCCAATAGATATT
>JAABUP010010717.1_pt1 | contig 10719 bp, 6 predicted proteins | sample 5559201 | NCBI WGS metagenome assembly JAABUP01 (sample SAMN10711887, study PRJNA513373) | rock metagenome | isolation source: Antarctica rocks | place: Antarctica | reverse complement strand
ACAGTCATCCTAGCGCTAAAATTGGAAGAAACTCTGGACATAGAGCAAAGGCCGAAGTGGTGGGAAGTGCGTGCCAATCGGAATGTTTTGCGGCGATAGAGATGACAGGCCCGAGCGTCAACAGTGCGAGGGGGGTAAGTAGCCGCAGCCATGATCCCCACATCCACTGAGCCAGTACCGCTTCAAATCCCCTAATCCTACAGATATCAGAGCGACCGGACCAACCAGATCAAGAAGGTAGCCCAATGAAGCTTCATGCGCTTGGCCATCGTTCTCATGGGCGATCGTGGGAGAAAAGGCCAGCCTAGAGACGTGGCGCGAAAGCAACATGACTGAAAAGCAACGATCACATTTGCAACATAGCTTAGATCTAGGAATCGTCAAGGAAAGACCAAGGCATCGCTACCGTTCAAGGAAAAGGTGAACCGCCGATTCAAATCTATTTAATATCTAAGGAAATAGGGCAGAGGGATACGACTCAGTAACATCTTTCCAATTATGCCCGGCCCTCTCAAGCCTTTCAATTTGCCAAAAATCATGCCTAACCTCTTACACGATTCCCAAGCCTTCCATCAAGTCCTTGGTATCATGGGTACTATCCTGTTCCAAATGATAGATCATTGGCCGATCCATCCTAGATGCCCTCGCGTGGGAGACCCTGGCTAGTGAAGGCAGATACTTCATTGATTTGAATAGGACCCGTAGCATTCATGTTCGATGTAGATGCTGGTCCGATCGATGAGTTGGAGTTTTGGCGATCTAGGACAGTGGACTCAGTCTGAGACGGTAGTTCGGCTGGCCCCGCTAGATCCCGACTGTCCAGCTCGAATGCTAGCGCCACTTAGTAAGCAGCACAAGGCTAGCTCTAATCACGTGACTCACGGCCAGACTCGACATCTCCACCCGCGTCTGTTACGCGACGATTGGTATACCATAGCTTGCATGCTCTGTAGCCTTGCCACACAGTAAGAGTGCTGATGAAAGTAGCAGTGATACCAAACACGATTGTGGCTATGGTCTGGGATGTTGATGAGGTAACTGGTGAAGTCATCTTAGTAATTTTGCTTGCCCGGGTGAAGAGGAGAACAAAGAGAAGAACATGGTCGAGGGGGGAGCGCGAAATTTATGTATGTGTTTACACTGGCTGGCTGGCTGGCTATTTGATTAATGTCAATGCTAGCATCCAGATCATCCTGTCCCCTGCGGCTTCGGTGTGATCACTAGGCTGGGAATAGCTAGCGTGCTGGCAAATGCCCTGCTCGCCTTGCTTGTCCCCATTTTTTTATGTACCCCGGATTCTGCGCATGACCTTTGTGCAGAATGCTCTACCTATCATGCGTGCAGCGCCAAACTACGAATGGGTTGCCACAACGTTCAAGGTAGAGCACGGAACAGAGTGTCAATTCCATCCACACTTGGTATGTTTTATATCCTAGCGCATTAGGAGCCTCCACCCCCACCCTTAGGCAAGAGTCTCCTGGATCATGGTATATCTTCGGCTCCAAGAACCAGGCTATCTATTGTGTGGCCACTTGGACTACTTGATTTTGCGAAGAATCTTCACCTCTCCATCTCACAGTATCTGACACCTCCCATGACCCAGGAGCGCGATAAAATATCTACGAGATTGATTTGCATGTAATATATAATTACTCGCGCAGATCGCATGCAAAAGCACACTATGTTCGCGGCTGATTGACGGTCAATATCGGGTTCGATACATAATGTCGCTGGATCAACGGTGAAGTTGTCGTTTTGTTATAGGTACTCCTATCGTGGATCTTTCGAGCGAAGAAAACGATCACATGATATCGCGTTCCGTTGCTTCAGTGGTGCGCGTCCAATCGCGTCCTCCCACAGGTCATTGGGTAAGAACGAATTAGACAGGGGCTCAGGGACAGAACTGCGGACTAGACATGCTCGATGAACCTTAATCTGCATCTTCACGAATCTGGACCATTTCTTTCCTTCAATATTTCCCAAAACCTGATTTAATTTGCTCTTCCCCTCACTCATTGGTTTCAAAGTGAAGCAGAACTGTCGTCCTGCGATCTTTCTACCAGGTGTGGCTTTCAATGGTCGATCCAATCGAATCTGCTAATTGGTTCGAAGCGAATAGCCAAGAATGATATGTGGGTTTTTGCTTTCATTATTCTTAATCAATGGTTACGCTTTAAGGGTGAGGGAGATGCGTTATAGCCACTATGCGACTACACGGTATTTGATGATTGAATCACGATCATTGTGGTCGCTTTTTGATGGAGCTAGCACAAATCGACTGCTGTATTAACCAATGAGCAGCAAAAGTTCATCTTCTCTGAAAGGATACACATGTTTTCCATGTCTTTACACAACGATGGATGCGCTTGTCATAACGAATTCTGCTATACTGAGCCATCACACGAGTTCCCTTACGCGAGGACACATGAAGCTCAGGATGAAGTCTTTTCCTGGTTTATGATTTAGCTGCGAGCACTAAAGACTGATCTCAAATCATGTAACCTAGAAGCAATCGAGATTGACAGAGAGTGAGATAGGTACTATCGCTGAATGCTTGTTCCTACCGTGCTTGATCAACAGGACATGTCGACTTGTCGTTCGAAGTCCTCTGGCTCTCACCAGGCGCTAGGTAGACACGGTCCTAAGCAGTAGGCCAAACATCCAAACAAAAGGTATTGACTTGTTATTCTGGTCCGGGTTCTAACTTCAATATTTTATAGCAATGATGTGCGCGAAGCGACTTCGGAATGTTAAGAAGCAATCTCCACTAGAAGGAACTCTCAGAGCCTGACGAAGAACGCGGAAACCGTACAGAGGCCAGACTAGCAGAATTGGAAGAATGACAGCCCCGCTGAATGGTGATATCGCCCACTGCATGAATTCTGAGAACCACGTATTGACTATACCCGTGACTTAACCCGCATAAGCTTGTATCCGTGGATAACTATGCAAAACGAAAGGCTCGAGATGGTTGGCTGTAGCGGCCGATTCTCCAAGCAATGCTCAATCCGCGAAATTCGACTTTCGCGTGGGCCAACCATTGACAACCCCGTGTATGCCTCTAATGTAATGTTTATTCGATCAATACCGCCACAAACTCTCCTCACAGCTCACGTGGTCACTGTTGAGCCGTCTGCTGCGACTAGAGTTGAAATCTAATGATGGTGTCGATAGTCTTGCAGGCTGAGGATCTCCTCTGTCGTCAGCGAAGCCAGAGACGTCTGTGTAAACGAATGGATCGCTTTCATCATTTGGCACTGGATGCGAAGCCGCAGTAGCAGCGACAGTGGCAAATGTTGTTGAAGGCTGAGATGCTGGGAGCTCGAATCTCTCAAAAGAAGGCCGGGAGCCAAGCTCGCCAAGCTCAAGCCCTAGAATATGACAGATTAGTAGAAGAAATCACCCCCCAAATGAACACACCCGCCAAATGAACAGCCTCTGTAGGGCTGAATCTATGATCCGAACATCAATATCAAAAAGTCATTTTCCGTCTGAATATTGTATGTAAAGTTTGTGTGGATTTTGATTCCAAGTATATTTTATATGAGACACTGTTAGCCATCTTGCGTTGATGTTGAGATATAGGGGAAGTGTTCATTTGGAGAGTGTGTTCATTTGGGGGGTGATTTCTTCTAAGTCCGCCTGACCAATCAAAGATGGGAGCTCACGTGACTCGAGAGCCTCTTCCGCGTGCCGACGGCTGCGACGTTCATGCCAGCTCTTGTACAGTCTATGCGCTTGCCATGCTGCGTAAACGCTGAGGAGTGTACTGAGGATTCCGAATACGATTGGGCTGATAGTCTGAGTGGTCGTTGGTGGAAGGGTTTGAGCCATAATGAAGGAATAATAGAAGATTGAGCGCGAACGTTTTTCTGAAGACAGTGTTGTCCGACAAGTGCTTTCGCGGCCATGAGCTCTGCCATTGTGTGCTCCAAGTCAAAGTGCGGCTCAATCTGGGCGGATTCCTTGGCGGACTACATGAAGCAGTTCGCGTAGGCAAAGTAAGGCAGGTCAGAGCGAGGCTGAGATCGATACCTCTCATTGGTTGGCGAACTCCGGCTGTATCAAGTATCACCTTGTTGGAATTCAGCCTTATGCTACCAACTATTCCCAGTTTTATGGGTGGATTGCCTAAAGCGGTTTAGCGTCTTAGCATCCCCCTGACACTTCTCTTTCTTCTTATATAACTAACTTAATTAATCAATTCCATACCTATAAGACCTCAACTTCTTCTCGTATTCCAATAGGTTATGAGCCCGGGATTCCGTCGAGGAGGCTCTCTAATTAGTTCAGTTTAATTAACGAAGTCTTAACCTCTTAGACTCATTATCGCAATCGACTTTACGATTTTTACGATTTTTGCTATATAGAAGAAAGTTGGCACGTGTTTAAAAAGTTAGTTTTTAGTATTTATTTTACCACCATCTAACCGATTATTAACTCCACTACCATAAACCTTCTTATATAGCTCTGTGTTATTATCAGTAGCTACTATATTATCGTCGGACTACTCCTACGCAATCTAGGCGTTTCCTAAGCTGAAAGGGAGCGATAATTATAAGCCCTAGGTACGCAGCTATAAGGCCGCTTTAAAATTCGACGGCCTATAGTATATTAACGAGAAAGACTCGAGACTAAAGCTATAGGTAAGGGAGACTTATCTAACTAAAGTCACCTCTACTAGTTATCTAAAAGTTACTAGGAAGGCTCCTACTGCCGCTAAGAAGATAGCCGTAGAGGCTAATTAGGAACTCTAGGACCTTAATAACGTTAGGTTTATCTAACGTATTATTATTAAATATAAAGAACGACTAGTAGGTCGTATTAAGGATAAAGTTCTATCCTAGAAGCTATAGGAGAAACTCGAGAAGCTACACGTTAACTCCGGGTTTACCTCTCGTTATATAGCCCTTTAAGAATTAATAAGTATATCGCTTAATAAAAGTAATAACTCGGTTAATATATACGTTACCGATATTAACTCTAAGGCTAAAGACCTAGCTAAGATAGGAATTAAATATAATAACTAGGTGTACGTCTCGATACTCCTAAATAACCTTAATAGTAGATTTAAGGATTTTATATATCGGACGGTAACTACTATAAAGGAAGTCCCTAATTTTAAGGACGTGGTTAAGATACTCTATAAGGAAGAACGCCTTAATAAGCGAGAAAATACTATATAGGCTATAGCGGCTTAGTTTAAGAGGTTCTAGAAGGACTAGAAGGACTAGAAGAACAGCCGCAGTAGCTCTAGGTTATCTAGAGCTAGTGGGAGTACGCTACCTACTACTAATCCTAAGTACGAAGGTGTTAGGACTAGACCTAAGTATCCCACTTATAATAATAGTGGGAGGCACTAGCCCAAATAGTACTAGACTCTATACTCTAATAGACGGCCTTAATGGTCGAAGGATTAGAAGGCTAAGAGGGAGTTAGCTAAGAAGTAGAAGAAGGCTGCTATCGCTATAACTAGAGGTGGATCGAAGAAACTAGACGATTTGCCTAACTAATAGAACCTCTCGATGCTAGCCCGAATAGCTAATTAGGAGACGAGGATAGCGATTAGTCATTAGACTATTAACCTAGATAAACTAGAGGATTACTAGGATTTCGATTCAGATATCTCGTCGATGAATATAGGTTAAAACCTAAAACTCTTAGTAATAAATAGCCTCGAGTAATTAAAGTTACCTATTATAGTAACGACTTACGTAGACCTTACACCTAATTTAGGTGGTAAGTCTACCTCCGAGGATATCGTTATAAATACGATATCCTAGGCGGTTGATATAGGAGCCCAATTAGTGCGTTCTCTATAAATCGCATATACAGCTAAACGTAGAGTTACTTCTAAATTACCTAACTAGTTAATTAACTCCGGCTATACGAACTATATATATTATAGTAGAGAGGAGTTCTCTCGTTACTCCGCTTATCGAATAGCTATTACTATCGCTAACGGTAACGTGGTTTAGACCGAAGGTCGTAGATTAATTAGTATAGAGTTACTTCTCCCGGATGGATCCACTAATCTCGTCGATATCGACGACGTACTATACGTACCTGATTTGACCTATAGTCTATTCTCTATCTATTAGGCCACTAGCAAAGGCTTCGGGATAGGTTTTTTTAATAATAGCTATTATATCATAAGGGATGACACGCTAATTGGGTGTGCTCCGAAGCATGGCAACGTCTATGTTCTAGGTGTTACCCATTCCTCCGCTATAGTAGCGTCTGCTGCTACTATAAGGATAAGGCCTAACTATAACGACGATATAGTCGATTTATAGTATAGGCGTCTCGGTTACCTTAATAAGGCTAATCTTAAGAAGCTGGTATATATAAGCGAGGGTATATTATTAATTAATTAACCTCGTTTATCTTATATATATAAGGCCTACTTAAAAGTAAAGTCTAAACGTAAGGTTTCTCGACTAGTTTAGAAGAATGTCGATGAGAAACTTACTAAGATATATACTAATCTAGGGGGGCTAATTAACGTCGCCTTAGCTAGAGGAGCTATTTACTATATACTCCTAACTAATTAGTTTACCCGATACACGTGGTGTTACACCTTTAAGTATAAGGATAACGTCTTTCCCTTATTTGCTTCGTAGAAGGTGATAGTTAAAAACTAATTAGGTTATAAGGTTAAAACGGTTCGAGTTAATAACGGCTCTAAGTACGTTAACTAACGATTTAATTTCCTATTTAAAGAACTCGGAGTTCTTCGTAAGCCTACTATTACTTACACCCCCGAGTAGAACGGACTTAGTAAGGTCTAAAACCGAACCGTTATAAGTAGTATTAGAGTAATATTATTTAACTCTAAATTAATACGCTATTTATAGGGTAAACTCCTATATACTAAGGTCTATTAGAAGAATAGGTTACCTACCTCCTACCTTAAGAGGATGACTCCTTATTAAGCCTAGACCGACGAAATACCCTAGGTAGGACACCTACGTATTATTAGATATATCGTATAGTATTATATACCGAAGGAGAAGAGGAAGAAACTTAATGCTAGGAGCAAAAAGTGTTACCTAGTAGGTTACGATAGTAACTATATATTCCGTGTTTAGGATCTAACTATACGGACTATCTAACGAGTATCTTACGTTGTGTTTAATAAGACTTACCTAGAGAAGTCTCTAGTTACTAACTACGGCAAATAGTTAGATAATAAGGTTATTATAGACCTAGAAGATAGGGTGACTAATAATGAGGCTCTTCTAGGGCCTATATACCTTAATATAGATACTAACGACTCAGTAATTAGAGACGTACTAAGTCACGTTATTAACTAATTAGGAGTCGTCGATAGGGGAGATATAGCTAGTGACTTAGCTATAGACCCATATAATCAGGATTCTATAGGAGTGTCAAATGCGGGCGGTTATTTTACCCCCGAGGGCTCCGACTCTATTAAGGTACCTACGGATAGCCTAGAGACTCACCTAGATCTAAGTACCGATTTAACTTATAGACCCCGACCGATAAGAAATTTAAAGATATCGGAAAAGGTTTTATAAAACGAACGTTAGTTAACTACGACTAACTAGGCCCAGCGAGATATAGCCTATAGTAAGCTCGATAAGACTATTTAGGCTGAGAAATAGTACTATAGACTCGCTACGTGTGACTACGATAACGCTAGCCACCACGATTTTAACCCTAAGTTCGACCTTAATAGAGTAATCCAACTTATAGGTAATAATCGAGTATATGCGGCCATAGCTAAGGCCGCTAAGTAGGAGCTATTAACCTTCTATAAGGCTATAACTAGGCCTAATAAATATTACTAGAAGAAGTCTACCGACTTAGCGATAACTAAGTTTAATAAGAAGAAGACCTAGGTCCTAGTTAAGAGGCCTAAGGATACTCTCGTACTTAGTAGTAGGTGGGTCTTCAAAATTAAGAAGAAACTTAATAGGACCGTTATCTATAAATCTAGATAGGTTATACGAGGCTTTAAATAAACGCATAGCGTTAATTTCGATTAAACGTTTACCTTAGTAGTTAAATCTATAAGTTTTAAGACTCTATTTACTATAATAGCCCATTTTAATCTAGAAAGCGAATAGATGGACGTCGTTATAGCGTTTCTTAACTCTATTATCGATAAGTTAATATACGTAGAGTAACCTACCGGATATATAACTAATAAGAATATAGTATATAGATTGCTTAGAGCCCTATATAGCCTTAAGTAATTACCTCGGGCCTAGTACTCTACCCTCTATAACTTCCTACTATTAAAAGGATTTAAATATACCGAATCCGACTACTCTATATTCGTTAATCGAATAACTCGTCTTATCGTGAGCGTGTATATTAACGATATACTGATTTTTGGACTACGTCGGTCTATAGATATTGCGGTACTTAAGAAGGCTCTTAATAATGCTTATAAGATAACCGACCTAGGCCTATACTCTTAATATCTCGGGATAGAGATAGTACGTAACCGGATTAATAGGACGGTCCGTATTACTTAAAGCACCTATATTAGGAAGATATTAGTTCGATTTAAGATAGCCGATTATACCTTAGTCGCTACACTAATAGTGGCTAATATAAAGTTCTATAAGGAATCTATTAGAGTCGCTATAATTACTAATACTTATAAGTATCAAAGTATAATTAGTTCATTTATATATCCTATAATATAGACGAGGGCTGATATTTACTACGCTATATCCATCCTCTCCTAATTTAACTATAATCTAAATGCGAAGCATTTCGGAGCGGCTAAACGAATACTCCGTTACCTTAAAGGAACGATAAATATAGGTATTACCTACGGTGGAAGAGATGGCCTTAAGGCCTTTACCGATACTAACTAGGGGTCTAATATAGCCACCCGTTTATTACGTAGTATATATATCTTCTTACTCTATAGAGGAGCTATTAGCTAGACCTCGAAGCGTTAGTAATCGATTATATTATTATTATACGAGGCCGAGTATATAGCCTAAACTTAGGCCTCTAAGGAGGCTATTTAGTTAACTAGGCTATTTAGTGAGCTAGATATAGGCTACGGCCTCCCGACTAATCTAGTTATTATTAAGGCCGATAATTAGGGTGCTATAGCCCTAGCTAAAGACCCTAGATTCCACTCTAGGACGAAGCATATCGACATCTAGTGGCACTTCGTCAGGGACCAGGTAGAGTCAGGAATGGTGGAGTTCTCGTAGGTTCCCACTAATGAGATGGCAGCTGATAGGCTGACTAAGCCGTTGACTAATAAGAAACACGCTAGGTTTCTCCGTCAGATTGGTCTGACCAAGGTGTAAAAACCAGTTGGTTGAGAAGAGATATTTGGTCAATTGCATATAACTGAATGTGGGAGTGTTAGAATTCAGCCTTATGCTACCAACTATTCCCAGTTTTATGGGTGGATTGCCTAAAGCGGTTTAGCGTCTTAGCATCCCCCTGACACTTCTCTTTCTTCTCATGTAACCAACTCAATCAATCAATTCCACACCTATGAGACCTCAACTTCTTCTCGTATTCCAACACACCTACTATAGGTCGAAGATACGGATACTAAGGCCTTGAAAGTTGTGTGCTTCCACATTACCATGCTCTATGTAACGGTTTGAATGCTTTCACTGTTTCATCATTTCCTGCCTATAAAGAAAAATGGTCAAGGCTTTGAAAAGACGAGAAATTGCAGATAAGTCTCCTATCGGAAGCCCAAAGTTACTCAGTCATGTCGACCACCTGATTGAGGCTGATTTCTGGCCTTCTATCCCAGTATGCTACCCTTGCTTCACAATAGCGAGGACAGCTTGGTAAACATAAGGAATAAGGCACTAAGAATACCAATCGCCGTTGTCACTCCGCTGGAATATGGAGAGATCTGCGAGGCCCTCTTTCATTGTACCACTGAGCAAGCCGTGAGTTGCTTAGGTATATGAGGGAGAACACTACCCTCAAGGTTTTGACCTAGTTGAGAGCGAGAAGTCATCAATGCTGCGACATGGTGTACTAACAGCGCCTACAGCCTCCTGGAGAAAGCCAGGGGTCTTTCCTTCGAAATGCTTGCAAATTCGCCAAACGATTTTCATGGTAGCTGTCATGTTTCTGCCAGAGACAGAAAAAAAAGCGAGCCTTGGAAACTCTGGTAATCGGTATTACCAATGCCGCCGCTGGACATATTCTACTAGGGAAGGCGATGAATTCATCTACATTCCCCATGAAAGCGTATTGCACGCCAATCTCGACCGGGAGTATTGAGAATTTGTCTACAGCTGCTCAGACAGTAGTCTTTGTCGGTTCCGCCAAAATTGTCTCTGGTGGCCTCTCATATGTGCTCGCTCGCCATAAAACAGGAGTTGATAAGCAGCAGCGAGAACAAAGAACGAGCCAGGAAATTAGATAAGTCACTCTAGTCTCTCATTCGATCAATCTTGCATACAAATGAAGCGCATTGAAAAACGATGATTCCCCCGAAGACAGCTTGGGCATGCATGTCTTCTATCTCATAAACGAGTAGTTTAGTCAATGAAAAAAAATCCCGGTGATCCGTTCCATATCGATCGCTTCATTGACGCCCCTCGGAAACAGAAAGAATTGCACACAAATATGGTCCCATTTATGACGCTAATAATAATGGTAAGACCAACGAGATCGGTGCCTCCTATCTGTGATGGAAGGAGACTCTGTTCCCGCACGAGATGTGTTCACGTTCTTATTCAGGGTCAC
>JAABUP010010715.1_pt1 | contig 10721 bp, 7 predicted proteins | sample 5559201 | NCBI WGS metagenome assembly JAABUP01 (sample SAMN10711887, study PRJNA513373) | rock metagenome | isolation source: Antarctica rocks | place: Antarctica | reverse complement strand
TCCACGGATCAGAACTCTTGGCACCAGGATAACTCCAAAGTTCAAGATCCATAGCCACATGCCAAGTTTGTCGGTGAAATAATCCCGACTGGAACTTATGGCGCAGGTTCAGACGGTACTTAGTATCCTGGAAACAACTTGAAGGTAAGTAAATGTTTCCAAACATAATCGGAGATTTTGAATTGTCACCGTTTCTTTCTTACGCGTCTCGTTCTCTATATTCTTCAATTGCATCCCAGACCGTCGAGGCCGAATTAATGTTAACCAGCAATCAGTTTGGTAGGTGATACGAGTATGGGGCCGGGACGTTTCGACGCCAAGGACTTGAATGGTTTTTGCACACGGCAAAATCCGGCATGTCACGTCTGAGCCAGGAGCAGATCCCGTACAGACTGCCAAATCCTGGGCCAGAGGATCTGCTAATGCGCCATCAATGATCGCGGTCGCGTTTTGGTCTGCCAACTCCATGGCGAGACTGTCGATGCCTTGGCTTTGGCATTGGCTACATTCCAGTGGTTCCATGGTCCAAAACCAGGGAAGCAAGTACTGCCGCCTGAGAGAGTCGAAGTTTCTCCCGCTGCTCAATCGTAGTGCTATCCAACACTAGGACGAAAAGACAGCTGTAGTTCCGAACCCGAGCCCAGCAATGTTACATCGTCACCTGTTGACTTTCACCGTCTACGTTGTGAAAGTCCCGTCTTTCGAATGCCAAGGCTAGATTCAAGCTGATTACCACAGCTCACTCGCCTGATGTATGCACTCCATGATCCGGGCGACTTTCATGTGGGAATAGTTCAAAGATCGGGTTGTTACCATGAGAAAGAACCAAACCAGACTTGGTCTTTCAATAGATCTATTGTTGTCTGACGCAGCATGAATCATTAAAAGTTATGATTGCTATGTACCAGTTAGATATAATCACTTCGCTGTGCTCTGGTAGACGCTAGGTAGCCTGCTTGTTCTGACAAATGAATCATCCCTCCCCATTGTCAGAAGAGCTAACATAGTAAAGACCGTGGAGCGGTCTTCCCACGGGCCAGTGGAAACTCTCTTCCGATCATCAAGCTTCCTTGACAACATACTTTCGGCAATGACCGCGGAATCAAGTCCGGCCTACATCAGTTCCCCATGGCTCTCCTCTCAGCCTTTGACTTTGCGTCACATGCTCTCGTTTTGCAGCTTATTCCTCGAGAGATCCATTTGTTGCTGGCGATTTGAAGCTGAAAGAGAGAGGCAATTCATCAGCCCATGCTGCATGAATCGAAGAAGAGCTACTTGATGGTACACTATTAAAGTACTGGTAGGGGGCAAATTGTTGATATCCGCCAATGTGACGAACGTCATAGTTGAGCTAGAACAGTCTTGACAGGTATTGCCATGATGGATAAATGACGGGTAAGTAGCTGCTGAGGCGTCGGAGCTAGTGTATTCGAGGCACTTCCTACCGAGCAGCTCATTCATAGCTGATCATCAGACTCAACTTGAGCTGTTATCGATGCTTTGAAGAAGGAAAGATCATGGATGAAGGACTTGCTGAAACAGGAAAAAGATAACGCCTTCAAATCTTATCGAGAGAACCATGCTCCCGATTCAGCAAACATGGTGACAACGGGCAGATGGAAAAGGAACCTTGCCATCCTTCTATCGCGAGTTGAGGTTGAATGTAATCCTGACAAATTTCTTTGGAGAGGTTCATGGTCTCTCCTGTGTCAGGGCCTGACGCAGGGGAGATTTGAAAGTACTGATACTCCTGCATATAAAGCCTCGGTCCCTGACATCAAGGAAGAGCAGTAAAGAAACACACAAAGTACCATTGCACAGAGAATAGTCAAAATGGGAGTTTTATCTCTTAAACGTGCCTCAATTCTGGTACCTAGACTGGCACAAAGTGTCCGCAATGCCTCATATATTGGAACGTCTCTCCACACTAACAGAGTCTCCCCTGTTGTCAAACTCGACCTCTCTCCAGCCCTGCGGCAGTATCGGTCATTCAGCATGGCGGCAAACACGACCACAATCACCGGCGATGATGCTCCCCTTCAGCAACTCCTTTACTTCCGCAAAATGGCTGTCGCCAGTCCTTTCATAACCGAGAAAGCCGCACCACCCGAGGCACGCAAGTTCGAATTTCCTCTCGGCACCCAGTTCGAAGCCCCTGACCGCGACGTTGGCCTGTCTATGGCAAGCATGTACGCACACGCCATCCGGCAATACGATATCTGCGCCATAGAGGTAGGGTGGTCAGACCCAAAGAGCCAATTCATATTAGATGTCGTCAACGCGATGGGCTGTGCCCCAGATACCCACAGCAGCGCCCAAGGCGCGCCCTGGGATGTCAAATTCAAGCCCGAAGGTGTCTATTCCGAAGGCACAGGTCAGAAAGCGGTCTCAGTATCGCACTCAATGGGCGAATTCGCGTGGCACACCGATGCCGCTTTCGAAGAAATACCCGAGCGCTTCTTTGGCTTCCACATTATTCACCCAGACAAAAGAGGCGGTGGTGTCTTCCGCATCCTTAGGGCCGAAGACCTAGTCCGCTGACTCTCCAAGGAGGCTGTCGACGTGCTGAGTAGCCGCGAATTCGATTTTTGGGTCCCTCTAGAGTTCTTCAAGGGCAAGAATACCGTCAGGGGCAAGGTGCTCGATATCGACACCATGACGGGGCGAGTATATGTACGCTACAGGAAAGACATTTTGCACAACCCACCCTCCGCGGACGTCAATGCCAATGCAGCTATCGAAGAGCTCAACGACCTGCTCGATACTCCCGAGGGCGTGGGCGAGCATGTACCTGGGTCTGTATTCAAAGAGAACACAGTGCTACTGATGGATAATGCGCGGTACCTGCATTCTCGCACTGACATCAAGGATCCCAGGCGCTGGCTGAGGCGGGTTCGCTTTCACGGTACGCCAGGATCAGTGCAAGAGTGAGAGGCGACCACGATCTGTGTAGATGTTTTGAAGTCCGTCCTCGTGGCTACTTCCACAATGTCCAACCATTGGATGAGAACAACACTTTTAATGGATTTTCTTCGAGTTTAAAGTTCCATCTGGGTCGAGGTTCCAAGGCGATTTCTTCGTAAAAATAGGCAGTAGACAAAACAAATGTCAAATTGCAGATACACGTTGAAACCCTCACAACCAGTGCTGTTTCTCAGTAAAGATCTTGTTCAGTATGACGATGTTTTGTGTCGTGATGGCCCCGTTTGCCAGTGTTGAAATGGCACATAATCTAATCCCCAAAAGTGGAAACATCATGCATGGAATGATGATCGAGTAGTATTCTCAAAGAAAAGTTGTGTCTATTCATAGCAGACTATTGCTATCATGGATGAAATCGCGCAACTCCTGCCGCGTTATTCGTATGTCATTGCAGCCCTTAGTTGGCGTTGCAGAAGCTCGACCTTCATGCTGTCTCGGCTCCATCTGGTAGCTGGCAGCTAGCCTGGCAGGACTTTGATTGGGTTCCTCATTGGAGAAAATTCCGATTACCGAAGCCACACTGGGAAGGCGCAGCCTTCACGGCAATTCAGAAAATTGTAACTCAACCTCGCCTCAGCGCTTTGACACTCTCCACTTTAGCTACCGACAAGGTCAAGAATGTACGGGACTTTGATTGGCGTTTAAGCCTAGGAATGCATGGGTGGAAAAGGAACTTGGGGACTGGTAATGCTTGATTCACGGCCCACATCCTGCCAATCAGATTATCTCAAAGGAATGGCGGCTAAAACCGATTCAAAGATGGAGCTGGGTGAAAAGGAGCATTCGAGGATAGGCAGGCGGGTGGAGAGACTGATGAGGCTCTGAGTCACACTAATCATTCAATCGTAACTCGATATGTCGCGCTGTGTTCCAAATTCCACTCCTTTAAGCCACTACAAAGTAGCTTGGGTATCCTCCGTCTATAGCGACTCCTGTGCCCCCATTGACGCCCACCTCGTTCACCCCCCCTTCCCCACCCCCACTCGTCGCAACGCCGAACCCTGGCATGATGGCAAGGTTCACACTGCCTCCACTGCCACCTCCATTTTCCTCGCCACCACAGGTCTTCACGACTGGGCCAAAAATGCTATCAACGCACCGTAGGAAACTCGGCGCTGGTGCACCAACACTGGGCAGCCAGAATCCCGCCGTGCAGTTGCCTCCTCCTTCAGCTCCAATTGCCTTCGTGGGTCCAGTTGTTGTGCCATTGGTGAAAACCCATGCGTCTGTGGCGGGAGGACCGTATGAGCCGGCGAGAGTGTAGCATATCTCTATCATCGCATTTGCACAAGCATTGACGTCTAAAGTCTGGGTGATAGAAGGCGGGGCAGTAGTACTGTTGAGGCAGGAGACACCGTACGCCTGTGGCTTCTCGGTATGGTTTGTGTAGACCTTGGCATGGCATGTGGAGAGCGTATTAGCTTGAGCGGAGATTTGAAGGGGGGGACCGCATGGATCGGGGAGCGAGGCATTAGGCTTGCCAGTGCTGATGCCTTGATTGTTCTCGATGGAGAGCGCCGTTGCCTGGGCACTCGCGACGGAGGCAGCGTAGGTGGCAACGCTGGCAGGTACTGTGAGCTGAGAGGGGACGGGGGGGAGGTCGTAGATCCCAAGAGCAGCGGCGAAGGGGATCAGTGGTAGGAGGTGAGGGACTAATTGCATCTTAAGATACTTCTAGAAGACGTATATTTGGCGAGGTCAGCCTGAGTTGGGAAGGGCTGGTAGCAAAGGTCGTAATCCTCGACGCCAACCAGGAGCGAGGATGAGTGGAGGAGAGCTGTCTCTCAGCAGATTTGACTTGCGGTACTCTGTTGCGAGTAATGTCAGCAGCAAAGATGATTCACGATGTCCTATCGTGACACCATCGAGGGAATATGCAGGTTCAGAACGCGCTGCGGCAACCACACGCCTGCTTGGATGGCTAAAACAAAAGTTGCGCTTGTACTGCGCATACAGAGAAATGCTGTGAAACGCTTCCGCGGTTTGGAATCCACACTTCCGAAAATATAGAGAACTTACTTGACAATAGTATCACTTGCCGACAAGCAAGTCACATGTTTGCCAACTTGTGACGACATAAAGATCAATGAACGACATCCACAAGCGACTTGGGTGCCCAGCTTCGAAGTTTTCAACCAGGTTGTCCACTTCTTTTTAATACTAGCCAAACCATTCTCCGCACTACCCATAGTTCTATTCTTATTCGCATGACGTGTTTCATTGCTGGATTATTGCCCCCAGCGGCCTCAAAAGGTCTGTTCAATTGTCGCTATAGCTCGCTAGATGCTCATAGCGACACCTAGCACGTCGCTCGCTCGGGAGACCAAGCAGAGGGCTTCAAATTTAGATAATGGACCATACGTGTTGCGCATCATGCCTCAAATGGCATAGAGTCTCGACACTCAACGATTGAAAATGGGTGCATCTTGTTCCAGGCATGTACGTCGAGAGGCAGCTGACCGGAGGCCTAGGTCGACTGGATACCTTGGGATGACATGCGCTCCTTATGACGGCATGCGTCTCATGCACTGACGTGAATGGTCGTGACCAAGTAGTCTCCTCAGCTCTTTACAGCACCTAAGCTTGTATGCCAGGACCCCAGTATCGCCTCTCGCCAGTGTAGAATCTGTCCGCCACCTCCATTTATTACTGGCCCTATCTCAGCCTCTGACTCCTCCCTCGCTTTTGATCATCCAACTTGGATATTTCAGGGCCCAATGCGTTTTAAAGGTCATGCAGTGACGTGAGGTGATGGCCGGAGGCAGAGAAAGTGAAGGTGGTTCATTCTGGGATTTGTGTGGCTGTCAAGGCACCTTGGGGATCGCTCAAGGATACCTGGAGGATTAGAACTCTCAGCTCCATTGCCATTGCTTCAACGATTGAGTAGGAGGGTTCGTCACTAAAGGCGGCTTCTAGGTCCAAGAAAATTGATCAGATTAGGAAGTACGCTGCTATCCCATTGACTACAGTCTCAAGAGCCTCGCGCGAGACCTCTCAACGTATTGGCCATTGGTCCATATTGGTGAGATATTGTCTAAGGTCTAGATGATGTGTAGGTTTACAGAATTGAAATTTGGTGGGCGTGGTGGGCGTGGTGGGCATAGGCTCTTGAATACGTGTTCGTGCCAAGCCCCTTCATTTTACGAGTCCTTATTCAGTTATCCTATGTGACGATGGAACTTTTACGTCAATCTTGTCTAATAATGCTATTGTGATAGACGTTGGGCTTCAGTCGTACATTATATATAGAGACAAAGGAAGCCGGCTCCTCTTCTCTCAAACTTTGATGTGTAACGCCTAGACATCTGTTATCGGATCATCTCCTTGGCCGCTATGCAATAAACGAAAGGCAACAATGGGATGATAACCACTATGCAATGCTCCATGCGCGATGCCGAAATGATATGTAGACTCATGAGCTTGCCCCTTCACTGATGTATGGCGTCGTACTATCCACCCCACTTACCAAATAAGCACGATCCATCAGCGGCTTTCGAAGGGCAGGCATCCGGATTTTTTATGGTATCGATATAGTAGATCGGTAATTGCGAGATGCAACTCTGATCCAAAGTCTGATTTGCATAAAAATTGAGGATTGGCCCTCCGGCTTTTCCTGTGAGAGACACAAAAGTTAGCCATAGTCATGCCGCGGCGAGATTCCACAGTACCATCATAAGTACAGCTGTATGCTCCATCGAACAGCGTACCCAGATCGGCCCAGCCGTTGCCGTTGATGGCGTTCAATATTGGATAGCTGTAGGCATTGCCCTTATTTTTCCATAGCAGGTATTGCCGTCATGTATTCATACTCCAAAACAATGCAGCTGATTGGTCGTAATGAGACTTGTCGCCAGTCTCTGAACAAATGGTGCCACCGGAGACGTTGGCACAATTAGGCGAATTGGCAAATTCACTGGCAGTGTAATTTCCCATAACTACAGCGAACCACCCATTTTGCGACAACGATTCCGATGTCATATATGTCTTGAGTCCAAAGTCGAGACCCTCCGTTACGTTGGGCAGTGACAATGATTCGTGACCAGAAAAGGCGCCACTGGACGCAAAGTTGACAAAGCTCGGAACGTCACTCATGATGAGACCGAGCCCGCTGTTTATGATCAACTCGATCTGATCTTTGGCGGCTGCGACTTCTGTTTCTAGGGCAGAAATTTGGAAGATCTGGGAGTCGGTGGTGCCTCCTGGCCACAGAGCTTTGGCTACGCCTGGTGCTTGCTGTAATCCAAGGGACAGCCCTTGAGCCGCCATGCGCACAATAGCCTGGAGGCCCAGTATCACGCTTGCTAATTCTGGAGCCTGGAATGGTGATTTTCAGTACGGCATCTTCGAGACAACATATATGTACGTACCCCTAAAAATGCCAGGCCGACAGTAAGCCCAGTCAATACATTCAATATACTCACTGAGGCCGAAATCCCATCAATAGTTGAGGTCAGGGGTGCTGCAATCGCAGAGGCTGACGATGCTGCATTTTGCAGAGCTGCGGCATGTCAGAACATGGTATCATAGGAGATGACCCCTCTTTCAATATCATACCTTCAAAGTAAGTGGTAAAGAAATCATTTATGTCATAGATATTTTTGAGGACGTATCGAACCTTTGGAAAGACGGCCGGATCGATATTCGTGTCCAAAGTGTTATCCCATGTACACTTCTGGGCGTTTACGACGTTGCAGTCGGCCCCGGCTAGGCCTCTTCCAAGACGTATAAAGCACGTCGACCATGTCTCATCGTCTGTGCAACATCCAAGACCATCCTGTTTTGCGTCACATTTTGGGATGGTATAGGCCCAGCCTGGAAGATTCGTTATTATGCGGGCGTGAATGGTGGATTTATATGAAGTACGTACCTTTTGTTGGGTCTGAGAGATAAAATGCAACCTGCTCCGATGTCCAGCATTGGGAGTCAAACACTGCAGCTGTATTTCCACAGGTATCCTGCCTTTTCTCGAGTGACTGCATTGGTGATGCAGTAATGAGCGGCATGACGAGGCATAAAGCAAGAGGTAATCGAAGGAATTGGGACAACATTGAAACTAATAGAAAATTATATTACGGCGACGAAAGGATTTGAAAACATTAAGGTGAGCGCCAGATGTACAAGAAAGATCGAGACCGAGGAGATGCTATAATCTAGGGCTTCTCCCAAAACAGAATCTCTGCTACCAGATTCTGAGTTTCTCAAGATTAGCGACCCGTGCCTATTCCGTAACTCTTCTGGTAGAGACGCGCGATGCAGCCACCCGCAATGGCTACCAAAAACAAATTACATCCCCACGGGGAGCCGTACGATGCCATGTGATGTCGCGTGGGGGTATGGCAGCGATGATGAGTGGTCACGAGCAAGTCGCGGGATGATGCTGTCCTGAAATGAAACATGTGAAACATGGGACGCTTAGAGGCAACCTTAAAGATGACTCTCATACGTCGTTTTACGTAGCAGAAATACCAGCCTGTTTCAACAACGTGTGTTTCAATGATGATCACAAAGGAAAGCGAAGCATGCGATGATGTAGAAGGAGCCGAAGTGATACCTCAATCTGAGTTCCTGAAATTCGTGTCGTAAGTGCACGTCGAGCTAGATGCAAATTGGTCTTGTACGGAACACAGCCTTTCTATCGCGCTGAGGTTTTCGAAGACTGCGCGCTGCAATCACGTTACCTATCTGATGAGCGGTGACAATCAATCGATAGATTATCGTTTGCGACGGACTTGACATTCCAAGCATGGGCCCAATTCTAGTAACAATAATCATCCAGGCCGAGCTCGAAAAACGCCTTGCAGCTTGTCATGAATAAGATCATCACCATCCATGTCACGACCGAGACCTACATGAAACCTGTGGGCCCCAAAGGAGTAGGAGCCTTGTCTCAATGATAATATTAGATATCCATAAAGAATGTGGTCTCTGAATGGCAAGGGAAGGTGAAGGAAGTCGATGGCACGTATGCCGGTCCTGTCTGAATCATATAAGGAATTTATATAAGGTTCAACCGCCGCTACTCCAAAAAGATTTCAGCTCTCTAGATGCAGGCCTGTCCGTAGAGGATGTAATTAAGTATGTACCGTAGAAATTTTCTCCCATCGAAGATTCAATTACTATGTCGTACGATATGACTTGCCCAGACTATTTCGGCCACATAGACTGAACAAATGATCCATGATCGTGTCTAGCTGCGGCCTGAAGCTGCTTGACGAGGAGGGTTACGACATGCAATTCGGAAGCTAAAATACGAGGGCTTCTTTCTGCATCGCGCTGGTACTGCAGAATCCGAGATTGACGCTCTCCTAAATGATATGCATCAGTTGTTTCTTAGAAGTTGCTGTGACACGCTCGCAGGCTCCCTTGGGGACTGGTCGAAGTCTGTATGTTAATGACAAGCGTTGAGGTTGCCGATTTTTTGTAAGTTGCGTGCAGATGTGCCTTGTCGCACTGCAATGAGCTGCACTTCGTGGTTGAATGCAGGTTTCGAATGCAGTGTACTTTGAATTTGGTAAACGACATGATTTGGTTCTATGGGAGACGTGTTATATTTATGCTATGTGCCAAGCATAGTAGGGCTGAGGCTGATTTCCATGGAGTCTTCGGAGACTCAATCCCGAGTCCCCGCAGTAGTGAAAGCTGATTTATAATGCAGTGGATTATGTAAGGCAATGCGAGAACCGGCGACTTCCCATCTTTTTTCAGCGAGCTCAAATATCATTTTAACACAATCTACACGAGTCACGACCCCTAGAACAATGTCTAGCAAAGTCCTCTTACTCTATGGATCCGGGGCTAGGGTGGGCGCTGCGGTCCTCCAAAAGTTCGCCTCGAACGGGTGGAAGACGGCTGCCGTTGTCCGGACGATGAAGAACGAATACAAGAAATCTGCCGACTTGGTTTTTCAGGCCGACTTTACGAATGCTGAAGCCATTCAGAAGATTTATAGCGAGGTTGAGACGAAGCTAGGGACGCCAAAATGCGTCGTCTACAATGGTATGAACAGGCGGCGACTAGTCGTAGTCCAAAGGGAGGCAGCTAACTTGACTACTTTAGCCTACGCTCTTGAATCAGCTGTCAATGACCCCACCAAACCCTTTGCCGCTTCACCTGATAAGTTCGCGACGGACATGGCCATCAACACGGTCGGCTGCTACGCCGCTGCGTCCTCGGCGGCTGCAGGTTTTGCAAAGTTGTCGTCGGGACCAAAAGTGTTCATATACACTGGCAACGGTCTCCCCACGACGATCATACCTGAACTGCCTGGCCTGGGTGCTGGGAAAGCCGCTGCTGCATACCTCATCGAGACCGCCGCCAATGCTCTGAAGGATGACTCGCACTGGTACTTTGCTGATGAGCGTTTTGCGGATGGGAAGGCCGTGATGTCGTACTTGAGTGGAGAGGCGCACAGCGAGGCTTTTTATGAGCTGGCGATGAGGAAATCACAGGGTCCTTGGAATTACACCTTTGTGAAGGGCAAGGGCTATCTCAAATGCTCGGATACAGTGGACCACGCATTCATTACTCAGGCAGAGCTGTTTGCGAACCTTGGGAAATGAAAATGTGTCTAGAGAGCGGACGACTTCTTCAGTCTGATAGATGAATGCTGAGAGCCGATCATAGATGGTGGCAAATCGAAGTAATAAAGTAATGACTAGCTTCCACGAAATCGGTAACAATTATCTTAAGATGGTTCTATCTTTTGTTTCAGCAAGTTCCAGGGTGCCAGTATGAGCCCC
>JAABUP010010712.1_pt1 | contig 10723 bp, 9 predicted proteins | sample 5559201 | NCBI WGS metagenome assembly JAABUP01 (sample SAMN10711887, study PRJNA513373) | rock metagenome | isolation source: Antarctica rocks | place: Antarctica | reverse complement strand
GCGTCCGGCACGAACCAAATCGACCATCTGGCGGCGGAACTCAGGCGTATACGGAACACGGGTTCTGGGCATCAGGAGCACCTCTGGCGAAAGCTTCAGGGTGTCCACGAAACCGGGTCAATCCCACTACGTCGACCTGACGCATCACCTGCTTCAGACCGCTCTGGAACTGCGGCCCCTGGGTGCCGCCATCGGCGTAGAGCTTGAGCAGGAAAGGATGCAGGCCGAACACGGTCGCCATGAGGAGCACGCCGCCGTCACGGTCCTGGATATCTGCGGCATGGACGATGGCGTGAAGCAGCAGGCTCTGGTGTCTACCAGGACGTGGCGCTTCTTGCCTTTGATCTTCTTGCCGCCGTCATAGCCAGACGGATCGATGCAGGCCCCCCCTTTTCAGCGCTCTTCACGCTTTGGCTGTCGATGATCGCTGCTGTTGGACTGGCATCGCGTCCAGCCATCTCGCAGCACTCTACATACAGTGCATGATGCAGGCGGCCGAGGGTGCCGTTGTGATCCCAACGGGTGAAATAGTCATGCAGAGTGCTGCGCGGGGGGAGATCCTTCGGAATCGCGGCCCACTGACACCCCGTGCTGAGGATATACATCAGGCCATTGACGACCTCACGCACGTCGACCGTCCGCTTGTTGCCACCTCGCTTGGCCGAGGGGATCAATGGAGCAGCCATCGCCCATTCCTCGTCGGTGAGGTCACTCGGATAGCGAAGCTTTCGGCGGTCGTAGCGACCACGGTTGCCGTTGGCCCACATCGTCGGCATCCTGCGAAGCGGAACGACTTCGAGTAAATCACAACCAACTCAGCGAACTCAAGATGTTCCCGGATGGACACTCAGGCATAGTGTAGGCGCGAGATGCACCTTCGCACATGATCGAACTGAGCAGCAAAGGAGCCGGGGTGGACGAAGCTTGGGCCAAATTAAACGAGGACGGAGCGGCGCTTCCGCTTGGTGACCACTGCGGAGACGTTGCCGCGGTTCTGCAGGAACTCTTTTCCGAGCCCGTCTGGGTGAGAAGGCTGCATTACTGCGCCGGCCGCCCGCTGAGTGACCAGGATCTGACTAGGCTCTTGGTCCTCGCTTTTCTGCACGACCTGGGAAAAGCGAATCGCGGTTTCTGGGAACGGCAGTTCACCGGTAAACCGATTATCGGACATACGAACGAGACTGCGGCGCTGTTCTACGCGCGATGCATCGCCAAGGAGGCTGCGGCATCGCGCCTTCTGGAACTCATCGAGGGATGGGGCGCGCTCAACCTCTTCTCCGCAGCCATGGCCCATCACGGAAGGCCGCTCGAGGCCTATGCCGGCGGCGGCGAAGCTTCGGATTTCGGGCGGGCGGTGCAGGACCGATTGCAGGTTAACAAGTATCCGGCCGGGTACTGGCTGCCCGGGAGCGGCTACGATCCCCTGGAACAGCTCACCCGGCTGCTGGATACCGCCGAGGCACGCTTTCCCTCAGCCTTCGCGGATGGCCCTGCCCTGCCCGACGCTGCGCCGTTCGTGTCGCTGTTCTGCGGCCTGCTCACTCTCGCTGACTGGCTCGGATCGGACACGTCGCTGTTCCCGGTGTCCGGGCCACATGGGCCGGCGCGTAATGCGGTGCGGCTCGAGGCGGTGGCCCGAGCCGTGGCGGGCCGTGGCCTGGCGTCCCTTGCCACGCCTCCCTGCAGCTTTGCCTCCACCTTCGACGTCGCCGCCCCGCGCGGCATCCAGCACACGGCAGACCACCCTGGTCTGGGACCCGTGGCCCTGATGGAAGCGGAAACCGGTTCTGGCAAGACGGAGGCGGCGCTATGGCGCTGGCTGGCGCTACGCCGCGCAGGTGACGTGGACGGCCTGTATTTCGCTCTGCCGACGCGCTCGGCGGCCGTGCAGCTCCATGCGCGGGTGCAAGCGATGCTCGACCGCGTCTTCGGTCTCGGCGCGATCGAGGCGGTGCTGGCCGTTCCCGGCTATATTCGCGCGGGCGACGCCGAAGGCCAAGCCTTGCCGAACTTTGGCGTCATCTGGTCGAGCGCCGGCGTCGGCGACGGTCGCTGGGCCGCCGAGCGCCCGAAGCGCTTCCTTGCCGCGCGGGTCGCAGTGGGCACGATCGACCAGGTACTGATGGCAGGACTGCAGGTCCGCCATGCTCACCTACGTGCTGCAGCCCTATCACGCAGCCTGCTCGTGGTCGATGAGGTGCACGCGTCCGACGCCTTCATGGGCGAGGTGCTGGCCCAGGTGCTGTCCAACCACATCGCCTTTGGCGGCCGGGCTCTTCTACTCTCGGCCACGCTGACTACCGAGTCGCGTGCGCGGCTGCTCAAGCGGCCCGGTGTTCTATCTCTGGCGGAGGCTTGCGTCGTTCCCTACCCGGCCCTCTCGGGCAGCGCGCGCGACCCTGCGCGCGGGGAAATCGTGAAGAGTGTTGCCAAGTGCGTTGTGCTGGAAGCCTGGCCGTCCATGGACGACGCCGCCTCCATCGCAGCGCGCGCTGTGGAAGCGGCCCGGGCCGGAGCGTCTGTCCTTATCATCCGTAACAGCGTGGCCGGCGCGGTGGCTGTCGCGCGGGCAGTGGAGGCGGCGGCTCCAGATCTTGCCTTCCGCGTCGACGGCGTTCCCACGCTGCACCATGGGCGCTTCGCCCCCGGCGATCGCCGTCTGTTAGACGCGGCAGTGGAGGTGGCGTTCGGCAAGGGACGGGACGCACGCGGTCGCATCCTGTGCGGTTCGCAGACGCTGGAGCAGTCCCTTGATCTTGATGGTGATTTTCTAATTACTGATCTCGCACCAATGGACGTGCTGCTGCAGCGGATTGGCAGGCTGCACCGCCACAGGCGGGAGGACCGCGGTGCCTTCCGTGATGCGCGTGCCGTCGTACTGATACCCGCCGAACGCGACTTGTCCGCCTTTCTCCGTAGGGTTAGAAATCGACATGGTCTCGGCCCAATCCGTGACGGAACGGGAGTGTATCCCGACCTGCTGGTGCTGGAAGCCACATTGCGTCTGATCGAGGCCAACCCTGCCGTGACGATCCCGACCGACAACCGTCGCCTGGTCGAGGGCGCGCTGCACCCGGAAGTGACAGATGCCTTGAAACGAGAACTGGGCACGGCGTGGATCAACCACGCCAATGCCCAGGATGGCACCGCTATGGCCGAACGCGGTCTGGCGCGGCGATGGGCGTTGAACCTGTCTGCCTCCTTCGACACGCTGCTCTTCCCAGACAAGGACGAGGCCATCACGACCCGGCTCGGTACGCGCGACCGGCTGGTGGACTTTGAGCCGTCCTTTGCCGGACCTTTCGGGCAAGCGGTGGAGCGGATCACCGTGCCGGGTTGGATGGCCGGAGACATTCCGATCGAAAACGAGCCCGTGTTGGTGGCGACGGATGCGGAAGGCACTCGGTTCCGGCTGGGAGAACGCGTTTTTCACTATGGCCGTTGGGGTCTGGACAACAGTAAGACTAAATCATAGAAAAATAGGATCCAGCCGCCGGAGTGGTGGTTCACGCCGACAGCTGGTTTGGCAGAGTAGTCAGGCTTCCGCCTGACCTGACTCTATTATCAGGAGGGGGTGGTAAAACGGGTCGTACAACCCTGCCACCCCGAAGGATGGAACAACCTCCATCCGCTTTCTCCGTGCTGGATTGGAGCGGCTTGGTCAGTGGGCTTTCCGCTGACCAAGTCCGCCCCCGCATGGCCGCACATGCGCATATGGGTGCGGCCACTTACGACGTCGAACCCAGGGCACGCAAGAGAAAAGCTAACAGCTGATAGGAAGCGCAGCTTCCAGATAAAACTTGACGCCTGCTTTGAAATTTAGCCTCATGAAGCCGCACTCGCGGCAGCACCATGCTCTGTGTGGATAGCCCCAGCTGTTAGGTTGCGCAGGCTTCGCTGCAAGTGACTCCCCCACCCCGTGGGGCTTTCACGAACAACTATCCATTCGGAATGCTGTCATGATTTCGGCCACGAACCTAGATTTATGTCTCCGTTGGCTCGACAAGCTTGATACCGAGCACTCCGGCTCCCTTTTCGCCCTCTTTGCCGCTCTGGCGCGCGGCGAGGTGACAAGCTTGCCCGCTCTGCGGCCACATCAACGCGAGCCGTGGCACGCCTTCGCCGTGCAGGTCGCGGCCATGGCGCTGATCGCGGCGGGTTTCACCTCCATGCCGGAGAACGAGGAAGGCTGGCGTAGCTTGCTGCTGGTGCTTACGCCCGACTGGCCCGACGGCGAGGCCTGGTCGCTGGTTGTCCAGGACTGGAGCAGGCCGGCGCTGCTGCAGCCGCCCGTGGTGCAGGCTGCGAACCGGGCCGATTACCGCTCCATGATCGTTACGCCCGATGCCCTGGACATGCTGGTCACGAGCCGCAACCACGACGTCAAGGCCGAGCGGATGCAAAGGGCAGCGGATGAGGACTGGTTCTTCGCCCTGCTCACGCTGCAGACTACCGAGGGCTATCTGGGCGCCGGCAATTTCGGCATCAGCCGGATGAACGGCGGCTTTGCGTCGCGTATGGTGCTCGGCCTCCGTTCCCAGAACGGCATGGCTGCCTGCTGGCATCGGGATGTCTCGCGGTTGCTGGAAGATGCCAGGGCTCGGCCCGACCGCCGCGCCGGCCTCACCCTGCTCTGGTTGCCAACCTGGGATGGTACGGTGCAGCTCGGCTTCGGCGCACTGGACGAGCTCTACGTGGATGCCTGTCGCCGCATCCGCCTGGGTCGCACAGTGGATGGCGAGATCGAGGCGCAGGCTGCTGGCTCGAAGGTGGCGCGGGTCGCTGCAGCGGCGCTCAAGGGCATCACCGGCGACCCTTGGGCGCCGCTGAAGGCGGACGGCAGTGCCAGCGTCACTCCCACAGCGAGCGGGTTCGGCTACCGCCAGATCACCCGACTCCTGCAAAACAAGGATACTGTCCGCCCGCTCCTCGCCGAGCCGTCCGCCGGCGATCCGCCGGACGGTATGGCATTGGTCGCCGCCGCCTTGGTACGCGGTCAGGGCAAGACGGAGGGCCTGCATCGCCGCACCATCCCCTTCTCCCGCACGGTCCGGGCCAAACTGCGCCCTGCTGTGTTCCTCGACCGTGCGGGCGAGGTCGCGGGTGGTCGAATGGAGGATGCGGGCGAGGCTGGCCGCAGGCTCCGCTATGCCCTGTTTGCCTTATACCAGGGCGGACCGGACAAGGTGCGCCGCGACGACGACGCGAGCGGCGGCAAGGCCGCGCCCTGGCTGACCACGTTTGACCGCGACGTGGACCGCGTATTCTTCGACGATGTCTTCTGGAAGGACGTTGCGCGCAAAGTAGAGGCGCCCCGGCGCTCCTGGCGGATCCGCCTGCGCACTATGGCCTCGGACGTGTTCGAGGACGCCGCAGCTGCCGCACCCCGCACGGCCGAGCGGCGTATCCGCGCCCGTGCCGTGGCGCGCAACATCCTGGACGGGTCATTAAGGCGCTTTGTGGAGGACACGGCAGATGGCGCCTGACCCTGCAGCCGTCGAGGCAGCACCGCCTGACACGAAGCCTGATAAGGAAAAGGATCCCGTTGCCTCCTTGTGCGGCCAGGTTCCACTTCTACCCACTGGTGACCGTGCTGCGCTGCGCCGCCTGTATCTTACGCGCTCGGAGATGGCAGCCGGCATTGTGACCGGATTGCTCTTGCGCGCCGGCGTGCCGCACGCTGACGCACTCCGTCCCGCCACCTTCGCACGCTGGCAGCTGCTCGCGCACGTCGCCGCCGTGCTGTCCGGCACTGCCGCTGTGCCACCACACCATCCCGGTGCCGGCCTGGGCCGGGCGCTGCACGAGGCGGACTACTCGGATCATCGTCTCATGCGCCTGACCAGCGCCAGAGGACCGGCGCTCGTGGACCAGATCGTCCGGGCGGCCCGGGTGCTTGCCTCCGCGGGGAAGGTACCAGTGAACTTCCACACGCTGCGCGACCTGTCGCTCGACACTGCTTTGGTAGCCGAGGCGGCACGCCTGCGCATCGCCCGGGACTACTACGCCACCAAACACGCCAGCACGAAGGACGCGTCGTGAGCACGGATACCATCCTGCCGAAGTTCATCCAGATCCACTTTCTCGCCGCCTGGCCCGGCGCGCTTCTCAACCGCGACGATGCCGGCTTGGCCAAGCGCCTTCCCTTCGGCCCGGCAGTGCGGACGCGCATCTCGTCGCAGTGCCTCAAGCGTCACTGGCGGGTCGCGGATGACGAACGCGCCCTGCACGCGCTGGGAAAGGAGTTCGGGATCGAGGGGCAGCGGAGCAAGATCGCGATCGAACGCCAGGTCACCGGCCCACTGCGCGATCGCTTTCCTGCCGACGCGGTCAAGGCGGTCGAGGACGTGTTCCTCACAAAATTCTACGGCAAGAACGCCAAGGACCCGAAGCAGCGCCAAGTGCTGCTGTTCGGCCGGCCCGAGATGGACCACCTGCGCGCGGCTGCCGAAGCCATCCTTGGGCAGGCGACGGACGCCAAAGACGCGGCGGCACGGGCCGAGGCGTGGAGCAAGGAAGAGCGCGCCAACCTCAACCAGTTGCGCGAGCAGAATGCCCTGGCACCGGGGCTGGAGGCGGCGCTGTTCGGTCGCATGATGACGTCCGATCCCCGTGCCAACACGGATGCCGCGATCCACGTGGCGCACGCCTTCACAGTGCACGATGAGCAGCCCGAGCTGGACTACTTCACGGTGGTCGACGACCTCCGCCGAGATGATGGAGAGGCAGGTGCGGCCGGCGTGTTCGACACGGAGCTGACCTCCGGCCTGTACTACGGGTATGTGGTGGTGGACGTGCCGCTGCTCGTGTCCAACCTAACCGGCTGCAGGCGGACGGACTGGGCCGGCGACGCGGATCGCGAGCTCGCCGCGCGCGTGGTGGAAAACCTGCTCTGGCTGGTGGCGGAGGTGTCGCCGGGTGCCAAGAAGGGGTCCACCGCGCCCTACAGCCGCGCTGAGCTGGTGCTGGTGGAAGCAGGTGATCGCCAGCCGCGTACCCTCGCCAACGCCTTCCGCGACCCCGTATCGCTTGAGCCTGGCCACAACGAGAGCCTGGGTCGGCGCACGGCGGACCGGATGGGGAGTTTCCTTGGCGAGATGGATGCTATGTACGCGACCGGAGAGGCACGACGCCAGGCCGCGTTCTCGTCTCTCCGCCTGCCGGGGATCGAAAGCGGCAGCCTTCCCGAGCTGTCCTCCTGGGCCGGTGAACTGGTGCGCCGGGCCGCCCTGCCGTGAGACAGCACCTGCTGCTGCGCCTGGAGGCGCCGCTGATGAGCTTCGGAGCGGAGGCGGTGGATGCCTTCGGCGTCGTACAGGACTTCCCGGCCCGCTCAGCGATCAACGGGCTGATCGGCAATGCCATCGGCTGGGATCGGACCGAGACCAGCCTTCTCGACGGCCTGCAGCGCCGCTTGGTCATGGGGGCTGTGCGGCTGCGCGAGGGCCGGCGCCTGCGCGACTTCCAGACAGCGCAGCTCGACGGCGGTGATCGGGGCTGGACCACGCGCGGGCGACCTGAAGGCCGCGCGGGTGGGGCCGCGACCTACGAGTCTCCGCACATCCGCTTCCGGGATGCGGATGCCGACGCGCTCCTGCTGGTGGCGCTCCGGCTGGAGCCTGCCGAGGGTACGCCGGACCTCGACGCAGTGGCCGCGGCGCTGGACCGGCCGGAGCGCCCGCTATTCATCGGCCGCAAGCCGTTCCTCCCCTCCACTCGCCTGCACGCCGGTTTTGTGAAAGCTGACACGATCCGGGCGGCACTCGAGGAGGCCTGCCGCACTTATCCCGGTTCCGGTCGACGGGCACAGTGGCCCGAAGGCGAAGGAGAGGGAACGCAAACGGTCGAGATGACCGACGGGCGCAACTGGCGCGTGGGCGTACACGCCGGGCTGCGCCGGGTTTTCGAGGGCACGCTCGGGAGCGGCGGCCCGTGAGTGCACTGCATCTCATCCGCATCCCGCTCGGGCTGCGCGCGCTCGCCGCTTTCGCGGTGGCCGAAAGGGTGGACGACGACGATCGCGGCTACGCCACCCACCTCGCCCTGCGACGGCGCTTTGGTGCCGCGGCGCCGCAGCCTTTCCGGGTGTTCGAGAAGGGAGCGGCCGGCCCATACCTGCTGGGCTATGCCACAGACGTCCCGGCCCTGATGGATGCCGCTGCCTTGCCACCGCCCGACGACCGCCTTGACACCATATTCCCGGCCTCGCCCTCAGCGCGACCCATGCCGGACGCTTGGCGTTCCGGGGCACGTTACGCCTTTGAGGTGCGCGTTCGTCCGGTGGTCCGGTATGGGCCTGAGGCCAGGGCGGCGCGTCTGGCCAGTGGGAAACGGGGCGCCAAGGAGCGCGATGCCTTTCTCGCGGCCGTCGAGAAAGCCGGAGACGGCACGGTGAATCGTGAGGCCGTCTATGCCGAATGGTTCGTCCGGCAGATGTCGGGCGCTGCCAGGCTAGAGCGGGCGACGATCACCGCGCTGCGGCGGCTCTCCACACGCCGCTCCGCTCACGGCCGTCCTGGGACGTCGCAGATCGAGGGCTACGATGTCCTGTTCGCCGGCAGCCTCGCGGTCGGTGAGCCCGACGCCTTTGCACACCTGCTGGCCCGCGGCGTCGGCCGCCACGCCGCCTTCGGCTTCGGTATGCTGGCCCTGGCGCCGCCCCGGCCCGGCTGACAGGAGCACCCGATGCTACTCGGTCGCCTCGGCCTTGAACAATCCCGAATCCCACATGCCGACCGGCACGGCCTGATCTGGCTCGACCGCGGTCGCCTGGAGGTGGAGGACGGCTGCCTTCGCTTCGTGACCGCCGGAAGCGGCGAACTTGAGGCAGGGGATTACCAGATCCCGCACCAAGCCATCTCGCTTGTGTTGCTCGGCCCCGGCTCAAGCGTCACGCACGACGCGCTGCGCCTGCTCGCCCGGCACGGCTGCGCTCTGGCCGCTATCGGCGAGGGCGGGGTGCGCTTCTACACCGCCCCACCGCTGATGCCCGACAGCTCTGCCCTGGCGCGGGCCCAGACGGAGCGCTGGAGTGACCGCGGCGCCCGTATGGAAGTCGCCCGGGCCATGTATGCCTTGCGCTTCGGCGAGATTGTCCGCACCCGGGACGTCGAGGTTCTACGCGGGCAGGAGGGCGCCCGGATCAAACGCGCCTATATCCTTGCGGCTGAGCGCCACAGCGTGCGTTGGAACGGCCGACGCTACAATCGAAACACCCCTGACGCCGGCGACTTGCCCAATCAGGCGATCAATCATGCGGGTGCGGCGATGACGGCTGCGGCGGCAGTGGCCGTGGCCGCTACCGGCACGATCCCGCAGCTTGGCTTCGTGCATGAGGACTCAGGGCAAGCTTTCGTTCTGGATGTTGCGGATCTCTTCCGGCACGACGTGCTGCTCGACATCGCCTTTGGTGCCGCGAAAGAGGCAGCCAGGGGCGACTCGATCGAACGACTGGTGCGCCGGCGTGCCGCGGTTCTGTTCCGGCAGCGTCAGGTGATCCCGACCATGATCGAGAGGATCAAGGCGCTGCTGTCCTCTAGCGAGACCGGCGCAGAGACGTAAGCGGATGCCTTTCACGATGGTGGTCACGCGCGACGTGGAGGACCGCTACCGCGGTTTTCTCGGCTCGATCATGCTGGAGCTCGCACCGGGCGTCTACGCTCAGGCAAGGCTGAGCGCCGGCGTCCGCGGACGCATCCTTGCCGTGCTGGCCGATTGGCACGCACAGCTTCGTCAGGGCAGCATTGTGGTCTGCTGGGCGGAACCTTCCGGACACGGCGGCCTGGGTTTGCGAACCTTTGGACAGCCGCCCAAGGTAATCGTGACGCACGACGCGATGCTGCTTGTGAAGCGCCCCTTGGCAGGTAGTGACAAGGTCGTGCGGTAAGGCTGCTCTTTGAAACCGTGTAGAGAGAAGACGTTAGAAGGCAGAGGCTCCCCCGCACCCGCGGGGATGGACCCCGCAGCGTAGCCGGAATACGACGCCGATCTCCGGCTCCCCCGCACCCGCGGGGATGGACCCCCTAAACGCGAACGGCCCGCGGACTACCCTGGGGCTCCCCCGCACCCGCGGGGATGGACCCGCGCAGGGGTTCGGGACGGCTGCGCTCTCGAAGGCTCCCCCGCACCCGCGGGGATGGACCCGCGTACGGCGCGCAGCCCTACAAGTTCATGGGGGCTCCCCCGCACCCGCGGGGATGGACCCATGAGCCTCATCAACGCGAGCACCGCCACCACGGCTCCCCCGCACCCGCGGGGATGGACCCACCACCGGTGTGTCACGCCCGAACAGGCTGAGGGCTCCCCCGCACCCGCGGGGATGGACCCCACCTGACCGGCAGCAAGCACGCGCACAGCGAGGCTCCCCCGCACCCGCGGGGATGGACCCTCTGTCACCCTCGACTGCACCGCCCACACTCCGGCTCCCCCGCACCCGCGGGGATGGACCCTTCATCCAAGGCTTGCGCTTGGCCAGTGCGTCGGCTCCCCCGCACCCGCGGGGATGGACCCGGCAGCGTCACAAGCGGGAAATCCTGGATTACGGCTCCCCCGCACCCGCGGGGATGGACCCCACCGCCCCGTCTTGGCGCCCTGGTACAGCCCGGCTCCCCCGCACCCGCGGGGATGGACCCCTCCGATGCGGTCATGCAGGTACTGGTGAGCGGGCTCCCCCGCACCCGCGGGGATGGACCCGTCACGGTGTTGCCCGACGTGCCGATCACCA
>JAABUP010010711.1_pt1 | contig 10723 bp, 11 predicted proteins | sample 5559201 | NCBI WGS metagenome assembly JAABUP01 (sample SAMN10711887, study PRJNA513373) | rock metagenome | isolation source: Antarctica rocks | place: Antarctica | reverse complement strand
CGGTCGTCGACGCCCTTCGGGCGACGACCCCCGGTCCAGGCCCCGACCGCTTCCTCGCCCCGGAGATCGAGGCCGCCGTCCAGCTCGTCACGAGCGGCCGGGCCTTGTCTGCCGCGGAGCAGGTCTGCGGCCCCCTCGCCTGAGCCCCAGCGAAACTGACAAGAAGGAGCGCCCCATGGACGGTGCCCGGCCCGTCCGCGCCGCACGTGGCACGACCCTCACCGCCCGGTCGTGGACCACGGAGGCGCCGCTACGGATGCTGCAGAACAACCTCGACCCGGAGGTCGCTGAGCGCCCGGACGACCTCGTCGTCTACGGCGGCACCGGAAGGGCGGCCCGTGACTGGCGATCCTTCGACGCCATGGTCCGCACCCTGACGACGCTGCGACCCGACGAGACGATGCTCGTCCAGTCGGGACGCCCGGTCGGTGTCATGCAGACCCACGAGTGGGCGCCGCGCGTCCTGATCGCCAGCTCCAACCTCGTCCCCGACTGGGCGAGCTGGCCGGAGTTCCGCCGGCTCGAGCAGCTCGGGCTGACGATGTACGGCCAGATGACCGCCGGCTCCTGGATCTACATCGGCACCCAGGGCATCGTCCAGGGCACCTACGAGACGTTCGCGGCGATCGCCGAGAAGCGGTTCCACGGCACGCTCGCCGGCACCCTGACCCTGACCGGTGGCTGCGGCGGCATGGGTGGCGCCCAGCCGCTCGCCGCGACCCTCAACGACGGGGTCTGCCTCGTCGTCGACGTCGACCGGACCCGCCTCGATCGCCGGGTCGAGCACCGCTACCTCGACACGGTCGCGGACGACCTCGACGACGCCGTCGACAAGGTCCGCGCCGCAAAGGCGAGCCGCACGGCATACAGCGTCGGGGTGGTCGGCAACTGCGCCGTGGTCTTCCCCGAGCTGCTCCGGCGTGGCGTGGAGATCGACATCGTCACCGACCAGACGTCGGCGCACGACCCCCTGTCCTACCTGCCCGAGGGGGTCAGCGTCGAGGACTGGCACGACTATGCGGACCGCAAGCCCGAGGAGTTCACCGACCGGGCGCGGGAGTCGATGGCCCGCCACGTCGAGGCGATGGTCGGGTTCATGGACCGGGGCGCCGAGGTGTTCGACTACGGCAACTCCATCCGCGACGAGGCCCGCCAGGGCGGCTACGAACGGGCGTTCGACTTCCCCGGGTTCGTCCCCGCCTACATCCGGCCGCTCTTCTGCGAGGGCAAGGGCCCGTTCCGCTGGGTGGCGCTCTCCGGCGACCCGAAGGACATCCACGCGACCGACCGGGCCGTCATGGACCTCTTCCCCGACAACGACCGGCTGCAGAAGTGGATGCGCGGCGCCCGGGACAAGATCGCCTTCCAGGGCCTGCCCGCCCGGATCTGCTGGCTGGGCTATGGCGAGCGCGACCGGGCGGGCCTGGCGTTCAACGACATGGTGGCCCGCCGCGAGGTGTCGGCCCCTATCGTCATCGGCCGGGACCACCTCGACTGCGGGTCCGTCGCGAGCCCCTACCGCGAGACCGAGTCGATGCTCGACGGCTCGGACGCCATCGCCGACTGGCCGCTGCTCAACGCCATGGTCAACACCTCCTCCGGTGCGTCCTGGGTGAGCATCCACCACGGCGGCGGCGTCGGCATCGGCCGATCCATCCACGCGGGACAGGTGTCCCTCGCCGACGGCAGCGATCTCGCCGCCGAGAAGCTCGCCCGCGTGCTGACCAACGACCCCGGCATGGGCGTCATCCGGCACGTCGACGCCGGCTACGACCGCGCCGACGAGGTGGCGCGGGAGCGCGACGTACGCGTCCCGATGACGGAGCACGCGTGACGGCTCAGTCGGTGATGTCGGCGACCTGGGCGCCGAGCACCCGCACGACGTCGTCGCCGCCGCTCAGCGTCAGACCGACCCCGTGAGCGCCGCCGCCGAGCGAGATGGTGCGGCCGGCAACCGTCGTGTCCGCGATGACCGGCCACGCGCGCGTCGACCCGAACTCCTTCCCAGGCCGCTGCTCGGGATTGTCCATGCCCGACAGCCTAGGTTGGGGCGGTGAGCTTCGACGCGATGTGGTCGGCCATCGAGCCCCTCGGCCGGGACCGGTCGTGGGGTGACCTCGACGCCGTTCGCGACGACGGGACCAGCGGCGGCGTGGCCGTCGGCTCGCACCTCGACTCGGTGCCGGACGGCGCCGACCTCTCCGGGGCGTCATGACGACCTACTGGGCCGGACACGCGTGGCTGCCCACCGGACCGGCGACGTCGGTGCGCCTCACGGTCGAGGGCGACCGGTTCACCGAGGTGGAGCCCAAGGCCCACGCGGAGCCCGGTGACGTCCTGCTCGGCGGGGTCGTCCTCCCCGGCCTCGCCAACACCCACAGCCACGCCTTCCACCGGGCACTGCGCGGCCGCACGCATGGCGGAGCGGGCAACTTCTGGACCTGGCGCGAGCAGATGTATGCCGTCACCAGCCGGCTGACACCCGACACGTACCTTGCACTCGCCCGGGCGACCTACGCGGAGATGGCGCTCGCGGGGATCACGGCGGTGGGCGAGTTCCACTACGTGCACCACGCGCCGGGCGGCAAGCCCTACGCCGACCCGAACGCCATGGGAGCGGCGCTGGCGCAGGCCGCGACCGATGCCGGCATCCGGCTCACCCTGCTCGACACCTGCTACCTCTCCGGCGGCCTCACCGGGGAGGGCCACCTCCAGCCGGACGCCGTGCAGCGCAGGTTCTCCGACGGTTCCGTCGAAGCGTGGCACGCGCGGATGTCGGATCGCCGCCCGGCCGACCATGTGCGGCTGGGCGCCGCGATCCACTCGGTGCGGGCCGTCCCGCGCGACGCCCTGTCCGCCATCGCCGGCGGTGTCCAGGGCCAGCCGCTGCACATCCACCTGTCCGAGCAACCAGCAGAGAACATGGCCTGTGAGGTCTACTACGGCTGCACGCCGACCCAGCTGCTCGAGGACACCGGAGTCCTGCGACCCGACCTCACCGCGGTCCACGCGACCCACCTCAGGGAGGCCGACATCGGGCTGCTCGGCGGCCACGGCGGCCAGGCGGCCTTCTGCCCGACGACCGAGCGCGACCTCGCCGACGGGATCGGACCTGCTCGAGAGCTCGCCGACGCGGGGGTGAGCCTCAGCCTCGGCTCGGACGAGCAGGCCGTCATCGACCCGTTCGAGGAGCTGCGCGCGCTCGAGATGCACGAGCGGCTCTCCTCCAACGAGCGGGGCCGGTTCAGTGCCCAGCAGCTGCTGCGGGCCGCCAGCGCCAACGGTTACCGCAGCCTCGGCTGGTTCGGTGGCGGCGTCCTGGCGGCCGGTGGGCTCGCCGACCTCGTCGTGCTGCGCCCCGACAGCGTCCGCACTGTCGGCAGCAAGGCGAGCCAGATCATCTACTCGGCCACCGCCGCAGACGTCGACACGGTGATGGTCGCGGGCAGGCTCGTCGTCGAGCGCGGGGAGCACCTTCGGCTCGGCTCGGTCGGACCGCTCCTGCGCGACGCGTTCGAGGTCCTCAGGGAAGGCGCATGACGACGCTCGTCACCGGCATCGGTGAGCTCGCGACGCTCGACGACACGCTCGACCGGGCGGACCACGGTGAGGGGCTGGGCCTGCTCCACGACGCGGCCGTCGTCGTGGGCGACACGGACGAGATCCTCTGGGTCGGACGAGCCGCCGCGGCTCCTGAAGCGGATCACCGCCGGGACGTCGGAGGTCGAGCCGTCATCCCGGCCTTCGTCGACTCCCACACCCACCTCGTCTTCGCCGGCGACCGCTCGGGCGAGTTCGCCGCCCGGATGACCGGCACGGCATACGACGGCGGTGGCATCGCCACCACCGTGTCCGCGACCCGCGAGGCGAGCGACGATGAGCTGCGCGCCCTGCTGGGTGGTCGGCTCGCCGAGATGCGCCGCCAGGGCAGCAACGTCATCGAGATCAAGTCGGGCTACGGCTTGAGCGTCGAGGGCGAGGAACGCGCCATGCGGCTGGCCCGTGAGGTCACCGACGAGGTGACGTTCCTCGGGGGGCATGTCGTGCCCACCGAGTTCGCTTCCCGCAGAAGCGAATACGTGGACCTCGTCACCGGCCCCATGCTCGTGGCAGCCCGGGAGCACGCCCGTTGGATCGACGTCTTCTGTGAGCCGCGCAGCGCTCACGCCTTCACCGTCGACGAGTCCCGCACGATCCTCGAGGCGGGGCGGGCTGCCGGACTCGGGCTGCGCGTCCACGGCAACCAGCTCGGCCCCGGCCCCGGCGTGCGGCTCGCCGTCGAGCTGGGGGCCGCGAGCGTCGACCACTGCACCCACCTCACGGTCGCCGACGTCGAGGCTCTCTCCGCCGCCGCCGGGACGACGGTGGCCACCCTGCTGCCCGGCGTCGAGTTCGCCACCCGCTCGCCCTACCCCGACGGCCGAGCACTCGTCGACGCGGGCGTCTCCATCGCCCTCGCCACCGACTGCAACCCCGGCACCTGCTTCTCGTCCTCGATGCCCTTCGTTCTCGCGCTCGCCGTCCGGGAGATGCGGCTGACCCCGGCGGAGGCCCTGCGGGCGGCCACCGTCGGGGCGGCAGCCTCGTTGCGTCGCGATGACATCGGCATCATCCGGACGGGTGCCCGTCCGGGCCTGACGGTCCTCGATGCGCCGTCCCACGCGCACCTGGCATATCGTCCTGGGGTGCCCCTTGCCCGACTCCTCGACCTCGACGTCGTCGACCTCGACGCCGCAACCTCGGCTCCCCGGCCCCGGGGCCCGGACCTGAGCTCGTGACGTGACTCAGGACCCGCTCGGACTCGTCCGTTTCGACGACCGTCCCGCCACGCGGTGGCGCAACGGTCGCGGCTCGACCCGTGAGGTCGCCGCCCGACTGCTCGGCGTCAAGGGCCCGGAGTTCGTCTGGCGGCTCAGCGTCGCCGAGGTGACGGACGACGTCGAGTTCTCGACGTTCCCCGGCGTCGAGCGCACCGCGACCCTCATCGAGGGTGACGGCCTCTCCCTCGTTGTCGACGGCACCGAGCAGGTCCTGCGGCCCGACGAGCCCTTCGCCTTCGACGGCGAGGCCGAGACCTTCGCGCGGCCGACGTCCGGAGCGGTGCGCGTCCTCAACGTCATGACGAAGCGCAACCGGATGAGCGCCCGGGTGCGGGTGGAGGACCTGTCCGACGGCAAGCCGGTCAGCGTGGCCGGTGCGACGGTGTTCGTCCAGCTGACCGGCGCGTCCACGGCATACGCGGCCGACGGGGTCAGTGCACAGCTCGGCCCCCTCGACGCTCTGACCCCTCGAGCGCGCGTGCGGCTCATCGTCGGCACGGGTCGGGTCGCCGTGGTGCGGATGGAGAACTTCCGGGCCTACCGGGCCATGGCCTGACGGCTCGGCCCCCCGTCAGCTGTCGGAGCTGAGGAACTCCTGGGGCTGGCGCCCCATCGTCTTGGCCTGGTACTGCGCGGCCTTGCGCTCGGCGGCAACCCGCGCGGCCTGGACGACGAAGCCGGTCACCGCCGCGAAGAGCAGGGCCTCCTTCCAGGAGACGTCCTCCTGGTTGGTCGGGTCGGACGGCGCCGGCCGGCCCGAGGCGGCCTGCCAGGCCTTCGTCACGAGCCGGTTCGCGATCGTGCCCGCGAGGATGGCACCCCCGGTGCCGAGCACTTTCCATCCCAACGAGCCCATCTGCGCTCCTCCAGTCGATCGAGTCGGCCTACGGGTCCGACTCTCGCACGGTCATGGGGGTAAAGTCATCTTCAGAACGACAGGGGAGCGCCCCAAAGCGCTGAGAGTGCGGTCCGCCGCAGACCCTCGAACCTGCTCCGGTTAGCACCGGCGAAGGGAGTCGGGACATCTCAGGTGTGCTCCCGGCATACCGCTGATTGGGGTATGCCGGGAGCCCACCTCCCCGAGGTATCCACCGGAACGTCGGAGACCACGGGAAAGAAGGGCACGCACCATGAGCAACACCGAGTCCACGCGGCGGCTGCAGGAAGCCGCTCGCCGAGGCACCACCATCCTCGCCACCCGGCCGCTCGGCCGCTGGCGCACCATCGACCTGCTGACCTGCGCCTTCCTCGGGGTGGCGTTCGGGGTCGCCTACTGGGCCTGGGGCCTCGCCTACCAGGCACCCAGCGCCGCGCTCACCGCGGCGTTCCCGCCCCTCGTCGGCATCACCGGCGCTCCCTGGCTCATGGCCGGGGTCGTCGGGGGCCTCGTGATCCGCCGCCCGGGCGCGGCGCTGTTCACCGAGCTGATCGCGGCCTGCGTGGAGGCCCTCATCGGCACCCAGTGGGGTGTGGCGACGCTCGTCTCCGGAACCCTCCAGGGCATCGGAGCGGAGATCGGCTTCGCGATCTTCGGCTACGCGGCCTTCGGCATCGTCGCCGCGGCCGTCGCGGGGGCCCTGTCCGCGCCGCTCGAGGCGGTCTACGAGTGGTACGCGTACTGGACCGACTGGGGGATGGGCTACAAGGTCGCCTACCTGCTCATCCTCACCGCGGCGGGCGCCGTGATCGCCGGCGGCATCGGGTGGCTCCTGACCCGCGCGCTGGCCAGGGCGGGGGCCCTCAACCCCTTCCCGCCGGGCCAGGAGGTCCGGGAGGTGAGCAAGACGCGCTGAGCTGGACGCGACCTGCCGGAAGGGCGCCACGGTCGAGGTCGTGCACCTCACGTGGCGCCCGTACGGTCGTGCCCGGCCGGTGCTGGACGACCTCTCGCTGACCATCACCCCGGGCGAGCGGGTCCTGCTCGTCGGACCGAGCGGCTCGGGCAAGTCGACGCTGTTGCGCGCGATTGCCGGGCTCCTGCTCACCACAGACGCCGGGGACCTGTCCGGGTCGGTGGCCATCGACGCGAAGGAGCCGCAGTCCCAGCCGGGGGCCGTCGGCCTGGTGCTGCAGGAACCCGGCGCGGGCGTCGTGGCCTCGAGCCTGCGCCGCGACGTGGCCTTCGGTCTGGAGAACATCGGTATGCCGCGTGAGGACATGGGCGGGCCCGTCGCCGATGCGCTGAGCGCCGTGCGGCTGAAGATGGACCCGGACGCCTCCACCTCGACCCTCTCCGGTGGTGAGCACCAGCGGCTGGCCCTCGCCGGGGCGCTCGCCATGTCACCCAAGGTGCTGCTGCTGGACGAACCGACGGCAATGCTGGACGCGGACAACGCCGCGACGGTCCGCCGCGTCGTCGACGAGGTGGTCCGGGGCCGGGGGCTGACGCTGGTCGTCGTCGAGCATCGGCTCCGGCCGTGGGTCGACCTCGTCGACCGGATCGTCGTCCTCGACGCCAGTGGGGCGGTTATCGCCGACGGGCCGCCCGGCCTGGTGCTCGAGCAGCAGGGAACCTGCTTGGCAGCGCAGGGGATCTGGGTGCCCGGGCACCCTGACCCCGACCCGCTCGGCCTCGGCGACCTGTTCGACGGCTCGCGTGGACTGGTCCCGCGCGGTGAGGTGGCCGTCGCCGCGCGGAGGGCGACCCTGCGGCACACCTCCCGTCCGCTCAACCGCCCACCCCGTGTGACGACCGCCTTTCGAGACGTTGATCTCGACATCCGGGCCGGCGAGGTGACGGCGCTCGTCGGCCCGAGTGGGTCGGGCAAGTCCTCGCTGCTGTCCGTCCTCGGCGGCCTGGTATCACCCTCGGCGGGCGAGGTGGTCGCGCACGGCGCGCTCGGCAGCGGGGCGCCGTCGCAGTGGGCCTCGGCCGACCTCGCACGGGCCGTGGCGTGGGTGCCCCAGTCGGCCGCCAGCGCCGTCATCGCGCGCACGGTCATCGACGAGGTCCTCACCACGTCCCGGGCGGTGGGGCTGTCGGACGAGGTGTCGCGCCCGCGGGCGGTTGCCCTGCTGGACCGACTGGGGCTCGTCCACCTGTCCCACGTCGACCCGCGTCAGCTGTCCGGAGGTGAGCAGCGTCGTCTGGCCGTCGCCGCGGCGGTCGCCCACCACCCCGCGATCGTCCTCGCCGACGAGCCGACAGTCGGCCAGGACCGGCTCACCTGGGCGGCGGTCATGGGGGTCCTGCTGTCGGTGCGCGAGGCCGGCTCGGCCGTGGTCGTCACGACGCACGACGACGGGGTTCGGGCCAGGGCCGACGCTGTCCGGCATCTGGCGGCTCCCGAGGTCGCCGGGACGGCCGAGCCGCTGCGTCGTCAGCCGCTGGCCGCGCGGGCCGGGCCACTGGCCCTCGTGCTCGCCAGCCTGCTCGTCCTGCCGCTGCCGGGACTGCTCGACACCTGGCACCAGTCGCTGGTGGTCCTCGCCGTCGAAGGGGTGCTGGGCGTCCTGGCGTTGTCGGCGCCGCGGTGGGGGCGCGGCGGAGTGGGTGCGCAGCCGGTGAGCCGGCTGCGCGGAGTCCTCCTACGGCTGGCGCCGGCGCTGGTCGGCGTCCTCGGGGTGGGCTGGTCGGCCTGGCTGCTCGGCGGGCACGACCTCGAGATCGCGGCCGGTGCCGCCCTTCGGGTGCTGGCGATCGTCGTGCCCTCGGTCGTCCTCATGCCCTTCGTCGATCCGGACGCGCTGGGCGACCACCTCGCGCAGCGGCTGCACCTGCCTGCCCGCCCGGTCGTGGCGGCTTCCGCTGCGCTGCAACGGTTCCAGTCCTTCGGGCGCCTCTGGTCGGAGCTGACCCTGGCCCGCCGCGTCCGGGGGGTGGGCGCCGGCCGGTCGTGGGCGGCCCGGGTCCGCGAGGTGGCCGCGGTGACCTTCGAGCTGTTCGTCAGCGTGCTCGGCCAGGCGGCCCGGCTCTCGTTGGCGATGGACGCGCGAGGTTTCGCCGGTGCCCGGCGTCGCACGTGGGCGGGCTCGGCGCCGTGGCGACGAGCCGACGGGCTGGTGCTGCTCGGGGGGCTCCTCGTCGTCGCGGCAGGCGTCGCGGCCCGCGTGCTCCTGCCCGGTTGACCTGTTGCGCCGTGTCGTGGAGCCGCTCCACGTTCGACGAGGTCGGTCCATGCCGGAGCTCACCGGATCTGACCCTGGGGACGTTTCATCGCATCTCAGGACGTTCTCCGAGCCCAGGATGCTGTACTTGAGACAAGCTGGTTCACCGATGGGGGGGCGGAACGGGCGACGCCCTCGCTCCTCGGACCGGGCGCAACGACAGAGCCCAGGTCTCGTGGTGGACAGCCTTCCGGTGAGCGGCGACTCCCCCTCCGCGGATCCCAACAGGTGGCCAAGGGGCTCGTCCGCCGGTTGCCCCGAGTCCACCCGGACGACCGCGCGGGGCTCTACGAGGCGGTGGACACGGCGAGAAGAACCACGGACTCGAGTACGCCACGGAGCACCGGATCGTGCTGCCCGACGGCAGCATCCGCCGGGTCGAGACGGCTGCCCGGGTGATCAGAGATGCAGACGGAACCCCCACCGAGCTCATCGGGGTGGAGGTCGGCGAGCTGCTCGGCCAGCCGCTCGGACCGCAGGGTCGGCTGCGGCAGATCGCCGGCCTGTGCTCGTCCGCCATCCTGCAGCGCCAGCCGTGGGTCGTGACCGACGCCGCCGCCGACCCCGGGACGGTGGTCAACCCGCTGGTCGCGGGCGAGTTCGGCCTTCGGTGCTACGCCGGGGTACCGGCAGCACCGGTGGGTAGGAGTGCGACCTGCATAGGCAAACTATGTAAAGGGGATATCGGACCAGCGAGCCTCCTCGGCAGCGAGCCTCGACTTCCCCTGTGCTCAGGCGCGGCTCCCGGCTCAGATCGAGGAGCGGGGCTCGTCCCGGATCTCCGGGCTAGCCACCGCTGAGGAGCCGCCGTCGTCGCGGCACGTGTCACAGCCCGCGTGCTCCCGTCCGGCTAACCTGTTCCGGTGCGCCTCCTCCTCATCCGGCACGGACAGACCTCGTCCAACGTGGAGCGGCTCCTCGACACGGCGGTGCCGGGGGCGGACCTCACCGACGAGGGTCGTGAGCAGGCGGAGCAGCTCGTGGGAAAGCTCGAGCAGCAGCCGCTCGAGGCGATCTACGTCTCCGACCTGGTCCGGACCCAGCAGACGGCCGCGCCGCTGGCAAAGGCGCGCGGGCTCGAGCCGGTGATCCGTCCCGGGCTGCGGGAGATCCAGGCGGGCGACTACGAGATGGCCCCCGACGACGAGTCGTGGGCGGCCTACCTCGAGGTGCTCTACCGCTGGGCCGCCGGTGAGCCCGAGGCGCGGATTCCCGGTGGCGAGAACGGCATCGACATCACGACCCGTTACGACGCGGTCGTCGCCGAGGTCGCGGCCGAGCACGAGCACGCGGCGGTCATCAGCCACGGCGCCGTGATCCGCGCCTGGACGGGCGCACGGGCGACCAACGTCGACAGCGCCTTCGTCGCCGACACCCGGCTCGGGAACACCGCAGTCATCGTCCTCGACGGCGACCCGGTCTCCGGCTGGACCGTGCAGACCTGGGCCGACACCGCTCCGCCGCGGATCTGACCCTGGGCGTGGGGGTTACCTGCCCGCGAGGGCGTGGGACGGCTGGGGGCAGCCGCTTCACAACGTGGCCGAGAACGCGGGTGCGGGCGCGGGTCAACAGGCCGGTAGGCCCGCATTGTCGTCGCGGTGAATCTCGTTGGCGACCGCGGACGGGATCCAGGTGTTCTCGGTGGTCTGGACCCAGACGGCTCCCACACTAATCCGCACGGGCCAGCGAAGCCCGGTTGCGCGCAGAGCCATCGGTTGACCCGAGTCCACGCCAAAGAGGAGGTCGGCGATCAGGTCATGGAACACCAACGACGTGTCGGCTTGGGGCGGCGCCGT
>JAABUP010010710.1_pt1 | contig 10725 bp, 12 predicted proteins | sample 5559201 | NCBI WGS metagenome assembly JAABUP01 (sample SAMN10711887, study PRJNA513373) | rock metagenome | isolation source: Antarctica rocks | place: Antarctica | reverse complement strand
TGGTGGGGTGGGTGGGCTGAAAGTGAGAGCATGGAATGACGGATGCGATATGGGCATGAACGATATACGGCCCCGGAGGGATGGACACGGGGCGGGGTGGAAGGATGGGTGGAAAAGGATGGTGCAGAGCGGATACGGGGGCTCGGAGGGATAGAGACGAGGATGGAGATTGGGGGACGGAGAGAGAGAGAGAGAGAGAGCGGATATAGGGCATGAGCGAGCGAGCGAGCGAGCGGAATGGGAAAGGCTGAGATGGGGAGAGGGGGTGAGATGAGTTAGGGCGTAGAGTGAGTGAGTGAGGAAGTGGTATATCGTTAGGGAACATGTTTGGAAGCAGTTGTGTTTTAGTTGGTTGTATATTCTGCCATCAGGCCTTGAGTTTACTCCACTCCTTCTTTCCTTGTCGTTTTTACTGCATCAGATCTATCTGAAGCATACTCGTTAAAGCCCCTTTACGAATTTTGATATTTTTCTTAGTCGATGTTTCGGAAATGGAAAATTAGGAATGTGTATGGATATTGTTGTTTTCTTTCCGGAAATTGTTGCAGCTGGGTTGAGGTTGTTATGGACGAGGGAATATGATAGGGAAGATGGGATTGGGGGGGGTTTATGATGGTAGTAGGAGAAAGGGGTGGAGATGGTTTGGAGTAAGAGAGAGGGATCAATGGATCGTTGTAATCATGTGGATATTGGCTTGTCTGGAATATCCGTCTGTTCCGCAGTCTTCGAACTCATTGTTGGAGCGTCTACACTTCCCCCCAACGTGCAACCGTCACCATGTCGTTTTTCTCCAAGATTCTGTAGGAGTGCGATCGAAGATGAACAGGCAACGACCATTCCACATCTAGCAGGTGGAGCACGAAGCATCGCGGGGCCATGTGATATACTGATAGGTATCTATCGTGCTTGCTCTCTATCGCAAGGCTTTCTCGCACCTTCGGTGTTCTCCACTCGATATCTTTGTCTATTATGGCCAAGGGATGCTGCTATCTACAGTATCCTGGCTTTCTGCGAGGGTTGGAATCATACGCTAGTCATTGTTGTGAGGGAAAATACCCAAGGGCTGGTTTGGCTTTTCCCGGGCCATGCATAGAAGGTTTGTCTACATGCTTATGCTTGAAATGGTGTTTGTTAGAAGGTATGAGACCATACACTACTCTTTCTGGCCATAGTAAGATAAGGTACCCAAAGGATGGTTTCCTTTCGGGGGGCCGAGGACCAAAACCTTCCTCTCCATGTTGATGCTCGCAAGGTTGTTCATGGTCTGTGCCTTTGGGGGCCGCCCGCTAGAAATGTCTTTGCATAGGTATTCTTAAAGCAATTCTATATCCTAGACCCGATTGGCGGTTTTGGGGGCCGAAGGGCTAGGTGTTTCTTAACAGGATTCCTGTGTAATTTCGATTCTTGAGGACCTTGGCCGTGGCTTCGTTCTGGGAAAACTTTCCCTGCATTGACTCACTGCTATTTTGGACTTTAAACAATTCTTCCCACTGCATGCAGAGATGTGTTTTGAGCCGCTGACGCTGATTGGGAATCCTCCCGTGATTTCAGGAGGTTGTTCCGTCGTTCTGCGGTGAGATTGGTTTGGAACTGATTGGGACGTATTTCTAAATATTCTCCCACAATAAGCCTTTAGGCTGTTCTGAAGATTCGAAGCACCTGATGCCAGGATGGGAGAAGATGCACTATCTTGACAACTAGAAAAGCTAATCGTAAACCGCCATGGGCGTATAGGAAATTGTCAGAGCAGGGAAATGGGTAGAGTATGGTGAATGATCTGATATATCCGGTCTGCGGTCATCGTCGATGACAACAATATGCTTTGAGAACATTTCGATAGGTCTTGGAAGAGTTTCTGACATTGGTAGTGAGGCTGACAGTAAGGCTTTCTTACGAATATGTATGCCGTGCCACTGGTGATAAGCGAAAGAAGCGTGAACCGAGGTACAGAAACCGAGCAGCAGTAGAATAGTAACAACGTGGGTGAACGGACCGCAGAGGGGGGTGTGCACATTAGCAGCGGAAAGATGCCTGTGGTCCGTGGACAACATGGACTCGAATGTGGTGCACCTTGAGTCTAAGCTTGATTCATCTTCGAAATTTTGGAGGACATGGGCGCCGTGTGCCGTAGGTTTTTGTTTTTGGGATTTGTGGATCAAACCTCCCGAGTTTCACCCTGAGGCTGTTCTCAATACACTGTAGAACGATCTCTCGACACTGTATAGAAATCAACCCAAAGCCTCTGACGTTGATTGGAGCTCTTCCATTGATTTTCCGCAAGGCGTCTTTGGACTTCTGAATTCTTTGCGCTTTTCGTCTTGAACGCATTCCCGCTTTTTCCCGTGCTCGGCTCTGATCTGAGCTCCTGAATATCTTCGCTTTGAATCTTTAGTCGAAAAGCCATGCCAATAACTGTATGGCTGCCACGATGTCTCGGGGAATTTTTGATTGGTTATTGAAAAGTGTCTTTTTGCTAGATACCCGAAGGCTTTTTTAGACCTTGAAACGTAATGGTTCGGGCCCTAGTATGGACGATGGATTGTTCCCATTCGTATGCACATGCACCCGTGACCCTCTTGATTATAGCGCGGAACGAAACATAGGTCTGAATTCTCCATTATGCACGCTCAAAATATGACATAGATGTAACATTTCTGTCTCGCCGTCTCGGGCTTTCGATGCCCATCATGCTTTGAACAACTCGCGTCTGTTTCCCTTATTCTAATCTCCTCACTTACAGACCTAGGCTGGTCAGTGGCCAGGGGCTGACTCTGTCGGTTAGCCTTTTCCAAATAGCCACTTCTCCTACCCCCTTCGACTGCACTTTTCATCACCTCTGGCATACCATTTGCATCTCTCGATATCAATTACGATAGCTATTCCCTTTACTCCTTTTCCCCCCTGCTTCACATCTGTTACTATATCTCGCTTATTCACAACCCTCGAGCATCTTCCTCAACACCCCAACCAATGTCCCGTTTTCCAATGCCGCGGCTACTCGCTCTTTGTCCCCTAACTGCCGGTTTACCTGTTCTGCTGTACTGTGCGTGCCCTCTTTGATTCTGACATCTACTCTAAATCTTGGTGGAAGGGCCTGTTCAAGGCGCACACGCACACCTAACCCAATGACAGTTGCTAGCGAGCAATGCGTAATCGTAGGGGTGACAAGCACGGTGAGGGTGGTAAGATTAGTTATGGGAGATGTGGTAAGGTGAATGTCCGGTAGATTAACAACGGACAAAGAGCCGAGGGTCAGAGGGTGTTCAGGGTCGGCGATGGGGGCAATGAGATCTACGATAGTGGTTAGATGGATGTGTCGAAGACAGAACAAGCTTCAAGTGGATAGGTGGAGAAGCAATTACGACATGCAGTTTAAAGTAAGAAAATGAGGAGGCAATACCATAAATCTCTTGCTCATCAATGGGATCGACCGAGTCATCTTCGGAATCCGAATTGTCTGGATCGGATGTAGCTGGCGAGAATGGATCTGGAAGGTACGCAGACGCAGGTACGGTGCTTGCAAACAGACCCAGTGGAGACTTGCTGGAAGTCTGAGATGAAAGTTGCCTTCGACGGCTTGGAAGGTCAGAAGCGTTCCGAATGGTGGGGTTAGCGTTAAGGATTTCAGACATCGTCTTGTGAGACTTTCGTAAGACAGATATGGAAATCAAGAAGGTCTTGGATGTGGTTATACGCGCGCGAGTAATGCGGTGTTGCTGGCGAAGAGAAGATGCTAAATTTGGAAAATGCTCGCTAATCGATAGGCATCGGCTTCGTAAGGCTTCCCCAGGACCCCCGGCTCCCTAACACTTTTCCTCGGTTCGGACCATTATATTAATTAATACATATGCATGTTGTTACACCAACAGCCATTGTAATTTACCATATGCATCCCATATGCATCCCATATGCATGCAGCCTGTCAAGCCTCGAACGAGTTGGTGTGAGTTTGGTACATATGACTTGGTGGGTGGACCAACTGAGATTACCTGATCTGCCTGAGGTTGCCCACAGCCTCCCTAGCAAATCACAGAAACATGGTGCACGGTATTGTACATATATGTGGGCGGAGCCTCGTTGGAAGGCTGCCCCCAATGCCCCCCACGCCGGTACCTGGAGCTAATCCACAATGTACTGTGTAGGTAGATAAGATCGAAGGACCTCTTGATGAACCGATTTAGACCTCAGACACTGTGCTTGAGCTTTCCGTTCCACAAACGCTACGGAGGGTACACAGAGACAGTGAACGATGTTTGGTTCTGCTGATATGCCTTGCCTCCAGATCTACATCGGATTGAAGCATCCAACGGGCAGATGCAGCGGCCTGCGATAGCAATGAAATGACAATGGCTACGGTAAATCACTAACGAGAACTGTATATCTTTCATCATGGCGAGAGTACCTAAGCGTGCTAAGGTACTTGATCCTAGTACTACACACATACAGTACATGCAGAAGTCCCTGGGCCATGCACATGGTCGGTGGCGTATGGGCTTAAGCGATCTCCCTTTCTTCTGTTCTCCAGATGATTGCGTTTCTAGAACTACAATGACCCTTGTTTCTCGAACCTATCCAGGTCTGAATCGACAGATGCCGTTCCGCTGGGGATAATAGGTGTGGCACGCCTACCTTAGGGCTCTCCCATTGTGGTTTCTCATTGGTTATGTAGACTTGGGATCCGTCTATTCTTATCCTCGGCATCACCTGTCAAAGACAGAATCCTACATTCTGCTCCGTATACCAGAGCCCATCAGGAGCCTCCAAGATACGGGCGTAGTCTATGAGACGAGACCAGGCACGCCAGGATGATCTGTCTGGGAACCGAGGCGGTATGTACCACTGAGAATGCTTTGTTATCAATCATTCAATAAGACAATTGCCACAATATAATTGCATTATTTTACTGGGAGCAGGTCTGTACCAACCGACATGACTGGTTATATTTATTACAACACTTTTACCTAGGTATGTGATGACCATAGGGCATTCTTTGGCTGCAGAACATTGCGACGGCAAGACTAAGGTAGGTAGGTAAGAGGTGGATGATCCACCAGGGATAACAATAAGGTACGGAACAGTCCAGGGGATTTCCTGGTGTCTTGAACTCTTGATTTCTTACTAGGCTTTTGGCGGTTGATTGATACAATACAAAGGACATTACGGAAGTACCTTGCTGTGTTCCCGTCACGGCTTGCATCCTGCCCAGGCAGACTTGGTTGGGTGTCAGCCAAGAACTGCTACGGACATGGATTGTTTCTTACTCCACCTCAGCGTTCCTTGTCTGGCCCACACAACGCTGATGTGACCGTTACGGGTCCATATTGGTAGTAGCGACAGCAGATGTATGAGCTGATCATCAGCCATCGGTCAGCCTGTCAAGGGAACAATGGATACCTGAGCAGACAGGTCTCTCCTTTGTGGTAGTGCCTGTGTGTGATTTAGTTGCACTGCCTGCCCAATACATTAAAGCATCAATCAACGTGTACAATAATAAATATTGTTATGTTCTATGATTTAGTTGAAACACTCTCGCAACAACCTCCTTTACCGAACAGCCGTATAGTACACCTGGAGTAGTAGTGGCCTGGATATAGCGGTCAGTCAATTCGAACAGCTTCGATAACAGAACTGCTACACTACTACGACATACCCCGCGCCCGTGCAAACATTAAGTACCAAGAGCGCATTCCCATCATCGCCCACATCCTCGGTGAGCCCGGACTTTCTTCATTGCGTATTGTATGCCCATATCATTTGGTGATATCCTCTTGCGACAAGTGCTGGAGAGAGTTAAGTTAGGTACTTGACTCTCGAAGAGCTTGAAACCCCCCAACCGGCTTCCCCGGCTGCTGCATTTCGGCACATATCACAACCTTCAACAAGCCACCGCCCAACTGCATACCTACGCGCACCACCAACTTCACTCCCTGGACTCTTGATTGACTCGCCGGACCCCACCGTTGCAATTCAAGAGATAAGATAGCGACAATATCGTATGCCAAAAGAGAAAGGGATATATATACGCGGGTCTTTAACTGCCTTACCGGACTCCTTCCAAAAGAGGATTTCATCCGGATCCTGTACCTTACATTGGTCCTGGGAACCAAGCTGCTTAAATTTATCCGTATCATTCATCGTCATATGCATGTTCGTATATCAACGTCTGATTTGTCTCACTCCTTCGATAACCCTCTAACACGACATAGTATTCTCGATCCTTCAACATATACGCGAGAGACAGGCCTCATCTAGCTGCCCTCAGGAACTGTCAATAAGCTTCAGCTTTCTCCTCAAATATTAGGCATCCCTGTCCTACTTTTCAAACCATAAAGAGCTTCCATACAAGCCTCTCCTAGCCATACGATAGCTTCGACGAACCTCATCTTATTCAAGCTCGATCTCTCCTCCCTTTCTGTCTTGGGCATCTGTCCAGTTAGGCAGTACGCGAGCTTCGATATCAATATATCTCTACAGTCCATGTTTCCAGTACATGCCAGTACCTTCTCGGCGGAAAGACTATTAAGTCCGTGTGTGAAATCAGAAGCGCAACAGCTTGTGGATGAACAGTAGCCCCGGAAGCCGGGCTCTGCTGCCACGCACAGCAAATATGCAAACATTCTCCTTCGCGCCTCCCAATCTGGGGCTTGGTGACAATAAGAAAAGTATGTTGTTTTCATGAGATTATAGCTATGTTGTGTGGCATTGCATGCTAACAGATACCTAGACTATGTCTTCGTTGACGAACACAATCGTCATAAAAGACTCAAAGGTACGTGCGCCAGAAGAAATATGCAGAGTGCCCTTATGCTAATATCCGCTGTAGTTATGAGAGCTTGCGAAGGCTGCAGAAGAAGGAAAATCAAATGCGACGCTGCTACGACCAATGCATGGCCTTGTGCGGCATGTGTACGACTCAAGCTGCACTGCGTACCTCCTACGGTGAATTATGACCGTACCCACTCGGGGAGTGGCCATATTTCTGGACTCGAACGTGTGCTGGATTTCGATAACTCAAGTGGGAGCGGTGAGGATGACTATGGTCAGCATGTGAACGCACCCCAAGTATATGAATTAGGAAACCCTCAAGGGCAGATGCATGTACCCCAAACACCATACAACGATGCCCTTGGAGTTTTCCACACTCCACCATATTCCGACAGAGCTATTAGCCAGCACGAATTCAGTACTTACGAGGAGGTACCACCAATGCCTGCACATTTTACGGATCACACTGCCTTTCAGACATCCACAGCTCCCTCAATGGCTCCTACTGGCGGTGTCGCTATCTGGCCCGATGAGCAGCAACCCGTAGTTGAGCTCAGTGATGTTATGGGAGAGCTTAAGATCAACGAGAATGGTATAGGTACGTGACAAGACTCGTGACAGGATCTGCTTGTGCATGACTGACTCTGTTAGCTCCGTACATCTCACAGCAAAAGAAAAGTCTTGCCGAGGCGCCTGCACTGGAAGAGTTTGAAGTGAAGCTACCTTCTACTATCACGGGCTCCGGTTCCACCGTCAGAATTCCACCGGAGCTCATGCCCTCAGAAGAGCAATGTATGGAATGGTTTGACATATTCTTCACGCATATACATCCCTATGTACCGGTTATCAGCAAGCCATATTTTTATCAGCAGTGGCGCACGAATCGGCGATCAATCTCACCTCTGATCTTGGAAGCGATTTTTGCTTGTGCAGGAAGAATGTCTGACGATCCTGCACAAGGTGCACAGTGGTTAGCCTTGGCTTCAAGTAAGCACGGAGACAAGAAGCCAGGCCCAAAAACTCACTAACAAGCAATACAGAGCACGAAGACTGCTTCATGGATGTTCCAAGGCTGAGTACTATCCAAGCGCTGTTGTTATTTTTGAAAGCGCGAGAGTCAGCCCCAAAACGAGGGTATTACTATAGGTCTTGGATGACCGTTAAAACCCTCGTTACGATGGCGAAAGACCTCGAGCTTCACCAACACTACAGTGAGCATCAGCAGGGTCGTGACTGTGGATCAGATCCTACGGAGTGTTTGATCAAGACACGGATTTGGCAAAACATCTTTGTTTGCGAGATGATGATTGGTGGTCCACAAGGTAACATTCCGGTGACTTTCTTATTGAAGCTTCAAGACTTCTGACTTCACATAGGCCGCACGGATATGGATGTTGATCCCGAGACTGTCGACTTCAGCATTGAACGGCCATCACCCAGTATTGATGCATCCGACTACCAAGTGTCTAGGCAATTCACGTATCTCGTGCGAAATTTAAAGAATGTACGAAACATGAGCGACTTAGTCACGAAGATCAAGAAACAGAAAGACTGGGCGTCAGACCCAACCTTCATCAACCTGAACCCGGCTGTTATGAAATGGCTCGATGATCTTCCAAGCGATCTTCGAGTCACCTTCCCTGAGGGTGACGCACCTCCTTGGCTCCCAAATCATTTCGTCGGGAACATGCACGCATACTACCATCTCAACATCATTATGCTTCATCGACCACAACTGATGTCTTCTAACTCATTCTCCACCGGCGGTAACTGGAAGAAACACATGACTCTCTGCTATAATTCCGCCAAGGCTATGTGCAGATTACAAGCAGCTGTCCTGCAAACATTTGGACTATCGGGGCTGTTGTGCATGCAGCGCGGCATCAATTTCGTAATCTACTCTATCCTAACTTGCACAATGATCCACCTTGTAAGTCATTTTATTTCATTGAAGACTCTTAGGTCCACTCTAATCAAATTCAGGTTGCTATCACCTCACCAGACCCGGACTTTAACAGCGATGCAAGAGAATACTTTACCCGACACATGCGCATTCTCGAAAAATGCTCTTCTGCATGGCCGATGCCAGAGATGCAAACGCAGATCGATGCTCTGCGAGAAGCTTTTTCCGCTGATACAACCAAGGCGTTTGAATTAAAAGGTAGTTTCCCATATGGGAGCCCTGGTTCAGCATTGAGGACGAGTCCTCCCCTCGATATTAAATACCAACATCAAACTCTCAGCTGCGAACCATCTCGCGAGCAGACTCATCAGATTCAGTACAATGCGCGGCCTTTGACGCCCCCAATGACGGCAGGCCTCGATGGTTGTAAAGACAGACCGCTAGCGATGATGGCCAACGGGCAACAACAGCCAATGAGGATGGCCTCCAGTTCAATTGGAAACGATCAACTGCAGTGGAACCCTACCAGGATCTTTGAGTATGGGCCTGAAAAGAAACCTAAGGTAACGCCAGAGACTGACAAGACTAACAGTCAATGGAACACCGCATTCGGTAATACAAGTACTATCACGACATCAACGACTCCGATGCCTGAGCCGTCGCCACCGCTGTATTCCGCACAACCAATATTATCGCAAGACCTACCTCATTTGCAAGATGCAATGCAGCAAAACTCATACTCGTTATCAACTAGTATGGCGCCGTTATCACAACTCCCGCCTCAATCGATGTCAACACGCCGTACACCATCGTACTCAAGTGCTGGGCCAAACTTTGTAACGCCCGGCATGTGGCGAGACACTGTTGCGAGTACTTATGATCCTGCTGGATTGAAACGACGATGGGATATGGAAACTTCTTTTATCATTGATCCTATGCAAAACAAGCGTTTAAGATGAAATCGAGTCATTCAAAAGTTCTAATGGTGTTCAAGACCGTCATGAATGATACGAGAAGAGGAATAATGAAGTGGTGGATGTATCACTAATTGGGTTCCTGGCGTTTGATAGTGTTTGAGGTTAAGCCTTCACTATAGTGTGGAGGTTTTGATTAAGAAGCAATATGTATACTATTTACCACGCTGCATATTTGTCCTATTTCTTATCTTTTATGTCGCTTCTCATCCAGAGTATCACTGGCCTCAACGTTTAGTGAGATTCAGAGCTGATTTATGCACTTGGAAAGAACACATTATCGTCATTGATAGCAATCTGAATCGAGACAGAAAGTGGGAATGAAAGATTCATGAGCTTGGCTAGCAATTCTTCTGAATAGTTCAGTTATCTTTGCCGGCACCAGGAAAAAGCACAAATGGGCAGCGATACGAATAATACAGAATAGCGAACAGGCATTCCCAGATCGAGTCTTCCGCTGGGCTGAACTCTGATGATATCTCAACTAGCCCAGAGGAGGTCAAGTCCTGTAGGTATGTCAAAGGCTACCTTTGATCAACCACTTGAGACTCCCACTACTCAAATGGTATTTTCTCCTGCCAGAAGGGTTTTCTGCTCATCTGCCAGCTCCAGTCCCGGTGACATGGGTTTCCACCTCCTAGACTGCGAATATCACCATCACCTATCCCTGTCCCCACCAATACGCTCCAGTGCCTGTTGAAAACCCGCTCGTTAGCACATTATGCCAGTAACCCAGCGCTGTCGCCGTAAGCGCAAGAAAACCTCTACGTACCTCCAGCATAACCACTGAGTTCCCTCGAATGACCTTCACACCATTTATTAGTTTTTCTCCGACACGGTCGCTATATCTGAAGACGGTCTCGTACCACCATCCCAATCCTCACTTTCTCCCCTCCCGCTTTCTCCTCGACTGCGTCGTCTAGCACGATGTTCAGGAACACCTGGTCGCTTAATATCAGCGTACCACCCACAGGAGAATTAATTTCTATCCAGGCACAGCAATGGGACGGAATCCACACACATCGTATCCTCGTAGAACGCCGATGACTTTTCGACTGCCGTTTAGTTGCACGAAGAGTCGCT
>JAABUP010010709.1_pt1 | contig 10726 bp, 12 predicted proteins | sample 5559201 | NCBI WGS metagenome assembly JAABUP01 (sample SAMN10711887, study PRJNA513373) | rock metagenome | isolation source: Antarctica rocks | place: Antarctica | reverse complement strand
ACATGTGGCGGATGAGTTGAGATTCCTGCCTGAGGATACACACTTGGTATGCTGACTGATGCAAGTGGGGGATGCCCTGTGATAGCGTTATTGACGTCGTTCATAGTTGGACAGCGATGCGGTTCAAAATCGGCTATTCAAAGCCAGTGCGATTTTCAAGTATTCGCCGCTGTCTACCGAAAACCCTGTTGCGACCTTCCCACGGGCGTGCGCCATTGAGAACTTCCTATCGACAAGGATCACTTTCATCATCCGGCGACAATATTTCGCAGAACCAACGGCGGCAGCGGAACGCAATTCTGAACCACGGCCAATGGACTCCATTCTCGACACCATCTTCAATATTTCAGCGGCGACCTCGAGCCAAGATTTGTTCTGGCGGTTGACAACGGTTGACAAACTTAATCGTCTCGGTTCATATGGTTCCTCGGCAACGACCGATATCTCCACTGAACCTAGTCAAAGCAACATCATAGAGGGAATCTTGAACGTACTTCATCACTTTCAGGGCCCAACTGATCAGCAACTTCGTGTGAGGCTTACGGAGATCACAAGTGTGGCTATCAAGCTTTGGAGCGCCCTTCGGAAGGATAGTTGTCAGGTCGATTTCGTCTATGACCCCTCAACAGGTGATTGGCAGGGAATGGGATTTGGTCGATGACGTGGCGATGAATGGCTCCATGGCAGCGAATTCGCATAGCGAAATACCCGTGGCCCAACTGCCCTTCGAATCCTATATGCTGTTCCCTCGAATCATGGGCTCCTTTGACTCTGATTGTACCGGCCCTCGCATTCTGCACACGGGATCGGCTCTTCCTCGTGATACTCCGGTCTTTCAAACAGGTCTTCAAGAAATGAAGCAGATCGATCACCCAACGAAGGAATTCAAACGTAGTCTGCGCAGAGGATCCAGCGCTCAATCTTCACCAGTGATAGGCAAACGTCAAGGAGATTGGCCTGCTCTACCAGGCCTTCTCCAAGGGAGATCTGAAACCACTGTTGTGTGGGGATATCCTTAGTCACAAGCATCATGACAAGACGGTCATCTGAGACAGCATGAGACGTGAGGAAATGCTCTTTGATCCACCTATCAGCTAGAATTGCCTTCAATGCGTCAGGCTGTATTTCCTGAAGCATGATGATTAAAGGAGGTGGCTGGTTTCCGAAAACCTCCTTCAGATGGACGATTGCTGCAGCAGCACGCTGTGGCTGCGATGGAGCTTGAGAATCAACGTTCCAGGAGACAACCCTTATCATATGATCTCGATCCCAGGTGTCTCCGGCTCGATATTCAAAGGGACGCCAATCAGACGTTGCCAGTGAGCAGCCGTAAGTTGTGACAGCCTGGGGTGTCGGCTTTACAGAATGCGATTGCAGCTGGGAGCCAGAAAGACATCGGATAGATCTGCCGGAACCTCTGATGGAATGAAAGCTATAAGCGGTACGACTTTCAAAAAGAATTCCTGGAGGCATTTGCTATTAGCTATTGGTTGACCAAGGTAACTGTGTAGAGATTTCAAACCCGTCGACTGGAACAGGGCTGGAGGGAGGAGCATTCTAACTCCAGTCATTCTCTGCAAAATGTTCGAATATCCGCCGCGGGGGTTGAGCATTTCCCGTCAACAATGGAGTATTAATAAATAAATAAAACAAACAAATAAACGTTAGTGCTAACAGAGGAGGCAAAATAGGTCTCAAGGATGCTGGCGTTTTCATTCGGCTGGGCAGGGGAGGAAGAAGCTACAATGATAATGGTGGGACGCAACCTCACTAGCCCAAAGTTAGGTTCAAGATCGAAACAGAATGGAGAATAGTGCAACTTAACATACATCTTGCACAGTGACCGCCATGTCATATGAAGGGTTCTGATGCTCTTGATGAGAGTGAAGTTTTTGGTTGAAGGTGCTTTTGATGTTGATGTTGCTCGTTTAGCGTGCATTTTGCGCGACCCTGGGTCGCCCCAAATTTCAGGCTGGCCAATCACAAGTAATAAGCATGTGATACGAAGGGGTTAGTTCTAAGTGTTCGTACAAGACACACCAAAATTAGGCGAGGTTTCAGGTGCGAGGCTCGGTGTGTCTTGTACTAAGCACTTAAAACTAACCCCTTCGTAAGCGATCCCTGTGACAGTTGCCTGCCTTCTTGGCTTATTTCTGCTGAGATCGCTGAGATCGCTGAGATCATCAAAGTGGTTGAGACAGATGGAGGCTACTATCTTCAATACCTCTGCATCAGCGAAAGTTCCCATGACACAGCGATGCCAGAGGCAGAAGAGCGGGCTGCTGACATTTAAAGGTCAGAGTAGCATGACGGTCGCACGTTCCTGAAGGTGAGACCCATAAGAATGGAAGAAGGATAACTCAGAAGTCAATGACACTGGCAAACAGCGTCTCTAACAATGACAATCTACATCATGACTCTCCCCCATAGTCCCTCAAAGCCTTCGCCCGCTTCAAGATCCACTGCATCAACCCTACGGCTGCTGCGTTTACACGCCACATAAAGGCACAAGGCAACGTTCTGGGCACAGTGGTCACACATGGCTGCGCCATAAGGGGGAGGATGTGTTTGGAGTTTCTGCAGTGTGGGTTCAATGTGAGTTTGGTGCTGAATGCAAAGGAATAGAAAAGAGGGAAATGGAAGAGAGAGGAAGGGGCGTGGGAGTAAAAGTGTGAAGAAGAGGACTCAGGTTGGGGGAGCGGTAGGAGGAGCTGTGGGATTGAGAGGAGGGTGCAGGTAGGATGGCGGATAGGGTTGTGCCCCTTTCAGTCTTGATCAGCAACCTTCTCTTTCAGCAAGAGATAAAAGAAATTGTCATTGTACTTAAAGAAATTGTAGATTTGACTAAAGGTAAGAGTCTTTGTGAGGGCCCGCACCCTTGTAGTTGTTCTCAAACCCTTTATCTAAGGCAGTGATTATCTCTAGATGAGAAACACTCAACTGCACTTTCTTGTGAACGGTCAGAGCATGGGCCCCATTGACAATGTTTTTGATCTGAGATCAGATATTGCTTAGCAAATACTCTATAATGTTACTTGATCAATAAGAGACCTATTAACTGTTGACTTTGTCTGTTAAACATCACTTTCATTCTATTTGAATTTCTTTTTCTTAATAGCATGTGCGGGGTGTAATTCTCACAACACCAATTTCTACAAGCTCAGCCTCATCAGTTATATAGAATGATTGATTCATTTCTTGCAAGCCTAAACCACTAATTCATGTATGGGCCTATTAAAATCACTTACAGAGAGAGAATTCTTTTGTGAATTCACACTTTAGTCAAAATTAGATCTAGACATTGATCTCATTGCAGAATGAGCACAAACTTTTCTCTCAAAATATTTTGAGAAGAATCCCTTAACATTCTGTTATGTGCAATTCTTCATTTTCTCAAAAATTCTGCCTTTCACTAGTTAAACCTTTCTAAAAGACCTACATATAGAACATATTGTTCACAATCTGATCAGCATCATTATAGTCTTTCTGAAATTCCTCATTAAGGCTGATAACAACCTTCAAGTGCAATTGTGACAATGGCTTCATCTCACTCACAGTAAGAGCATGAGCAGTAGTTATCATGTTCTTAATCTAGATTGATGAACAGTCAGCAAAGCTTCACACATATCAATTTGAAAGTGAATCTGTCAGCTGTTCACTTTCTTTCTGAACAGTCAGTTGAGATCAGTGAAGATATAACTCACTCAACCTTTAACTGTTACAGTCTTCTTTAAGAAGCTTTTTCATATCATCTTTCTCATACTGAACCTCAAGGGCTTGTAATGTAATGTCACTGAGATTCTGCTCTGAATTGCATTGTCAATATTCTTGACACAATTTGTCATAAGAATCATGATTTCTCTATAATACTTAAGTTTATGCAAGAACACTGACACAAGAGTGTTATGTGAGTTGATAAAAGAGTGTGACTGCATAAACATGTCAGCTTCATCAAGAAGAATGAGGGTCTTTTAATGATGAGCAAGGTGAAATATGATAGACAGTTAATCTTTAAGTATCTTTGTGTTCTGATCTAGCTTCTCAGCAGATATCTGAAAAGTCAGAATGATCAGAGAAATAAAGAAGAGCAAGACTTACTGTGTAAAGTGACCTCTTAAGATATTCAGACAGTTCTTCTGCAGTTAAGGTCTTGCTGACTTCAGAGGGGCCACTAGAAGTGTATATCAGTTTGTGATAGAGAACTAAGTGTCAGATTTTGTACTGCAGAAGTGTTATCAAACCTTGTTTCTTTCTCTCTATAAAGTCATCAATCACATCATCAGATGCACAGAACATGTGAGCCTTAGTGAGAACAGTGATAACCTTCTTCTTTGCAGTGAGAATCAAGAGATTGTCAAAAGAAGACAGATTTCAGACAATGTGCCTGATATTGTTGATCACAAATTTCACTTCATATAACATTAGCATGACCTTTACCTCATTAAGGTGTTCAAAGAACAAAGACTCACATCACTTCTTGTTATCAAAGCTTCAATCATAGACTGTTTAACTGCAAATCATCAAGTCACCTTCACTCATGTTTTTCAGATTAGAAGCAATGCTTTTGACTTTCTCTGCTTCTGTGTCTTACAGGGTGTAGAAGCTGTTTAACAAGCTCAGTCTGATCAATTCATTGATGTGCAGTCAGACATAGTTCAGGTTGACTTTGCAGAAGTATGTTACATCAATCATGATGTAACTGTTCACAGAAACTTTGACATAATCACTCTTCTTTATGTAGAAGGCATTGTCACAATATTGAACATGATGTTAATCTGTAAGGAAGACAAATTGCTGATCACACCTCACACAGTGTTTTCTCATCTCTTTTTAACACTGATGAAAGGCAAGGGAAAATGCCTCAAGGCTGTCAATTCACTTCACACCTTGAAAGGTTCTCATTCTGAGTGCTGTTGAAACTTTGTTAAACACTTGCTCATTGAAGTCTAAATAGCGGCATTTCACATGAAAGTATGTAACTTTGATGATTGTTGTTCTCTTCTTGTCAGTGTTGTATCTGTAACAAGCTGGCTTTTTGATGTTGAGAATGACTGTGTATATCATTGTATTTGACTTAAAGAGAGCTCAGAGCAAGTTGTAAGTGATCTCACAGTTTTTGAGAAGCAATGCAAGATGAGATGTGATTGATGCATACATACTATGAATGTACCTCATCAGCAGATTGAGGTGTTTAAGCTTCACATCATGATGAGTATTGTTTTTGAGTTCTGTTTGATGGGCTTTCAGTTCAGAAACATAGTGATACAATAAATTTTGCTTAAGCTATTTCTGTTGTTAAAGTTTGTTCTGATCAGATGAAGTGAATTCATGCAGTGATTTTGTCTTCTCTGAGAGAGAGCTCACACACATCTCACAATATGATTCTCAAGACATCTCTCAGTCCCTTCAATTTGATATTAACATAGAATACCTGTTAAAGGTCTTTCTTTCTAGATACTCAATCTTAGCACTGAGATATGCTAGAGTTTCATTGACTTATCAGTTTGAGCACAAATAACAAACAGATACTCATCTAGATTCATCACCTCTTCTGACAGTGTCACTGACTTCACAATTCTGTACTTGAATGCACTATCATCTTAACTGAACAGAAGACTTTAGCAAAATGATAGTCACATAGCAAGTAACATACACTTCATTAACCAGCTTATACTTCAGCTTTGAGGCTTGAGTTTTTGACTTCTCAGCTTTAACATGCTTTGTAGCCTCAGGGTTGACATCTTCATGTTTGTTTGTAGTGTTCACCTTTTTCAATACTTGAGTCAACTTCATCAAGGCTTGCTCAAAGCAGTTGATGGTCTCAACTCATGTGAATACATGCACTTAAGAGCTGTTCAGAGGTGTATACACAGAGCTGCTGAAAGAGGTCTCTGACAGTCACAGAGAGGTGAGTGACTTGAGAATAACATCTGTTAAAGTCATTATCTTAGTGATGAAGCAATTCTCAAGAACAATATTTATGAATCAGACAAGGTGACTATTTTTAGAATAATGAGATGAATGGTTGTAGAATTATCTCTGCAAAGTTCATCAATCTGAACTGCAGTGTGACAAGTGAAGAATTCTGAAATAATGATGAGAGCTGAAAATGAGCTGAGAAGAAAGAATATATCTTTTTTCAGAGCTCAGTCAGCCTCATTTTCATCTACACACCTCAGACACATTCTCTGCATAACATCTTCCTCTTTTAGTGATGAACATAGTCTGTCAAAGACATCATATCATGCACAAGGGATGTGAGCCTTGCAAATGACGGTTTTGACCTTGAGATCAACAAATGAAGCTCTGTGAGTGATGTTGCAATTGTGCTTTTCAGGCCTAGTCATGAGTGCATTTAAAGATTGACAATTGTGTGTTTGAGGTCTAGCATTGACTGAAGCAAGGATTCTGCATTTGTGCTTTTTGAGTTTAGCTCTCCCAAGTACAGTCTAGCTCTGTCAGGGATTTGTCAGAAAGACTTAAGGGTGAACTGTCAACACATGAAGCCCTGAGACCAAGATCTAATATGTTTGATGTTGTCAAAAAGAATGTTGATGAATGCTCAAATTGAGAGAATCATGCAGGGAGGTCCATGGGGTAATTGCCATAATATGGAGCCCTGGAATCTGAATTCAGTGCGTTGAACGTTGTTGGTGAAAATGGATCCAAAATAATTCATGGATCCAGGAAATTCATCTGAAAAGGGCCAGCAGCAGCTGTAGTTGCTGGCTGATTGTCTAGCGGAGTACAGAGATCGAGATTAGGTATGATTGACGTGGTGGAAAAGCTCATTGACGATGCATCTAGTTGAGAGGGCCTGGCGGGCATGTCTGCAGGAAAATTGACAAGGTACAGAGCTCGCAGGTCCGAGTTCAGTACACTTGAAGTCATCGGTAAAGTCATCTGTGAGGCCTTAAAGTGAAAATTCCTTGAAGGTACATCCGTGAAGAAATCGTCAAGGTACAGAGCTTGCAGGTCCAAGTCCAGTACATTCAAAGTCATCGGTAAAGTTGTCTGTGAAGCCTCAAAGTGAGAATTCCTTGAAGGTACATCTGTAGAAACATCATCAAGGTACAGAGCTTGCAGGTCTGAGTCCAGTACACTTGATGTCATCGGTAAAGTCATTTGTGAAGTCTCAAAGTGAAAATGTCTTGAAGGTATGTCTGTAGAGAAATCGCCAAGGTATGGAGCTTGCAGGTTCAAGTTCAGTACACTTGATATCATCAGTAAAGTCATTTGTGAAGTCTTGAAGTGAGAATGTCTCAAAGGTAAATCTGTAGAAAAATCGCCGAGATATGAAGCTCAGAGCTCTGATTTCAATGTGCTTGATGCAATCAGTAGATTCACGTCTAAAGAAGCCCTTAAATCATACATTGTTGTCTGAGAAGCGTCAAAAGGTACTGTGGCGGATGATAATTGATCGCCGACATCAAGATTTAGTATGGTTGAGGACATCAGAAAGTTCGTCTGAAAAGGATCAATAGTTGTTGTGGTCGCCGACTCATGGCTTGTATCATATTCACCGGCTTGATAACAGTTACTGGCTTCATGACAACGGCTCAACCGGTTAGTGGTCAACATGGGACTCTGTGAGATATCTGGCGTCAATTGTTTTTGAAAAGCCCTCTGAATGCACCCTTGAGTCGCTACAACGCACAACAGGGAAGAATGTCTTTTATATTCTTGATTCACCTCAACGCGATCTGAATGTCGGCGGAACTTTGTGAGTTTCACTGAAATGTTCTTTGAATACGTCTGATATCTCAAAAACCACTCTGTATTGCGCTTTTGGTACTCTATAATGACATTAAATCCCATATATGATCTTGAAGTGACATGACTTACGCCTCTTTTCACCATAATTTCTTCTGAGATTGCTCTGATACTGGTGATTTCATTGCAGCTGTTGTCTGAATTTCATACTAAATTCAGAAGTTGTCTAAATTGCAATCAGCTTGAGTGAAGATAATTGCACACAACTCACAATGGATTGAAAGGGCCAACTCAGCTTAGTAAGCTTTCTAGTGTGCAACCTCAAAGATATGCAGAGTAAGTGTGCTGTGCATGAAACTTGCTTGTGACAAAACAGCTAAAACACCACAAGGCACAAGTTGCACTTTAAGGATTGAATTGAATCAAATTGAGCAGGCTCAGATCAGTATGAAGTCCCTTTTGAATTTGTATGAAACCAACTTCTTGTCAACCACTTGTATGAGTGAGTTACTGATTCTTTGAAGAAGAACATTTATTATGACCCTCTCTGACTGTTGTTTTATTAGTTAGACAAACCTCACACCATGTCTTCTTGCATGATGTGTGGTGACACTGAAAAAAATGATGAATATGATTGTAGTGTATGTCAAGACACTGAACAGGTGTGAGAAGTATCTGAGAAGGTTGAACCTGATCTCAATACCTGTGTTTGTTCAAATTGATGTCTTCTCATGCTATGAAACCTGATTCTGAAATAGCTGCATTATTCTTAAGCATGTCATGTGTTCTCATTTATGACATTCTTCATTCTGTTACATCTTCAGTAGAGACAGAGAAGTTGATCATCATGGCTTAGCTAAAAGTTTCAAGGCATGTTACATAACATAGCATGTCAATGCAACACTTGAATGACTAGAGTTGAGCGCTCATCTCTTGAGTGAGATATGCTGGGTTTTAGCATTAGGTTAACTGAGCAGAAGTGTGAACATCTTTTAAATGTGACTAGAATGAGCAGTTTTAATGTTAAAAGTAATTCATAATTGCAGCCCATCAGGGTTTAGACTACCTCTTGCACAACTATTGAAACACAAAGTTTTCAATGTAGATTTCTTCTGTCTCTATTGCTTTTACTCTCATTGTCTTCACTTTCTCTTTAAGCTTCTGAGATTTGAGCAGTTTCATCTTGACTCATTGTTTGACTTTCTTTTTAACTTCAAATTCTAAGATAATGACAGTTTCTTGAATGATAGTAAAGGTGAGATGAGCATTTGATATGAATCTAGAAATGATTAGTTAAAAGAACCTGTAGACAACATTTATTCAAGTTACTTACAATTCTTTCTTCTTCATTGTCAGCTTAACAGAAGTAACATTTTTGATTTTAAGTTCTTTTAAAGAGACCTGAAACCAGCCTGTTAAGGCAGGCTTAACATCAAGAAAGTGAAGATGTGAGTCTTTGTGAAACATGGCCTTCAAATTGATAGATCAAAGTTGAACAAGAAGAGCCACTGGCTTTCTGACTTTCAAAGGTAAGTTCTGAAAAGTGCAATATGTGTGATTGAGGTTGCAATCAAATGCTTTTAAGGCCCTCAGATCAGGTTGTTTGATGACTGAGTTCACAACCCTGCACACATGCTGATAAGGTAAGTTGATCATTAATTTCAATTTCTCACATGTCTTTTCACTTACCTCATCATCAACTGTGCTGATTTAACAGAAAACTAGGTCATCTTTTTTGTTAAATGAGTAGCCTGTCTCTATGATCTTGTCAACACACTCTTTTACAGCTTTGTCAGACACTCAGAAGAATTCTTTTTTTCATATGTGATCACTTCACAGTGTAATGGTAGAATTGTCAACTGAACCCATCACAGCCACTTTCAATACAGATAAAGAATAACAGTAATAAGCAAATGAAGATCAGCACAGCTGCAGTCAAGATTGAAATTTAGTTAATGATTATTTGAGCTACTGACTGGCTCAGCCAAAAGAACAAGTTTGCATGAGTTCACAAAAGTTTCAGATATTGGCTTTATAAGCTCATGTACTGAGGTAAGCTAGAAGGCTGTCACAGAAACTGATAGTGAACTGAAAATGGTTATGTACAAGTAGGTGTTGTCTGCAGAAATGAATGTGACAAAGAAGATGTATGAGTAGCCTGACTGTTGAGTATATGACACAAGTGTGTGTGTTTGAATCACAGAATGAATCAAACTTAAGAGCATGGTTAAGTCTTTCAACATAAGAGGCAGTCTGCATGTTTAAAATGTTGTTCTGTACAGAATGAGGGAAATAGAGTAAAGTAAAAGCACACAGTGTAAGAAGAGGTAGAAATGAATCAGATTAAATGTGTGAATGTTGGTGCTTGACAGAAGAATATGATGAGTGTTGTAGAATAAAGTTAATAACGGTGCTAGACAATGAAGCAGAAAATGTAGGCTGAGAAGGCCATCGGCAAGTTGGGAGACCGCTCACAAACATAAGCGAAGAAATTTCCGCTTAGAGCGCTAAAATCTGACTCAGAGCATACTGAGCCAAACTGTTGCGCTCAGAGCGGGGTTTTAGCGCAACAGTTTGACTCAGAGCACTCTGAGCTCAATGATTCAGCTCTGAGTGCTCTGAGCTGTCTGAGCTGTCTGAGCTGAATTAGCTGAGTTACAATAATTATTGTCTATAGCAACAGTGTTTATACACTAGCTACTCATTGAATTGAGTCCTTCATAGCTAGCTAGCTAACCGTCAAATCAAGTCCTTCCTACATGTTGAATTGAGTCCTTCCTACACATCGAAATGAGTCCTTCCTACACGTCAAATTGAGTCCTTCATAGCTAGCTAGCTAACTGTCGCATTGAGTCCTTCCTACACGTCGAATTGAGTCCTTCCTACACGTCGAAACGAGTCCTTCCTACACGTCGAAATGACTCCTCCATAGCTAGCTAGCTAGCTGTCGAATCGAGTCCTTCCTACACGTCGAATCGAGTCCTTCCTACACGTCGAAACGAGTCCTTCCTAC
>JAABUP010010707.1_pt1 | contig 10727 bp, 14 predicted proteins | sample 5559201 | NCBI WGS metagenome assembly JAABUP01 (sample SAMN10711887, study PRJNA513373) | rock metagenome | isolation source: Antarctica rocks | place: Antarctica | reverse complement strand
AGGGGGCGAGGGTTGGACGTTGTGAGCAGTGTCTTGTCAGCAATCGTCGATTTGCTTGGCGCAATGGTCTCCAGCGGACAATCAAAGTATGCGAGGCTAGTGACTGCGCATGGCGGTAGGGAGCAGACGCGACTAAAATTCCTGGGATAGCAGCAATTTTCTGCATACCGAAGCTATAGTAGCTATGACTTTTCTCCAACGTCCAATACACACCCGCTTTTCTTTGACCAATGGTTCAAGTCCCTCATTGCGAAGTCGTGCCGGCCGTATCACTCATGTCGCCGGTGAGATCCTTTTTCACGGCTTCACGGTCGCCAGGTGGCTCCGCACCGGTACGTTAGCCTCCCGACCTGGGTGGATCTCCTTCAAGAACTCCAAGTTCACATGCTTCCTGAACAGCAGGCAGTGCGAGCTACCACCAAAATGGAAAATGCCCGTCTGCTCGCCCTTCTTCACATGCTGGCCCTCCTTGACCGTGATCTCGCACGTGCTGACCTCGTCCATACCGATACCGATGAACGCCATCAGGCCGATAGCCGGGTTGTCCGCTTCAATGAAGATGATCGCACGGGTGGCGAGTGAGGAGAGGTAGCCCTGACCGGTCGTGATGCCGCCCTTGTCGATCTCGGTGGTGCCCGGGTCGCCCAAGCCTTCGAACAGCGGCTCGGAGAAGTAGGTGCCGTCCTGCACGAAGCACTTCTTGATCGTGCCGCTTACGGGCATGTGCCAACGGTGGTATGAGAGCGCGGACAGGAAAGCCTGGTAGACCGTTCCGCCACCGAACTCGGCGGCCAGCGGGTCCTCGGCCAGCATGTCCCTCATGCTGTAAGGCTGCCCTTTGATCCAGAACTTGTCACGCAGCTTCACGTTGTGGGCGATGCTGAAGGTCTTGCTCTCGCACGCGTTGGCGATGACGTTCTCATCTTCGGGCGAGGCGACTGGGCGGACGTCCGGCTTGAACTCGCGCTGCGAACATGTCAGTTCCCAATCGAATGGAGTCAATCTGACCTGTGGAACGCACAGTGAAGAAATGGTCCCAGCTCTTGTAGCCACGGTGCTTGCCCTTCGGGTCTGGCACGACGAAGAAGTCGTCGAACGAGTGCTTTGTTCCGTATGGGGCGTTGGCAACGGACATCATATCCGACGTGCCGTGCTCGCCGAACCAGCCTTGCTTGGAATCACCCAAGACCTCCGCGGACTTCGGAGACATCAGGAACTTGCCCCACTCGTTCAGAATCTTCTTCAAGTGAACGTTGACTTCCGGGTCAAGGAAAGCAGCATATCCGCTCGGTGTGCCCATGGGATAGTCGAATACCTTGAATGCATCAGTTGCAGGTCATTACGAAAAGCACTGACGAACTGCCTTACCGCACACATTGGCACACCGACCATGCCCACGTGGGCAGACGCATCGGTCCAGTACGGGGCGCTGTTGAAGGTGTGGTTCAGGACCTCCAGCATGTGATGGTAGTCGCGGATCTGCCTGTGGCCGGTGGGGTCTTTGTTGTAAGGGTCTCTACGTGGGACTTCCTCGAACATCGAGTTGAAGTACATGTAGATGCGCGGGTTGGACTCGATGAAGTTCTTGAAGTCCTGGAGCACCGGAGTGAGCTCCTTCTTGTTTTGATGAGCTTCCTCGATCTGGGTGTTGAGCCATTCTTTCTGGATGCGGTGGTCCGCTGGCATCCACCCGCCCGGTCTGCATTTTGTGAGCCAGATGAAGCGGTGTGTCAATGGTCAGAGCAAACACTTACTTGTGCTTGCGGTGCTCCTTGGGGATGTCGTGGTGGTCACCATGCTGGTGGACCTTCGGGGTAGTTGCCTGGTCAGTGCTAGCCATTTTGTAGGATGTCGATGTTGATGTTGTGATCGGTGTTGATGTGAAGGTTTAGCAAGTCTATCTCATGAGAATGCCAAGTATACAGGTTCACATGCAGGAACGCGCATAGAATAATGACGCTTGTTACGTCACAAGGCCTAGAACGTCCCGAGTTCGGCGCTTCATACTCTCCAAGTCCACTTGAGGAGCAAGCTTCCGAGCGAAGACTACGAGCTTCCGTGGGAACCGACATTATCATTGTTGGCGAATTTCAGCGTCGACTGTAGGCTGTCCCAATACGGAAGTTACGGATCTTCACTCCTCCATGGACTAGCGAACGAGATGCTTGGCTTTGAAAGCTTGGCCTCTCTGAAAAGCTTAGATGGGAAAACACAGCGCCTGGCACACTCTAGATGAAACGAAACGGACTGTACCGTGGCCGCTTCATGCGTATTGCTTGCAGCGCCGATGTCGTTGGCATACTGTTCTTCGGCGATCAGCTCGAGCCGGCGGAATATATCGTACATGGACGTACGGACGGGAGAGACATCAAGGTAGGCTCTGTTGCCTACAGCATCAATCGGCTTCTCGTTCCCGGTCATAGCAATCGTTCTCCGCGGTATCCCACCTTCAGCACCTGGGACGCGTCATATTGGTCTTCGTTACTGGGTCCGAAGACGTCCGGCGTTACCGCTCGGATACCCGCGCCCAACTGGTGCTGGCAGCTTCGATGTGTACCATGTTAGTATGAACAGCGTCTCCACGCGTCGGTGCACTGACGCGGGTGGGTGGGCGAATCTATGAGAGATGCTCAAGGTGGTCGTGGGAAGAGGCGTGAGTGGAGGCAGCGAGCCCGGAGATCACATCGGCCCGCGTCTGCCGCTGATGAGACGGGAACACCCGACCCGACCTCACTTTGGCTTCCATTCGGTGCATGAGATGAAGGTGCTCGCACGTATCTTCTCTCAAAGAATCGCCCCGACTGAGGCTTGCTAGTGGAGGACCGTCAAGGGTCAAGACATGGTATAATGGCTCGCCTACGATTCCACACCAGCGTGCCATGCCCTCACGCGCAGGTGGCGGACGCTTGTCCAAACTTCGGCGTGTTACAGAATCAGTGAATGCGAAGCTCTCCAAGGCCCGCAGTAAACAGAGCATCCTGGACAAAGCCCCGATAGCGCTAAAACAGCCAGTATTGGCCCCGAAGAAATTTTCAGTACCGCCGCGTTTGTCGGAAACATCTATCAACCATCCGCCAACATGGCTGCCGGCCAACTTGAACAGAGTCATCGCGACGCGGGTTCCGAAGGCGACAGCGGCAAGCGATGCACGAGGTAGGAATCTAGCTCTGGATGGGGATGGTCCGTACTAACACCTATACAGCTGCTCGCCGAGCCGCCATACGTGTCCCACCAGCGCCACGCAAACTCGTCGCGAGCCCAAAGGCCGCCGCTACGAAGGTCGTCGTTGCGAAAGCGAAAGTCGGTAGAACTACCTCACGGCGGAAGAGGATCACTTACGCCGGCCCTTCAAGTCTCTCTAATCTTCACTGGCCAGAGTACGGCTCCCTTCACGACATTCAAACGCTCCTCGGCATCGCGCCGCCTCCCGGAGGTCTGCAGCACGCCCTAGGCCTGATTGGAAAGCCAGATCAGCCCCCAAACGCAGTATTGGTCTCTGTAGATGCTGAGTTCGAGCGCTCCGGCCTCGTCGACCATGTCGTTGAGGTGGGAATCACCATCCTACGCATCTCGGATATCTATGGCATGGATCCAGGCTCACGTATCCGTAACTGGTCGAGCGTCATGGAGCACAGACACATTGTTCTCGACGTGACAAGGAAGCCCAAATATCGCATGCGCGGCAGCTTGTTCGGCAAAAGCCTCTTCATGGGTGCGGAAGACGCCAAAGCGGCGATAACTAAAATCTTACATGCTGCCGCTACCCACCGACCGCCTCCCACGGGACATCCATTGGATCCGGATCCGGCCTTCGACGACACACTTAAGCTGAGGCAGCCAGCCGATCTCATCCTCGTCGGTCAGTCAATTGCAATGGATATCGCTGCTCTCAAGGTCCAACCATTACACATCGACCTCCAACCAGCCGCTGGCTCTAGCATCCTCCGACAAGATGGCGGCTTCGCGCCAACGGTGACGTCTCAAGCTAAAGTTCCACGCTTCAAGGCCATCTTTGACACCCTGGCCCTAACCCAACAGGCCCGGAAGCTCGGCGCGCAGTTTCCAAGTGCCAAACTAGGCTTCGTGGCAAGACTGATAGGCGTCGATCCCGAGTACTGGGAAGGCAGCAGTGTGATCGGTGCGCACAACGCGAGTAATGACGCGGCGTACACTATGATGGTGTTGCTATTGCATGCAATCAGAGGCGAGAGTCTGGTGAAGCAGGGAGCGTTGGAAGATGCGCCGGCGGAGAACGGGCCGGTGGTGTACAGGAGTATTCCGCTGCCACAGAAGAAGAGCAAGGGGTGGAGGAAGCTGCTGGTCAATTTGGGCGCGGTGGGCCTCGTCGCGGGACTGGTACAGCTGGCGCTTTTGGGATTGGGGCTGGGTTCTGACACGGACGAAGATGACGCCGAAGGCGAAGGTTGAGGGTAACCAGGAGGGCTGGTAAGCGGCTGTACCTGTATAGTCATCCCTGCGCCCTGCTAGCAACTACAGGCGCTGAGCTTGACTCGTTCCTCTCGGTTCTTTCCCCATTGGCGGCGCACTCAGCGAGCACTGCTCGTGCTGTTACTTGATACTCGCCATTGTAAGTTGAGTCCAATTGACGCTGTAATAACACCTGTTACGGGTGGTACGCTCATGCTGCAGCCTGATTGCAACTTTGCGCACGTGTCGATCGGCGGCGAAAGAATCATTCATGCTCACCGGCCAAACACCACTGCACTGAATGAGCTTTCAACCGCGCTCACATATTCGTTTCTTGGTCGTGGTAAGCATCAAGCCCTCAGATACCTCGCCTAGACCCTACCGATTCCCATGCACCTACGCCCGCCACACCTGACTCCCAATACACTCCTCCCCATACCCCAGCACCTCGCTCCCCAACGGACTCATCATGCACCGTACCAACCACGCCGCATACCTCCCATCCCCGACGCTCCCCCTCACCACCGCCCTCCCGACCCCCCTCACCCCCTCAAAAAGCCTCAAAACACTAAAATCGCAACTCCCATACATCGACTGGAAAACCTCAATCTCCAACTCCTCGACACCGGTGAAACTCTCCCCCGCTTGCAGCCGCGTGAACCGCGGGTCCGTATCCAGGCGCACGTGGATGTAGTACCGCCTTATCAGGGCCGCGACGCGGGAGTGCTTGACGGGGGGCAGGACGATGCGGAGCGGGGTCGTGCGGAGCAGGAAGGCGGGGAGGGCAGCGAGGAGGGAGGTGTGCGCTAGGAAGGTGTTGTCGCCGTAGAGGATTGGGGTGCCTTCTTTGTGGGCTTGTTGGCAGGTGCGGAGGATGTTGGCGCAGGGTCGGTGTTGGTGTGGGGTGTGGTTGGGGTGGGGGAGGGGTTGGGAGGCGCGGGCTGGGTCTTGTTTGGGGTCGTGGACGAGTAGGAGGCTCCAGATTGCGTTGCGGAGCTCGGGTGGGAGGGAGAGGAGGGGAGAGGATGACTGATCGGTCATTGTTGTGAGGTTTGGGCTGCCGTCTGGTGATTGCTTCCGGAGGGGGACCTGGATTATCATGGCTGTCCGGTGGACGAGGCAGACTACATCTGGTGCGCAAAGAAGCTACATCACGGAAAGCATGCGACAGCGATAAGCACAGGTGATGTAGCGATGTATTCCATCATTGCGCATACCTGGTGGACGAGAGTTCGCACGTGAGCTCAACGGCGCGCATTGGTTTTGAAGCCTCAGGCATTTTCAAAGGGCAATACTGATGGTCCGCCAGTCCAGATAGAAGCGGGGCTCGAAGTCGTAGGTAAGATCTATACAAAAAGCCACCCCAAGTGCTCTGTGCTGCGAAAAGCCCTCTGCTCCGTGACGCCTTCGATACCTAAAGCCCTCGCTCAGATCGACCATCGCACGCAAACGCCTGGTTCTACTGCACCTGCTGAACCCGACATTTCCACCCACTCTCCTGACTCAACAACGGCAAACTCGCCCCCAAACACCACCCCAACTCATTTCCCCGAATCTTCTTCGCAATCTTGACCTCCCGATCAATCGGCATCTCATAACCCGTATGCAACAGCGCCAACATGAAATTCAGATCCAAGCAAGTCTCCGGCCGATCTCCCAGCTCCTCCAGTGCGCCAGGCACCGACTCAAAAACTTTCCACGCGTCCCCGCCCTCGCAGACGCGTGCCGTGAGGTCCTTCAGCTCGCGCAGCGTGAACGACTCCGGCATGCCGAGCGGCTGCACCCGGTCGTAGAAGTAGGAGAAGAGGTAGACGTCCTCGCGGGCGAAAGTCTTGGCTAGAGAGGGCTGGTGCACGCCGTTGAAGGCGCAGGGCGAGAGTTTGCACTCGGCTTCTTTCTTCAGCGTCTTCTCTGCTAGTGCTCTGCACTGTGTGGGCGAGCCTGTGGCGGGACCGGTCATGTTGACGCTGACTGATTTGCCCAAGGGGTGGTTTTCGTTAAGCTGCACCACGATTTCGCGGGAGGTGCCGGGATGCAGGCAGGGGTTGCTGATGGGTTTGCTGAGCCATGCTTTGCCGTCCGGGTGATTCTCGTGCATGCCCTGTACTACTTCGCGATGGAGGTTGTTCCGCGCTTCCATGAGGCCGTACCCGAGGTAAGAGTGCTGGTACAGGTCGAATTCGCGGCCGCCGAACTTGAGCGAGTACTTGTGGTCGCCGGCCTGCATGTGTTCGGGCATGCCGCCGTCGGGTGCTTGCTTGAACGTGGGCTGGAATACGATCTGTGTGCTGCCGCCTCCAAGGTCGAACACAGCAGCTGTGGGCGTTTTGTCCGGACCGCCGATCTTACCGAGGAGGTAATTGGTAGTGATCCAGGCATAGACACCTTCGTCTTTGCCGTCCATGACTTGTACACCGCCTTGTGCTTCGCTGACGACTGGGAACGGATACACTGTCTCCAGTCTAGTTCGCACAGCCTTGAGAATCGCCTCGCTCATCTCCGGACCCAGCTTCCTCAGCCCTGCTGTCGCCTTGACAGCCACGGGCGTGCAACTCTTGAGCTTGTCCGGGACGTTCTTCACAGCCACATCCATCAACACATCCAGACTCTTCGCCGCACCCTCCGCATCCCCCTTGTAGCTGCTCAACCCACTGCCGCCGTCCCTCTTCGCCGTCATTTCGAAGATCTCATCCTCAAGCTCCGGCGTCGATCCGCAGTTGTTAAACCGATAGACATGTATTCTGCTCCCCGTGCTCCCCGCATCCACCATGAGCGCATATTGGATCAAGGGCTTGTCTTTTGAGTAGCTCTTCGTACATCTCGCCGTAGAAGTCGCAGGATCTAAGGCCACATTCCCACCTACTCCAGGCAGAGTGCTGGCGCTGGGTGTGTAGCTACCAGGAACAATGTAGTAGATGATCAAGAGCACGAATGCTATCAGGCAGCCGGTCTTGATATACCGTGCGCGCTGCCCTTGATTCATCCACGCGGCTTGCACCTTTTCCTTCATTGACAGTGGAGGCTGTTCTTTGCGCCTTTCTCGCGGCGGATGGCTGTTGTCGCACCTCGATTGCGCGACTGAGGAGCGTCTGTGAGGCTTCGGCGATAGACCAACGTAGGACCAGACTGAGGGTGTCGCGGAAAGGTCAACGTCGCTGGGCATATAGGTCGTCTACGTCAATTGCAATTAGGCCAGCATCGCTACTCGACAGCGACCAGACATTAAGCGAGTGACAACGACAGTACGAGAGTTAGCGACCAGTTGTACTATTGCACGCAAGGCTCCACGCGAGAAGGCATGTCGAGGCTCGGGACTTTTTAGCAGGAAGCGGGGCGGAACGAAGCCACAGCCGTTGCCACGGGTCGATCATTCCCAAGCGCCTATCGAAGGTCATGTGACAGACTTGGATTGATATTGCGAATACAGGTATGCACATACATGTACAGTACGATCTCTTCGAACAGTGTCCCGTGTCAGACGCATACCTTACCTGTATCACAGTGGCGATCCGTGAAGTCGGGTCGGTAATTGACCTCTGGGGAGTCGATGTGAACGGGACCTGCAGTGGATGGCGCTAAACACGGCTCTATCCGGCCGTCCCGTCCACATCGCATCGAGTTGCTGCTTGCTGCTTCCACCTCCACCTCCACCTCCACCTTCGCAACTTCACTCACGCCCCATCGCACTGTTTTCCGAATATCGCTCGAGCAGCATGGCAGCCTTCAAGGAATGGGTGCAGAGCGAAGGTCTAGAGTTCAGTGGCAAGATCGATCAGTTTCGGAAATCCTGCATTGCATTCGACGCGGAGGACTACCTCGACACATTGCTAACCGCAACACTGAGCCGCGAGCCACTGCTACCGGCCCTGGGCGGTCTACCATTCGCCCTCCAGAAGCATGTCGATGACGATCTCCAGAGGTTTCGCGACGCCGATATCAAGCCGATCTTTGTTTTCAATGGCCTCCAGGCTGCCAGCAAAGACGGGACCATGGTGGCCCGAGAAGCGAAGCGAGCCGCGAAGATTCTTGACGATGCTTGGAGCATCTACGATCAGGGCCGCGGCGAGGAGGCCGTGAATGCGTTTGGTAAGGCTTGTAAGTATTGTCGCCTGCACCAGATGTACAACCTCGAGCAGGCTGACCATTCGAAGGCACATACAAGATCCAACACATCTCCCGATGGCTGTCTGCACATCTGCACAAAGCTGGCGTGACGGTCCTGACGGCGCCATATTCCGCGGCACCACAGCTCGTATATATGCAACAGCAAGGCTTCTGCGACGGCATCGCAGGTTCCGCCGCGTGCCTAGTATTTGGCAGTGAGCGAGTCATCACTTCCATCGCTTGGGACTCCGGTCTCGTGTCTTGGGTTGATTCGGCGACGTGCCAAGGCCGGCTGATTTTTACGGCGGAAGCTTTCGCCGATCTCATGCTTCTGTCAGGTTGCGTGCCCACACTGCTCCCGGCGTACGCAGAGGCTGAGGGTGAATTGCCACACATACAAGCGCTCAGAGGCATACTCACCCAGATGCGTGGCGACGGCTATGCACTCTTACTGCAGCGCCAACAACAGCATAAGGATGAGGAGTATCTGGACGCTTTCAGGAAGGCCCGCTTTGCCATCAAACACTCGGTGTACACGAAAATTGACGGCACGGTGGAGACCAGAGATGCTGCAAGGGCCCCCGGCGACGTACACCTATTCACCGGTCAGCGTTTACCCGATGAGATATACTACTACCTCTTGCGCGGCGTGGCTGGAGCTCGCGTCCTGGACTGGAGTGCACATCGGCAAATCACAGAGACCCCACCACTTGACGGTGGCAATTCGCATACTTATCAGGACCTTGTGCAGAACAAGCTGGTAGATCTGCGAGTGAAGGCGTTGGCTGTCATGGCGGTGAATCTGAATCGTTACTTCCAACATGGGGTTTTCCAAGCAGCATATTGGTTCAATGACGCGAAGAGTCAGCTCTCCGTCAGGGAGGGCATAGAGCCGGTCAAAGGCCTGATGAGCAAATGGCACGTCCCCGAGGCAATCTTGCCGGACGGCCTGACCAGCCACCCGTTAGCAGATGCACTGGGCTTGCTTGCGGATGAGAAGACGGCGAAGTCAACAGTGAGTGCGCTTGCGATGTTCGCATATGAGATGTTCGTTGGTAATAACAATGGTCCTCACAGGTGACTGAACGGCCGAATGGTACTCCCGGCGTCCTCGAGAAGCCTGTTGAGCTACTTGGAAACACCGTACTACGCGCCTTACATGATGCCGGATACATGTACGCCGATCACACTCTGTCATCATGGGGCAAGGCAATCCAGGTTGCCTTCAAGGAAGCGCAGAACAATGGCTACGTTGAAATGGGCGTCACAGAAACCGAAGCCGAGGAGGCTATTCTCGTAGCCTTCGAGCTGCTGAAACTGAAAGTTCTCAACAGCCAGCATATGTTTCCAACACCACCATACTCCGGGCCGCCTCTTCGAGGGAACGATACCGACAAAGATGCACGTTCTCGGAAATCCCACAACACCATTTCCACGCTAACCATGATTGTAGAACACCCTGCTTGTCAGTCGTGTCGCATGCCTGGGTTTCTTCAGCCACCGAGAGATTGGCTACACTGGACCGCTCTCCCGCCACCTCCTAGCCTACCACCAAATGACCACTGCTGTGCGGGCAAGCCTCCGTGATCTACTCGAAATGCACGCATGCGCGATGCTGATGTCCGGCTCTGTATCTCGCAAGACCATTGGCGACAAGGAGCTGCGCGACCTCGGCACCAATCTTCCTTTCACTAGAGAGCCCGATCTCGGTCTTGCTCTCGTCGTGAAGAGCTACCTGGACGAGCTCTCAAACGAGCCCTCCAAGCGCCAGGACATCACCCGATGGTTCAACTATGTGACGGACATGGAAGGTGACCTGCAGAAAGCATGGAAAATGTGGGCTTGTGTATGTCCACCACTACCCGCGACACCGCAAAACCCGCCATACTGATACGGATTGTAGGTCAACGCCGGTGTCCAAGCAGCCGAGACGAGCATCATCGGCGAAAGCGTGAAGAAGATGTTCCGGAACGCCGACAAGTGGCTGCAGGAGAAGATCGCCACGGCCGCTGCCTCCAACGGCTTGGTCTAGAGGGCCGACCTCCCAGCGGATACCTTGATTGTGAAATGCAACTGGGCTCAATCGGCAGGTGATCTTCCCGCCCCAACCCCTCTCTCCCCTGCACACATCCGTGTTGGAGACACGATGGAGGAAGCGGCTGCGCGGCAATCGAGCAATGGCTCGCGGCCACACG
>JAABUP010010706.1_pt1 | contig 10729 bp, 10 predicted proteins | sample 5559201 | NCBI WGS metagenome assembly JAABUP01 (sample SAMN10711887, study PRJNA513373) | rock metagenome | isolation source: Antarctica rocks | place: Antarctica | reverse complement strand
CCGACGCAAGGCCGAGGCCGACATGGCGGCCAAGGCTGCCGCGCTGCTGGCGGCCAGGGCCGCCGCCGCGCCGGCCGCCACGGCGAGCGCGGCGGCGGCGCCCAAGCACAACAAGGCGGCCGAGCCCGCACCGGCGGGCGAGCGCCCGGCGCAGCGCGGCCGGAAGCAGATGAAGGTGCGCCGGCGCCGCTGCCCGCCCTGACGTGCTCGCTGGGTGCCTTTGCGGCATGCCCTGCAAGACTGGGCGCTCATATCGAGTGTGCAGACGGCAATTGGTGCCGGGTGGATGGTGCGCCCGGGCTCTTGTAGCTGGCCGCCTGGCGGGCTTGCAGGCACCTGTGGCACCAAGGAGGTCGCAGCATGCCTCCGCGCTGTAGGAGAGGCGCGCAAGAGCAGCCTGCTCAGCAGCAGCGCCTGGGTTGCTGCCAACCGCGTCTTTTACCTGGCAGCCCTGCGCAGGGCACGCGCGGCGCCGCCTGCTCGCCGGCCGCGCTGCCGGGCCTGCGCGAGGACGCGCCTGCCGCCGAGCTGCAGCAGCCCGCTGCCCCGCTCGGCTCTGCGGCGAGCAGCTCCGCCGCCGCCGCAAAGCAGACCAGCAGCGGCGCGGTGTGCACTCCAAACACACTTGAAAGGTCATGTGTGTTCTGATTGCTTCAGGAGCGCGTTGTGAGTGATGTGCATGCCGAACTGCTCACCTTGAGCATGCATTGCATCGTTTACAAGCGCGTCGCTCACAGGCCTTGCGCATGTCTGCTCTGCAGGCACGGCTGCTGTACGCCGATGCTGCCCGCCAGCCGGGCCCCCCGCCGCCGGCGCCGGCCGCCGCCCCGATGGTGCCGACGCGTGCGCACGTCCCCGCCCCGCCCGCGCGCGCGCAGCCGCCGGCTGCGCTGCTGGGCACGGCCGCGCGCGCCGTGCCGGCCGCCTCCGGGCGACCCATGGCGCCGCAGGGCCAGCCGCGCGCCAGCTACCTGGCGGTGCGCAGCCGCCCGCGCCAGGGGCATGGGTCACGTCTCTCTGAGGCTGCCTGCTGTCAAGCGCCCGACCGCCTGCCTGCGCGCATGCTTCCAACCTGGGGCTGGGTCAGCGGGCGCCGCACTGCTCGCCATGCGCCGTGATGCCATGAACGTGATGCCCTGGTAGCCGGAGCGGCTGAGCACCGGCTGGGCCGCCAAGCGCGCTCATAGGGCCGGCCGGCAACGCGCCGCGCGCTGCCGCGCTGGGCGAACAGGCGGCCACCCGGGGCCGCGCAGGCGGCCGGCGACGCCGTCATGGAGGCCGCGCGGCGCGTCCTGCAGCCGGCCTCGCCGCCGCGCAGGCGCGCGCCGGCCGCGCAGGCGCCGCAGGACGTCGGGCGCCCGGGGCCGCCGGCGCCCGCCGCGCAGCCGCAGGGCGCCTGGGCGACGCACAAGTCGCGCCGGGCGCTCTGGCGCGAGGCGGCCGCGCCGGGTGCGCCGCAGGGCACGGCGCAGGCACGGCAGCAGCAGCCGGGGCCCCGGGCGCGGGGCCAGCCGGCGGAGCAGGCGGCATCGCGCCGCCCGCCCACGCTGCCGCCGGGGTTTGACAACCCCGGCGTCGACTTCAACTGCTTCGTGAATTCAACTGTCCAGCTGCTGGCGGCCGTGCCCGGCTTCGGCAGCGGTCTGGAGGCGCTGCGCGGGGAGCTGCAGGCGGCGCTGCAGGCGCGGGCCTGTGCCGCCTCGGGCCTGCTGTCGCCCCCCACAGGGCCGCGTGGTGCAAGCCGGGAGTGTTTGGCAAACATCATTGCATGTGAACATGTGCCCATGACTTTGTGGGTCACGCCGGGCTGCGCGGCGCGCTATGGGGCGACTGCGCCCCTGCACAAGTGCGCGGTGACCGCGCGGCCCTTGACTGGAGCTGCGGGTGAGCAGGCGGCTGTGGCGCGCGGGGCGGGCGAGGAGCCTGGCATGCTGCGCGCGGCGCTGGCGCTCGCCGACGTGCTCACCGCGCACCGCGCCGCCGCGGCCCGCGGGGCCCGCGGCCCGCTCAGCGTGCGCGCGTTCCGGGCGGCCGTCGCGAGCGCCGGATATGGCAAATATGCGATCGGCGCGCCCCCGCGCGCTGGCCCGCACACTTGAGCGCCCGTGCGGCAGCTGCGTCACTACAGCAGCGGACGCAGAGGTGACGGTTCCAGCGGCAGGGCCTGTGCGCGCCCCGCACCGCGCCTGGCAGCTGCGGCGTGCGGGTTTCGTGCCCAGCGCCGCGCATGTGCCTCGCCGCTGTGGGACGCGCGGCCGCGCCAGCGGCGCGGGGCGACGGCGCAGACTGGGCTGCGCCGCGGCTGACGCCTGGGACCCGCCTGGGGCCGCGCAGGCGAGCAAGAAGACCCGGCCCAGTTCTTCGCGAGCGTGGTCGACCTGCTGCGCCGCTCGGGCGGCGGCGCAGCCGAGCTCGCGCGCCGCACGTTCGAGTCGCGCGTCGCGCGGACCTGCTGCGGCAGCGCGGCAGGCGAGCAGACCTGGGAGGGGCAGGTCTATGTCACGAGCCTCTCCGACCTGGTGCGCCCGCTCCCCGCGCCCGGACTCGGCACGCGCAAACGGTTGCTTTGCTGCCAGGGGCGGTTGTTCTTGTGGGCGCGCGCGCGCGCTGGCCATGGCCAGCGCAAGCGGGCCGAGCGCTCGCACCCCGTCACAGAGCAGGGCCGCTCCCCAAAGCGCGGCGCCGCTGCCGCTGAGCGTCCGCACTGCCTGCTGCGCAGGTGGATGTCGGGCGCGCCTTGTGCGGCGACATGCCGCCCTGCCGCTCCTGCGAGGGCGGCCAGCGCACGGAGCTGCGCTTCGCTGGCGCGCCGCCCGCGGCCCTGCTCTTCGAGTCATACGGGGACGCGCGCCCGTGCGACATCGCGGAGGTGCGCGCAGGCGGCCGTCAGCCGGGCTGCACGCAGGTCAAAAGGCTCTGAGCGCCATTGCAGTGCCGGCAGCCGGCGCCATGTTGCAAGGCTGCGGGCCGGGCGGCGTAGGTGTCAAATGCAAGGCCGACGTGGCACCAGTGGGCCCTGCTTGCAGCCGGCCTAGTGTGCAGTGCGCATGCGCTAAGCACTCACGCCGGCGTCCCGCGCAGGGCTTCGATCTGAAGGAGCATGGCTTCTGTGCGCCTGGCTGCGGCGATTTCGCCTATGACCTGGTGGCTGTGGCCTGCCACGCCCGAAAGCACATCATAGCCTACGTGCGCGTTCAGGGCATATTTTACCGCGCGGACGATGCAGACGTGCGCTGCGTGGGCGCGCATGTCGGCGCTGTACAGGCGGACATGCGCGAGCGCGCATACACCCCGCGCCTTGTGGCATATGCTGCGCGGCATGCCATGTAACTTTTGAGCCTGTGTCTTTGTGTGCGTTGCGTGCAGAGCTGTATGCAGAAGAGAGCATGTCTGCCTACAGACATGCCTTGTGACCTGAAAGCCCGTGCGTTTGTGTGGCAGTGCATGTAGAGCCGTATGCAGTAGAGCGCTTGCCTGCAGAGTCATACACAATTGTAATCTGGCTGGTAACTACCATCTCGATGGTCACAGAGGCACAAAGAAGATCCAGGCTGCCCTTCTCATGACATCCTCAAACCCTGCTTTTCAAGCTGGTTGAGCAGGGTTTGAGGAAGCTGGCAACACAGCTCATCTCACACAGTCGGAGCGTCAAGCGCGCTGCAGTGCAGCTACGCTGACAAGACAGCGCAGCTCTGCCTCACTGGCTGTCACTCAGCAGACATAAGCACAGCCTTGCTGTAGTGCACTGCTCTGTGCACCTGACGAGCACACCTGGATTGCCTTGGACGGTCCACCGCTGTGAGACTGCACGCGATACCACGCTTCTGCGCCCCTTCACAGGCTGGACCTCCTCTGCTCCCTGTGGAAACTGTTGACAAGTGGGAACCAGCGCGCCTACACTTGTCTGTGCCGGAGCTGCAGTGCTGCAGCTGGTCGGCCTGCGCACACTGGGTGAGTATACGAGGAGGTGACGGCTTTCCTGTGACGCGCAGGGTGTTGCCTGGCGCTCCTGCTCGCCCTGCCCTGCAGCCCGATGCGGCGTGGTGACACCAGGCACCCCAAGGCGGTGCCTTTGGCGCCGCTGTCGCTGCTGCTCGCACGCGGTGCGCGCCTGCCTGCATGGGCAGCATGGACCGCCTGTGCCTGTGCATGTCTGAGGATGCCGTGTCCTCCTGTGATGAATAGCGGTGGCCGCAGCTCTGTTGACATGAGCATGCGAGTGACAGCACAGCAAGACCCATGTTTGCGCAGCATGGTGGGCGAGCGCGCGGGGAGTGAGCAGCATGACAGAAGGCACATGTACGCACCCATGACTCAAGCGCGCGCAGCTTGTGTACACATACATGCGCTTCAGTAAATGCAGGTCATCTCAAACATGAGACACGAGGTGTGCGGCACGATGACATTGTTTAGCTAACGCACAGCCTGGCAAGAATGCGATGCATGACTTTTACTGCAGGCGCGGTTGTGTGCATCAAGGATGCTGGCTTGCGCTCCGAGCAGACATCCTGGCCTGCATTTTGCCCTTGACAACTGTGCTCTTCTCTGCATTGACGTTCCCCGCGCTGCTGCGTGTCTCCACCGCTAGCGCATGCAGCCTGCCTGGAGCCGAGCGCGCCAGCCAAGGCTGTCATGCACAGACGTGCGGCTGTGCTGTGATGTGTGCCGTGCAGCGTATCACCCTCCTGACAGCCTCGCTGACATGGTGCGCCGCTCGCTGCGCGCGCAGTCGCATGTGGGTGACCGCTCGCTCTGCTGCAGCAAATGTATCGCATCTGATCTGGCGTGGGCAGCCGGTCTTTGCATCCATGAGCAAAACAAGTATGCAATGCGTGCTGTGCAACTGGGCTGGCCTGGAGAGCCTGAGCACTCCGCCGCTACCGCCAACCGCGCTCACTGCCAGATGCGCAGGAGGACATGGCGCCGCTGCTGGGCAAGGGCAGCGGCGCTGCCTTGACAACGCAGCGCTGCAGCTTGCTGGCACGCCGCTGCGCCTCTTCAAGCCAATGGATGAGCACGTGCAGCCATTGGCCTTTCGCAAAGTGCGAACGTGGCTATCAGCTGGTTTTGCCTGCATGTCCCATAATGTGTCCCTATCAAATTTGCTGATCATGCCAACGCGCGCGCTTGCCGTACAGTTGGAATACACTGTTGACCACATGCAAGTGTGCTGTAGAGCGCTTTTTACCTGCAGCCAGACTGCAACAATGTACACAGCGCTGAGCACTGGAGAGCGCCGGCCCCTGCACAGGCCTTCAAGGTCCAGGACCTGGAGAATGACATGTGGGTGGCGTGCCACTGCCGTTCGCACTGGACAGCCGTGGCAGCAGCGCGGCCCGTCAGGTCCAGGCGCGCGCGCGCGCCGTGGTAGGCTGCCTGGATGTGTGCGGCAGCATCGCGGCTGCGCGCCAGGGGTGCCTGGCGCCTGGCGCGCCTGGACCTAACGCGCCTGGACCTGGCGCGCCGCCCTTACGCCCGGCACCACGCCTGGCGGGCGCGGCGTGCGGGTGCATGCCCAGTATTGCACATGTGCCTGCACCCAGCCCCTGTGGGGGGCAAGGGCCGCGCCAGCGGTGCGGGGCGACAGCGCAGACTGCGTTTTGCAACGCCTGACGCTTTAACCCAGCATGGCGCCGTGCAGGCAAGCAGAATGATGCGGCGCAGTTCTTCGGCAGCGTGGTCAACCTAATGGTGGCCGAGCACATGCGCACCAGCTTCAACGCACGCCTCGAGGGACCGCGCTGCTGCGGCGGCGCGGCTCATCCGGCGGCCGTGGAGGGCCTAATCATGATCAACAGCCTTGCCGACATGATGCATCCGCTCTCCGCATCCCACAGACGCATGTGGGCCACCGCTTTGCTTCGCTGCAAGCGGGGCACCGAGGGTCTGTGGCGCGGGGAGCGGGCGCACCATGTCCGCCAGGCTGTTGACCGTGATGGGGCCGTCCACGGCCGCCGGAGGGGCCGCGCCGCCGCAGCAGCACGGGGCCTCGAGGCGCGCTTCGAAGCTGGCGCGCACGAGCTCGGCCGCGCCGCCGCCCGAGCGGCGCAGCAGGTCGAGCGCGCTGCCAAAGAACTGGGCGGCGTCGTCCTGCTTGCCTGCGCAGCCCCAGGCGGGTCCACCGCGTCAGGCGTAGCGCATTGCGCGGCGCAGTCTGCGCTGTCGCCCCGCACCGCTGGCGCGGCCCTTGCCCCTGACACCGGTTGGGTGCAGACATCAAGCGGGGCACCGAGCTGCCGCATGCGCCTCACCTTGGCAGCCCAGCGCATGCCCGAGCACGCCTGCTATGCAAGCGGGCAGCGCCGCTCGCCAGAGCCTGAACGGAGCGCTGCGCCGCTGCTGCTGACCACGCTCGCTGCCTGATGCGCAGGCGAACATGGGGCGGGTGCTGTGCAGCTTCATGCCGAGCCGCCCCGACGCGGCAAGCCTGCGCCTCGCTGGCGCGCCGCCGCGCGCGCTCGCGGCTGAGCCACTGGACTACCGCGCGCAGCCGTCCGCCATCCCGGAGGTGCGCATGTGGACGTCAGCTGAATTTCCCTGCATGTTGCAACACAACCGCCACTGTGAGGTCCTGGTCCTGCAGCTTGAAGGCCTGTGCAGGGGCCGGCACTGTCAGTGCCCAGCGCTGTCCACATCATTGCAGTCTGGCTGCAGGTAAGAAGTGGGGGGCGCACTTGCACGCGACCAGCGCTGTGTCCCAACTACACGTGAAGCGTGCGCTGGCCTAACCTGCACGATTGGTAGGGAGCTGGGACATGCAGGCGAACCCAGCTGGCCACACGCGCACCTCGAGGATGGCAGACGGCTGTGCGCGGTCGTTGAGTGGCTCAATGGCGAGCGCGCGCGGTGGCGTGCCAGCGAGCCGCAGGTCGGCTATGTCGGGGCAGCGCTGCACGCCGCTGCATAGCAGCCGCCCGGGCTGTAGGTAACACCCTCTGACTCATTCGCTCCTCCTTCATCAGCTCGCAGTCTTACTAATGTGCTACTGCTGCCGCGTCCAGGCCGCCTTGCATGGCGCGCTCGCGCGCCCGGCCCTGGCTCGCTGCCGCGCTGCGGATTCGACATCCAGGCGATCTGGTGCGTCACGCGCATGCACATGGACCTGGCTCGCCGCAACTCCGCCGCCACAGCCGTTCAGGCTGCCTGGCGCGGCGCACACCGGGTCTGTGCCTGTTCAAGTCCTTAAAAGCGCGCCGCGCCAGCGTGCTCCGCCAGGTCGCCTGATTGAGGACGGCCACAGCGCGGCGGCGCGCCACCTGCCTGCGCTCGCGCGCGCCGCGCCATGCAACCTGCAGGCGCTCTGCAGTGGCGCGGCTGCGCGCTAGGTCCTGGCCCTGTCGCGCCGCCGCTCCGCCGCCACGACCCTCCAGGCCGCCACATTCTCCCGCTCATGGGCACTTGCGGCGTCTGCATCAATAGGATCAGGGCTGACCATGGAGGCGGGCCCGGCCTGCGCTGGTCCTTGATGACGATGCGCTGCGCCAGCGCGCCGCGCCAGATCGCCTGGATGCGGACCGCCGCAGCGCGGCGGCGCGCCAGGGCCAGGTGCGCGCGCGCGCCGCGCCAGGCAGCCTGCAGGAGCTGCGCAGTGGCGCGGCGGCGCGCCAGGGCCAGGCCCTGTTGCGTCGCCGCTCCGCCGCCGCGACCGTAAGGCTGCCTGGCGCTGCTGCGCCGCTGCACAGCGCCTGCAGGCTGCATGGCATGGCGAGCGCGTGCGCCTGGCCCTGGCGCGCCGCCGCGCGGCTGCGCAGCGCCTGCAGGCCGCCTGGCCCGGCGCGCTGGCGCGGCGCGCTTTGTCAAGGATCAGCACAGGCACGGGGCCGCCTCAATGGTCAGCCCTCTTCCTATGGATGCAGGCATATTATAGGTGCCCGTCAGCGGGAGCGGACTGGGTCGGGCTCGCATGCGATACGCACCAGCAGGGCCACGCAGTGCTGCCTGACTCGCTCACGGCATTGATTTCCGACACCCGTTTGCACCATTGCTTGTGTGTGCTTGCAGGGTGTGGTGTGCAGCCCACTGCTTGCGTATGCGAGCATGACATGGCAGCTTGTCACTGGCTGCGTGAGTGCCGTGTGCGGTGAAGACATGCTGCCGGAGCCGTATGCATCAGTGTGACCTGCATGTGCGCGTGACAGGGCCGCCGAGCAGGCCGCCGGCACTGCCGCAGCTCGCGCCTCGCCCTACCCTAACTGAGGGTGCCGCGGCCCTCCTCTGATGTGTTGCGGTGGCAGCAGCTCTGTTGACCTGAGCATGCGAGTGACAGCACAGCAAGACCCATTGCGCAGCATAACGCAGCAGCCCGTATTTTCAGCCACAGTGGGACAAGGTGTGCAGCGCTGAGCATTGACCGCAGCAGCCCGTGCAGGATGGACCTCCGTGAGCATGGCTTCCCGGCACCCGGCGGCCATGGCATTGCGTGCAAGCTGGAAGCTATGACCTGCCACGGGCGCTCGCGCATGGCGCGGTGCGGCAGATGCGAGGGCGCCTCCGCGGGGAAGGCGCGCAGGGCGGGCGCACCGTATGCGCACGGTGCTTTGACAGCTGCGCCTGCGCCTCCTGTGGCGGGTGAGCGCTGCGCTGGCGGTGCGGCGCTGCAGCCTTCAGTGCATGTGCGCATGTTCTGGGGCTCGCGCCTGGGCTGCTGTGCATGTGCATGGTGCACAGGGTGCAAGAGGCCCTTTGCGGTCCTGACAGGTGTCGCGCAGCCGCAGCTGAGAACTGTAAGGAGAGCGTAGCAGCAGTGAAGGTGTGAGACTGTCAGTGCTGCATCTTGGATGCTGCTGTGTACGCGCCGGCTTTGGGGGCTTACATATGTACCAACTTCAGAAAGAGCTGGCTGATGGATACCCAAGTGGCATGCAGACGTGCTTCCATGGTGCCAAGTTGCATTATCAGGGTGGCTCTCTTGCCTTGCCCGAGGCATGCTTTCCACCGTGTGAGCAGCCCTAGCTCGCGTTTAAAGCTTTAGACGTTTGAGGCTGTAGCGTTTCAAGCTGTAACATCCACAACCCACTCAACTATGGCACCATGTCTCGCAGTAGCTGTTCCTGTGGATGCGTTCAGCTCACTGGCGCAGCGAACGAAGGATGCCGCGCAGCGCGCAGCAGTGGACAGGCAGGCTCTCCACCGCAGCGCGCCCTGCTCTGCTTTGTTGGATGTTTGTAGCGGTGCTGAGCTGTGGCCGTGTTGCCTCTGAGCGCTGTGTGCTTGGCACTGCTGTGTCAGAGGCGCCGCATCTTGTGCTGACAGCCGCTTACCTGACAGGAGGCAGGCACGATGGCTCCCTGCGCAAGTGCGGCGCCCTCGCGAGCCGCACCCCCCTGGCGTGGGGCATCCAGGTGCGCATCCCTGCACCTGAAGCCCGAGCGTTGCCTGGCCAGAAGCGGTATATGTTGGTGGCGCAGCCGGACTTTCATACCTTCGAAGAGGATAGCAGTCTGGAAGCAAGCGCACCAGCAGCGCAGGACACAGAACAGCACCTAGGACTCGATGCGCCCTGGGCGATGCGGAGTATAAGAAAGCACAGGCTGGATGGCCTGGTAGCTGAACGTCGGGCCGCCCCACTGACGGCGTCGCATAGGAACGTTGTCCACAGGGGGCAGTCGCTGCGCCCCAGTCCTGCTTGAGGCGTGCTGCGGGAGCGCTGCTTCGCGCTGCAGGCTGGCCTCCTCCCCACTCACCTGCTCGTGTTCACGCCGCAGGCGCGTGCTGTTCATGCCGAGGAGGGCCAGGCGGGAGGGCAGCGCAGCGCAGGCAGCACGGCCGAGGCCGTGCTGCCGCGGTCGCCCGCCAGGGCCGCAGCGCGCGCCGGCAGGCGGCCGCAAGGCTTCTGTCGGCGGCGGGCGCGGAAGCGTGAGTAAGCCTGTTGCACACGTATGCCAGCCAGACGAGGAAGGTAAGAAAGGTGCTCTATGTGCGCAGGCACGTGTGGGGCCTGAGACCCTGGGGGGCGCCTCTTGTTTAAAGTGCCTGCGGAAGTCCAGAGCGCAATTCACGGTCACCAGCAGCCTACAGCAGCCCACCAGCACCTGTCGCGTAGGCCGCCTACAAGCTGACCCCGACCAGCAGACTTCGGAGGGCTGCTGCTGCGCGGAGTGGGACGGTTGTGGTGGGCCTGAGCGGAGGGGCTCCGGCCCGCACGGACTCGTGTGCAGCGGCTGTGAGCAACATGATGCGGTGCGCTGGCCCGGCCGAGCGGAGTCCACGGGCCCAGTTGTGCCCGTTGTGGGATCGTGCTGTCATGCTTGCCGGGCGTCCCTGCGGACGCCGTAAGCGGGCCGTCCGGGCCTTCAAGGGCAGGCAGGCGTGCAGTGCTGCTCGCCTGCCTCAGTCTGAGCGGGCAAGCGGGGAGGCGGAGCCCGGGGCTGGGCTGGAGGGGGCGTCTTTGCAAGCGGGGGCTGAAGCGGCCTGCTGGCTTGTCTCCGCAAGGCTCCGGAGGCCCAGTGCCTGCAGCACTGCACAGATGCAACGTGTTTGCTCAGCGGCACGTGCGCGGGGCGCGCGCAGGTGCGCACGTATGGACCTGACACTGGCTGATGCCGCTGCGTGCCGCGGTGCGCGCCCACGCTCCCTGCCTCCCTGCGCTCCCAGGCACCTGCCATTGCGCCTGAGCTGCGCTAACTCGCATTGCCGCCGCGCGGGGCAGGAGCGTCTGCTGCGCCCAAGCCGCGCCAGGGCGCAATCGCAAAGACGCTGGCGTCACACTGCGGCCCGGCAGTCAGCAAGA
>JAABUP010010705.1_pt1 | contig 10729 bp, 17 predicted proteins | sample 5559201 | NCBI WGS metagenome assembly JAABUP01 (sample SAMN10711887, study PRJNA513373) | rock metagenome | isolation source: Antarctica rocks | place: Antarctica | reverse complement strand
CGTCGTCGTGCAGCACTCGGCGCGCCACGCCAACCACAGCCCCAACAACAAGCTGGGCGCCCGCCTCGGCGCGGCGCGCACGCCCACCAAGGACGACATCGTGTGAGGCGCCGCGCGCGCGCGCGCAGGCATGCGCCGCGCTGGCAGACGGGCCATGCTCTTGTGATATGCGCCGCAGGTGGTGCTGCAGGATGGGTGTCCTCGGGAGCCTCACCCTGCCCTGGGATGCTGCTTTGTAGCCACGCCCATGCCTGTGTGAGGCGTACAGAGTGAGGGCGGTCTGTGTGCGCTTGCTGGCTCGCACACTAGCTGTGCACACCAGCTTGGCTGCTGGAAGGCGTGCCGCGCGCACCGGGGGGTAGCATGTTGAGCGCAGGCTTGTCGCAGCTGCCACAAGAGCTGATTGCTGCAGGAGAGCTCGTCCAAGGCTACATGTGTGCGGCCGCCAGCTGCAATGTCCATGTATGGTCGGTGCCACACGGGAAGATATCACTTTGGTCCCCTCGTTTCCGCATATTATGCAGGGGGCAGCACAGAGGTCTGCAGGGGCTGAGCTGCTGTGCCTATTAGTCGTCGTTAGATACCACGGCTGAGGTGCTTTTATCACAAAGGGAGCTGCGTAGTCATAAGCGAGCGGCGGCTTGCATCGCGGGCCATGCTGGCCCTGGGATGGCTGATGCCATGGGGCACCCCCGGGTTGGGTAGGGAGTGGTACGTCAGGGCCAAGTTGACTCCGCCGGGCTGCGCACTGCTCAACTACATGCAGACCTTATCTGCCTTGCCTGCTAGAAATCTGCTCACCGCCCTTCTGCCCCTCAGGGGCCAGTGTGTGGCCCATCAACGGCCGCACGCGCACCTACTGCTAGGAATGCACTCCTGCATGCGGTGGCTGGGCGGCCGCGAGCGGAAGCCCAGCCACACAGAGAGTGCGCGCGCAGCTGCGTGATTGCCATGGCCATGGGGATGTCACCCGCCCCAACTGTCTGTCTGACACAAGTATTTGGGGCACCTCCTGCCGGGACTGCTTGTGTTGCATGACGTTGCATACTAGAGTCGGCCGCTGCAATGCATGCCATCCCTTTCCACCCACTAGGTCCCTTACTAGGCGGTACGCCTTTTGGTGCATGCATCGGATAGGCTCGCCCGCATGCTGGGTCACAGTAAGAATGGCAGGGTCTGTGCTCTCACTGGTGCAGCCAGGAGCGCCAGGTTGTTGCTGCATGAACTGTGTAACATACACACTCGCCTGACACGAGATGCGTGGCAAGCTGTCCAAACGCCCCATGAACAAGCGCAATCTCACGAGACCAGTGCTCAACTGGTTGATGAGCGTGCAGCAGCCGACTTGTCATTCTGCAGGCGCAGCACATTGTCAACATCCTAGCAATTTGCGCACAAATTCAACTCGATGCGCACGCCACGAGCCTCAAGGCTTGCTCTTACTCCTCGTGCAAGTTTCCATCCCCTCACGCATGCCCCTGAGCACGTTGCGCGCATACACGGTGGCCGTGCAGAGCTGCTGCGGGCGCGGGCTCCCCAACTGCGGGCTTGCCATCCCTGCTGCTGCTCCAGCTCAGCGGCCGGCTTGCCTTGCGCCGTTGGCGCCACCCTCGCTTGTCAGAGCCACTGCTCAGTACTTGCCCGCCCAGCTCCCTCCCTCGCGCGCCTCCTCCCACCGCTCTACCTGTGGTAGCAACAAAGAGCAGATCAGGGAGAGAGTTCCTGTACTACAGGTGTTAGTGCGGTAAAGCCACATCAACACTGATACCAAAGGGAGGAGGGCTGGCGAACTGCAGGCACAGTGACCCCACAGTCAGCACCGCTAGGGTACGCTGATCGGCGCTGGCACGTGGAAGGCAGCCAACTTGCGCAAGCGAGCTTACACACATTCTAAGCGCTCCCTGATCAATTTGCTGACAGGCACGCGTCTGCATAGGTATACGCATCCCTCGCAGCGCGTCACGGCGAGGGGAGCAGGGTGGCCTGAGCAGCGCACCCAGTCGTTGGGGCAGAGGCTGCGATACGCCTTCTTGTAAAACTCGCACTGCGGGTCCTCCTCGCCCTTCTGCGACTTGCACCTGGGGGCGCGAGCAGGAGCATGAGGTGAACACGCCTTTGCGCGTTGCGCATTGCGCACAGGGAGGTGACGCGAGCCAGCCGACACCTTCAAACACTCAACTGCTCTGCAGCAGACGCCTGCGCACACGCAGCGCCTGCCAGTCCATCACCCTCCGCACAAGCGGCGGGAGCCGCACCTGTAGAACTCGTTGTAGCGGGTATAGCAGTGGCGCGCTTGGTTGGTGGACGGAAAGCGCGGATCGTGGGGCGCGGTGGCTACCACGACCTCAAACTTTGGCTCCTCGTCCTCCTCGGCCTCCTCCGCGTCCTCAGCCTCCCCTGCCTCCTTCTCCTCTCCCTCTTCGCCGCCCTGCTCGGCTTCGACCTTGACCGCAGGCTCCTCCGCAGGCGCATCCTGCGCATGCGGCAATATATCCTCCCGCCATACACAGTGCAGGAGTGTGTTGGAGCTGCTGTGCTTGCCGCCAACTGCCCTGCCTGACAGGCAAGCAGCCCGCTGCTCTTTGAGGGTCGAGACGCATGTCAATACGCGCGAGATTCACTCCCCAGAGCTTTGACCCAACCAGTGACGCGCTGCTACAGTCTCAGCAAAGTGTTGACGTTGCTTGCAGCGTGACTCCGTGCGCACCTCGACGTGCTCTGCGGCCTCAGGAGCATCCTCGCACCGCGACGTGGTGACCCCCATCTTCAACCAACTCTGCAGAGCTGACAAGCTTGTTCACTGGCGGCGAACGCACTGCCACCTCCCTCCTCGGCAACTGTCCCACGTTTCAGCTGCTGAAAGAGGATGTTTCTAGGGCAATGCTCGACCATGCGCATAGGGCACAGAGCTCAGTGACCCATGGGCTTCTCTTCCACGTCCGCATGGTCGTGGACTGTCTGACTTGCTTTACTGGCGCTCGGCTCTGCTCTACAATATCGCAGGACAGGGCGGGACTGCGAGGACTTCGCGCGCCAGCACCCCTGCCCTCAACCATGTAGTGCATATGGCACACCCAAACAGCACACACCGCTACCAGACAACAGACTGGCATGAAGCTACCAGCCTAGGCGCAACGACAGCACCACCTAAGACGGGGCAGCACAAAGTCTGCATGACAGACTTGTAACAGCCACTAATCCTAGAATGCGGCTTGCAGCACGCATGAGCATCATTGGTAGCTTTGCACATGATGTTGGCACCCACCTGTACATGATGTACGAGCGAAAAGTCCTCCTGGGCACTGGGGAGTGTACGTGAGCGAGAAGCAGTTTTGCTAGCAGCCAAGCACTCCTCGACACATTCTAACCAAAAAATCCTGACAGCAGAGCAGCACAGCAGCCGTACAGCTAATTGGCTGGCGGCCGCCTGTGCCTGCCCATGCAAGCGCAAAAGGGGACCCAGCTAGACTCCAAGAAGCGGCACAGGCGCCGCGCGACACACATGCATTAACGCTCTCTCCTCCACTGCCTCACCAGCGCAGCATCAAACAATGAGCAGCTGCTTGCTGGCCCACAGCGGGCCCAAGATGTGCTTGTGCTGGTCAAAAGTGACCCGCACCGCCTCTACAAAGCGCGCATGCGTCTCGTCGATCTGCGCCTGGCTTGGCTCGTCGCACTGCGTCACTGCAGTAGGGACACACTCCTGATTCAGCACTGCCTGGTAGAATCATCCATCGCCGCTGGCAATGACTCAGCAAATCACAGCTGCCTTCCAGCAACATTCCACCCTGGGTGACATGCACCCGCACACTGCTGGTGCTGCGGGCATCATGCAGTGCTGCGATTAAGTGGCACACAGTGTCAGGCCAGAGGTTGACAACGTGTCCCAGATGACACGTGCAAACCAGGCCTACAAACGCAATACACCTGCCACTGCAGATGTGCAAATTATCTGCGTGTCATAGAAGTACCTGTACGTCAAACAATAAGCTTATTACAACAGAGCGAAGACACTGAAGAGAACTGCCGGACGCGCATGACTACAAGCCGCAGCCTGATACGCCGCGGCAGCGCTCGCACCCGCAACAGTCGGCCCGACCGCGCTGACGATGTCGTGCTTGCGTGGCAGCGGCAGGTTGCAGCGGCCCCAGAAGAAGCACATCGATGTGCGCAGGCGGCGCGACAGCTCCGGCGTGCCTGCCGCACGATGACTCGCAACCGTTCTCGACACGCGCCTCACCTGTTAGGGCATCTTCGCTGAAACACACAAAGGGCCTCTCTTCCACAACGGTTGCTGTTACAAAGTGTACTTGCTGTCACATACACTGCGCCTCCAGCCGAGGCTTCTGCTGTGGCATGCGATTCATGATGTGTGCATGTTCCAGTCCTCATGCGGTGCACCAACAGGCACAGAGCGACCTTGGGATCAGTGGTTAGATGGTCAGCACCTGTGACGCTCAGCATCTGTGAAGAGCCAAAGTGGTAGGCAGGCACCAGATCCGCGCCAGCCTGGATGGCGATCTTCACAAATCCCTGCACCCAGGCGCGCTTTGTGCATCAGTGTCAGCGGGCACAACTGCAGTAAAGGGCGGGACATGCGGCAGAGCCGCGAGCATGCCCATGGAACCTGCAGGCAGCGAAGACAGGCTCAAACGCACACAGCCGACGCCCCTGGCTCATCAGGGCCCTCCGTGTCACAGCGGCCGCCAGTTCACTGGCCACACTTGACGGGGGCCCTTGCGCTCTTCCCAAGGTCCGGCCGCACACTCCCGCACGCACGACCAACCCGCCATGCAGGGAGCCCACCTTGCGCCGCATGAGGTACACGCGCTCCTGCTGCTGCGTCGCGCCGTAGAAGATGCCCGCCACGCCCTGGCCCGCGCTCGCAGCATGCTCACCTGGCCGGCACCGCAGCAAGGTCCCCAGGACAGCCGGCCTGTGCGCAGCCATGGGGCAGGAGGATATCTGTTTCTGGGGGCGCATGTCTGCCTGCTCTCGTCAGCACGCCTGTGCTGGCTGCAGGGAGGCGCATGAGGGCAGGCAGCGAGAGCGCTTCACCACACCCAACACCTGGAGTATGCATGCAGCACCATGAGGTGCAGTGTGCACAAGAGTGTGAGCACAGCATGCGTGCAGGGCACAAGAGCGAGGAGCCTGTCTCCAGCAGCCCAGCAGCCACCCAAGGACGCTGGGGTCGGGCCTGAGCCACTCCGCACCTCGACAATGACACCAATAGACTGCGTTTTAAATAGCTTCAGCATCACGGGCTTGTCTGCACGCAAAGCATGCATCCCGTCTTAGCTGCCATGGCGACACGCGATTCATTAGTCAACTGTCAAAGGGTGGGGCGCGTCGCTCACCTGCAGGATAGCAACCCATCCAGCCAAACCTGCGGCAGCCACGTCAAGCGCTAAGCACAGTCCTCCACAGCTTGATCTTAGCTCCTACCACTAGCCCGGATGCTCATCCAAGACGGCTGGCGCGTGTGATGTACTCTGCATATTGCTTACATGCAGACTACCCACTCGCTGAGCGCACACTGATATGGGTAGCCCTGCTTGAACTCAGCAGCGCCTCGGGGATGCATGCATGGCAGCGCGGTCCGCCGCGCAGGCGGCAGGGCTGCGCAGGGCGCCGCACATGTGCTTGAAGAAGGGCAGCTGCAGCAGCACGGTGGCCACCAGCCCGTTCATGGGCGCGGGCACGCGCGTGTCCGGCTCGCCGCACAGCGGGAACGACAGCCAGCTGCCCATCCTGCACGGGCAGCAGCCTCTCAAGCATGCTGCCCCACGCCAGGGCCCCAACAGCGCCGCAGCGGGATCGCCAGCTGCGAGTCCCGCGCGCGCACTGGCCTCTGCAAAGCAGACTTGCACTTGAACCAGCAATACAAAACCAGCAATACAAAAGCACTGCATTGGTCAGCCAGCCCGCCTTCCTGCACACGCTGGTCCTGCTCGGGCGTGGCGTGATTCAGCCACCTTGTGCGGCAGGGCAGAGCAGAGCGAGCCGCGTCTGAGCGCACACGTGTGCTGCTTGCCTACATGCGTATGCATGCTCAGGAATGCGCTGAGGACAAGAGGTGCAGGGCGCGCTGTATGCAAGGGTAGCTCAGGAACAGAGGGCTTGCGGAGCAAGTCACGTATGATTTCTGGTGGGCCTGGGTGCTTGCTGAGCGACAGGGCGCACGGGAAAACTGCGTGCGGCACGTGAACGAAAATGAAGTGCTTGCTGGGGTCGCTCGTCAGCGGCGCGGCTGGCACAACGCCCCGATACCGGAAGTATCGGCGCCAGCAGTCCCACGTCGTGGAGTGCAAGAACCACTGCTGCCTCTGCGCGCGCGGCGTTAATTGAGCTGTTCAGTGCCCGCAACAGCTGAGCCGCACCTCAGTCATAAAATGCTGTTCTGCACACCGCACTGAATTGGGGTGGACTGACCTCGTAAATATCTGTGTCACATGCAACAAGCCCTGTGAGGCACGCTTGAAGTGGCAGCCAAGGTTGTTGCGTGGCAAACCACCTGCAAAACGCTAGGGGGCAGCGCACCTGCCCCGGTGGCAGGAACGCCGCACCGAGCCAGACAGCAAGCACCGCGGCGCCCAGCTTGCTGCCAAATGCCAGCGAGACGAGCGCCACTATGAGCACGAACGGCGCAAGCCAGGCTGACCTGCACAGCACAGCATTGTTGTCCCTGGCACCAGAGACGCAGGTCACATGCATAGTAGGATATAACTCTCACATTGTTGACTCACTGGGAGCTGCTGCGCACCCGAATACGACCAGCATGGTGACCATGGCGACTGCCTCTTCCAAAGCTGTGTTGGCCCGCGGGAACGGGACCGCGGCAGAGTCCAGCCGCTGCCCGGGCGCATAGTGTGCCAACCCCGTGCTCTGTTTGTGGAGCACTGTCGCAAAGGGGCGAGCGCCTGCGGCCCCGCATTGCCCACACGTCCAGACTGCCCGAGCAGCCAATGCAAGGTAGAACATAAGCGCGACAGCTGCATGCGCATTGCCGCACTATTTTTTGCGCCACTGTCTGACGCCCCGTTGCCGGCCAGCTGGCCGTTGGTGTCCGCACACTGCACAGCAAGCCCCTGCACACGTCACAGCACCGCCGCACTGCTAATTTGTAGTCACGCGCAGCCACGTCAGGGACTGCGAAAAGGAGGGGGCTACAGCAGGTGCAGGTCACCGTAGCGGTGCGGGTGCGGCACACACCGCCATACTACGGCCCAAGGCCCGCGCAGGCGCCCTTGGTTATCGCGCAGCCCGGCGCTACCCCCGCCTGGCGGCCGACGCTTGTGAGTGAAAGGGGAGGCACGCACACAGGTTCACAGTGTCAGTCTATGTCTGCACAGGAGACGGATACCAGCCAATGAGTGAGCGACGATGAGTTCCGAGACATCGCTCAGCGGCTGCTTTTTCAAACGGTTATAAGATCTTGGTGCCCGCCCGTCCAAGGATGGAGCTCTGCAAGCGGGAGACGTGTAATCAAAGTAAAGCAAAGAGAGCAGTGATGGCCCAGCTGGCCTTGGGACACTGCACATGCAGTGCCAGAGGGCTCCGGCCCGTCCGTGAGCGCCGGCGTGCACGGCTGTTTTGCTGCGCCCGCCAAGCGGAGGCGAAGACAGCAAACACAGTAGAGTACAAGGACAGCTGGACGGATATTGCTTTCATAGCGCTCTGCCGCAAGGTTTGCTTCTACTTGCACCTGCTCCTTCAGCAGTGCGGGCACCTCCTGTCCATTTTTATGGGCAAGCGCGGTGCAGGCGTATGGCAACATCGCTGGGTGGCAGTCGCCTCGGCCCTGGAGGGAGGGCAGCGAGACGTATGCGGGCATGGTGGAGGTCTCGCGTGCTCTGATGAAGGCGCGCTCACCGTGTTACGCAGTGCTGCTCACGGAGCATACCTACGCAGCCTCTGTGCAGTCCTCCAGAGCTTGCAGCCCAGAGTGTCCCTCGAGCAGTCCCCAACGAAGTGGGCAGGAGTGAGTCCAGGCGCAAGCAGGTCCGAGCATACCTGGAATGCGCGTGCTGCGGCCCGGGGCAGTCCCAAGTCAAGTCAGCACACGAGCGCTCAGGCAGGTACACAGCAGCGCCCAGCGGCTGGGCAGCGGTGTGCGCAGGCGGCGCTCCTTGGCTGCTGCCACGTGCCAGCCACTCTGGCCTGTGCCTCCAGGCCCTAACGGGGTCAGGACGCGTGCGCGCAGGGGCGCACGGCGGCGGAGCAGCGCGAGGCGGTCATCGCGGGCTTCCCGCGCGTGCCCGCCTGGTTCCGGCGCGCGTTCCCGTACTCGCGGTGGGGCGCGGAGCTGAATGCCAGGATCACGCCGCGCTTCTTCGCGTGGCTCGTCGGGCCGATGGAGGTCGCCGAGGCCACGCTGGCGGACGGCACGGCGCAGCGCAGCGCGGTGAAGATCGAGCGGTGTAGGTGCGCCCAGCTGCCACACGCTCCGCAAGGGGGCTGGGAACGTGCATACATCATCTTTCGAAGCCAGGGGGCTGCCGTCTCTGTGGTTTGATGTAAATGCACTTGTGTGGCTGTGTCGTGTGGTGTTGTTGCAGCGTATTGCCAATGCAGTAGTCCATCCTCGCGTGGACTCATGCAGCTGCAGCACGCCAGAGGCTGAGAGGTGCATGTGAGCTGGTCACGCGCCCCAGCTGCAGCACCGTCGAGGGGGCTGCTGTGCAGACCGCGGCGGCCCGGCCCAGTCTCTGCGATACTGGCCGGTCTCCCTGCCGATGCGACAGCCAAGGCGACAGGCTGTTCACCAGATGCTGTTTTGCGGGGGGCGAACTGCGTGCCTGGCGGCGTGCGCATGGGGGGTGCCGAGCTACACCGGCCCGGGGAACACTGCCGCGCCTGCGCGCGCAGGTATCTGGCCGAGAGCGCGTGCGCCGGCATGTGCGTCAACCTTTGCAAGGCGCCCGTGCAGCAGTTCTTCACGCAGGAGCTGGGCATGCCGCTGACCATGTGTGCCCGTCGCCCGCCCGGCACCTCGGGGCAGCATAGCATGCGCGAGCGTGTTGCTGACAGCCTGCTTGCACCTTACAGTTGCGCATCGCCTGCGCTGACCTTGACAGCATTTTGCATGTGCCCTGCTGCTGCTGGTTTACAGCTAGCATGCATGTACCCGACAACCGCTATTCGCCTGCGTCGAGCTTCAGTGGCAGCACATAGCTGCACATAGTTGTGAAGAGCTGGCTGAGCCGGCTGTGCCTCGGGCATGTTTGTGGCGACAGGAAGCCCAACTTTGAGGACTACTCGTGCGAGATGGTGTTCGGCGAGGCCCCGCCCGCGCTGGCGGAGGACGAGGTCCAGCAGCAGGGCTGCCTGGCAGACTGCGTGTCGAAGCGGCCAGGGGCGAGGTGTCACTCGCTGGGGTGACCCGGAAGCAGTCTATATGCACTGTAGTTTGTCAAGCATTGTGCTGGTATTCTTTGCTTGCTCACAGCTCTTGGTGGTGTTCAACATGCCCTGGCCGAGCGGACTGTCTGAATCGACTGGTGCTGCAGCGCTGCAAGGGTTGTGCAGCATGGCTTCCTTTTGCTCTCATATTGCTCGTCTCTTGGCATTATGCGTCCCGAGGGGCAGATCAGGAGTCACGCACACATGTGTACCTTGATGTGCTGGTCATTTACTTGGAAGCATGTGAGGTGCATATGAGCGCCCTTATGGTCCGGGTAGCCTAGATTCGCAGCAACCTGACCACTTGGAGCCATGGCCAGATAGAAAACACTAAGTTTGGAAACGGCCTTTGCTCAAGGCCGACTGCTCTGAGGCCTGAAGCGTATGATAAGACGAGCCACCGTCTTTGCCGCCCAGCACTCTCGCAGACTTGCGGCCCTGAGCAAGACTGCACTCCGCGACTCAGCTTCCCCGCCATTCCGCTTCTGGGCAATGCGGTGCCCAAGCCCGGCAGGACCCAGCGCTGCTGCGGTGGCGCAGCGAGCGGCCGGGCCAGCATGCAGCGCGCATCTTGCTATCTTGCGGCAACGCTCTCCCTTGCACAGGGAGCTGTATCACTTGCAGGACCTGCGGCAGTGGCAAGCAGCGCAAGCGCGTCTCACCCTGCGACGGCCCAGCACTTGCTGTGCAGCGGTTACGTCTGCGCCGCCCGAGCAAGCGCAAGCTGCGCAGGTGAGCTGTACTTGTAAGCTCGCACCGTTGCACTAAGATCTGCATGATGGCCTGGCCTTACGACTGTATCAACTCCTGGTGGTAGAGCGGTCAAGTTGTCTACGAAGCAGTCATTGGCATCGAGTGCCACATCCAGCTCAACACGCGCAGCAAGGCCTTCTGCGGCTGCCCAAACGAGTATGGCGCGCCGCCGAACACCCACGTCTGCCCCGTCTGCCTTGCGCACCCGGTGCGCTGCCACTCTGGAGTCCCAGCTCCCGCTGGACTTGTGGCTGGGTGCCCCGCCAGCTTGAAGGAGATATGCTGCGAGTGACTGCAACTCTCATCGTTTTTCAACTTGGCGGGCCATAAAGCGCGGCCGGCGTCGAGCGCCGGTGCCGTGCAGGCGAGGCCCCAGTGCTCTTCCACGGCCGGGGCCTTGCAGTGCAAGGGGCGGGGCGCCGCTGACGGGTTTGCGCTGGCGGTGGGCCCAACACCGCGCGGCCGCACTGGCCACTGCAGCTGGCTCCCTCGCTCGGCGGCAGGGGACGCTGCCGGTGCTGAACGCCGAGGTGGTGAACAAGGCCGTGCGCGCCGGCCTGGCGCTGGGCAG
>JAABUP010010703.1_pt1 | contig 10733 bp, 6 predicted proteins | sample 5559201 | NCBI WGS metagenome assembly JAABUP01 (sample SAMN10711887, study PRJNA513373) | rock metagenome | isolation source: Antarctica rocks | place: Antarctica | reverse complement strand
TACCCTATGCCTATTCCCTATCCTGCCCTATCCAGGCCGGCCGCGGCGCACACCTCCGCCGCCGCGAATTGCGGCCGCCTGACTGCCCAGGCGCGCCGCAGGATGCTGACCAGCAGCTCGTCGGGCAGCGCCAGGAAGGGTGCCTGCGCGGCCGCCGGGGGCCTGAGCGAGGCGAGCAAGGCAGCGGGGTATGCGGCGCGATGCCATGCACCCTAGCCCTGAGCAGACAGGCATGCAGAACACTCGTGGATGCATCCAAGGCCAGTGCTGCACCTCTCTTTACATGCACAGACTCGCAAGGCTCTCAGCCCAATGGTCCAGGAGCCCACCAAGCAGAAGCGTAGGCTACGTGCGCGGGACACGTGCGGGCCCACCGCCACGCCTGGGCTTCAGCAAGACAGGGCGGGGCATGCAGCTCGCCGCAGCGCTGGGCACCGCGCGCAGACGACGACATGCGCTGCTGGCTGTCGACGGCGCTGCTTCACAACGTCGGGACCCGCACCTCCGCGGCGCCTTGGTCACCGGTTCCAGGCTGCGCCATGCCAAGGCCCGCCTGCATTGCAAAGGAGGTCGGGGGTGCAGGCACCCGTGGACGACCTCCTCTACGATATCAGCTGCGATGGGTGTGACACACTGCAGCACACTAGTCCAGCCTCCAGTGCGCGCAAGGCTTCGGTGACACCAGTTGCAGCGCTACCACTTCAATAAAAACAAACTGGAGCAAAGCAGCAAGGCGGCACCGCGTGCGAGGCTGTAACAGCTGACAAGGGGGCAGGACGCGCCTGCTCCGCGCGCGCAAGCGGCACGCACAGCATGGTCCCCATGGGCCCACTGTCGCACCCCGCCCGTCAGGCCTGGTCGACGGCAGCGCGACGAGCTGCCGCTCGCCTGCGCAGCGTGCAGCAGGCACGGATTGTGCACAGCTGCGTGCGGCGCGCCAACCACTGCACACGCTGGTGCACACTCGTACACTCCAGCGCACACCCAGGCCTTGCGTGGGCACCACCCCGTGCGAGGCGAGGCCCTTGCGACATTGGCCTTGTCTTCAGCAAATTTCTGCGCCACAGAGGCACAATAAGCTGCGGCAAGTTGCAAGCATCCAACCAACTAGCAGCGGGGGCGGCGCACCGCTGGTTGCCGGGAGGCTGCAGAGCCAGGCGCGCAAGACAGGCGAATAGAGAGCGAGGGGAGTTGCGCGGCTTGGCAGCGCGTCCGAGATAGTGCTCCTTGCAACAGAGTGCCGCTCCTTTGAGGCAGAATTACAGTCGAGCGAGCCTCGCGGGGGTCCAGTCCTAGGTGGACATCAGTCATCAGAGCCCGAGTAGCACTCAGCAGCACACCATTGAATGGACACCAGAGTGACCAGAGCGCACTGCGCGGCCCCTCCCAGTCCTGCGAGCGGCCGTGGAAGCAGCCGCGCACGGCGGTGACGTGCACGCACTGCTCACAGCACGCTCCCAGCACGGCCTTGCAGGCAAGCACCGCCAGCAGCAGCTGGGGCTGAGAGCCGACCTCGGCCAGTAGGCTCACAGCCGGCTGCCCCGCTGGTCCGAGCCAGCCGGACGCAGGCGCGCGATGTGCGCATCGGCGAGGCCGCCGGCCAGGGCCACCGCGCAGGCTGCTGCGCAGGTCAGGAAGGTCGAGGCGCGGGCGCCAGCGCTGGCAGCCGCAGCCACGTGCCCCCTGCGCCTGGCCGACCTGGTGCAGCCCGACCTCGCGGACCTGCTGGATCTGGTCCGGCGCTATACGTTGCGGCGGGCAGCAGACGTCACCCTGCGCGAAGCCAGACTGGTCTGCGAGGACACCGACACGGCCGCAGCGCTGCTGGTCAGCCTCGCAAGGCGCATCGTGTGGCGCGGGCCGCAAGCCGCGCGCGACCCCGCGTCGGGCCGCGCGTTGCTGCGCCTGGTGTTCGGGCCGGAGGTGCGCGTCCTGCAGGCGCTCTGCGGCCTGCTGTCAAACGCGTTCTGCGTCGACGCCGGCCCCGACCGCAGCACGGCCGTCCGCGAGGCCGCCGAGCGGTGCGTGGCACAGGCGCTGAGGCCCGCGGCCGGCCAGCAGCTGCCCGCCGCCCCTGGCCCCCCCACCGCGTCTGCGCGCGTGCAGGTATGCGCGGCACGACGTATACGGCCTGGTCGCGCACCTGGCCACGTCGTGGGCGGCCCTGGCGGCGAGCAGCCCGGCCAGGGTGGACAACTTCTTGACCTATGCGCTGCTCGCCAAGTGCGCGCCCGCCCTGCACCAGGTGCGCCCCCGCGCCCGCGCCTCGCGGCGAGCCGGTCCGCGCGGCCTGCGCCACTGCGGGCGCGCGCCGCGCAGGTGGCCTCGCTGTGGTTTGTAAATGCTGCGCCGGAGGCGTCGGGCGGCGCCGCCGCGCCCCGGGCGGCGCAATACTGGCAGTATCACTCCAGCATGTCGGCGGTGCTCCTGTGGCTGACCAGCGCGCCGCAGCTGCTGCCGCCTTCTTTGCTCGCGACAGAGGCGGCGCCCTTTGCCGACCGCGAGACGTTGCTCGGGGGTGCCACCCAGGTGCGCGCGGCCCGCGCGATCCGACGCCTGCGGCCCTGGTCCCGCGCGCCCGGGCCGACCGCGCGCCGCGCCGCGCGCCGCAGCACCTGTGCGGCGCGGCGCTGCTGTACGAAGACCTGGTTGCCGCGGGCGAGGCGCTGCACGCCGCGTACCTGGCGGCGTTCTGCGGCGCGGCCGCGGGGGACCTCCTGGTGACAGTCATGGAGCAGGCGCTGCTGGGCGGCTGCGGTGCGCGCCTGCCAGCGCTCAGCGGGCGGGGCCACCGTCGCGCCGCTGGAAGCGCTCGCGCCGAGGCGCGCTGGCGCGCGGGCCGCAGGCGGCCCCAGCCTGGAGCCCCAGTCCTGGGCGATGACGCTGCACGGCACCGAGCGCGCGATCCGGGCGTACTCTATGCTGCACGCGGCCGCCGCAGACACGCTCGAGCCGGAGGTGGAGCAGCGGCTGCAGGCCCTGCTGGCCGGCCGCGTGGCCCCGCTGCTGCTGCGCTGCCTGCAGCTGTGGAAGGCCGGTGCGCGGCGCCCGGCTCGCGGCCCATGCGCGGCTCCCGGGCGCGTCGCCTGCTCGCACTGCTGCGCCCCTGCGCCCGCCGCCAGCTCCGGCGCTGGAGACCGGCGCGCCCTCTGTCCGGGCCAGGCTGTCCGCATGGTCGCTCCTGAGCCGAGGCGCGCGCATGCACGCAGCCCGGCGCGCGCCGGCGCGGCGCACGGCCGCGCTCCTTTGTGCACAGGGCCGGCGCAGCTTAGGGCGGCGCTGCGCTCCGCAGGCGAGCGGCGCGTCCCGGACGGCGCCGCGTGCCTGAGCGCCCGCACGCTGGGCAACCTGCTGAGCGTCCGGGAGGTCTGCATGCGCGTGCCCGGGAGGGAGCGCATCCGCGCCATGCGCCGCCTGTACGCGCTGCTGCAGTGGACAGCGCAGCGCCTCGCGGAGCTGGTGCGCGCACGGACGGAGCGGGCGGCGGGCAGGGGCCACGCCGCGCGGTCGCTCCGCTCGCCGGCCGCCTGCTTGCGCTGCGCTTTTCCAAAGCCAGCCGTGTGCCGGGCAGGGTAACACCGCACAGCGCGGGCCGCCTGCGTGCAGAGCGGCTGGGCCTGCGGCCCGGCCCGGGCCGACGTCTGAAGGCGCACGCATCACCGCACCTGCGCGGCGCAGGATGCGCGCGGGGACGCGTCGCTGGGCAGCTTTGACCCGACCCTGCTGCAGCACACGCTGCAGGCCGTCGTCCGCTGCACTTTGCCGTGGTCGCTGCTGGTGCGACCCCGGCCGGGCCTGGTTGCAGGGCGCGCATGCCGGGGGGCGCGCCTCTTGCTGCCAACGCATGCCTGCCAGGCGCTCGCAGGAGGGCGCATGCGCGCTGTGTCTCTAGCGAGCCAGCGCGGCAGCCGGGGCGTTTGCGCGGCCGGCCGGGAGGGCCCTGCGCCGCAGAGCCCTCAGGCAGCCGGACAGCGCCTCGTCCCGACCAGCGGTCATGCTGCGGCCCGTTGCCTGTGCAGGCTGCTCTGGGGCCGCTCCATGAGCACGCCGAGCGAGGCAGGGGCCTGCTGCCGCTCGCCCTGTCGGCCGTGGAGGCTGCGCTGAGGCGCGTGCCGGATGCCGCGGACGACTCCGAAGCGAACGCTGCTCGCGTGGCTGCACGACAGGCACGCCCGGGGCGCGGGTTCATGTCAGCGAGCTCTGCTGGCTGCACAGGCTCTCATGCAGCTGCCTCCCTAGCAAAGCAGGTAATGCGAGCGCGAGGGCGGCAGGCGCGGCCGTGTCACCCTCAGCGCTGCCGCCGGCGCGCGCAGGCGGTGGGCCACGGGGTGGAGCTGCTGACGTCCGGGGGCCCTGGCTGCCCCGGCCCGCCGGCCGCGAGGGCGCTGCTCGCGACGCTGGCAAAGCTGCTCGCGATGGCGCACGCGCCCGGCTCCGCCATGCGCAAAGGGCTGTGGGTGAGCCGCCTGGTGCCTGCACCATCGCAGCGGCTGTGGCGCCGGATGAGCAGCGTGCATGTGGGGTTGCTGGCGCGCGAGCCTATGGGCGCTCGTGACCCGGCGCATGGAGGGCGTGCGGCAGGAGGCGCTCACGGCCTATGCGCCACGCCTGCTGCGCCCGGCCGCGGGCATGGGCGCCGCCGGATGCGCGCTGCCGGCGGAGCTGCTGCCGTGCGCGGCCGCACAGCTGCTGCCTCTGCTGCTCCTGCCGCCGGAGCGCGTTCCGCGCGCTGGAGCTCCCGCGCGTGTGCAGCCCGCCAGGCTGCGCCGACAAAGTGTCGGTCTTCCTTTTGGAGGTGGTGGTGAGCGCGCGGCCCCCAACCCCGTGACCGGCCGCCCTGTGCGCTCGCGGCGCTGCTGCTGGGACCCGGTGCCAACCTGCCTGTGGGGCTGCGCAGGGCGCCTGCGGCCGGCTCGTGGCGCCCGGCGGCTGCGGCGAGTGCCAGGCGGCCGTGCGCGCGTGTGAAGGCCTGGTGTCCTTTGTCGTGGCGGCGCTGCGCACGCTGGCCGAGCGCTGTGCGTGCTGCTGGGTGCCGTCAGCATATTTCGGCGTGGACACGGGGGCCCCGTCTGTGGCTGTGCCCGCTGGGAGGGTCGGGCTGATCAGCAGGCGGCTGGTGCGCGCGTGCGCGCCCGAGCATGACGGGTAGAACGCGGCGCGCGGCCCCAAGGTGGCAACTCCTGTGGGCGTGCGGGCCTGCCCGGCTCCAGTGCCTGCAGGCGCCGCCTGCGCGTGCGGATGTCATGCCGATCCGGCGCGCTCGCAGGGGGGCGCCCGCCAGGCGAGCGCGCCGCGGTCGGCGGCGACGACACAGACAGCCCGCACACGGCCTGGGCCGCGGAGGCGGACGCGGTGGTCACGGACGCGCTGGTCGGCTTTGAGATGCTGTACAGCGACTCGCACGCCCTGGGCGTGGCGCTCGTGCGCGCTGGCGCGATGAGCGCGGCGGCGCGCCTGGCGCAGCGATTTGCGGACGCGCGCGGGCCGCGCGAGCGCGAGGACAGGGCGGCCCGTGCAGTGAGCTGCATTGGCGCCTTGCCGCGCGCCAGCGAGCTGCTCTCGCCGGAGGTGAGCGCGCGCGCCGGGCCGCCTTGCTGCCGGGCGCGCCCAACTGTCTGTGGCGGCAGCCCGAGCATGCGCTTCGGATGTGGGTGTGGCGCCGTGCGTGGTCCGCATCGCGTCGCCCGCAGACCGGCATGCGCGCTCGCATATGCAGGGGCCGCCTGGGCGGGGCGCAGCCGCGGCCGCAGCGGCGTGCGGCGTGGGGCCCTCGGGGCCACGCACGAGCGCGGTGGACCAGCTGGCGGCCATGGCGGCGCTTGCGGCGTTTTATGAGGCGGCGTCGCCGCGCGGCGCCGCAGGGGAGGGGGCGGAGGGGGCCCAGCCGGAGCCCAGCCTGGAGGACCTGCGCCTGCGCACGCCCGCGCTGCGGCCCGTGGGCTGCTGGTGCATGGGGTGCGGCGCCCTGCAGCACGCGGCATGCTGGCCAGGAGCCTGCTGTCACAGATGCCCCCCGCCTCGCGAGCGCGCCGGGCGCGCGCAGGTGCTGTGACCTGTCCGGCGCGTCGGAGGCGGGCCTGCGGACGCAGCTGTGCTCTGGCTGCACCACCGCGCGCTACTGCTCGCCGGCGTGCCAGAAGGCTGCGTGGCGCGCGGGCCACAGGGGCGCGTGCCAGCGCCTGCGAGCGCGCGCCTGACAGGCGCGTCGCCGGGCCGCCGACCCTGCTCCTGCGCATGTGGGCTCGCGCTCTGCTCAGAGCTGGCGAGCCCCCGCTGCGCCCGCATGGACATGCGCCGGCGCGCAGCAGCGCAGCGGCGCGCCCGGCGTGGCCGCTCCGCGCAGGCTGGTCTGTCCATAGGGCTGCTCGACGGCGCTGCGCCCTGCGCTGCTCGACGGGACACATGCGCCTTGTGTGCTCCTGGTCGCCCGCAGGGTGACGCTCCCAGCCCTGCGCCGCACAAGCGCTTTCGAGCTTGCTCCCGTTTGCGCTGGCACCTGCTGCGGTGCCAGCGCCGTTTTTTGCTCATGATATGCTGATGCGCAGGGTGTAACAAGTTATAGGACTTGTTAATGCAAGTAGGCCTGCCTCCTCCCTTTTAGAGTGTAGCTTGCTTGTCAGGAGTGCTTCATCAGAGAAGGGACTGTCAGTGCTGGTGCATGCGGGTGTAGTATGCAACAGGACTGCAAGAAGGTTGGTGCAAGTAGGCCTGCCTCCTAGCTGGTGAAGTGTAGCAGTCAAGAGTGCCTTAACAGAGAACGGACTTTGAGTGCTGGTGCATGTGTGGGTGTACCAAGTAACAGGACTGCAGAAAGGTTAATGCGAGTAGGCCTGCCTCCCAGCTTTTAAGTGTGTAGCCTGCTTGTCAGGAGTGCTTACACAGAGAAGGGACTGCTGTGAGTGCTGGTGCATGTGGGTGTAATATAAGCAACAGGACTGCAAGGAGTTAGGTGCAAGTAGGCCTGCCTCCCAGCTTTTAAAGTGTAGCCAGCTTGTCAGGAGTGCTTCATCACAGAAGGGACTGTGAGTGCTGGTGCATGTGGGTGTAGTAAGCAACAGGACTGCAAGGAGTCAAGTGCAAGTAGGCCTGCCTCCTAGCTCTTGAAGTGTAGCTTGCTTGTCAAGAGTGCTTTAAAAGAGAAGGGACTTCGAGTGCTGGTGCATGTGGGTATAACAAGAACAGAACTGCACGGCATGAAAGGTAATGAGGTGGTTGGGCTCTGCTTGAAGTCTGTGTTCAGAACTGCAGGCCCGCAGGTTGCAAACATAGCGGCGCATGCTCCCAGGAGCATGCGTCCTTTTCACATGGCGCTGCTATGGTGGAAATGCACATCCCAGCAAACGCACGCACTGCTCGGCATGCAAGCCCCTGGTGCAATGCAGGCTACTGACAGGAAGGCCTCTGAGTGTTGAGAAGGGGCTGCATGCGCTGTAGCCCTGGCAGCAGTCAGTCCGTGACAATCAAGCCCGTGCTCTCATCTATGGCAGCAACTGGACTGTGCTGAAACTATCGCGTTGGCGCCAGTGGACGCAGCAGCCTACCTGGCGCCTGCTTGCCGGACATAGCCTCTGTGTTGATGCCTGAGGGCCACAAGACGCTCACAAGCAATCCTGCCTGCTGCCTGCACTGCTTGGCCAGCCCTGGAGCAGCCCCAGCTGGCTGGAATGAAGCATGTGACATGCATGCACCAATCAGCGTCTGAAAATACACACGACACACTCCTGCACACATGCTCTTTTGCCTCCTCCACCTTCCGCTGCCTTGTCGGGCCGAGACATGGGAGAGGCAGCAGTGCAGGTCATGCAAGCCGCTGCCTCTCTGTGGGCGGCGTTCTACAACTTATGGCGCCTCATGCTAGCAAGTCATGCAGCAGCGGGACGCTCACCGCTGCGCCGTAGCGAATTTCACACAGCTGAAGCTGCAGGTCAGGGCGCTGACAGGGGTGCTGCAGCAGAGCATCACCACCCGGAACAGCGGTCCTTGCGAGGAGGCCGAGGAGCGGTGCTTTGGACCGCTCGCTTGGCTCGCAGCACAGGCCGAGGTGAGCTGCACACTGTATTGTCCGGCTCCAGCTGAGGCCTGCATCGTTGCTTCAGCTGTGCATGCTGTGAGCTAAGCAAGCTTGTGAGCTCAGCAGGCTCTGTTGCTGAGCATGCAAGCTTCATTGACAGTGCGTTGGCCCCGCGCCGGAGCTAAGCTAGCCAAGGGACGGTGGCGGCCTGGACACGCTGCACAAGACGGAGCACAAGCTCTGGTACACCACCATCGGGTTGACTGTTCCAGACGAGGCAGGCGGCCGAGCAGGCCGCCCGCCTGATCCAGGCGCTGCAAGGAAACGGGCTTTACCCCTGGGCCTACACCATAGCAAGACACACTCGTAACGCATACACCAAAACATCACATGCACACCTTATACACACTAGCTGATACACACAAGCTGTAGCACACATGGAGCAGTCAGGCGGCAGCAGGCAGTGCTGGGCAAGTCAGTGAGGTTGTGCCACAGGGAGTGCAGGCGGGGGTACACAAATGGCCGGCGACAGCAGCATGCGCTTGGACTCTGCAGTCGCCACCGTTCACCACTACCCACACAGGCCCCAGCCTGACCCAGCGCATGCGGCCTACTCGTTCGCATCGCTGAGGGCGTCCTCGTACAGCGAGAACCCCACGGCGTCCAGGGCGGCACGGAACCTGCGGCTGTCCCGCCGCCCCGCGCCCTCGACGTTGCACCAGCACACCGTAAGCAGGCCCGCGCGCCCCCGCTGCAGCAGGTCGTACACAAAGCCCAGAAAGGCCATGCACGACGGGCCGAGCGCGGGATACGAGGTTCCCAGCTGCAGCTGCGCCAGGCGGGGGTGCGCGGCTGCGGCCTGGAAGCTCTGGTCGAACAGCACGCTGCAGTTCAAAAAGCTCAGGCTGCGCAGCTCCGGGAAGCGGGCCAGGCTGCCCAGGGCGCGGGCGTCCAAGCGGCCGCCGACCTCCCATTCACCCGCGGCGTGGCGCCCAAGGCGCAGCTCTGTGAGCGCAGACAGCGCGCTCACGCCCTCGGGCAGCTGCTCGAAGCAGCAGAGGGACAGGTCGAGGTGCGCCAGGCGCACAGCGGCCAGCACGCCCGGAGGGAAAACCTCAAAGTGGTGCCCCGCCAGGGTCAGGTGCGTCAGGGACGCAAAGCAGGGCGCGCCGCCCACCGGCGGGCCCGCGGCCGGCAGCTCGCCGCGCGGCACGCCGACCAGGTCCATATGACTCCCGCTCTCATGGCTGAGGCGCCGCAGCTGCGGCAGCCGCCACAGCGACGCAGGGAGCAGCCGCGGGCCGAGGCACCTCTCCAGCTCCAGGCTGGTCAGGGCGCCCAACGCGTCCATGCCCGGCAGCGCGGCCTCGCCGTCGCCCGCAAACACGCAGTCCTCGAACTTGAGAGAGACAAGCGCCGGCAGGTGCGCCCAGCCCGGTTCGCAGCGCAGGCCGTCAAACCAGCGCAGGCTCAGGGAGGTCAGCTGCGCCAGGCGCGACACGCTGGCAGGCAGCGTGGCCTCCATGCCGACGTTCTCCGCCATCAGGGACAGCTCGCGGAGCCGCGGCAGGCGGGCCAGGCCCGCCACCAGGTGTGCCAGGCTGAAAGTGGCCGGCCAATCGGGCCTGTCCGCCTCACAGGCCTCAAAGCTGAGCGTGACCGCTTCCAGTGAGCGCATGCTGGCCAGCTCGCATACTAGCGCCTTGGGGAGCTGGCCCGCCAGCCCGCCGAGCAGGCTGATGCGCAGACGCAGGGTCTGCAGGCTCGAGCAGCCCGCTATGGCGCGCGCGGCCTCGGCCAGGAACGCCCGGATGGCTGCGCGGGTAGGTCTGCGGTGCAGGTCTCCGCGCAGGATCATCCAGCTGATAGACGTCAGCGCGGGCAGGCCGGCCAGCAGGGCCAACAGCCGCCCGGCGTCCAGGTCGCGTCCAGGCCGTCCGCCAGCTCTCTCCTCGCCCACGACCAGACCATAGAGGCACTTGACAGAGCCGCCCCGCGCCAGGAGCCACCGCCGGGCGCCGGCTTCTTCGGGCGTGCCTGCGGCAGCCCCGGGGCGCTGGTTGCACGCACCCCAAAAGGGCCTGCTACGGCGCCACATCGGTGCAGTTGTAAGCACGTCAACAGACGGTATCAACAAACAAGGGCGTGTCAGGACCATCACACGCTCTCGGGCGCCACTGCACAATCTTCCAAGGTGCGCACCAGGCCGTCCAAGCGCTTGCCACACCCCGGCGAGCACGAGGTCCATCTCCAGCGTGCTCCAGAACGGCTGCTTGAGCGCCTCCTTGAAGCGCCTGTCACGAGAATTGGTTCCCAAGCACAGCTGCTGCAGGCTTGTGACTGCTTCCTATGTTTCAAAGTGCGGTGCGCACCTGCAGACTGTCTGCAGGGAAAATGCCTGTGTCAAGCCTCGCGGGGGACCACCAGGAGTGCCTCGCAAAATAGACCGCTCACGCCTGCAGCACCTGCAGAGGCCAAGCAGCACCCCTTGGAGGCGCGGCGAGGCCCCTGCGTGCACAGCGCCGCTGCCCCTGCGGCAACCGGCAGGGCGCAAGCTCCCCTGCACGCACCTCTGCGGGGAGTTGGTCCAGGCGTATGGCTGAAGGCCCGGCTCCGTCAGCCTTGGAATCACGCGTGCCCATTGCTGCGTTGCGTCATACGGTGCTGCAGAACCACACACGACGCAGGGGACAAGCACGCCGCCTGTGGCTGTAAAGACAGC
>JAABUP010010702.1_pt1 | contig 10733 bp, 15 predicted proteins | sample 5559201 | NCBI WGS metagenome assembly JAABUP01 (sample SAMN10711887, study PRJNA513373) | rock metagenome | isolation source: Antarctica rocks | place: Antarctica | reverse complement strand
TTGGAAGATGGAGGCTCTGCGAATGCGTCGTGGAGTCATGGGGGATTGATACGGTTGTCTTGGTTGATTGGGGATTTGATGAAAGTGAAGGGAGCGTCGTGATGGGTGGTAGGGCGGCGGAAGAGATGGGTAGGTGGCTTGGGCGAAACTTCATCTATCTTCGATCATACTTGCTTGCTATTCCTCGCTTTCGGTTTTTCGGTGGATTCGTGATGGGGTTGGGGGGATTGTTGCTGGATGTGGGTATGGGGGTGGACTTTGGGAGTGGTGATGGGGGAAGGGTGTGTTGGGGAGAGGGATGGGATGGGATGGGATGGGATTCTTTTGATGTGTGTGAGTTTGGGGTTGGGGTATGGGGGTTTGATTTTTGGTTGTGGGGGAGAGGGGGGGATACTGTGATGGGATGGATGGGTGAGGGGTTGGGTGAGTGGGCTCTTGTTTTTTGATATGGCTGAGTGGGTGAGTATGGTTCGAGAGTGGTTAGGATGGGTTTCGTGTTGGGTCACGTTTATTTCTTCGGGGGGCAGATGGCGATGTTATGATGGCTCTGTAGAGGGATGAGGGCCTGAGGAAGTGGAGGGATTGGCTCGTTTTGTGCGCAGATGGGTGATGGTATTTTGGGGGATTGGGATTTGATAGGGTTATGGCGGTGTGGTCGTAATTTGGTGGGCCAATGTTTACAACAGTCGTGAGTGCGGCGAACACACGCAAGTGACAGCTTCGCTCAAGCAGTCTCCCCATCGCTTCCATTGTCCGCGCCCCCGGCCGCATCCGTGGGCCCTTTGTTATACTTCCGATCCAACTGAACAAACAACCCCCCCGTCACCCTCGCCATCCCCGCCGCCCTGTCCCGCACACACACCGCATCCAGCGCGTTCACGGCCGCCCACACATCAAACCAGCGGCTCCTACTCGCGCCCCCCGTTTCGTCGTCGACGCGCACGTAGAAGCCGCGCCGGGTGGCGGGCTGCCGGGGTTGGCGGTAGGTTTTGGGGAGGAGGACGGTTAGGTGGGGGAGGCCGGAGCGGCTGAAGGTTTGGGGGGTGTGGGTTGTGGGGATTAGGTCTATTAGGGCTTGGGATGCTGCTGTTGCTGAGGGGGGGGAGGGGGGGTTAGTTGGGGGTGTCTTTTCTGGGGGGAAGGAGGCGAGGGGTGGGGAGGACGGACCCGATCCGACGGAGCCGTAGCAGAAGATGTCGGGGGTGTAGGAGCTGACCTGGTGGTTGTTGAGTCAGTTTGAGCAGGGGGAATGGTGGCAGAGGGGTTGTGCTGGGCGCTGCGTTTGGTGTACGTACCACTACGACCAGATTATGGGAATTCCCTGTGACGAAGTCAGATTGAATTTTTCTTTGAGTAGGCACATGGATGTTTCTCCTCGGACTGGACATACCTTGGCCGGGGATGTATCCACCGGTATGACCTTCCCCCCTCCCGACACATTGATTCACCAGGGCCCGGGCAGCTAAAGCGCGCTCGGTGAGCGGAGCCGAGAGAAATCTTCAGAAGGACAGACCTGTTTGTAGCTGTCTCGCGTTCGCAACGTCGGACTCGACTCCGCTCTTGTGGAAAATGTCAATCACGCAGGTTCCATCCGCTTGCCATACGACCGTCTAGTCAGTAGAGGATACCCATTCGGAGGCCACGGAAGTGATTCACTCACAGCTACTCATCCTACGAGGTATCTGTGCTTCAAAGCCTCGATCTCTATCCCCAAAGCCTAGATACATGTCTCAGAATCATGATTTCATCATCGTTATTGGGAGAAACTCCATACTCGTTGGGACCGGCGAGTCACCGATGGCTGCGATAGCCTCATAGCAGCTGTGAAAATTCAGATTGGTCCCGAATCTTTCGTGGCAGGTTGGGAAATTGTTTGAGACATGTTCTGCGGGATCAAAGGCTGCGAGGCTGAAATTTGCGCCGAAGATAGGAGCAGAAAGGGAGACGTTTGAAGTGAGCGAAATCGGTAGCGAAGTTGTATTGGAATGCGAGGAAGGAAATATTGGATTCTCGAAGTATAGCGTGGGCGGGAGAGAAAGAGCAAATATGGACTTGAGGCTAGATAGCAAAATGAAAATAATAAACAATGGCGCCATGACCCACGTTCTGATCTTCGATTCCAATAGCTAGAGTAAAATAGTAGCATGGGGGTAGATGGATATTGTAGGAGCGCGGATCGACGTTTGACAAGCGGCTATTCGCCAAATGCCACTGCAGCGTGGGTATCTCGGATTCTAATAATGTTTATCACGCGTATGCGGGCTTTTGGCGAGCCGCGGGTCGCATCGTCCCTTACTTCTGCATGCTGAGCGGAGTTGTCTCCTGGGATCACTTTGGTGGGAGTTCTTCTCGTCCCTCAATCGTGAACGCTCCTCTTTCTCATCAATTGTTACATGTGTGGGGGAAGAGTCATGTCGGAGCTGATTCGTAGAAAAGTCAAGCCCGGTCACATTGTGCTGTCCGGGTACCAAAAATCATAGAGCACGGTACGACGAGAAAAGGAAGCGTGCTGTAGCATGGTTCGGCGTGATCCTTCAATATCACCGAAGAAGCAGCTTTCCTGATGAAGAGCTCGTAAGCGAGGGGGGGACAGTATATCCAGCTACTCATGCCTTTGCGTCTCTGCGCGCAAGCTTCAACTTTTGGGATGATTATCGGCGTGCGAGACCGACAATGGAGAGAGCCATTCGACCTCAGAGCTTCTAGCTTTTGATGCCACCACGTCATCTGGCTGAGCTCTGAGATATGTATAAACCCTGCGACTGAAGCGAGGCCTGAACGCATGGCATGGCACATCTGGTCAGCCCAATGCTGGCTGCACTTCTATCTGAAGGAGCATTCTTCTGACGGCGAGGACGTCTGTCTGGTTGAGAAGGAGCCCTCGCCTGAATCCAGCGACACTGTAGGGATGAAATCCACTAGCCAAAAGCGTCTTAGTGGTCGATATCCGAAATTGCCACTTTTGCTGACCAACGCGATACTTCGTGTCGATCTCATCTCTATTAATTTAGATTGTTTCCTGAGATGGGGTGTCTGGGATTTCCGTCCCCGTTTCTGCCCCTTTGCTAGTGACTGCGCTGTAGATTGCTGTGGTGATTGATATTATGTCAAGCTCCAATATTGAACTCCCATTACTTCATGACGATGCTTTAGAGCCCCAGGAATCACGATCTGTCCGGCGGCAGCAGGAGACCACAGCAGTCTTTAGTTGCTCTCGGCAACTACACGATCTTCTCATCCAAGGTTCTACCAGGTTTCTTGGTACTGCGGCGTTCATGACTTGCATCCTGGCGAGCTTGAGGATATATGAGATTCAAGGCAACATGTCCTCAGCTCAGAAGACTACCTTGGATTCACTCGAAGTCGCGGTAGAAAACCCTCTTTACATTGACGAGTAAATCAATATTGAGGCTGATGCTGATAAAGCATTCTATATTAGCTATCTCTTGGCCTGGGCCTTAATTTCTTCGTACGTCTGACAGCTTGGTCACTCCTGTGAAGAACTATGAGTCTGACTGACGTAATGCAAACAGGAGGCTTTCAAGGACCAAACAAAAGTGCTACGATGGTGGATCTTAGCAAAAAGGAAGCACAGCGCTAGAGAAGTCGACCTCATTCTTGGCCTGGAAAATTTGACAAATATCGTCAAGCTTGGGGTGGAGTCTCGCGCTAAGCTATGGACGTTGGTGTTTTGCCTTGCATGGGTGAGTCGCGTTTGAGACCATGCACTCCTACGTCCTCCCGTTCCCTTTGGCTTCGACTCTAGACATGACCCTTCCGTGTATCCCCAACGAGTCTCAAATAGCTGCCTCTCAATATCTTCGTGCCCATAGGATACATTAATTACCACATATGACTATCTCTTCCGCAACGTTTTTTTTTGTTCCTACTGATGGTTTCCCGGATATTTTTCAACCTTGTAAGCAATGTATTCGTCCGCCTACTATATTGTCGCTCACCATCTTAAGCTTGCTCAAGTCTCAATTGCATTGATTAGTTTGACATACTCCCTCGTTGATGGCCGGGATTACACAGCTACTTATCTGATTGCTGGCAATGTGAGTACCGCAAATCTTGCATGCTACTGGGGTGGTGATGGAGGTCATGCTTGCCGGCACGAGCCGGAATACTACCAAGCTGCCGCACATGGCTATGGAGAACTGGCCAAAAGCTCTGATTGCGGTCCTTACGATGAACTATCTGATATCCTCAACTCTAAGCATAATTGCCCGTATTATTGCCGGAGGACAGCGGGCCGCGAGGAATTCTCTTACCGCTTCCTGGACTACAATCCCGACGACGCACAGGGATCTTACCCTTTGCTCACGAACCGAACTATTACTGCTTCATCAGGGCCTTATTTTGAATACGAAAATGTCTCGCTAATACCTGTATCGGATGCGACTGGCGGCCAGGCCTCATCGTGGAAATACACTTACTCTAATCCTCATTCTCAAGTAGTATCGTACTACCAAAATTAGCTGGCGATTTTAATGGCACGACATATGTATATCGAGACATCAATGTTCCATCTCAAGCATCCACTTATAGCTGCGGTCCTCGTTGTATTATTATGTGGGCTCACAAGAACCCTGGGCATGGAGAAGGTGAAACCTTTTACGAGTGTCCGATCACTGTGCAAGAAGTCGTCAACGCAGAGCGCGGCGAACACGAGATTTCCGATGATGTGGCGCGACTGGCAGCCTCTGCAATTGGAATACAGGGTCGACCCTCAGGCAATTCTCCGAATTTGACCTGGACACAATTTCAATTCTACGCCTTTGGGTAAGCCCAAAAGCTCCTTCCACTGATGTGTTCCAGCCGCTGACTCAACGCCCAGCAACGATTGGGAAATTCACTTGTGGAACAAGAGCCATGTGAGTGTTCTTGATTCTACATTCTGAGCTTCTCAGGCGGCATCTGAGGCTTGAAAGACTTCAATAGCCGAGTTTCATCTATCCACATTCTACGACTCGGATGACCTGGACTGAAGATTGCTGACTTTCCAATTGGCATTAGGTTGGTGCGAATATGGCGGAATTTGCAATAGGCTCTCTGGCCACAATGGCCTCCAAGAATGACCGCATTGAGCATGAGGGTATGGTTCCCCATCTTGGCAGTCGCCTCAGCGTCTACTGGCCTTACGCCATCTCTATATGTGTCGGTATTGCTGCTACACATCTCGCGCTTTTCGTCGCCACTGCTATTACGACAAGAGGAGTGATCATTAAGTCTTAGATCCAGACAGAGATGTGCTTCCTTTAAGGAAAAGAGGCCATCCTAGCGGTAGGTTTAGGGACGTTCCCATCCCTTTGGACACGGCAAGAAGCATACCGGCCACCTTTTCCCACAAACATCATTTCCCCTACCTCATCCACCCCATCCACCTGAACAAGTCGACTGCCATGCTCACAGAAAGGTACAGACTGCATTCACCGTGTTGGAAGTTCCCATGGCTGACTTGGCAGGACCATCCCGCTTCCTTGGGCACCCGGTAAACGGGTCACAGTCAACATTACGGGAGGCAAATTACACGAGGCGACAACAAGGGGCCAGCCTGTTTGGGCCTGACTGGCCACCCGAAGAGGCCAACCAATATGCAAATGCGGCAAGAAGGATGGAGGGCCGGCGACGCCTGAGATTGGCATCCGAGACGTTGCTTTCGAGCACTTGAGTCCATTTGCCCAAGCGGCATGGCGGTCCATAATCCACCCCAGCGAAGGGGATCAGCTAAGCAAGGATCATGCCCACAAACTGAGATGATACTTCAAGGACGTGATACTGGACAACCGCCATCATGGTCCATCCGGTGGGTGACCAGGTTAACCCCATTCCCCTGTCTGTGGACAATAGAGTAACCCTTTTAAGCAAATCCCGTCACTGTCCTTGTCAACACTGCAATTGTCACCAATCTCGTATTCTTTCTCTCGCAGATCGTCTCCTCGACAAGCCTCCATCCCCCTCAGACCAGACTTGCAATACTCCAGGTCTCCACGATCCATACGACGACGGGTCTCCGACCCCCCCCCCCGCTCAGCTCCAGTCGTCGAATCTGTCGAATGAAACCACTAATGGCTTTTCAGTAACCGTCACCCCGCCCAATGAAGGTTGGTCCCCTGGCTCACTCGTCACGAGACGATCTGGCACCGGTAACATGCTGACCTTGTTGCAGTAGTTGCTACCGTTACTCCACCCATCACATCGGATTTTAATGATAACGGGGAAGAATCAGAATCTGCAAAACCAGACCCTGGAGAACCAGAGCCTGCCGATGTCCCCCTTTCAGACGATCTCCTAGCATCTCTCGGGACGTCAGACCACGATAAACCCTTTACCGTCACGTGTATGTGTCTTGCCCCTTTCGTCCCCTGACGACCTCGCGCTAATATGGCACAGCTTCATACTCGCCGCGTCCTGGGTTCAACACAGATGCCGATGAGATCCGAGGTCAACAACCATCACTCGCATTTAAACATCCAGCCAATCCAGTCGACCCCGAGAAAGTTAATTCTTTAGACTCCGCGCTTGGCAAATCAGGTAAGTCTCATCCTATCCTCGTCGTCCAATTCAGCCTCGCCAACCCGCCCTTCTCTAATCCACTTTACACCACTTAACAATCCCGATCGCACTGCTAACCCTCTTTCTCGCGCCTTAGGCAAGCCAAGTGACGGCACCCCCACTACGCACGAACCGTGGCAATGATACGCCCAAGCATACCAAAAACCCAAATTGACTCACCCAAAGCCGCCCACAGCGCCAACCAAGACATAACCTGGGCGTACAGTGAAGGGCAAGAGTAGCGACCAGGCCACCGCTATAGGTCAGCAAAAGCCGAAGAGTAGGAAGAAGCCGGCGATGTCTAAGCCCCTGGTTGCCAATGCTGACGAGGAGTGATCGTAGTTGTCCGTCTGAGCACCACCGTGTACATTTATATTTGCATAGACTGGTGCCTCTTGGGCCTCGCCCCAAATGAAGATTTTGCACCCCTTAAGCTTCGGCCAACCCTGCTGCATGTTACTAATGACGATATTCATTGTGGAATTTTATCATTATCCTTAACTCTTTGAACATAGCCCTCTTTCTCATTCGACCAGTCGGTTATGTCGATGGTATATAGTAAGACTTGGGCTTATACATATATGTATTCATTCGTCGTAGAAATCTCTCTTGACTCCATCTCATACAAATCCAGCTTTATTCGCAACACGGAAAATATTCCAGGCATCATGACTACCGCTGCCTCCTCTATAAGCCGCAAGGTCCTGTCAAATGAGGCCCTTGAGATTCTTCGAAGCCGTGGAGACACCGCCACCTTGAACGCTGGCACCCGAGCCGTCTTGAACACGTCATACACGCCAGGACTCTCGTTAGACTCACGGGAGACGGTGCTCATTCCTGACGAGTTGGACAGTATCCAGACGCTACGATATCTAGAGCTGAACGAAACGGCCGCAGCTACTGTTTGGGGGCAGTTTCTGCACAGACGAGAAAGATCCCCTAACCGCGCAAACGTTCTCAGCTCGGCAAAGACCTACATAGACATCACCGGAGATAATCCGATGTGGTAGGGGGACAACTGGGTCGGCGCAATGGAACATCTGGGTCTCACAGGAGAGTTCCAGACTCGGCTGATGGACCCGAAGTTTGACGATATGAGGCTATCTGGTTCCTTGAAAGAATGGGTCACGGAGATGATGGAGAACTGTTACGAGTTCTTGGAGACATTAGAAGGCGTTATCAGGAAGCAAGCGGCCAAGAGGGTGAGTCGAAGAACCAGCAGACTGGGCCTTGATGGGGGAATCACGAACATTGATTGATTGATTGATTGATTGATTAGATTCATGCTGGACACCCCTAGGGACTTCACAGGCGACTAACACCCGGCCAGAGAGATCGTCTGCGAGGGTTGTCTGTGGGTGCACCAAGGAGTCTGATAGGGCAGGTTGGGAAATCTTCACCATTATGTGAACGGCATGACAACAATTGGGGGCCTCTTCTGGCTGAAATGCTCGTAGACGGTATATCCGGTAGGAATCTTGTGGACTGTAAATTACTTTGAGGTGTTTAGTATATTCTCAATCAATCATAACGATGATTGAGATTTACAGAGGTTGAGCGGTACCGTCTCATGCAGCCCTGATCTGTCTCAAATCTCATGATAGCCTGGCTGATTCCTTTATCTAAAAATTAGAGGCTTGTTCCTTATAGGTGGATCTAAGACGGGGAATCCCTTGTGATAACTTGCATTCCATTTAAAGATACTCCCGCAGTCCACTTGTTGTGCCAGCGATCAAGAAAGCACAATAGTGAGATTCAAGATTCGCCGCCCCAGACACTACCACGTCTTCAATATTACTATGCAATAGCCTAGCCCGAATCCCTAATGATGGGTTTTCGATATGCCTGGATGCATAGATACTCACAGAGAAAACGTGGCACTTCCTGGAAAATTCGCTTCGTCCAAACGATCGAGTACTGTCCTGAACTTCCCCTATCACCGTATCACTAGCGTCAAATAGAAAGCTTTCAGTGAATTTTAAGGATTTCAAATGGCGCTCCACTGGCTTCCATTAGCGCCAGGCCTATGGGTACAAATCTCGAGCTTCCGCCATGCACTCTCTTCTTCTTTCTTTCTTTCCTCGACATTGGCCTGCCAATGATCCGCACCCAAAGTTGACTTCATTAAGTGTTGTGTGCTTCTCATTTATCATCGCAGTATCAGGAATGATTTGAACAAGCTGTTGGGATATCAGGTACGATCAAATCTCCTTGACCTCTTTGCACTTCAACACACCACCTTCCGGCCCTTTGGCCTGTGAGATTTGGCAGTCTTATCCAAATCTTATTCAATGTTTCGGATTTTCCAACCTTCGCATGTTGTGTTGAGCTCACCCACGAGTATCATTTCGCCTTACTTATCTCAAAACTTGTTACTCGGCCACCATGCACACACGCGTTGACTCATATCATCGAGTCTTTAGCTAATATACGCCTCAATAGACTCATGTCGCACCTGTGAGCTTCGATTGCCAGGTACGTTGGTCCATGGTGTTCCTCAAGGCATTGTTGCCCCGGTCCCGAACCACACATTTTGCTGTCTCTACTGTCTAGGTCGCTAGCGGCATCGTGTTATCATACACGGTCTTCACGTGTCACACTATGCTCATCGATTCGGCTGATGGGGCCCTTACCTTGCGAATCGCTAATGAACTTGTAGCAGCGAAACGATCATATACTGGATGCCTTGTCACTGTCTCTGCGCCAGATGTCCATGATGCTCGGGCTGAAAGTATCAAAGACAGGTACAGCCACCCTCAACATCCGCCGTAATGCAACGCATTGACATTGTACCACAGTCAAAGACGACGTCCAACACCATTGTCAAGCATCGAACCCCCTGTACCTCCCGGGGTTGTCCCCGCTGAGTTTTAGGGCGAGCCATTCATTAAGTCACAACGTTATCACATCAAGCGGCGAATCAATCTGTGTCTCCCGGGGTTGTCCCTGCTGAGTCCCAGATTGAGCACTTTGCCATGTCACAACATCTTCACTTCGAGCAAAAATTCCACCTGCGTCTCCCATGGTTGACCACGCTGAGTCACAGCTCGGGCCATTTGCTGAGACAATATCACGATCCTAGTATCCTGAAGAAGCGAGCACTTCTGCAACTGCTACCAATGCTACTTGTTTAGTCGGTAATAGCATCGAACCAAACAAGAGAGAATACAATACGATGAGGGCGTCGATGAAAGCCGCCAATTGTAGAGACATCTTTGTTTTATGACGATTGATCCTGACATCTTTGCAGTTCATCCTAGTGCTATCCGTCACCGGGCACCGGCTTGGTATCGTGTACAATCTTGGGTCAAGCTGACAGTCGAAATGCTCGACTGCGAGGACTTATTCGTATTGACGCACCTTGAAATACTACCATACTCTTCAAAATACGCAATTTGAAGGTCAATCGCGCACTCGGAATGTCCGACTGTCTGCAGTTGGCCTTTAATACCGCGATCACTCTGCATCAGCTTTGCAAGACCCTCGACAACCCACTAATTGGAATGCCCGATTACGTGGATCCGTTGGCCTCCAACCCCCAGATTACCCTGCAATTACTTCGGAAGAACAACAAAGCACTCGGAATGCCCGGCCGCATGAGTTCATCAGCCCAATCACCTACCTCTGCTACGCAAAACATACAACCGTCCAGCGTTTGGGAACGCCCGACTGCGTGGGCTGTTAACGTTTAGCAAACAAATCACCATACAACAACCACCCTTCAATTGCTTCGCGAGACATGAACAATCTAGCACTCGGAGTGCCCATTTGCATAGACTGTTCATACCAGCATCAAAATCACGTTAAAACAATCACCCTTACCATTCAATTGCTTCGCGAGACGTGCAACAATCCAGCCTTCGGAGTGCCTGACTGGAAGGACTGTTGACATTCAGCATCCAAAAAACCCCACATTTGCTTCGTGCAATACGCAATCTCCATATTAATCTTCACACACCTGAATGGCAGTGCGCAGAACAGGAGTGTACTTGAGGATATTATCAAGGATGATTGCCTGAACACGAAGCGAATGTGACGGGGTAAGATCGACGCTGTCAGGCAGCTCGATTATCTCTACCACAGATAATTAGACAAGACTCTCAAGTAAGTAGAGCCTACATCCATTGGTGACGACTATTAATAAGAAGTCAGGATACGGTGCGGAGCACCGGGAA
>JAABUP010010700.1_pt1 | contig 10734 bp, 10 predicted proteins | sample 5559201 | NCBI WGS metagenome assembly JAABUP01 (sample SAMN10711887, study PRJNA513373) | rock metagenome | isolation source: Antarctica rocks | place: Antarctica | reverse complement strand
AAGGAGAGGAGATACCTAGAGAACAACGGCAGATATGCATTGCAAGCTAGAGGAAACAGGAGGAACAACAGGGCGGGCTAGAACAACCTCAACATCTTTCAATCCCTGGGCAGCCCGGTGTAATACTTGGCTTCTCATTAAATTGACGCCGAAAGGTGTAGTCTTTTCTTTTCTGCCTAGACAGAATGTCAGGAGCACGTGGCGCGTTGCCATTTTAGGACTGCTGGCTTTGTCTGATAAATTGGATTTCAGATACACGTTCCCAAGGATGCACTGATCTGCAGAGCCTGATAACACGCCTGGATCATGGAGATATTATAGCACAGTATGCAGTCATGCAGGGTTGTGTTAGGCTGCGCGATGCAACAAAGTTGCATTTGTATTTGGAAGTAACTGCTGAAATCTGCACATTAATATTAAATTTGTCATACAACATTCAAAATGCCGGCCATTCTTGAATCATGGCAAAGTGTTTGACATGCACCAAAGACTGCCAGTATTGCATTCCATTGCTCAAAATCACCAGACAGTTGTGGTATCTGAGATCACGCCCCAAGTGTCACAGCAAGGGCTCTGTCAACCACAAGCTTTGTGCGTCCCAAAATATATCACACTTGGGTATTGCATGTACAAGGTCTATAACAAGACAATCTGACATCAGACCTACAATGCAGGTCGACACTGTACTATAAGGCATGCAGAGGTTGTGCTTCAGCGGATCATGTTGTTGCTCTCATAACAGAAACAGTACATTCAATCAGAGGACCCTGTGGCCTCTTGTTGCATTGAGGTTGGTGTGAAGCCTCCATCAGTGCCTGACCCAGAGGAAGAGCTGGGATTCACAGCATGACTGCTCAATGGTGTTACTGCCGTGTTGAGCTGGGAGTCTGAATCAATGCTGTCAGCCACCGCATGACTGCTCCAGGGAGTCTGGCCAGTGTAAAGCTGGGAGTCTGAGTCAGTGCTGTCAGCCACTGCATGACTGCTCAGGGGGGTCCTGGCAGTGTTGAAGCCAGAGGTAAGGTGGGCAGGGCTGCCTGAAAGGGGGTGACGTGCCAGACTCCTGAGCGGGCTTGACAGCCTGGGGCTCAAGGCTGTTGACTCTGGAGCAATGGCATTGTCCAGGTTGATGTGCATATCAAGCCTGCCTCGCCATGACCCTACAGAGCTCTGGGGGCTGCCCAAGTCATGCTCCAAGGCATAGCTGGGAAGCCCTTCATCCTCAAGAGCATGACTGGGGATGGACTGATGAGCATCTTGGACAGCATGACTTGCAAGATCTCCTGCGCCTTCAGTGGCATGACTGGACACCTCTGTTTCTAAATCCACAGCGTGGCTTGGAAGGCTAGCGGAAGCTGAAGCAGCAGCCTGCAACATGCATGCAGTGTTGGTCAAATGTTACTCATATGCACAACTGTATGACACCGTGATGATCAAACTTGGAGTGCTTGAAAATGGAACAGGATTAGAAGACAATGAGAATCATGGCACCATCAGGTATGCGCGCGTGCAGGCCACATGCCCAAAAGGATGCACCTGCTCAAACAGATGTGTGAGTGACAACTGAGCCTGGTATATAAGCAATACAACTCAAACAGAAGCAGAACAGAGATGCTGCAACATGAGCAAAGACAGCTAATCACAAGAGATCACACAAAAGCACTCAACAACTATGAACACCCATAAGCAATATTTCCAATCCATGACAATGAGGTGCCCTATACCAATGCCACTGCTGATACACAACACACGGTGACATGTGACTATGCCCGCTGCTGAGAGCAAAAGCCAAAGATAGCCTAAGCTGAACGCAGTTGACACGACACAAAGCTGGACGTTGAGATGAGAAAGACAGTGCTAGAAGTTGTCTTGCTGGATTGGTGAGACTGCCATTCAAACATCATGCATTCAGCTTGCAGCTGAAGTCAGTTGAACACAGAGGCTGCTCGCTAGGGCATCTCTCTGAGTGCCAAAATAAACGGCAAAACATCACAACACATCCAACCTTGGGTGGCGTGCCACCAGAGTCATTGACGAAGCTGGCAAAGGCTTTAGATCGCACTTCGTTGTATTCCCCAGTGCCCTTCCAGGCTTGTGAGAAGGTGCTGGGCTGCCGGTTTATCTGAGCAAGCATCCCGTGAAAAACAGGATCCCTACTCAGGCATCTGAGGCATGGAGCAGGGATGGCACTTGAGCCTGTGACCTTGGCAGCTGCCAGTTCTGCTTCTAGAGTAGTGATGCGCTTCTGAGCGTCTGCGAGCTGTGTCTGCAGACACAGCAGATCACAGACGCCATGGGACTGCTTGCAGATCATAGACGCCAAGGAGCTTGACGCAGGTCAGCGCCATGCCTTTGGATGCAGTGCCTTCAGAGACCACAGTGAAAGTGAAGGTGCTGAAATCGGAGGAGGAAGATGCAAATGGGACACGTCTACGCAGAAAGTGTGCACAGTGACAACACAGGTAGGTTGCAGGTCATGCACACACATGCACATGAAGCTGGCTTGTTGCCACAGGATTGTGCATTGCCAGGTGGTGTCCTGCATGAGTCAACTGCCAAAAATACAGAAAACACAAAAACTTGGAGGGTTCTTCACAAGCATACAGCAAAGATTGATGAAGCTCTTTGGGCACAGAACCATACAAAGTCAGTCTGAGTGCATGCAATCAAACAATATTGCGCAATGTCAAGCAAAGATTGGGTGAGCTCACCAGAAATTCAGTCGGTCGTGAACCCTTTGAACCCCTTGAGCCACTGGATCTGCTTGATCCTGTGGGCGAACCAGGGCTGCGCCTAGGTGTCCCAGGGATGCTGTTGCTGTGCATCATAGCCCGGGGGCCTGTCTGCACCTGCAGCCTGCCAGCCTCTTGCTGTGGGTCCATCTGACTCAGCAGAGACTGGATGTGGGCGTTGGCACCAGCAAGGTCATTCTGTAGTGACTGGACCTGCAGATATGACCCCTGCAGCTGATTACTAAGTGACTGAATGCGATGACGTTCCTCTGCCAAGGTCGATTCCAGTGCGTGCACATGGTTCTCTGCTTGCTCTCTCAGAGAGTCATATTCAGCCGTGGCCCGCTGCATAGAATCCAAAAGCTCAGCACTTCTCTGCTTTTTCAGTTTTTGCAGCTGCTCATTCTGTTGCTCAAGCTCGTCATTGCGCTCAAAGGTTTCTTGCAGCTGATCAGAGGTGTCATTCAACTCCTCCTGCAAGACATCACTTTTCACTGATGAGGGTTGACTGATGCAGCTTGACTGCTGTGTTAACATGAATGTGATTAGATCTGATACAAAGCCATGTCACTGTAGCATTGATCTGTACCACACAGAAGGCAATCAGGTTTCAAAATTGTGCAGCAGCCTGCCCATCCTCACATTGACAAACAATCAAATGTGTTTTGTACGAAACACGGTGCCAAGCAATGATATGCAGATTGTTGATGTCACATGTGAGCATACTGGCGGCACACACAATCATGAAACCACTCAATTCAGGACCTCATTGATACAGCCAGGAAATAGAGCTCGTACAAACTCACAGCAGCCATTTGCATAAACATCAATTACAAGCATGATGAAGTGCAAGGAGGGGTTACACACCTGTACAGCGCTCACTGATGACTCCAAGTCTGCTTGCAAGCCATTGATGACCTTCTGCAAGTGCTCACATGCTCTGTGGGTCTCAGCTACTTCTGCTCTCAGGGTCCTCACATCATTGCTCTTCTCAGCCACAGCAGCCTCAGCAGCTGTCCTAGCCGAGATGGCCTCACCAAGCTGTGCAGCTAGGCGGCTGCACTCAGCACTAGACTGCTGAAGAGCCTCCTCAGTACTGCCCTTGCCAGTCTTGAGGTCTGCCAAGAACTGCCTCTGCTGCTCAGCATCTGCCATGGCTTGTTCAAGGCTTGCTTGTAGATCAGCCTTGGCTGAGTTGGCATTTGCGACTGCCTGCTGCTGTTCCTGAGCATCTGCCTTAGCCTGCTGCAAGCTTGCTTCTGCCGACTCCCTGGCAAAGGTAACGTTTGCCAGGTCATAATGATGATCCTTGGCGTCTGCCTTGGCCTGTTCAAGCTCTGCCTGCAATGAGGCCTTGGTTGAGCTGACAGCTGCCACTAGTTGCTCCTGCTGCTGAGCTCGTGCATGAGCTTGCTCTACAGCTGCTTCTGCTGCATCCTTGGCAAAGGTGACCTCTTGCAAGGCCTGCTGATGCTGCTTGGCATCTGCAGTGGCCTTGTCTAAGGCTGCTTGCAAGGAAGCCTTTGCTGAGGAAGCATCTCTTGAGGCATGCTGCTGGCGCTCCAGCTCTGACTTGGCTTGTTCCAGAAGTGCTCCTACTCTGTCCTTGGCTGAAGTGGCATTTGCTAAATCCTGCTTCTGCCGCTTTGCATCTGCCCTAAACTGTTTTACAGTTGCTTCAGAACTGCCCGCGGCTGACTTAGCATCTGCCAGCTCCTGCTTCTGCCGCTTGACATCTGCCCTGAGCTGCTGTTGAGTTGAAATTGCAGCCTCCTGAGATGAAGCAGCATCTGCCAGCTCCTGGTTCTGCCGCTTGACATCTGCCCTAAGCTGCTCTAGAGTTGCTTCTGCGCTGTCTGTGGCTGACTTAGCATCTGCCAGCTCCTGCTTCTGCTGCTTGACATGTGCCCTGAGCTGCTGTTGGGTTGCATCTGCAGCCTCCTGAGCTGTGGCAGCATCTGCCAACTCCTGCTTTTGCTGCTTGGCACCTGCCCTAGTCTGCTCCAGAACTGCTTCTGCTGACTCCCTGGCATGCACAGCCTCTGCCAAACTCTGCTCTAGCTGCTCTGCACTAGCACTGACTTCCTCCAAGCTGGCTTCTGCAGTGTCCTTGGCTGCAGTGGCTTCTGCCAGTGCGTGAGCTTGCTGCTTCAAGTGAGCATGAGTCTGCTCTAGACTTTCCTGAGCAGAGTCTCTGGCAGAAATGACTTCTGCCAGGGTTCGCTGCAGCTGCTCAGCATCAGCCTGAGCCTTCCCTGAACTGGCTTCTGCGGCTTCTCTGGCTGCAGTGACGTCTGCCAGAGCCTTGCCCTGCTCCAAAAGCTCAGTCTGTGCTTGCTCCAGGTCTGCCTGTACTGACTCCTTGGCAGAGATAGCGTTTGCCAGATCCTGCTTGTGCTCTACAGCGTCTGCCCTGGCTTGCTCTAGGGCTGACTCTGCAGCCTCCCTGGCAGAGCTGGCATCTGCCAGGTTTTGGCTCTGCAGCTCAGCATCTGTCCTGGCCTGTTCTAGGGCAGCGTCTGCAGCCTCTTTTGCTGCAGCAGCGTCCGTCAGGGCTTGCTGCTGCTGCTTAGTGTCTACCTGGTGTAGAGTTGCCTCTGCAGCCTGCTTGGCAGAGGTGGCACTTGCCATTTCTGAACTGAGGCGTTCAGCTTCTGCTTTGGTCTGTTCAAGGGTGACTTCTGCAGCTGCCTGGACTGACCTGGTCTCCATCAGCTGCTGACTCAGCTCAGCAAGCTCTGCAAGCTTCTCATTGAGGCTCGACTTGGCCATGGCGTTGTCTGACTTGACTTGTGCTAGCTGGGTCTGAATAGCCTGCAAGACATTTTGAGCATGTGAGGCAACAGGTCAGTGCAGGCACTACAGTACACTGTGATACAGCATGGCTCTTATGCTGCAGCAAATGTGGCAGTGCATACAGTTGCCAATGAACACCAGACTGAATGGTAGTTGTCCAGTTTACACATATCAGCACAAGCGTACTTTGCATTAGTCGCGCGAGCAGCTGACACAAAGCAGCAAAAGAGCAGGACAGTACCACAGACAAGCAAAACAAAGCAGAGAGCACCAGCCCTGACATTGTTCATGATGTTTGTGTAAGGGAAACAAGCAAATGAGCAACACTGGGTTAGGCACAATGGATGACAAGGACAGTCTATGCACAGCTCGCATGCAAAGCTCACCCGAATGTCATCAACATGCTGCTGCTGCAGTTCATCCACAGCCTGACTGTGGCTGGCCTGGGCTGAAGCCAAACTGTCGGTCAGCTCAGCAACCTTGTGTTCTGCAGCGTCCAGGTTGTTCTGAGCAGCAACAGCATCTGCGCGAGAGTCAGCCGCCTTATCCTGAGCAACCTGCACCTGGCTTTCCAGCTGTGATGCATGCCTGGTCTTTTCAGTCAGGTCTGCCTTGACTGTTTCCAGGCTTGCAGTGCTCTCTGCCAGCTTGCCTTCAGTGGTTGACAGATCTGCCTTGGCCACCTGGAAACAACATAAGCTAGAATGAAACGCCTGCTGTGTGCACAGAGAAAAGTCAGTCACAATGACACTTCCATTCAACGTGCCATTCAACAAGACACAGAAGACCTGAAACTACACCGCAGAGTCACAATTCTAGATATGCGCAGCAATGGAGGTGACCACGACACTCACTCATGTTGTAATTGACATCACAATTGGCGCCTCGCACTTGCCAGACATGTTGAAGCATAGCAGCAGCAGCTGTACATGAAACATATGCAAGTGAGAAATGTGCACAGCTACAATTGATCTTCAAGCAAAATATTTACCTTCAGATCCTTCTCCAGCCCATCACGCTGGGTGGCTACTGCTCTCAGGGCCTCAATTTGCTCACGCATGTCTGCCTCTGACTCAACAGACTCTGACTCGAGAGTCCTAGGAGTTGATGGACCAGACAGGCCATTGGCAGGCGACTCCTTGACTGTGGACGCCTGCGACGGGGGCGACTTTGCTGGGGATACCTTTTTAGAGGGAGTAACTAAGCCTTTCATATCTGCGACGGCATTGGCAGCTGCTGGACCCAGGCTGCCAGTGGGTTCCATGCATTCCTTCCAACGCTGTTGCAGCTCTGAGTCTGATAAGCCATTCAACAGGCTGTCTTGACCACTGGAGGTGTTGCGAGAGAAGCTGCTATCTGTGTTGGCTGACACAGATGTGTCTGAGATCTTGCGACTGACCTGGTGCAGCTTGGCTTTTGGCCGGAAGCAGGAGCGGTAGACTGCCTTGAGGGGGCGCAAAGCAGAGCCAGGAGAGTAGAGGAAGCCCGTGAAAAAAAGGAAGGCTGCCGCTAATGCTCCAAGCAACCAGCCCTGCATAATTCAGGACAGACAGGTGGGAAAGCAGCTGTGATCTGCTGAGCAGGAATGCAACTTTCAGCTGCAGACTGACAGACTATGCTGTGCAATCCTATCAGGTACATAGCAGAGAATGTGAGCATGACTCAGGAGCCTTTGTGCGCATTGTATCAGTCTCAAGCCTGTGACATGAAAGAAATGCACATGACCAACTGACCGCGGCACTGTAGATGACAATAGCAGGAGACAACAGCAGCAGAGTATACAGACTATGTTGAATGCACCGAGTGACATGTCTAATGAGGAAACGTCACAAGCTCACCTGACTGCCGAAAGGGCCATACAGGCTCTCAGCCGTACAAGGCTGATGATCACATACTGGACATTGAGGAGCCTCATCACATGCTGGAAACTGTTGAGCACATTCCTTGGCTTCTGGGAGCTTCTCCACAACCGACTGCAGGTACGCGTTCTGGCTCGCCAGCAAGGACCTGTCGTCCTCGACCCTTGCCAAGGACGTCAGCAGCTCATGTGTACGGCCTTGTGAAATAGAGAGGTCTTCTTGTGAGCGCTGCAGCAGATCTGTCACCTTCTCGTTCTCCTGCTGTGCTAAATGCAGATCAGTTGTCAGCTGTGCTATTGAGGCTTTGTCAGCTTTGCTGTCGGCGTTGCTAGTACTCAGCAGGTCCTTGGACTCTTTCTTGTGTGGCAACAGGCTGGGGAGAGAAAGGCCTGAGGTGACCAAATGATAGAGAGCATGCTGGCTATTGACACTGAGCTTGTCATAGCTGTCACGGATGGATGAGCCTTCAGGAATGAGTTTTGAGCCCTGTGTGACTAGCTGCTGAAGAGCTTGCTGACTGTTGCCACTGAGCATGTCAAAGCTCTCCTTAAATGGGGCGCTCAGTGAGGACCCTGTATATGCAGCAAGACATTAGAAACATATGTATGCCAGACACAGAGTCTTTGTCATGCTGTCATCTAGGCAGCATGCAACAATTATAAAGCTGACCAACAACAAACAAAACTGTAGCAGCTTGTCTTGACTTCTTCAGCACCCACCTGAATGATATACAGCAGTCTGGTAACCAAGGGCTGAAACAGCTATAGTCAGCGCCACCATTGCCAAGGTAAAGGCGTGCTGCCAGCGCCTGAGTTTGCTATGCAGCTGGTCACCCCACTGTGCTAGTTCTGGGCTACTAGCAAGACCATCTAATGCCCAACTTGTAGCCTGTTGCTTTCTGCAGCAGTAGACCAGCATGACAGCCAAATTTAAAAGCAGACAAGCAGGAGGGCAGGACATACAGGAAAAGAGCTCTGAAGTACAGATCAGCCTATTCGCACCTGACCACAAACGACTCCGTGCTCTGCTGGCCCGGGGAGAAAGGCAGGGTGTCCGCGGCCGCGGTCCGCCTTCTTGAAGGCATGTTAAACAGGACTACCTAAGGCACGAAGGAGAGGCCAGTGAGCGCTAACCCTCGGCAACTTTTGCGCCAGTAACACCTCGGTTGAAAAATGAAAGCGGCTGTCCACAAGACGCGGCAAAAAACACCAGGATCTAAGGCCAGCATGGCATGTACCGGCAGTGAGAGATCATAGGCCACAGTTACTCTCACAAGCACGTTCTGTAGCAAGTGCTAGTGTAAGCACAAGCGGCCAAGCTGTTGTACAGGGATAAGTCTGACTCGGAATCCTCGCCTCAGCCCTGCAAGGCCTGCAGCGGCCCTGAGCCCAGCACGGTTATTGTCAGACAAGCATGCTGCGCTCTCATGACACGCTCAAACGCACTCAACAAGACGATGACCGAGCCTTCTCATAAATTGCTTGCGCTTGCGTGGCAGTCTGTCGCTGATAGAATTTGAGCATGCGCGCAGTGCGTTGCGACACAACCACGCAAGAACTTTATTTTGGATGCAAGGGCAATGAAAAACTATATCCGGGTTTCAATGCAAGATCTGCAAAGCGCCGGTCACACTGTTAAAGTTTGTGGCGTGATCGTACGTTGGCAAGCTGTCTACTTGTACCTGACTTGACTGCATCTTGCATTGTCTACTTGCATGCAGCCGCAGATTCAGCAACAGTGCCAAGCTGGGGCTCGATGGTTGTTGGCTTTTGAGGCTTCACACTAAGATCGCCAGCCTCGGCCAGAACATGCGTCACCTGGCTATCACTTTGAAGAATGACGTTGCCGGAACGATGTGTCGACACTGAATATATCCTGCTTACATTGGAACAGACAGCCAAATATGTTGCACAACCTCAAGTCGACAAGCACGCCGTATGGCGACTACAAGTTGGATCATACGTCATTTATATTGTCAAATCTGCTACAGAAGTTGCTTTCTATCTCAACAAAGGAGCGTCTGTACAGCTTCACTGTTGATAGCTCAATCCACGACGTAACAGCTCTGTATGCTTACACCTGTTGTCCTGCAGCATAACCATGCAACACAGCAAAAGTCATCGTGCATGTCTGGTGTGTGTGTAGTCTGAAACTGCAGTCCACAAACATGTCTTGGACTACACACACTTATATAATGCATCCTTCAGGGTGTGCAAGCAGCAGCCGGCGACAAGCATATGCCTTCATTGCTGAGGCACATACCTGTTGGCTAAGGATTGCACACCTTGTGTGCGCCTGCTGCAGTTGGGAGCAGCCTGGACACCATGCTTATGGTGATAAAAACAATTCCAAGCAAGCAAATGTTGCACACAACATTGCTGTTCATATGTCGAAGTGTAGTTGTATTGGCAGACGAACAGTACAAATGTCACAAACCTACACTTGGAGCTTGCTGCGACTGGACAGTTTATTTGCCGTGCTTGCCAATACCAGGTGGACTGCTTGGAGCCTTCGGTGGTACTCGAGCGTCAGCAAGCTTCACATGCGATTGTGCTCGACTTGAATTCGGTAATTTTCCTGATGTTTCTCGCTTCGTGAAACTGTCATAACAGTGACACATGAACATCATAGACAAACAGACACATGATGCAGCTTGATGACGTTTTGAGTCTGCAGACGGGACAGAGGTCTGATGTTGCCCTCAGACTGGCGACCCACCCACCACGCCTACTACACCTGTTCTACCACCAAGAGTTGTACGGCCACCCATTTGGAGCGCAAGCAGTACGACTGCCCTGACCGGAGCTGTCTGCAGGACACCACAAGCCTGTCGCAGAGTTGCTTACCCCACAAGCGAAGGTCTCTGATAAATTTGTATAGGAACATCGACGCAGTCAACATGCATGTACATTATTGTTTTACATGGGTTGCGTCACTCCCAACGACATATAAGCTAATTACCTTTACTGCAAACATGGCGTGTGTCGAAGCCGTTCGAAAGGCAAGTGAACTGTCCCGAGGCTGGCCAGCCACCACGTACCGGCGCGGGTCCAGCAACCCGGCACACTGGATCGATGCGTGTTCGATTGCCTGCAAACGTACTCTATGCTGAACATGTCGCTTCTTATGAAGCTAGTGCAAATGCAAAGACGAACGCTTGGGACGGGGCATGAGTCACCATCTGCTCATGTTATGTATTACTAATTTTTCAGTGGTCAGGCAAACCATGTAGCGCAACGACCTAAACACATGTATCTAAAGTACTCAATCAATGTTACATTTAGGTTCTCACAGTGCGACAAACCACTTTGAAAGCGTCTGTTCGCAGCACTTTGCGAAATTACAGT
>JAABUP010010698.1_pt1 | contig 10736 bp, 18 predicted proteins | sample 5559201 | NCBI WGS metagenome assembly JAABUP01 (sample SAMN10711887, study PRJNA513373) | rock metagenome | isolation source: Antarctica rocks | place: Antarctica | reverse complement strand
TTGTGGCCATAGTGCCCGTGACGATGGACGCCTTCTTCAAGCTGTGGATATTCCGTGGCCTGAACCGACAGAACCCCGCCTCAGCCGTGACGCTGAAGAACATGGACCGCCACTAGGTCTGGAAGCTAGCTTGTCGGGAGAGTGGGTTGTAAGTGTCTTTCTCTACCAATTGCTGTATTGAAGCCAGCTTTATCGGTCTGGTTGTCAGAGACGCCATATCTTCCTGGGTATCAGTACAGTGTATAAGGTCGGTGTGGGGTGCATGGCGGATGCATGCATTAATAAGTATCCTGTGTGGCATCCCCAAGCAGCACGCTCGACCTGGAAAGCACATCAACCTCTCTCGCGCTGAGCCTCTTCCGGCAGGTGGGCGCACCGGGGCGGTCATGGCGTGCGCGCCGATGGGTCTGGGTCAGGGATAGGGCAGGCATGCGTGCGTAGGCTGGGCGCACCCAGCCCGCCCCGCGTGGGCGGGCTGGGTGTGCGTGGGCGGGCTGGGCGCCCATGCACTGCATCCCACAGCCGAGTGCCTAGGCTCGCTATAGCTGTTCCCTGCACAGGAGCGCCCATCATGAGCCCAGGGCCACGGCTGAAGTTATCTAGAACGCGGGTCTCACAGCCTGTGCCATGGATGGTTAAGCGTCCCTGAGTCTATGAAAGAGCCACGCGCTCTTGAACAGGTTCGAGGGCGTAGCATGCGCGCTGTGCATGCTCTGCCTACATTGCGCTTTACGGCAGTGCTGCACGCATGCTGTTGAGCAGCTTGATGAGAATGTCTGCTTGCCTAGCGCTAACGCCGCACCTTGCGCGCAGGGCGCACAGGCGGCCGCGCCGGAGGTCGCCGCAGAGAGCGCGCGTGCCCTGGCAGCCTGCGAGGCGCTGCTGCACCCGCGCGCCCCGCCTGCGCCCGTGCCGCTGCCGCCGGCGGCCGCGCCCGCGGCCACGCGCGGCCTCGACGGGGCCGCAGCAAGCGGCCCGGCGCAGGACGCTCTGGGGACCAGCGCAGGGTTTGGGCGCGCCGCAGGCGGCAGCGCGGTGCCGGCCTACCTGGGCGTGCCGCGCATGTGGTCGGCGGTGGCGGCATGGGAGGGTCTGACGCCTATGCCAGACCCTGGCATGGCACAGGCGCTGTTGGGCGGCCCCGCGGCGAGCGCCGCGCCCGCTGAAGCCGGGCGCGCGGCTGCGGAGGTCGCGGGCAACATGGATGTTGATGAGGCCGGGTCGCTTGAGGAGCCTGAGCAGCCTGCGCCTGGCGCCGCAGCGCCGCCGGCAGCGCCCCCGCCTGGACAGCCGCCCGCGGCCGTGATCGCTCAGGCAGCAGGCGCGAGGCGCGCGTCTGAGGCGGCGGCAGACTACCTGTCGCTGGACGTGCCGCTCGGCGTGGCTGACCCCGCTGCTACCCTAACCCCGCAGGCGGACGCCGCAGCGGGCGGCCGCGCGGCACCCGGCGCCGGCTCGGCCCCTGCGGAGCCGGCGCCCGCCGGCGCGCCAGCGCAGCGGCCGGATGCCGCGCACGCGCGACCTGGCCTGAGCGCAGCGCCCGACACAGCGCTGCCTCCCGCTGCGCCCGGCGCCGCGCGGGCTACTGGCAAAAAGGCGCAGCCGGGGGTGTGGCCAGGGCCCGGGCGCAGCGGCATCGTGGAGCTCAGCGCACCTACGGCCAAGCCTGCCGCGCCTAGCTTGGGGCTGGGCTTGGGAGAGGGCGAGAGCGAGGACAGCGAGGGCTCGCTGCCGGCTATTGACTCGGGACTCAGCAGCAGCGACGAGGAGAGCGGCATTGAGGAGTAGATGGGGCTCAGACCATGGGGCATTCAGACAGCTCAGCTATGAATTTGTGTGCATGAACTTGGTCCTTGACACTCGAAGGTGTGGACACGAGAGGCAGTGCAGCTTAGGTGGAAGCTGGTTCTAAGTGCTCTCACGTGCGGCCATGCAAACACATGAAGTTGCAGACTTTGCCATGATCATGTCAAGTTTCAAAAAACACCTTGGTATCCCACACAGAATATAAGGTAAGTATTAGGTGGTGCCCTGCACCGCTACAAACCTGCCAGCGGCAGTGAGGATGCGTGGCGAGGTAGGCTGCTGCTGCCCAGGCAGCCAGGGCAGGGCACACGTCATGTTCCAGGTTCAATGTGGCCTGTTTAGCACAAGGCTGTCGCTGTCCGCCTCGCGGTGTCCTCCGGCGGCACCCTGCCCGCCCCTATCATCGGTCGGCATCAGAGCGCGGGCCGCCTGAAGGGCCGCGGGCGGATGCCCATGTCGCGGTACCGCTGCGCCTCGCCGGGCGGCGGGTTGCGCCGCGGCCGCTCCAGCAGCGGCTTGACCAGGCGCGTCACGCGCTTCTTGGCGCCCTCCACCACCTCGATCTGCGCGCACAGGGCGCCAGGCTCTGCATCATCCAGACCCGCCCTGCCACCCGCGCATCACTCGAACCAGTGCATCTCTCAAACCTGAGTGCCCATCCTCCGAGTCAATGCCACTGTTCCTCCAGGCGCTCAGCAGGGCCTCTTGGCCCTGGCGCATGAAGGGGTCCGCTGCCACCATACCTGCCGCAGTCGCCTCTCCGAGCATACCTTGCGAGGGCGCAGGCATGCCGCAAGGTGCTGCAGGGCACACGCGAAAGCGTCGGAGCATGAGCCGGGGCGCGCGAGCGTCTTGCGGCGCGGCGCACCCACACATGGCTGCGGTACTTCGTGCGCATGCCATAGCGGCCCCGGCCGTGGATCCACGGCCGCTTTGTGTGGGAGCCCTGGCCCACCTCCGCACGCTCTGCGCGCGCGTGTGCAGCTCTTTTTCACGGTGCGTTCTGCCGATGCGCCATTGGACACATCATGCCTGGCACGCCGCTACGCTGGCTGCGTCAGCAAAGTGCGCTCGCGTGCACATCATGAGCAGGGCTGCCACGACTGTCTGTTCCGTAGCAAAGCTGTTTGTGCTCTGCAAGCTGTTAGCAGGTCTCACGCTGCAAGAGAACATGGCCAGAGTCTGTCCGGGGAGCGCGTCGTCCAAAGACCTCATCATTTGCATAAATTGATCAAGCACGACGTGGCCCAAGGTAGCAGAGCTACACCAGAAGGTACATGATCATACCTATCACCAGCCGAGAGGGGTCCAGCCCGAAGTTGTGCACCGCGTTGGCGCGCGCCGAGTGGATGACCTGCCGGTTCACAATGTGTGACTTTGCTGCAGGTTACATGACCAAATCGAGGACAGGCGCCGGAAATTTGTTCCCCTTTGCATGTGTGAAAGCATCCTGCTACAAAGCAGTCTACCACAACACAGCGAACTGCGTCCGCAAGCGCAACCAGCGGTGACAAAGCCGTCACTATGAAGCGAGAGTGGGTGAGCGGGGGGCCAGCAGGCGCGCGCCTGCGCCAGGATCTTTGCGCCCTTGTTGACGCGGATCGTGCACTGGATCATCGCGTCCTCCACGTGCAGCCGGCGCACCATCTTCGCCCACAGGCCCAGCTTCTTGGGCGACATGTGGATGTTGCGCAGGATCGCCAGCCCCTTGCGCTCCTCCCCTGGCTTGCCCTTGCCGGCCCTGCGCGGTCGGGGAGGCGCTGAGAGCGCCCGTCCAGAGGCGGGGCAACAACATGCAGCAAGGCGCCGCATGAGCAAGGGCTGGCTCGACAAGACCTCTACCACTGCTGAGTCCAGAAAGGGTGGGCTGAGGGGCACGCGTCCTGCCGCGCCAGGGCGCTGGGCCGCACCTGTCAGGCTCGGGCGCGGCTTCGGGTATCTCCGCGGGCGTCTGCCACAGCGGGTTGATGCCCGCCGCCCCAGCGTCGCGGGCGCCGGCAGCGGCGCCGGGCGACGCCGGGCTGCTGGTCAGCGGGTTGGCGGCCGCCGGCGCCTCTCTACGCGGCTCCTTGCGCGGGCCCCAGATGGTCTGCACGGTCCTGCCATACCGTTAGAGTGTCCTCCGGCCATACTGTAAGAGTATTACCGGAACTACAAGGGGCATATGATATGACTGAAGACGGAGCAGGTGGACGCACCCGAGTCGCCTGCCACTGCGTGCTTGCGCTGCCGGCGAGTGGCGCGTGCGACCACTCTGCCGGAGCGCAGCACGGCCGGGCCGCAGCCTGCAGGCCCGCGGTGAGATGAGCTGCTTCAGCAGCGCTGCCGGGGCCCTGCAGCGCGCGCAACAGCCTGCACAGCGCCTGGCCGGATAGCCGGCGCTGCATTGAGGCCCGTCGGCCGCAGCCAAGAGCCCGGCGCTTACTTCCTCGAGCAAGCGGCCTGTAGCAACGGCCTGTGCAAGCGAGTGATGAAGAGGTCACTGAACAATTGATTGTCCCGTATGTGCTTTGTGGAAGCAGGAAGACTGCAAGGTGCCTATCAGATGCAATAGCGCAAAGCTATATAACTCTCCCTTCCTGCTTTGCCACACCGGCCTTGGCAGTCTGGCTGAGTGGGTGCCAAGCAGGGCTTCTAGGGAATGGGAAGTGCGCACGTGCGGCGCTCGCTGATGAGGGAAGAGGCGGTGACTGCGCTGCCCCGTTGCTAAACAAGTGAGCCAGGCTCTTGCTACAGGAGGTCGAGCCACTTGCGGGTTGTGCCGCAGTAGCAACAGCACACTAAAGCACTGTCCGCTTGCAGCTGGTCCTGTTGTCACGGCCGTCCTAGTTGCTACGTGAGTGGCACTACAGCTTGTCTGAGCAGCTGGCGGGAAGATGCAGCTCGGCGGTGCGCCTCCGGGTTGTGGAGTATTTGCACTCCGTTTCTTGTTGTCGAGGCAGCATCGCTCCAACACCCATGGCGCTGCAGGCGGTGGCGATGGTCGCCGCACGGGCCGCACGCGCAAGGTGGCGCAGCGCATGGCGGTCGTCAGCGACGCCGAGCGCAGCCAGGCGGCCACCGCGCGCCTAGCCGCGCTGGAGGACGACGACTTTGCGGCAGTAGCCGACGCCGGCGCCGACAACAGCGACGATGAATTCGTCGTCGACGGGGGCTCGGACGACGGTGCGCAGCTCCGTGTCTCTGCACGCTCACTGTGTTGTGGACGTCTGCCGTCCTCAGGGTGCACGAAGCCAGCAGCACATCTCGTATGCTGTTCTGTCTTGCACGCCAAGCCATCATGGAGCGGCGGGGCGCAGAGGCCGAGCCAGGCGAGCCCGGCGCGCGCAAGCGGCGCAAGAGCCGCGGCGGGGGCGCCGGCGGCAGCGGCGGGCGCGGGCCCAAGCGCAAGACGCGCGCGATGCTGGAGGCCGAGCGGCGCGGGCCGCGCACGTTCGCCGGGCTGCTCGAGGAGGCCGAGGCCGCGGCGCTTGAGCCGGGGGGGCCGCCTGCGCCGGCGTACCTGGCCGCTGCAGTTGGGCCGCAGGTGTGAGCGGATGTGCACTTTTGCCCAGCCTGACTGCAAGCAGGGCGGGGATCGCCACCTATGCCTGCTGATGATGACGGCGCCCCATGGCACGCAGGTGGGCGCGTCGCCGCGGCGCTGGTGCAGCGTGTGCGGCTTTGCGGCGCCGTACCGGTGCGTGCGCTGCGGATCGCGCTTCTTGCACGCGCAAGTGCTATGGCGTGCACACCGAGACGCGGTGCCTGAAGTTTGTGGGGTGAGGGATCGACCGCGAGTCGCTGAGAGCGGCGCGGTATTAAGAGGGTGTGCGCCCAGCTGCGTGCGGCCGCGGGTGCATGTTTGTGCGCGCTGCTTGGCCTGGCTCCCAGCAGGAGTTGTCGTTGTAAGGTAAGGCACACCGCACGGCGTGGGCAATGTTCCTTGGGCCATGATGCGCAAGGCTTGACATGTATGGCTGCGCGCGTGTTGTGCCTGAGAGTGTGCTTGTTTGCGAGCGAGACGTGTGCGTGTACAGCTTGTATATGGCAACGATGATGGATGTGTGCGTGGGCTTCAGTTTGCCAATGTGTTAATTCCTGTCACTATAAGGGCATGAGGCTGTTGTTTGTCATGTTTGTTGCGTCTGTGTGGGTGTTTTGTGCTCTGATTTGCCGCCAGCAAGTATGGTCTGCAGGACTGCACAATATGCCTGGTATGTCATTTATCAGTGGATGTGCTCAAGTCTGTTGCGGGTGCTCTCCTTTGCGCTGTGCGTCCGAGTCAATGAAGCAATAAAGGCATGACTGTCTAGGAATAAAGCAAAGTCAGAACTGGTGAAATGCATTGAATCTCAGTCTTTATTGTTTGCACGCCACATCCGGCTACACCTTTGCAGCTGCATATCAACAGCATGGCTGCTTTTAGCACACATTGTCCCCACTAGTACAGCTGCTGTTCACCAGTGCTACACACTCCAACCCTCCTTGCAAGTACACCACCGCCAGCGCCTGCCCCCTCCAAGCACCGACATCAAGCAGCCACAAACTTCTTTGCAGCCTGGATGAGCATGGCATCGGCCGGCCCGGTCTTCTTCAGCGAGGGCCGCGCCATGCACGCCTGCGCGCCACAGCGCCAGACGCTGGCGCCCGGCGCTTCCCCGATGCACCTCTGCGTCTTACATGCACCGCGCCGCCCGAGCTGCTCAAGCAGGAGCGCGTCAGCTTGCAGAGGCGTGTCTGTGGGGAGCGCATCAGATCGCCGATGTGAAAAGGTGTCTTTGCAGCTCGCGTGCACACATGCGTGTCCTGCCGCCCACCTGCGGACAGAAGGCCGCACAAGCGCACATGCCTGAGGGGTCCTACAGGAGGTGATCATGCTCTGCATGCATCCTGTGTCGTGCTTCCAAGCGTTGTGCTTCCGATACCCACCCCGCTCGTCCTAGCAACATAGCATGGATTCTCCTGGCCTGTTCAGCGCATGAGCCAACATAACCGTGGGCCGCACCTCGAGCCAGGCGCTGAGGCGCTTCAGGCCGCGCTCGCGCGCGACCGCGGCCGCGTCGAAGCCGCGGTAGTGCGGCAGCACGACCAGCATCCGCAGCAAGAACGGCGACGCGGCCGTCTCTGCGAAGCTGTATCGGCCGCCCAGCAGGTAGGCGCCGCCCTCCTCGCTGCCGTGCCGGCGCAGGAACGCGTCCAGCGTCTGCCGACGCGCAGCCGCCCCACCATCGCACCAGCGCCGCCCCACCCGTGCCCCTCGTGCGTACGCTGCCCGCGGGTCAGGGCCGCAAGCCAGGGTCGCATGCAGTGGCAGCACAAGGGGCGGCAGCTGTACCCTACCCTAGCCCTAAACCACATAGCGCGCGGGCGGGGGCGCGCCGTGAGGCCGGCCGTCAAGGACGCCTCGGTCTGGGCAATCGCCTCGGGCGTGCCCGCGCGCAGCAGCCCGTATACGTGCGGGAAAACCTTGGCGCTGAAGACTTCCGCAAACAGCAGCACCTGCCGGGCCGGCACACCGTGGGCGACAGGGCCTGGCCGGGCGCCGCGCTGCTGCCAGGTCTGGCGGGAGCTGGCCGCAGGCCGCGCATGCAAGTGTCGCGCCCTGCGACCGGCGTCGGGCCGTGCGGCAATGTCACACACGTCCGCGTCTACTACACCTAGTCAACCACTGCCCTCGACGTGGACCGCGCCTTGGCGCGCTGCACAGCGTCGTCGGGCAGCAGGCGCGTGGGCTCCGCACCGTACTTGTCGTCCAAGTACTGCACTGCTCGCGCGCGCACACAGTAGGCTGCCTCCTGTGAGCTTCACCTCGACATAACTCTGTCCGACCGTCCCTGCCACATACTAGATGCGGGGCAAAACAGAGCCTTGTCACCAAAGCAGAAAGTATGGCAAGAGGGCTGCACCTGTGATATTGCTCTCCACCAATGTGAAGCCATCCCTGTCGACGATGATTGGCACCTTGGCCGGCGCTGGTGACGCGGCACAGCAACATTAACAACCACAGAGGCAGGTTTAATTCAGTCGGAGCATCATAGAGCGTTCACAGGGGTTAGCCTGGTCAAGAACGTCTGGCGAGCAATGTATTATGTAAGGTACTGCAGAGAGCTTGCGCACCCTCTGGGTCCGGCCAGACCTGGTGGTACAGGTCCTGGAAGTCTTGCGGCTTGTTGCTCAAGTCCACCTTGCGCGTCTCATACTCCAGCTCCAGCTCCTCGAGCGCGAGCCAAGGAGCCAAGAGCGATGCGCAAAGGGGCAGCCGCTGGGGGCAACAGGCTGCTTAGGGCCGGCCGGTGGCTGCCGCGTGCAGGTTCAGGTGCCGGCGCGGCGAGCGCACCTGGTGGAGTCATAGAATAGGATCTTCTTCTGCATACGCAGGGGCTCCATCCTCCAGGCCACCAGTGCTGCTGGCGATGATCGCTGACTGTGCGTCGATCGATGTCCAGCTAGAGCGCGTAGGATGTTAGACGAATTACTGTTAATGAAGAGCATTTCCTTGTCCTTGGCAAACATACCCTCTTGTTAGGTTTGATAACGCCACAGCGTGCACGCTGGCGTGTTTGTGCAGAGGCAAACTTGTTTTGAACAGCAAAGCACACTTCGGATCAGTGCGTGTGAAGCGAGTTATCATGGCAAGTATGCCTGCGCTGCGCCCTGATGCGCGCGCGTGCGCAGGTCCGGCACACCGCAGCACGGTGAACCTCGTGCGCCCTGCGCCGGCAGCCGTTGCAAGGCCCCGCGCGCGCGTCGCTCGGCACGCCAGCGCAAGCGCGGACGCGTATCCCACAAGCACCACCAGCACGTATAGCGCGGCGGAGCAGCCCGGCCGGGTGGGCACAGTCAGTACCAGCACAGCCGGCACTGCCGCCGTGGGCGCAAGCACTGTGCCACGCGGCCCGCGCGCGAGCGGGGAGGCAACTCTGGAGGATGCATGCAGTTTCCTTAGCGCGGAGCTGCGCCAGCTTTTCACGACCGGGGTGCGCACGTCCTCCTGTCAACAAACGCCTTGTCCTGCTTGTCGATCTGCAGACCATAGGCACCCAGCAGTACAGGCATAGGTGTATCAGGAGCCTGGCCCCATGTCAGTGCAAGCCGAGCCGCCTTGGGACGTCTATGTTGTGGTTGTATGCAGCAGCGCGCTTGCTTTGCTGCCACGTGCGCAGACATACCGGCTGAGAACAAGTGTCGCATCCTGCTTAAACTGTGCTTTGGGCTCCACCAGTCAGCTTGTGCCGCTCCTGCAAAGACGCCTGCACGACCAACAGCAGTGTGTGAGCTAGACTGAGAAGCGCGTTGAGAGAGCTCGCGAACGAGGGTTATAGACAGAGGCGCGAAGGAGTAGCAACGCGCGGACGGCGCGGTTGGGCCCAGGCAAGCGCGCCTGCTGCGCGCGTGCAGGGCCTGACCCGCGAGCGCTACCTGCCCGGCTTCACATTCCAGGACCCCATCGCGCGCGTCGGCAGCCTGGACGCGTTTGCGCTCAACCTGCGGCTGCTGCGCACCGTGTTCGACGTGGGCTTCGACCTGCACAGCTGCCGGCCGTCCGGCCCCACCGAGGTGGTGACGCGGTGCGTCCCCACGTCACAACAGCGGAAGCAAGTTAATCAGTGTGAGGGGCGGTGGTGCCGCAGCCTTGCAAGCTCGTGGTCGCAAAAAGACCATGAGGCATGCATGGCGTCATGCAGCAAGCACCTGTGCGCGGACGCTCCTCGTGAAGCGTGGGGAAGGGTACCAGGCGAGCGCAACCTGAGAGTGTCAGGGGTGGCGTGAGTGCGTGCCTGGGTGGGCGTTGCTCTTACTAAGCAGGGCTGTCAGCAAAATGCAGCAGCGGTGACCATCTCTGCGCATTGCGTGCAGCACGGCAAAGAGCTTGGTCAAGGAAAGAGACCACTGTTTGCTTGTGGCCGCGCTGCGCAGGTGGACGATGCGGCTGCAGCAGAAGCTGCTGCCCTGGCGCCCGCCGCTGGTGTTCACGGGCCGCTCGTTCTACACCGTAGACGCCCTGACCGGGCGCCTGGCCACGCAAAGCGACGTGTGGGACGCCGTTGAGGACAACAAGTTCCTGTCGGTGCGCGCGCAGCTGCTGATACATGCATGATCTCACGTCCTCTTTCAGTTCTGGCACATGTGATGGAGGCGATGTCTTGTCTGCACAGCACTGAGGGCGAACCAGGAGGTTTGCGATTGAGGCGAGCAAGGAGATTTTGCAGCCGAGTGCAAGCCCACGTGCGTGCAAGCAGTCTGCCACAGCAGGTGCTCCCTGCAGGCGTGCGGACAGAGCGCGCCAGCGAGCTTCCCAGTGCTAGCAGGCTGGACGCTGTTGCCTCACACAGACGGCCCGTGTGGCCTTGACCGCTGTGTGCCTGCCGGGCAGGTGGAGGGCGTCGCGCACGTGCTGCGCCAGGCGACCACCGCGCAGACAACGCCGTCGCTGGACTCGCCGGCGTATGCGGTGCTGCGCGCCGCGCGCGAGTACGAGGTCCGCCGCTACGCGCCGTACGCCGTGGCCGAGGTCGGCATGCCAGCCGGCGGGCCCGCCTCGGGTGCGCCCGGCGCGGCGCGGCCGCGGCGCGCAGCGGCGCAGACCTGTGACTGGACGTGATGCGGATGCTGGTGCTTTGGGCGCGACGCTGCTTTTGAGCTGGGCATGAGACCTATTCGGGCTGGGCGTGAGAGTGCTCTGGACTGGGCGTTTAGAATGCTCTGGGCTTGGGCGTGAGATTACTCTGGGCTGGGCGTGAGCATGCTCTGGGCTGGCTGTGAGGTTTTGCTGGACTGGGCGCGGTGCTGAAGCGCTGGGCAGGGAGCCCGGGAAGGTGCCGCCGCGCCCGCGGCCGGAGGCGCGCGGGGCCGCGCAGGCACCGGCTTCAACGAGCTGGCGGGCTACATCTTCGGCGGCAACACGGGCGGCCAGAAGATGGAGATGACGACGCCGGTCATCACCACGG
>JAABUP010010695.1_pt1 | contig 10737 bp, 12 predicted proteins | sample 5559201 | NCBI WGS metagenome assembly JAABUP01 (sample SAMN10711887, study PRJNA513373) | rock metagenome | isolation source: Antarctica rocks | place: Antarctica | reverse complement strand
GCAGGAGCAGGATCCTGAGGGGTTTCGGCAGTTTGAGGAGAGTCAGCGGTTGGCTAGGATGAATATGAGGGGGTGATTGAGGGGATGGAGGGTGGCAGGGAGGGTGGCAGGGAGGGTGGCAAGATATCCGATGTCATTTCGGGTTGGAGTTATGCGGCGGCTGGTCATCTCAGCTAAGAATCTCGATGGCGAAGTCTGACAATGTATGTACGCTATGCTTTGCTCTGTTGCTCGGGCGTACGTGGTGACAGTCTATTCATTGTATATTTCTCGTCGTCTGGTCGTTCGTCGGATCGTCGAGCTACTACTGGATGTACTACTGCGGTCGAAAGCGTTGCAGTCGTCGATGTTCCAGTGTACGGGAAAGGAAGGAACGAGCAACGTCACTTCTCCAGGCCCACATGCATGTCTCCACTCTGCCCGATACAACCATGGATGTACATATATGTCCAGCACGAATTGGCCGCCTTTTCTCGTACAGGTAAAAGATCGTCTGAAGTTATCGTGGACATTCGTCTACAACCAGCTGATTGGCTAAGGAGAAATCGCGTGCGCCAGATTGCCAATCTGGGCAGCCGTGCTGCCCGTGCAACACTGCTCTCTGGTCTTGGCGAGCATTGTACGTGCGTAAGTAAAATGCCCGTCTGGCGGTTTGACAAAGCCGAAGAGACCGCTCGCAAACGTATGAATCCGTCGTGTATCGGATAATGACTGCCAATGTAAGTAGGGAGCCGTCCAACGCTCACAGTCGGTCCCATGAATAAAGGCCCGTACAGCCTGGCATGATCAGACTCCGCGGAATCCACAGTGTCGAGATACGAGAGGCTCGACCACCCTCGTCAAGAATGACGAAGAAGCCGTTACACGGCAGCACCGCACGCTCCGCCTGCTCGGCACCAAACACTCGTTGGAGAAGCTTCCAAGCCGTGTAGTCGGCACCCTCGGGCTCCGGGCGGATACCTGCCAAGCTGTGCGACCAAGACAAGAGCGATAGGCGCGAGTATCGCGCGCTGAGAGCTCTGTTGGGCGGCGGTGGTGGGGAGCTCGTTGCTGGGGGCTGCTGGCTGGCACAACAGCTGCTTGCTTGCTGCAGCTCATAGCTCCATGCTTTGCAGGTGCGTCGGGCGGATCTTTTTTATGCGTGATAAGATTTTGACAGCGCAGGGTGTGGATGTTGTGTCTGCACGCTTGTTAGGATGGTCACCTCATCACACGGGTGGGTGTTCGTGGTGAGTGGCGAGTGGTGAGAGTATAGACAGGGCGGGAAATTCCTCCCTGCCATGTCTCACCACCTCGATCAGCAGTGGCCAACATGCCGAGTCCACGACGTCGTTGGCGTGGCATATGTGGAAGGACGCGATCCTCGCAGGTGACGATGCGGATGGCTCGAGGCGCCCTGCAGCGAAGGCGTAGAGGCAGCGTGCATATGACCGCCCTGGTGGGGCAGACATTCTTTGTCTCGAGGCGACGTTGCCCTGGTCAGTTTCAAGACAAACTTGGCCCGCGTCGTGCCGGACACTGCGTGTAATATGGCGTACCCGGGGCTCGCTCGGCTACTGAAAGCGGCGCCGTTGAGAACGTGAGGTGGAGTGTGGAGGCTGAGGACAGTCATCGTCGTAGACTCGTAGTCGGTGGAGGTGGTGCTATCCGAGACTGCCCCGAGTCGTCCCACTCGAATGCCGTCTTTGTCCGGTTTCATGCACGCCATAATATTGAGATACCCCGCTTAGAATTTAGAGTTGTACCAATCTCCAATGCGCTCAGAGCCAAGACCAGCTACACCAAAATCACAACCTGAACGTTCGACTTGTCCATGTCGGCGTTGCCGAGCGAGGCAGTAGACAGCGGAAGATACCACGGTTGATCAAGTACAGGTCAACATCGTCTAGTAGACGGTCATCATCATGATCCATCTAGATGTTGTAAGGTAGCAATAGGACTCGTGGAAGATTTAGATGAGCCAAATCGCGCTTATGCAGCTTTATATGGCCATCCTCGCAGGTGCAGCGGAGATCAGCAGGAACTCCTGGCTCCAGGCATGACCAAACCCTCCCTCACTCCTCATTCTTCTTCACATCCTCACACACCACCAACCTCACCCTACACCTTCACTTCACACCGTCGCGTCGCCTTCACCCTTGGCTCAATCTGCAGTTCAGCACACATCACCTGTGCTGTTACTGCGATTGCTGCCGTCCGCTCGTTACCGGTTATTGTTACTGTGCCTCATTGCTCCGTGAGCAGGCCAGCTTGAATTTGTATGGTCAGCCTTCCGCCGCACGCCGTGTGAGAACAAGGTCGTCAAGAGCATCATATTAGGCGCTCGGGATATCATGCAGTGGAGAGGCACTGACGTTTGAATAGATAGAAAAGCATTGCGACTTGCAGCCTTCGATCCCCTCCGCGACCCTCCGCAGCACCCTCCCCGTCACCATACCTCTTTCTCATCACCAGGCGCCTCAATCTTCTCGGATCGACACACGTGGATTAGCGGGTGACGAGTCGTTGGATCGATGAGTCACGAGTGAGTCGCGCTCGCCGGCCACGTTGACTCTCGTGTCAGCCGGAGGGTACATTGCACCAGAAGATATTCTACCACTGTCACCGCGCGAGGTCGGCGGAGGTATCACTATACACGCCTCGTCACTTGATACCCTCGAATGAGCTGAGACCGAGGCCGCCTCTGCTGTGTTCTGCGGTGGTCGCACCTTCCGCAACAATGGCTCAGGTAGCATCTCCCAGCGGACACCACCGCCATACCAGTAGCATTGGACAACTGGAGCTGGCCGGTGGTCCTCTACTAGCTGGAGCACCCCGGATAGAAATGATGGCCAACCCGGACTTCTCGTTTCCAGCTCTGCCGCAGGCATCTCGAACGCCAAGCCTGCAGCCTTCGGGAGCCCGAAGCAGGAGACCAGTATCGATGCAGACGAATGACCCTTCGGTCCAATCAAGGTCGCTCGCACACAGGAGAAACCAGTCTGCCTTGCCGAGCTTCTCCTTCAACGCCGCAGACGCCTCTGGTCTGCAGGAGATCTCGACACCAACACTCACACCGGACGAAAGCACTCCCGACACCCCTTCTGGACGGCACCACGGCCACCACAAGAGAAGAGCGAGTGAGTTTGTCGGCGGCGATTCGAGGCTCGGCGTGTCGGGCGCTATCAGCTCCAGCCCAACGAAGAGTACTATACTCCCTCTCCCGATACCCTCACCTGAGCACACTGCTGCCAAGCGCGGACATCGGCACCGTAGATCCGGTGCGCTGGGCTCTACTCATGACGCACGGGATATCATGCAAGCTGCAACGACCACAGAACCTCGCGCAAGCCTCAGCCTGCCTGCCACTCCGCTACCGGACCAAAGCGAGCCACCGCCACTGGAACGAGCGTCGTCTTCACCAAACGTCGGCACTTCGTCGAATGATACTTTTGAGCCCATACCCGATCACGACGAGCATCGCCCTCCGTCGCGGCGTGTTGGGTTCTCCGACAATGTGGAGTTCATCCCACGGCCACTTTCGACGATCTCATCCGAGACCGAGAGCTCAATGTCTACGGTGCGAGGTCACTCTGTTAACAACAGCATATCCTCCGTGCTCAGTTTGAGTACTTCGAGTCCTCAGTCTGGCCGTAACCCACGGCGGTCACTCAGCACCACCTTCGAAGATCGGTCCGACTCACGCCCGAAAAGGCATTCACTGGAGACTAGCAAACGTATCGAGAAGGAAGGCGAATGGTTGAAGAGTCGGTCGAGTCAGACTCTGGAGCGCCCGTTGTCGGACGTCGCTGGGAGCGGTCAAAGCGTGTCATTTGCCCCTACGCCGGAGCAGCATGCCAAGTCGCGCCCGGACTCTCATTTGAAGAAGCACTCGTTCTCCCACGCGCTCGGGTTCGATCGTCGCAGGAGTGAGCCCGCAATATCAATGAAGTCTAATGAGCCGTCCAGCGCGTCCGTGGAGTCATTGCAGGAAGAACTAGCACCAGTGGACCAAACATCCGCAACCACAAGCGCTCACCATCTGGAGCGACGGTCGTCGTCGACAAACAAGGTCCGTAAATGGGCGATGTCAAGAATCACAAAGCGACCCAAGGTCTCTAGATCCGCTTCAAGCGAAGATGATACGTCGGTCCACCGACCAGGTAGCGCAAGCGGACTTGTGGCGGGGAAGGTACCAATGGAAGAGGCACGGTCTGCCGAAACCGACTTAGATGCGGTCTTCGGCACCCAGAGTGGCGACGGCGTGACACAGCGCCTCGACACATCTCCACAGCCGCTACATGACTTCAGTACACCCACATCCTTCTACACCGGCAGTTTCCACTCAGCCGATTACGAGGACGCCGGCCATATGGTCGACCTGGATGCTGCGCTCGGCCCGTTGAAGACGCCACAAACTTCAGCTTCGTACAGGCCAAGAAAGGAATTGCACAGTAGCAGAGGGACGAAGGACTTCGTCGGACAGGGTATGCACTACCACCGACGAGCCGAAAGCGCACCCGAGCTCGTACCATTCTCCAGGGGCAGTATGGTATCGCAGTCATCCTCGCTGCCGGATGTGTTTGAGGGTGAGGGTGAGGACGAAGGGACGACAAGCGTTCTACCCGGGCGTCCGCTAAGCGCGCATTCGACTCATGCTGAGGAAGCCGGCGTCGGCATACACATCGTGGACGCCGCCGAGTCGGGTGCCGTCCTCGGGTGGTCCGGTAACGATGGGCTGCGGATCCGCGGTGGCGACTGGGAACCGGAGCGGCCAACAACGTCTTTTGGCAACAACAGCTCTCGGCTGTCCACTCCAAGTAACGAGCGGCGCCCGTCGTCGATCATCGACCAGACTATCATGGAGGAGTCTAGTCCGATCGAGCCAGTGGAGATTGTAGACGCCGAGGAGGAGCCCAGGGCGTCGTCACTCACCAAATCTTCTGACTCCAGCGAAACACCAACGCTACTCGCAGCCTCACAACCTGGCACACTCGTGATACCACATACAGACGGCCCTCAGTCTCTGATGACTCCCGACACCCACCAGACATCGACCTTCTCCTCGCCAGACATTGGGCGCCGCCAAGGCTCCTTCGACACCTCCCGCGTTGGCACAGCAGCCTCGTCCATTACCGACAACCGCACCATGAGCTCCGGTACCGGCGACCATAATCCCCGGCGATCCATCGACGTCCCGTCCTTGACTAGCAGCCTGTCCACACGCATGAGCACCATGCACGCCAATAGCTCCCACCGCGATTTCAGTACCGAGTCCACCGTCCCCACTACCGCGGACCGCTCTGCGGCTACTGCGCACCGTCGGAAACGAGCCAGCATCCAGAGTCTGTCGCAGCTGGTCGGTGGATCCTTCTCGAGCAGCAAGTCCAACAAGGCTTCCGCGGCCGCCGACGACTCACGGGCGCAGGCTACGATGGTGGCTAAGCCGCCGAAGAAGGAGCACATGCTCAAGAAGCTTATGTTCTGGCGGTCTAAAAGCAAGCAGTCGCTTCGGTCCATGTCTTGAGCGGCGGGCTTCAAGGCAGAACTAATGATTACCGAATCTTATTTCTTACTGTTGCGGGCGGCAGTGGCTTGATTACGAGCATTCAGTTGAGCGTTCGCGTTGTGGCCTTTCCGTCTGGCGGGCTGGGAAGCAGCAGCAGACGGCACCGGGGTTAGCATGGGAGTGACCCCTTTCGGACGAGAGACTTTCTCGATGCGGACTGCTTGGGAGTGTCATAGAGGGCGTGGTATAATTATGCACTTGGAGCTGGACGCCAGCTTCACGGATCGAGGAGGAGGAGGGTACAGGACGATCGGGTTCACAGTCCACTTACTCTTTGCAGATGATTTGAGACTTGTTGATGCTGAGCGTGGGAAGATCAAGGGACCCCATACTTATCAGGGTATGGGACTACTTCACTACACTCACCATAGGGATTATTGAGGGAAGGGGAGGGCAGAGAAGGAGGATTGAGAGGATGATTATTGTGGATATGGATACGAATTATAGCATATACCTACCATATCAAGCGATTTGATGGGATATACTGCTCTTGACTTGCCCTTGAGGATGGACATGCTGCCAATACCACTGTGATTACCGTACATGTACGTGCCATGGCCACCTCCGTATTGCCACTGCGCGGGCACTGTGCTCGTGTCCAGAGGGGTATGAAACGACAGCGCGGACTCGCATAGCATAGCAGTTTCACGCCTGATCTTGTAGGAGAAGAATTGCAACCACTCATATCGACGCCATACCGGCGGGCTGGGATGCATGCAGGGACCCGCTCTCGGGATGATCTGCAGGATTGTGGATCGACGCCCGCTGAGTGGCGCGTCTTGTTCCCGTCCCGTCTTGAAAGGGGACGGGACGGGGACGGACTCGAGATTATTGTTGACTTCACAGTAGAACTTGCCGCCTCTCCTGAAGTCTCACCTTCCACGTCAACAAAGATTTCTTGCCGCTTTTCCTTCACCTTTCCTTATTACATCTCTCTTCTCATACATCAAGTCCTCCCAGTCGTTACCGGGGCTTTTGTCGTCTGTTTCGCCTATATACCCTTGATCAACGACCCCTGTTCCCTGGGAGATCCTTCGCTCGAGACCAACGTGATCAACGACCGGATTCAACATGAAGTGTGCGATTGCGATCGTAGCTGCGGCGGCAGCACTGGCGAGTGCGGTGGCGACACCAGCTGAACTGGTCGCGCGAGCAACAAGCAGTGCCACGGCGACGAGCTCGGGCAGTCTGCCGACAGTGACGGTCAAGGGCAATGGTGAGCACACAGCAACGCCTTACACATATTGAAATCGTGGCGCCGGGCTAACAACTCCAGCCTTCTTCGCCGGCGACAACAGATTCTACATCCGCGGCGTCGATTATCAGCCCGGCGGCTCCTCTGGGGCAGCTGATCCCATCTCGAACGTCGCGGGCTGCACGCGGGATATCGTGGAGTTCAAGAAGCTGGGCATCAACACCGTCCGCGTGTACACTGTGGATAACACGGCGAACCACGACCAGTGCATGGCGGCGCTCGCGGCGGCGGGGATTTATCTGGCGCTCGATGTCAATACGCCGCACTATGCGATCAATCGCGCGGACCCGGCTCCGTCTTATAACAGCGAGTACTTGCAGAGCGTCTTTGCGACTATGGATGCTTTTGCCAAGTATGATAATACGCTGCTGTTCTTCTCCGGGAACGAGGTCATCAATGATGACAATACCACGGATTGTGCGCCGTACGTCAAGGCTGTCACTCGGGATATGAAGTGAGTGATGCAGTGGACTAGTGAGATTTCAGAGGCAGTCATTGACGATGATACACAGGCAATACATCGGCAGTCGTGGCCACCGCGCCATCCCAGTCGGCTACTCTGCCGCCGATGTCGAGAGCAATCGCTACGAGATGGCGAGCTACATGAACTGCGGCACTGCCGACCAGCGCAGCGATTTCTTTGCCTTCAACGACTACTCGTGGTGCGACCCGTCGTCCTCGTACACGATCTCCGGTAAGTCATCATCGCGCAAGTCGTCCGTAAGACTCCAACGGCTGACATATCTCGCTCCGCAGGCTGGGACCAAAAGGTCGCTCAATACGGCAACTACAGCATCCCCCTCTTGTACGTCCACCCACACCCCCCCCCCCCCCCCCCAAACCCCCCCCAAACCCCAACCCTCCAGCCTCTCCGAATACGGCTGCATCAAATCCGCCCGCAACTTCGAAGAAGTCTCCTCCCTCTACGGCACAAACATGACCCCCGTCTACTCCGGCGGCCTCGTCTACGAATACTCCGAAGAAGGCAACCACTTCGGCCTGGTTCAAATCTCCGGCTCCTCCGTAACCGAAGCCCCGGACTTCGCGGCTCTCGCCACCGAACTCAGCCAAAACAAGCCCAGCGGCGACGGCGGCTACAAAACCTCCGGCTCGCCTAGCACGTGTCCCGCCCAGAGCAGCACCTGGGAGGTCACGGCGTTCACGGGCGAGGAGCTGCCGGCGATTCCCTCGGGCGCGGCGGCGTATATGAAGAATGGGGCTGGGACGGGGCCGGGACTCAGCGGGTCGGGCTCGATGAGCGCGAGTGGAGCGAGTACGGGGACTGCTACGCCGGGGAGTGGCTCGGTGACTGCTGTGGCGTCTGGCGGCGCTTCGGCGTCGGCGTCGAGTGCGGCGCAGGCGCTCGTGGCGGGCGAGCTGGGTTTCGCGCCGTTGGTGTGCGGGGTGGTGGTGCTGGTTAGCTCGTTGGTTGGGGCGGCGCTGTTGTAGGGACCTATGTGCGAGGGCTACGTGCTGAGGAGGTGCGGGATGAGCATTGGGGGTTGGCGCGGAGGGGACTGAAAAGCATCTGGCTATGGAAGTGCTCCGGGCTAGTGTCGCTTGCTTTGTGATGGAATATTTGAGCGTGGGCATCCGGCAATCGTGGAGCATTGATTTGGGGTCTTTGAGGGGCTATGTGCTGGTGCGAGTAGAATGTTACTGGTGGTGCTTTGATATTGTAAGGTAGATCTACTTGAGAGGGGCTGATGTTGTCTTGATAGCTGTAGGGGCAATTTGCCTTCCGCATTTACTCGGGACTGCTGCTGCGCGGGTCACCCAAAGCGCGAAGAAGTCGTCCCGCAAACATCACTTTCCGGTGGCATGCGTACCGTTGGTCCAACACTGTGGAGGACGACGAGTAGATGTACACTATGCTGCCAGCCGTTTCACATCATTACACACCTATCCCTCCATCTACTCTCCACTCAATCATCCCCCTTCCGTCCCCAAACCTCATCCGCATCCCTCTTCCCCCTCGTCTCGGGAATCAACCACACAGTCAACCCCCCCGACACGGCCGCAAACGCCGCGAAAACAAAGTACACCTGCCCCTGCCCCAACTTCTCATTCACCAGCGGGAAAAACTGCGCCACCACAAACGTCGCCACCCAATTCGCAGCCAACGCCCAGCTCTGCGTCGCTCCCACGGCCTCGGCGGCGACTAACTCCGAACTCAGCAGGAAGGGCACGGGACCTAACCCGAGACCGAAAGAAGCGACGAAGAGCAGGACGGCGATGGCGGAGAGCACGGGGATGGAGTGCATGATGCCGATGGCGAGTAGCAGGCTGTTAACACCCATGCCCGCGATACTCATCAGCAGACACGGTTTCCGGCCCAGCTTATCGACCAGCGGCGCCGCGGAGATGGTGACGACGACGTTGAGGACGGCTACCAGGACGTTGAGGAGCGCGGCGTTGGCTTGCAGGAGGCCCGAGAGGAGGGAGACGCCGTACATGACTATGCTGTTTATCCCGCAGAGCTGCTGGGCGACCATGATCATGACGACGGCGAGGACTGCGCGCCGCATGTCGGGATTCTGGAGCACGGCGAGGAAGCCGAGGGTTTTGACCGCTTGTTCGGCCTTTGCCGCGGTCTTGGAGTGCGTGAGGGAGCCGACGGATCGCTGTTCGCGGTCGCCGACGGCGGGTTGGCCGTCCTGGGGGGCGCCGTTGGAGGAGGAGTGGTGAGTGATGTGGTCTTCGCCCGAGAGGAGGGTTTCCTCTTCGTCGTCGAGGTCCTGCTCGCTTCCTAGGCCCCAGCCGGCGACTTCCTCGTCGATGTTGGCTTCGTGGCCGCGCATTCTGCGTAGGACTCGTTTGGCGCGCACGGCTTGCCCGTTTTCCGCGAGCCATTTGGGACTTTCTTGCCCTGCGAGCATGAGAGCGACGAATTGCGCGACAGCTATGGCGCCGCCTACAGCTAGGATGATCCGCCAGAGCTGGCCGCGGGAGAGGAAGAGGCCTAGGAACTGCGTGATGAGGATCCCGACGTTGATGGAGACTTGCGTGAAGCTGCCGAAGAAGCCCTTTTGGCCCGGTGGCGCCATCTCGCTGATGTATATCGGGACGATGACCGTCGAGGCGCCGGCGCCTAGACCTGCAAAGAAGCGGCCGATGGTGAAGAGGGTGATGTTAGTTGCTAGTGCTTCAAATAGGGGACCTATAGCTGCGAAGATGGCGGCGACGAGCATGGCTTTCAGTCGGCCGTAGTTGGTCGTTATGGGTCCGCCGCAGAGGGCTCCGACTAGGCCGCCTAGGGTGAAGAAAGAGGATACGAGGCCGAATTGGAGGGGGTCCATGGGTATGCATTGTGGGAAGTTTGGGGATGTTGTCGTTAATGGGTTGGCTTTCTGCGGTGCGCAGGTGATGACTTCTTGGGGCTCGTTAAGCTCGGCGAGGTGGTAGCCGAATAGAAGAGGTCCGATGGTGGCGGAGGATAGGAGGAAGAGGAGGTAGGGGGTCCAGTCGCGGAAGGTCTCTCGGGCTGGGAGCATGGTCATCCTTGGGTTGCTGTAGTCCAGTGATTTGCTGTTGCACCCTTAGGTACTACATGTACGTGTCGTTGTTCGAAGCATGATGAGGGATCCAACGCTTTGAGGAAAGCTTCAATAATTCATATGTTGATGTAATAATGGTCTGGTAAGGTGACGAGAGCTCCCGTCTCGTGCTTGCGGAGCTCCCCCGCCACATGCAAGATGTCACACTGACCGTTCCACCAACAACACCTTCGCCTCACTACAGAGTACATGTACACGTCTGGCCGCCCTTCTACCATGGTGCATCTTCCGACGCGGAGATAGTGACAAAGTCGCTCATATGTGACCCATCTTCGACGAGCCGCGGTATGCGCGTCCGACACCAGAGAACCTCACGAGTCACGACGTCCACACGCGCGGGATTTGTGCTGCTCGCACAGCATAGATGATTGCGAGCA
>JAABUP010010694.1_pt1 | contig 10737 bp, 6 predicted proteins | sample 5559201 | NCBI WGS metagenome assembly JAABUP01 (sample SAMN10711887, study PRJNA513373) | rock metagenome | isolation source: Antarctica rocks | place: Antarctica | reverse complement strand
CTCTAGACGTACAGTGTACGTACGTATAATACAATCGGTGACGCTGCTGCCAATCCCCACTCTCACAAACCAGCCGTTCAATCGACTTTCAAACCCTCCAACCTCGCCTCCGTAGCAATAACATCCATCGCCTGCCTCACCTCCAACACCCTCCTACACTCACTCAGCCAATCCCAACTCAACGTCTTCGCCCACCCATCCAGTATATTCATTTGCCTCGCCGCCTCATCGAGATTCCCCTCTTCAAGCAAGGTTTCCGTCCGAGTCAACACACTCTCCACGTCATCACCTACCGTCATGCCTTGTTTCTTGAACAGAAATTTACTCAATACGAAGCTGGCGGCGTGGCTGGCTACACCGGCGTCTTCGGGTAGGAGACTCGCTTTTCTTACTTCGGCGGCAACGCGGCGGAAGCGGTCGATGAGTTGGGCGGTGGTGGGGACACCGCGTTGGTAGGCGGTTGGATTTATCGAGGCGATGGCGGCGTTGACGACAGTGTCGTCGGTGGCGATTTCTTTGAGGGCAGCGAGTTCCTTGATGAAAGGTCGTGGGCGATCAGCGGTCTCGAGGGTGGAGCGTACAGCTTCAACAGCCACCTGTAGGTGCTGCGTCCTGAGATTCGCATCAATGACGGAGTTCCAGTCTCCAGTGAGCTTCTCCAGCTCAGAGACACTGGAGGAAAGATCGGAGAGCTTGGATAATCTGCCACTTCGTTCTGTCTCGACTCGATTCGTGACTTCGGAGAGAAATTGCTTCTTCAACGCGACAGCTTGCTCGAGAAGTTTGTTTTTTTGCTGCTGCTCAGAAAGCTCTTTTGCACGTGCGGTCTCGGTTCGTAAGCGTTCATAATAGGACTGCGTGATCTTTTCCCGCTCCGACTCAAATTCTTCCCTCCATTTGCCCTGTTCATCTCTCATCTCCTCTTCAAGTCGTCGTACAAGCTCAACCGCGGCAGTCTCAAATTCCACTTGTGTGGACCTAATCTTGTCCTCGGCGGCCTTCCTCTCGGCCTGTTTGAGTGACATGATTCTGCTACCAACGTTCGCCAATTCTGACTTGGCTTTGTTAACAGTGGAAGAATACTTGTGCGATGCACCATCATCGTTTACAACGGTAATGATGTCGTTGACTATCTTCACTAGGTCCTGGACAAGAGGTTCGTCTGCGCTTTTAATTTTAAGGGGATCTATGCGTTGTAGAGGCATAAATCTACTGGGTTCGTTCACCTCCGGTGATTTGATCAACGTCTCCTTGAGGCTTTCCGCCGAGTTAGGTGAAGTTGCGGTTGTGGGCTTCTCTGCGGGCTTCTCTGCCTCTTTGTCTTTTGGCGGACCGGTCTCTGGTTTTGGCTTCAAATCCACAGGCTTGGCTTTTGATGACGAAGGCGCGTCTTTCTTTGCCTTTTCTACCGCTGTTTTCTTCTCACTCCCAGTAGCAGTAGACGGATCTTGTTGTGCCTTGTTCGCATCTAATGCGCTCATGTGCCTGCCTTTCGTCTGTAAGTCGCTCCCTTGATGCTCCTCTCCGGCTACTTTCCATGACACTCCGCTTCTACTCGGTATCGTGATCTTGTTGCCGCCAGCATCCGCCGATGTACGGTTGGAATTGTTAGTAAGATTGGGGAACCTTTTGCGGTACTGTCTCTCCTCGAAGAAAAGAACAGCGTCTTCTCCGAAAGGCACATACTCGGTGAAGAAGTCGTAGAAATTATCCGAGATTAGAGAATAATACGTTCCACCTGCGTAGCCAAAGATTGCCAGAAAGAAGAGAGTTTGTAAAGATCGACGGAGCCACCGAGTCTTCCGCTTTGGTGGAGGGGGCGACGGCGGAGTCTGAGGAGCTGGGGGTGTGCTTGCCGTACTGGACGCGTTTCCGGCAGGCGTCGTCGGAGTTATAGGAGCGGCGCCGCCATTCGCGAGGGGCATAGATGTACCAGGTGAGGTCTCGGGCTTACCTTGGGGTGGAGTTGGAGGGACAAGAGGGACATTTTGCGGAGGAACTGGCGATCTTGAGGCCGTTGGCGTGTCAGGATGGGCAGTAGGCGAGGCAGAAAATACCGGTCCAGGAGGTGGAGGTTGGGGCGCGGCTGCCGTACTGCTTTGACTTCCGGGGAGGATAATTGTATCAGAGCTATGTATACTCGGCTTGGTGTTGGAGTCTGGTCTTTTTGAGTCTGCGAAGTTTCTCTACACAGTAGCTTGTCAGCTGAATGTTTGCTTGATCCGTATAAAATGCCGTGTACCTGTAAAGCTCTGTTGGCAGAATGTGCTGCGGGCAATTGCGGCCGACTTCTGCGCCCAATTGGACTTGACACTGCCTGCCTCGCAAGAGGCCAAGCTTGGCGTATCATAGTCCGCTCAGTAGACTTCTGCGACTGAGGCGAATTTGCGAAGAGAGCTTGGAGAAAATAACATCCAGAGAAAGCTGCAGTTCCTGACTGCGACGTCTCGGCGGTCACTAAACCAAAGCGGCTAGTCTCCTCTCTGAGTGCCAAGCCAAGCCAACCCAACATCAGGTATCGAGGGTATCTCGAAGCACTAATTGAAAAAGCTGAGGTTGTGAATAATTGCTTGCGTTGTCCAGGGGAACAAATCTGGTTTAGATGATTTGAGAATACAGAATGCATGCTGAAGTGGTATCATGGGCCTATAATGCGCGCTAAATCGCTAGACCAAAAACAAAATCACGAGAGGCCTAGGCATTCACAACCAGAACAGCCATCTCACACATTGGCCAACGCCTCTGATAGTACCTCGTACGACCCGAACGATGAGCACGACGAACCAAGCCAGCCACATGATAGCCAGCAGAGCCCACTCAAGCATTGCCCAGCCTCCACTTCGGATCCACCGTAGCCTTCTTCGCCGTCTCCTCAATATAACATCCACGCTGTCGTTCAATTGCTTCACCGCCAGCGTATGAGTAGTCGTAAGCTCTGTACCAAATTTATCTGCGTCATCAGCCGCGGCACGGACGAGGGGTGTAAGCTTGTAGTTCACACGATCTTCGATGGCCTTGATTTGGTCATGTAGGTCTTCAACGACTTCATGTGAGAATTGTTCCGCGGCATCTCGTAGATGCCGAGTTGTCGTCTCGATATTATTGACCAACAAGCGTCCAGCAACAGCATATTCTTGGGATCGAGGCAGATGCGGTACTTCGTCCTGGAATAAATGCTTAAGCTCTTGTAGGAACGGAGAGGGATTTTCCGGTGTCTCTTCTGCACGCCGAGCTATCTCATTCGCTTTCACCCCTGAAGAGAGTAGCAGCGCCCTGACGCGAGCAATATCACGCTTGGTGATCGTGCCACGTACTGCGGAGACACCCTTATCAGAAATACTCCACTGGCGTTTGTCGTCGAGGGTAGGGCGTCCCTGAGATCCTGACCAATGACTTGAAAACGCCAGTAGGCCAGTTGGTGCCAGATTGCCTGTTCCTACTTTTCCCGGGGTGTCCAGCATCGCATTCAGTCTTCTGTCTGCACTGCGTACACGGCGGTCCGATCTGCTGCTGCTGCTGCCACGGGAAGCGCTTTTTGTCTTTTCAGGGGACCATGTGCGAGAGGGTGGAGGAGAGATGCCTCTCATATCGATTTTGGGCGGCGCGAGACGGTCAAATCGGCTCGATCGTCCTCTTTCCCTTAGCAGCATCTGTTGACGAGTAATGTGGTCATGATCTATAGAAGACTCAGTTGGTTTAGTAGAAATTTCGTCTCTCGCGAAGGTTGATCGAAAGCTGGGAAGATTGTCGATATGGAACCTCGGTATTTCGCTATTTGTAGAGCTCTGCGATAGTCTACCCTTACCGTCAATACGGCTCACGGTCCGAGATAGATCATCCTCTGGGCTGTTGTCTAGACCGCTGACATCTCCATCGTCCACGTCGGAATCCTCAGATGCAAAAGCCGATGTGACTGGAGAATTGGGCTGTGATATATGACTGCCACTGTCTTTTCTCCAGAACATGTCTCCCATTTTCGATACTTCGCTACCCACAAGCTCCGCAATCCTACCACCCTTGAACAGACCTCGCAACCTCGAATCTGATGAGGTAGTGTCTTTGATACTCCTGATCGAGCTATTGCCTAGAGGACGGGACCCCTTACCAAAGAATTCGCTTTTGGTGGGAGAGAGAAGTCCATTACTTGGGTCTATGGAACGCTCTTTACGCAACATATTGACTAGCTGCGACTCATTTGTGGTCTGGCGAGAAATGTCCGTCGAGGTGCCGGACTCTAAGGCAAAGTCATTCTCGCTGACAGCTCGCTTGCTGCCGTTCGGGGATCGAGTCCTTCGGAAAGAGCCTAACTTGGTAGGTAGCATTTTCTTGGGCGATACTGCAGACATCGGCGGACTTGCTGGAGGTGACAAGTTGATAGCTATACTAGGAACAAAGCCAGGTGCAGCTGGCGAATTGGGTGCGGTTGATCCAAAATCATCGGATGACATCCGGTGATGATGAAACCTCTCCTCATCCAGACTTGCCCTCGCAGGGGTTGCATGCTTCCGAGCAGTTGGCTTATCAGTTTTCAGCCTCCGTGGCGCGCTTGGACGGCGTCTTGGAGCTTTGACTACTTGTCCGTTCGCTCTACTGCCGTCATTCGTTGCTTTGTTAGACCCTGCCTCCCTATTAGTTTGATTGTTGATTTCCTGAGCCACAATCTCGCTATCTTCAGCCTCTTTTGCCAGTATGTCCATCATGTGCTTCTCTAACACAGCGCTATCATGGTCATCTCGAGTACGTAGTTGAGCGAGCCCTCGCGCTCGTCCACGGCGCTTGTCTTTATGAGAATCACCAGAGCTCGAGGGACTCCGAGATCGGACGAACTTCCTCGGCCATCTGGTCTTTCGAGTTCGAGATCCATTGTCATCGGAAACAGGTGATCGGGGTTCCTGTAACTCCTGCCGCCGTCGACCTCGCTCTTTGGAATCACTGCGAAAACTTTCAAACGAGGCTCGAACCTTGTCGGGAGATCTATTAAGCCTGAACATACTTTCCGAACGGCGTATAGGATCTCTCACAGAATCTTTGCTTGTTCTCGGACGATCCTCTCGCGGAAGTCGACGGTCAGCAACGATTTTCTTCCCGTGTGAGTCCTCTATGCGCGTCACATTATCATCTTGGTTCAACCAGTAAGAGTCAGCAAGCAAATCCCAAGAGTGAAACTCCCAAACTGTGTGCGGCCTGGCAATTTTTCTCGCTTGGGAAGATGGATTTCCTGAAGATTCTATGCCATCTGCGATACCCAACCCTCGCTGTGATGGGTCAAATGGTGGTAAGGGGAAGCGTTTATCGACTCGAGATATCCCGTCTTCACGCTCATTCGCTACGGTATCAACCCACTCCCTGACATTGTCGATGTCAGTCCAGCCGTGCGCCTCAGAGTCTAAAGGCGCATCTTCTTTGAACCGCAATTTTCTATTACGAATATATTGTAGTGGGTTGTAAGTCCTACCTAAACCGGCAGCAGGGTAGGCTTGGGGTTCCAATCCTCCTTTGTTTGTACTCGGTCTGCTCTGAGAGGACGTAGGTAATTTCGGTAGCCATTGCAACAGTCTTCGATATTCATAGGAAAGTTCGATCGCAACTCTTGCTTTCTCAGCTCTGTTAAGTGAAGCATCAGACACGTCGAGGACAGTATCCTCGCTGATTCCGGCTCTGAAATCGGGTAATGCTGAAGATCTTCTCTTCTCGTCTCGAGCTTGCTGTGACAGTTGTGGACTATTACCCTTGCTACTAGCGGACCTTCCTGATCTTGGAGAAACATTCCTTGAGATTTGCCGTTGTTGATTCAAATATTGTTTCAAGCTTCCACCATTTGCACTACTGGAGATACTCAGTGGCGAATGGCCTGATGATACAAGACGCTTAGCTCCAACCGAATCCCGTGGGACAAGAAGACCACCAGCGCTAAGATTCCTCCGTCGACTCTCACTGAGATTCAGTGCTAGATTGACTATCTGGGCAGGGTCTGTGTCATGTCCGATAGCACTTGTGTGTCTACTCTGAGCTGTATTGTTCGACAAAAGTACCGACGCAGGAGATGTTTCATTGCTGTTGAGGCTTGAGCGTATACTCCGCCGGTCATGTGATCCCGCCGGGGCCAGCTCTTTCTGTAGAGGGCTATCCGAGTGCTCCGACGATTGAGTATTAGAGACTTCTGTGGCTAAAGGCGAGCTTCCTACTGATGTCTTGTGCATGTGTCTTCGATGAGCGCTAGCACGCTTCGGCACGACAAGGTCGCCGTCCTCAACTCTTCTCTTTCCCCTCATATTCTCGCTCAGGCCCGGTTCGGCATATGACGAAGACCTTGTATGATTGGTCTCCGCCGGGAGAGTCTGCAGCAAGAAACCTCCAGAACTCCTGGGCCGGTGCCTTCGTTGGGGGAGGTCATCTTGAGCCAGGTCTGCTGTTGTATTTCCCCCAAACGCAGACCCGTTTTCCCGGATCAACCTGGAGTCTTTTGAAGAGCTAGGTTCTGCATGATCATTGACGCGCGGCGTTCCATGTCCCTCTGGTAGGGAGGGAGCGGAAAGCGGGGATGAAGTCGGGAATGTCTGACCACTAGACTGGGCAGACATGGCATCTTTGAGAGGGGGAAGGTGTGGATCTGAAATAATTAAAAGCAGTCATGTTTCCTGCTCTCCAACGGTCAATAATGCTTCAACGGTGAAAGCAGCAAACTGGTGATGGTGGAGTCTGGAGTTCTTAGTGCATCCAATTATCTATTGGCCTCGGTTTTGGGCCTCGGCCGCTCGGCGCGGCCTATTTCTCAGCCCTACACACGTTGGTGTGAGGACCGAGGATAGAAGGCCATGTGAACAAAATGAAAGTTTTGATGAGTGGGGACAAAGTCATGTGGCTCTCACGAGGCATTTGAGATAAGTCATCAGTGGAGGAGGGGTTGGAAGAAACGACTGCTTCACGACGAAAGGTAATGGAATCAGGCACGAAAGTCAAGGTAATATGGCAGTCTCAATTCAGGCACAATATCCATTTGCTTTTCGATAGTATGTACAGAGATTTCAATTATCATTATTTTGCTAGAACCTCCCTCAAGACCCTTGCAACGGCTGTCCCATTCCTCCCATCGTCACCATCTTGGTGATCTGGTACTCTGACATGCCGTATCGACTACCCTCGCGTCCAAATCCGCTTTCTTTTACGCCGCCGAATCTGTGCATCATTAGCTTTTCTCGTCAATGCTGAGGATGTCGAAACTACTCACGGAGCAGCAGGATCGCTGATTAAACCCGTATTTACACCCACCATTCCGGTCTCCAGCGCCTCCGCAACCCGATATACCCTTTGCAGGTCCTTGCTGAAGAAGTAACCCGCCAGCCCAACGTCAGCACTGTTCGCCATATCCACCACTTCCTTTTCGGTTTCAAAGGGGAACAGGCCTGCCACAGGGCCAAATGTCTCTTCGGACGCCAATTGCATATCCATGTTCATCCCTGTGATGACGGTCGGTTCGAAGAAGTTGGATCCTAGGTTTGGCATTTTATGTCCTCCAACAACCACTTTGCCGCCCTGTTTTTCGGCGTCCCGCACGTGAGCATCAACCTTACTTATGGCCCGATCATGTATCAGAGGGCCATGGGTAACGCCCTCATCATAGCCGCCCCCAACCTTGAACCCTTTAACCTTCTCCGCGAAAGATGTGGCGAATTTATCGTAAATGCCCTTTTGCACATAGAGCCTATTTGCACAGACACACGTTTGACCAGAGCTACGGAACTTAGATGCAATAGCCCCATTGACGGCCGTCTCGAGGTCCGCATCATCGAAGACAATGAATGGAGCATTGCCTCCGAGTTCGAAGGAAAGTTTCTTCAGGGTATCGGCAGATTGCTTCATGAGAAGCTTGCCAACGCCAGTAGAGCCGGTGAAGGAGACCTTGCGGATGGTGGCGGAAGAAGTGATGGCGGAGCCTACTTCGGCCGTGTTGCCCAAGGCGCTGATGACATTAACGACACCCTTCGGTATGCCTGCTCTGTGAGCCAGCTCGGCCAGAGCGAGGGATGTGAATGGTGTCTCTCCAGGTGACTTTGCGACAACCGTACAGCCGGCAGCAAGCGCTGGACCAATCTTTCTAGTGATCATAGCAGCAGGGAAATTCCATGGTGTAATGAGTCCACAAACACCGACAGGCTCTTTGAGTGTAAAGACTCTGTTACCTGGAATGCTAGCTGGTATGGTATCGCCATCCGACCTTGGGGCTTCTTCGCTGAACCACTCGAAGAAGCTGGCGGCGTAGGCGACCTCGCCCTTAGCGTCGGTCATTGGCTTACCATTTTCCCATGTGATGAGCTTAGCAAGATCTTCTTGGTTGTCCATCATCAATTGGTACCATTTGTGTAGCATGCGCGCTCGTTGTCGGGCAGTAGTTTGGCGGAATGAAGGGAAGGCGGCGGCAGCGGTTGCGATCGCATTGTCTGTATCACTTTTGTCGAACTCAGGGCACGAGCCTATGAGCTTGCCGGTAGAGGGATCTAGGGATTGCAGGTCAGCCAGCAGCCCAGACTCCGGAAGATTGATCTTACCATGGACCTCGAACGTCCTTCCTGACTTCGCCTTGATCCACTCGCCATTGACGTAGGCGACGTCTTGCTTGAAGAGTGAGGGATCGCTGAGCTGAAGAGCGAATCAGCCGATGACCGCAGATGCTGGGCACAAGTCGAGAGTGATGCGTACGGGTGGTATACTTTGGTTCGGCATTGCGTATGTTCTGGCTATTATGCGCGGTAGGGACGAGGGTTGGTAGTATGATCTGAGGTTTGTTCGGGCTGCAGAACGAAGGGCTTGCATTGTAGAGGGAGGCTTGGCTGGAATCTCGCCTGCGCTCAATAAGGCACGAATGGCAAGTCGTCATTGCCGTTGCTCCACCCCGGAGAAAACTCGGGTGTGGGGTAGCAGATCGTTAGACATGGCCTCGGCGCGTGCCAAGGATTCTTTCGACTGTTACCGCACTGCTTGCACATTAGAGTAGTATAAGTCCAATCCATTCCTTCCGATGTGTTGCAGATTTCAGTCCGATGATTTCAAGAGGTCTGGAGTTGCGTCAAGAAGTTTGGACAATTTTTGGACAATTTTGGGGGCATGTTGTGATTGGCAAAAGCCTGAGTAGATCAGAATGTTGAAGTTGGAAACATCAGCCAGGGCTGATTCGACCGACACTCGAGCACCACAGAGCATCGCTCAATCAATGTCAATGATGACCCCGCCACCTCGATGGCTTTCCGGGGGAACGTGGAGCGATCACCAGACGTCTCTTACTCGAAAGTTGTCTGCACATCAAAGTGGTTGGAGCATCCAGAGTCTCTCTTATTGTGATCCTGCCCTTGACTGGTCCCGCATACTCTGCTTTTTCTACTCATCTTTCCCTCCAGGAACTCAGTTCATGATCACGTAGCCTCGTAAAATATCATTACCGGGTGCGCGGACTTCTAGGAGACTTGTCGAGGCCCTCCTCCGGTGATATTGTTTGACGACGACCGTCATGATAGGAGCCTGAAAGTACAATTCGAAGGTACAGCCAAGGCCGTCCTGGTACCCTGTTGCGGGTCGTCTGTCTGGCCCTTCCTCATCTTCTTTACGCTGAGATCTTCACAGATCTAGCAGGACCGGCGCGCATTGCATTGTGATTGTAGCCCATCATGCTGAATTGTTGCAGAGACTCGGACTTTCATGGACTTGGAGACTCATGAGCTTGAAATCAGCAGCAAAGGGTATGCTGTAACGCACTCACAATTCTGTTTTGCTGGTGATTTTCCCTGCCTGATCGTTGTGCAAGCCTCTTTTTTTTTTTTGTCCTTGACTGTCCATGTGGCCTTCCAGATCCATCCACTCCGCAGCGAAGGCTGTCACCAGGACTGCCCAATCCTCCGTTGTATCTATATCCAAATGCTCCCCGTCATCGGTTGGCTTATGCCACACTGTAGGGAATGGCGATGGGATCAAATGTAAGACGTCCACTCCTCTGGCCATGAACGGTACGTGATCATCACCTATCATGCCTCCATCCCATCTGTCGTTGCTTTTGTCAAGATCATACAGCCACTTGGGCTCCGATCGTCTCATAGTCTCTTGTCTCGGTGCTTTCTTCGTTGAGCTTCTTTTCGAAGGGTGGTTTGGAGATGAACTGAAGAGCTCGTTCTGTCGAAGTCGATCTTCCAAACGAGCCATGTTTTGGTAAGCCCAATGAGTGGTCTTGAAATAGGAAGGTACCTTTGGAAAGGGAGAGCCCTCGCCCAACAGGTCTAGAAGGACGAACAAATGAATTGAGGACAGCGCATTATGATAAGTCGAAAGGGCTGGATGATACGTCGCTTCCATCTCTGCGGCCAGAGATTTAGCGCCATAGACAGAATCTGTATTTGTCCAGGTAGCGAACGCTTCCTCGCCGTCCAGCAGGATGATCTGTAGACCTTTGTGTTCTTCAAGCCCAAGGTCGTAGTCCTCCTGTTTAACTCCCATTTCATCCATTGCCGCCCACTTCTTGGTCAGAGCACCATCTATGCTCCTGGCCGTATGCATGAGCATTGCACACGGCGCAGCGCTATCGGTAGCACCGATGAAGCCTTCCGGGGTCATTTTGCTGTCGTAATGGGCCACCAGGGTAAGATAGCCGACTTCGCCCGCTTGCGTCCAGGGAGGATCTCTTGTCGCGATCAAATTGACGAACGGTACGTCTTGGTTACCTGTCACAGGGGTCTTGGAAGTGGAGTTCTGATA
>JAABUP010010693.1_pt1 | contig 10738 bp, 11 predicted proteins | sample 5559201 | NCBI WGS metagenome assembly JAABUP01 (sample SAMN10711887, study PRJNA513373) | rock metagenome | isolation source: Antarctica rocks | place: Antarctica | reverse complement strand
AGACGTGGGTCACCACGTTCGTCAACGCACCCACCACGATGCCGTGGGGGAACCGGTCCCTGCTGCTGCGCGACCCGGACGGCAACCTCGTCAACCTGTTCAGCCCCGCGACGCCCGCGGCGACGGAGAAGTTCAGCCGGTACGAGCGCTGAACGGCCACGGCCAGCACAACGGCGCGGGTGCCCTCGCTGCTTGCCTTTATGTCCCAGAACGCTCTCCCACCGTCGGAGGATGACCAGCAGCTGGCGCAGCGGCGCCTTCGGAGTTGCCCCCATACAGGGTGTCTTGCAAGACGACCGCTGAGCGGGCACGTCGGCTGATGGGTGGTGAGACGGGGCCGACGGGCGCCGGGTTTCCTGCAAGACCGGTTCGGTGATCTGTCGCAGTAAAGGGGGGCTAAGCGGCTCAGGACGACCCAACCGTAAACGATCGTCTACGAGGCACCCGAGAAGGCACGGGCCGTCAAGCAACAGCAGCTGTCTCACGACTCGTGTCCGCGAACTATGTGACAGCAGGTACGTTCACGGTACGGTCAAGGGGATGGCGCTCGTTGGTTACGCCCGGGGTCAGCACCCGCGACCAGCATCCGGAGGCGCAGCTCGACGCGCTGAGCGCGGCTGGGTGCGGGCGCACGTTCACGGACCATGCCTCGGGCACGCTGGCTCGGCGGCCGGCGTTGGACGAGGCGTTGGTGCTCCTTGGTGTCCAGGAACGGGGTGCGGTCCTCGGGGACGGGCGGGGCGAGGGGGTTGACTTCGCCGAGCTGGCCGGCGAGGAACCGCCGGCCGTCGTCACATAGCGCCATCAGCAAGCGGCCAGAAAGCGTTGCGATTCACACCGATGAACGGCTCACAACGTACCTGTCACTGGCACGTCGCCACGGTGTAGACGACCAGGCACTCACCGCCCTCATGATCCTGCTCACCGCCTACGTCGGTCAGCCCTACACCTCGTTGGTCATGGAGGCGATTCACCGCTCGAGCCACCCGGAGCGGCTTCTCGACCAACAGCCTTGACATCTGCGGCTCATCGATGCGAGCCACAAGCCAGCACCACGGCCTCCCCCGATCCGCAAGAGGAACCCCTTGCGGGCACAGTCCACGTCAGCATGGGCACGCGCGGTCCGGCGTCCCGCCAGACCCGCCCGATGAAGGTTCTCACCACGGTGCCCTTTACGGGACGGGCTCGCTGCTCGGCCCGCGCCGCGAGGAGGGGGCTGCCGCGAGGTGGGCGTGTCGACAGGTGACCACGGGCCCGACGGTCACAGCAGGGCTGGTCCTGCATAACAGCCGGTACGGTCGCATGGTCATCCGCTGCGGAATGCTCCCGCCCATCGGCAGAAGCGATAGTTCCGACTACCGATCCCTGGCACGGCTTCGCGGGGCCGGGCCGCCGTCCGAACCAAGGGACCTCTCCCGTCGCGAGACTCCGAGTCCCAGGATTCTCAGGTTCTTCGTTCAGGTTCTCAACGTCCTCGGTCAATCGGCGATCTTCCCCACGCGTTCTCAAACTCGTCGGTATCTCGCATGATCACCCGGACCGTGACCGGGAGCGGACGTGGGACCCTTAGCGCCATGAGCGCGCAGTGGAGCACCCCCGAGCAGATCGAGGCGGCGAAGGAGACGATCGCCGCATCCATCGAGGGGTGGCAGGAGCCGGCCGCGTATGCCGTGGGGATCAGCTCGGCCACCTCGTCCGCCGAGACGGAGTTCCCCCACGTCAACGTCGGGGGGAACTATCTGCCGGCCTTGGTCATGGCCAAGACAATCGGTTACGCGAGCGGCACGGTGACGCACGAGCTGACCACGCATGAGCTCGAGCATGCGGTGGCCGGGCTCTCCCCGGCCGAGGCGTACACGGCATACGAGCACCCCAACCTCGCTGCCTGGCGGGAGATCCTCGCCGAGCTGAGGTCGAACCCCGCCCGCACGGCGGTCGTCGTCTTCATCGGTGACCTGGCCGACCCGGTGTCCTCTGAAGCGGACGGGTCGTTGCGCTCGCAGCTGCCTCAGTGAGCTGTGTCTTCTGCTCCATCGTGGCGGGAGAGCTGCCGGCCCACATCGTGCTCGACGAGCCGCAGATCATCGGCTTCCTCGACACCCGGCCGGTCTTCAAGGGCCATGTCCTGCTCGTCCCGCGCGAGCACGTGAAGACCCTCCTCGAGCTGTCGTCGGCGCTGCGCGAGCCGGTTTTCGAGGCGGCCCAGCGGCTGGCGGCCGCGGTCGTGGAGGGGCTCGGCGCCCAAGGCAGCTTCGTGGCGATGAACAACGTCGTCAGCCAGTCGGTGCCGCACCTGCACGTCCACGTCGTCCCGCGGACCAAGGGCGACGGGCTGCGTGGGTTCTTCTGGCCCCGGACGAAGTACGCCTCCGACGCCGAAGCGACCGAGTATGCCGGACGGCTGGCTGGCGCCCTTGCTCCGGGAGTGCGCTGAAACACCTCCCCGCTTCCCGGCCGCCGACAAAAGGGAGCCATCGTTTGCACTCTCCCCCCGGGAGTGCCAATAATGGCACTGGCACTCTCGTCCTGAGAGTGACAACTCGACCACTTGGCGAGGCCTGAGGAACGCGCGCGACGTGAGCGCGCCGGAGCCGGGCCGTCCGTCGCGGGCGCCCAGCGGTCTTTTCCACATACGTTTCGCGTGGGAGGAACCACCCGAATGGCCAAGATCATCGCATTCGATGAAGAGGCTCGCCGCGGTCTCGAGCGAGGGATGAACATCCTTGCTGACGCCGTCAAGGTGACGCTCGGTCCGAAGGGCCGCAACGTCGTTCTCGAGAAGAAGTGGGGTGCGCCCACGATCACCAACGATGGTGTGTCCATCGCCAAGGAGATCGAGCTCGAGGACCCGTACGAGAAGATCGGCGCAGAGCTGGTCAAGGAAGTTGCCAAGAAGACCGACGACGTCGCCGGTGACGGCACGACGACGGCCACGGTCATCGCCCAGGCGATGGTCCGTGAGGGCCTGCGCAACGTCGCCGCCGGCGCCAACCCGATGGCCCTGAAGCGGGGCATCGAGAAGGCCGTCCAGCTCGTGGCCGACGAGCTGCTCGCCAGCGCCACCGAGATCGAGACCAAGGAGCAGATCGCTGCCACGGCGTCCATCTCGGCCGCGGACGACCAGATCGGTGAGCTCATCGCCGAGGCCATGGACAAGGTCGGCAAGGAAGGCGTCATCACCGTCGAGGACTCCAACACCATGGGTCTCGAGCTCGAGCTCACCGAGGGGATGCGCTTCGACAAGGGTTACATCTCGCACTACTTCGTGACCGACACCGAGCGCATGGAGACCGTCCTCGACGACGCCTACGTGCTCGTCGTCAACAGCAAGATCAGCACCGTCAAGGACCTGCTGCCCCTGCTCGAGAAGGTCATGCAGTCGGGCAAGCCGCTGCTCATCATCGCCGAGGACATCGACGGTGAGGCCCTGGCCACCCTGGTCGTCAACAAGATCAAGGGCACCTTCAAGTCCGTCGCCGTCAAGGCTCCGGGCTTCGGTGACCGCCGCAAGGCCATGCTGGCCGACATCGCCATCCTCACCGGTGGCCAGGTCATCTCCGAGGAGGTCGGCCTCAAGCTCGACAGCGCGGACCTCGACCTGCTCGGCCGGGCCCGGCGGGTCGTCGTCACCAAGGACGACACGACCATCGTCGAGGACCAGGAGGACCGCAGCGCCATCGAGGGCCGCATCTCCCAGATCAAGGCGGAGATCGAGAAGTCGGACTCCGACTACGACCGGGAGAAGCTCCAGGAGCGTCTCGCCAAGCTGGCCGGCGGCGTCGCCGTCATCAAGGCGGGCGCGGCCACCGAGGTCGAGCTCAAGGAGCGCAAGCACCGCATCGAGGACGCCGTGCGCAACGCCAAGGCTGCCGTCGAGGAGGGGATCGTCGCCGGTGGTGGCGTCGCCCTGATCCAGGCCGTCAAGACGGTCTTCGAGAAGCTGGAGCTCCAGGGTGACGAGGCCACCGGCGCGAACATCGTCCGCGTCGCGGCCGAGGCTCCGCTGAAGCAGATCGCCATCAACGCCGGCCTCGAGGGCGGGGTCGTGGCCGAGAAGGTCCGCAACCTCGACAAGGGTCACGGCCTGAACGCCGCGACCGGTGAGTACGGCGACATGCTCAAGGCCGGCATCAACGACCCGGTGAAGGTCACCCGGTCCGCGCTGCAGAACGCCGCGAGCATCGCCGCGCTCTTCCTCACGACCGAGGCGGTCATCGCCGACAAGCCCGAGAAGGCCGCACCGGCCATGGCGGGCGGCGGCGGCGACGACATGGGCGGCATGGGCTTCTGAGCCCGGTCCGACCAGACAGCGCCTGAGGGCGGCTCCCCGAGGGGGAGCCGCCCTCTGCTCTCCCCTCGGGGGAGCCGCCCTCTGCCTTCCCCGATCGGCCGCGCCACCGGCGTGCGGAGGTTGGCCCACGGCATACGCGCTGGTATGCCGGGTGCTCGCCTCAGCGGGCGAACATCCCCCGCACGCCGTCCTCCGCGCTCTGGTAGGTGCCGCCCGCCCGACCGGTCACCTCCGCGATCTGGGCGAGGTCGGCGCGAACGCGCTGCTGCAGGGAGTTCCACTCGGCGACGACGGCCTGGAACTCGGTGGCGGCCGTCCCCGTCCAGGCCCCCTCCAGTGCGGTGAGCCGGGCGTGCATCGCGCCCACGGAGGTCTCGATCTCGCCGGCGATGGCGGTCATGTCGCTCGAGGCGGCGTGGATGCGGTCGGTGTCGACGGTGAATGGCATGGCGTGCTCCTTCGTGCGGTCTGCCGGCGGGTTCGCCGATGTCTCGACCGTAGGCAACCCGACGTGACCGCTCCCGAAGTTGTCCACAGCGCTAGCGTTGGCCCAGATGAGCCTCTGGATCGACCAACCGATGTGGCCCCGCCACGGCACGGCGTTCGCGCACCTCATCAGCGACACGTCGGTGGCCGAGCTGCACGACTTCGCCAGCCGCGTCGGCCTGCACCCGGGTTCCTTCGACGGTGACCACTACGACGTCCCTCTCGAACGGTATGCCGCGGTCCTGGCCGCCGGGGCGACCCCCGTCCCTGGCAGTGAGCTGGTCCGGCGGCTCGTGGCCAGCGGGCTGCGGCTGCGCAAGCGCAGGGGAGACGACCCGGTTGCCCGGCTCACCGCTGTGGCCTTCCCTGACGGCACCCGCGCGGCTGTCGATCTCATCGCCTCCGGTCGGGTGATCGACCGCGTGACCGTCTTTGCGGCGATGGTGTTCCTGCGCGACGGTGCCGGCCGGTTTGCGCTGGTCCACAGTCCGGGGCGGGACGCGTGGGGCTCGCCCGGCGGATGGCTCGAGCCGGGGGAGAGCGCCGTCGAGGCCGCCGTGCGCGAGGTTTGGGAGGAGACCGGGATCGAGGTCGCGAAGGCTCGGCTGCGCCCCTGCGCCTACGAGCGGTTCGAGATCACGGGGGAGGTGCGTGGCCGCTGGCTGCCCGGCCGCAGCTATCTCCAGGTGTTCCGGGCGGCCCTGCCCGGCGTCGGCGCGACGCTCCGGCCGGGCCTCGACGACGTGGACGAGGCACGCTGGGTCGACGCGCCGGAGCTGGAGCGGCTCTGCGGGACGCAGTTCTGGTGGCCACTGGTGACCCACCTCTTCCTGCACGACGTCCGAGCCGGCCATTCCGGGTGATCGGCCTGGCCGAACTCAGCTGTGAGCACGGCTCTTCGGCTCTCCGGCTCTCCGGTGCTGTTGCCACCGTTGGCGACTTCACTTGGCGAGGCCGGCGACGAGGTTGATGGTGGTCGCCACGATGACGGCACCGAACAGGTAGGACAGGAGAGCGTGCCGCAGGGCCGTGCCCCGGATCTCCTTGTTCTTCAGATCCGTGTCGGAGACTTGAAAGGTCATCCCGATGGTGAAGGCCAGGTAGGCGAAGTCGAGATAGGTCGGCGGCTCCTGCTCGTTGAAGTCGATCCCGCCGTCCTCGCCGGTGTAGTAGAGGCGGGCATACCGGGTGGTGTACATCGTGTGCACGCTCGCCCACGCCAGGGCGACCGAGCTGACGCTGAGGAGCGCTTGGAGGTCTTTCGCGCTCGAGGAGCCGCTGGCCAGCAGCAGACCGACCCCGCCAAGGCTGGCGACCGCCGCCAACACGACCAGTGCGTCGGTGGTCTTGCGTCCGGAGTCTTCTCGGACGGCGTGTGCGGCGGTCTCGGGTGGGTCCATCCGGAGGATCCGCAGCCATATCGACGCCAGGAACACCACGGCGGCGACCATCCAACCGGCCAGCAGCCCGTAGCGCCAGCCCGCCGCGACGGTCGCCCCGGCCCCGGCTGCCAAGCCGGCGAAGCCGGCCGCGGCCAGCCGCACGCTGCTGGAGGGTCCGACACGCGCGTTGTCGCCAGGACGGGGAAGATTGCGTGGACCTTGGCGCGACTGCTCGGCTGATGTCATATTGCAGGCTACTGAACACCGCTGAATGTCGACTGAAAGTCCGCCTCGGTGGCCAAGGGAATCGGGCACGTCTGCCCCTGGCTCTTGGCGTTCATGAAGCCAGGCGTGCTCCCCATGTCGTGGTCACCGTCTCGCCCGGCTCGAGGCGAACGATGCTCTGCCCGGTTTGGAGGGCGTTGGGCGGGCAGGTCATCGGCTCGGTGCCGAGCCCGCGCCGACGCCTCGCCGGCGCGAGCGTGTCGCCGGTGTAGAGCTCGATGATCGGGTATCCCCCGTCCACCCACACCTCCGTGGTCTTGCCGTCCGGTCCGCTCAACCGCACCCAGGCTCGACCGTCCCGGTCCCGGGCCAGGTCGGTGAAGGCGTAGTCCACCCGCAGGTCGCCGAGCTGGCGACCCGCGCGGAAGTCGAAGGGGGTGCCGGTGACCGGCTCGGTGCCAGTGGGTAGCTGGCGCTCGGGGTCGGTGACCACCCGCGTGTCCGCACCCAGCTGGACGATGCAGTCGTCGATGAGCCCGGCCCCGGGCGAGAGATAAGGATGCTGACCGCAACCGTAGGGGCAGGGCCGGTCGCCGGAGTTGGTGGCGGTGGTGCTCACGGTCAGCCCGTCGGCGGCCAAGCGGTACTCGATCTCGACGTCGAGGGTGAAGGGGTACCCCTGAAGCGGGTGCAGCGTGGTCCCCATGATCACTCGGTCGCCGGAGTGGTGGAGGGCTTGCCAGGGGCGCCAGCGCAGGAAGCCGTGAATGGCGTTGTGCTTATCCGGCTCGGTGAGGGCGACCTGGTAGTCGGTCCCGTCGAAGCGATACTGACCGTCAGCGAGGCGGTTGGGCCATGGGACCAGTGGCGCGCCGCGGGCTCCGTCGCACATCGCCTCGGCCGGGTAGGGCTCCAACACGTCTCGTCCTCCGACGGTGTAGGTGCGGATTCCCCCGCCGACCTCCACGACGGTGGCGCGCTGGTCACCGGCGCTGATCTCGAACTGTTGCCCAGACGGTGTGCTCACCCTGACCGGCCTCTCTGTTTGTTTCCAGTAGCAGCGATGCGGCCCGTGACCGGAGTCGTTGGACGATCGATGCCAGACGATGGGATGCGGCTGCTGCGCTGAGCACCGCTACGCCCATGATGGTGAGTGCGAAGCCTTCACGTCCACACGTCGGCGGGATGTGGCTGCCGGGGCGCCGACGCCTGCGCCTCACCGCTGTACTCAGGACCGGTGCAATACTTGCAGAGTCGCAATCATTGCCGTTAGAGTCAGTGACATGGAGGATCAGCTGTGAGTACCGGCAAGTCTGGACAAGTGGTTGTGGTCACCGGATCCAGCGGCGGCATCGGCCGTGCCACCGCCGAAGCGTTCGGCGCCCGGGGGGCGAAGGTCGCCCTGCTCGCACGCGGCGAGGAAGGGCTGGCCGGCGCCGCCCGCGATGTCGAACGCGCCGGTGGGCAGGCGCTGCAGATCCCGGTCGATGTCGCGGACGCCCCGCAGGTCGAGGCTGCTGCGGCACGAACGGAGGAGGTGTTCGGGCCGATAGACGTGTGGGTCAACGTCGCCTTCACCTCTGTGTTCGCCCAGTTCACGGACATCGCTCCAGAGGAGTACAAGCGGGTCACCGAGGTGAACTACCTCGGCTACGTGTACGCCACCATGGCCGCGCTGAAGCGGATGCTGCCGCGCGACTCGGGAACCATCGTCCAGGTCGGCTCTGCGCTGGCGTACCGCGGCATTCCGCTCCAGACGGCATACTGCGGGTCCAAGCACGCCATCCAGGGCTTTCACGAAGCGCTCCGCTGCGAGCTGATGCACAACAAGAGCAACGTGCACGTGACCATGGTGCAGATGCCCGCCGTCAACACGCCTCAGTTCGACTGGGTGCTCTCGAGGCTGCCCAAACCCGCGCAGCCGGTGCCGCCGATCTATCAGCCTGAGCTTGCCGCGCGCGGTGTGCTCTACGCCGCAGATCATCCGAAGCGGCGCGAGTACTGGGTCGGCGGAAGCACGATGGGCACGCTGATCGCGAACGCGGTGGCCCCGGGTCTGCTCGACCGCTACCTCGCCAGGACCGGCTTCTCCTCCCAGCAGGTGGAGCGACCACTGCCGCCAGAACACCCGATGAACCTGTGGGAGCCGGCCGACGGGACCACGGGCCGCGACTACACCGCGCACGGCAGCTTCGACGCCAGGTCCACGGACCGCAGCGCGCAGCTCTGGGCATCGCATCATCACGGGACTCTGGCTGCCGCCGCGGGCGCGGGCCTGCTTGCCGCTGCGGCAGCCGTGGCGAGCGCCCGGACCAGGCGATGAATCGACTGGCCGCGATCCGGGCCGCTTACGGCCTGGTGGAGCTCGCGGTGCCGCGGCAGGTGGGACGGGTCATGGGTCTGCAGCTGGATCGCCGGGCCGAGCTCGCCGCGCGCGTCCTGGGCGCCCGTCAGCTCGCTCAGGCTGGGGCGAGCGGATGGGCGCCCACCGCAGCTCTGCTCGCCCTCGGGGCCGAGGTGGACCTGCTGCACGCCACGAGCATGATCGGCGTCGCGACCCTCGATCGACGACGGCGTAGGGCGGCACTGACCAGCGCAACCACCGCGCTCGGATTCGCCGTAGCGGGCACCTTGGCTGCTCGACGGGCCCGAGACCGTCCCTGCGGGGGGACCCGGCGGGACGTGGGAGTGCTGCTGCGGCGTGACCAGCTGGCCGATCGGATCGCTCGCCACCTTGTCCCGGTCAGCCTCCGAGACCCTGATCGCCGGCGGCCTGACCGCCCGCTCGCCGACGTGGGGGCGTCCTGACCGACGACCATCGGCGTGCTCGGTGGTGTCGGCTAGCGTGGCGGCATGACCACGGGACAGGACGGGCACGGAGGGCGCGGCACCCCGGACAGCCGCGGCACGCCTCTTCCGGCGGCTGACGAGGCCCACGATGTCGTCACCATCGGGGAGACGCTGGCGGCCTTCGTCGGTCCGCCGGCGGCGCCTTTGCGACCCGGGGGTGCGGCCACCTTCCGCCTCGCCGGCGCCGAGAGCAACGTCGCCATTGCCGCCAGCAGGCTGGGGCACCGCGTCGCCTACTTCTCCAGGGTGGGCGACGACGACATCGGGCGGCTGATCCTCGCGACCCTGCGGGGAGAAGGCGTCGACGTGCGCGGGGTGCAACTCGACCCCGAGGCGGCCACCTCGCTCCTGGTTCGCCAGCACCGTACTTCTGACCTCGTCACCGTGAGCTACTACCGCCGTGGGGGTGCCGGCTCGCGGCTCCGGCCCGAGGACGTCGATGCCGACGTCGTCGAGCGGTCGCGGCTGCTGCACGTCACGGGGATCACGCCTGCCCTCAGTGACACTGCCTGCGCGGCGGTTCAGCACGCGGTGTCCGTCGCCTCGGCGGCCGGTGTGACCGTGAGCCTCGACATCAACCACCGAAGCCGCCTGTGGTCACGGGAGACGGCCGGACGCACCCTGCGTGCGCTGCTGCCCTCGGTCGACGTCCTCTTCGGAGACGACGACGAGCTGGGGATCGTGCAGTCGGGCGAGACGCCGGAGTCGCGCGCGGAGGAGCTGCACCGCAGCGGAGTCGGCCAGGTCGTCCTCAAGCGAGGGAGCCTCGGAGCGAGCGCCTGGGAGGCGGGCGAGCGCGCTGACCAGCCGGCCGTCGAGGTCTCGATGGTGGATCCTGTCGGAGCGGGGGATGCCTTCGTGGCGGGCTACCTCAGCGCCTTACTGGACGGCGCCACCGTGGAGGAGAGGCTGCAGCGGGCCGTCGTCTGCGGCGCCTTCGCCGTGTCCGTGCACGGCGACTGGGAGGGCACGCCGCGTCGTGACGAGCTCGGCCTCCTCGGTCTGGCTGAGCAGGTGCGCCGATGAGCACCCCGGCCGCTGGACGCATTGGAGAGCTCCTGGAGGGGTGCCCGGTCATGGCCATCCTGCGGGGGTACTCGCCGGAGCGCACTGTGGAGCTGGCCTCGCGTGCCTGGGATCTCGGCATCACCCTGGTCGAGGTGCCCGTGCAGGACCCGTCAGCAGTGTCCGCTCTGGCGGCCACCGTCGCCGCCGGTCGGGGCCGCGATGCCGTCGTCGGCGCCGGCACCGTGACGACGTTGACGCGACTGCACGCGGCACGTGATGCCGGCGCCGAGTTCCTCGTATCGCCCGGAGTGGATGAGGAGGTCATCCGGGCCTCGCTTGCCATGGACCTTCCCTACCTGCCCGGAGTAGCCTCGCCCACCGACATCCAGAGCTGTCTCCGGCTGGGTCTGACGTGGCTCAAGGCCTTTCCCGCCACGCTGCTCGGCACCGAGTGGTTCGGGGCCATGCGCGGACCGTTCCCCGAGGTGAGCTTCGT
>JAABUP010010690.1_pt1 | contig 10744 bp, 6 predicted proteins | sample 5559201 | NCBI WGS metagenome assembly JAABUP01 (sample SAMN10711887, study PRJNA513373) | rock metagenome | isolation source: Antarctica rocks | place: Antarctica | reverse complement strand
GATTCTCCTCTTTGGCATGACAACTTCAGAGAACATCGTAGCCCTTCGCAGCACAGTAATTCAAAATTCCGGAGTTATGCTTGGCACTCCTACATAATAGCCAAACATGATGGAAATGATATTATTCACCGTGAGCTTCCATTGATCAGACGGACAGAAATCGCAGCCAACCCTGGAGTGAAGTTTTGTTTCGAGTGGAGAGCGCATGTCAAGAATACTCTACGGTCACCCCTCTGCTGTCGCCTATAACTTTCGTGACGAGTTTCGGCACCTTGCTTGGCAAATTCTTAGAATGAAGCCCCCTGCTTGGGCAGGCCCCGTACATGCAAGGATGCCAAGGGATTCTCCTCGCGGTGGGCCAAGATGTGATGCGATACTACGAGAAGTCTTGTCCCAAAACACCCCCCTAAACTGCAACGTAGACTTGGCTTAACCACACTCGATAGTACTCCGGCGGTCTCACTGACTGGGCTTTGGGCTTGGACAACAGTGACAACACATAGAGCGGGTTTCGTACATGATCCTCGATGGTCTATATACCAGACCTAGGTGCGAAGAATGTTTGCAAGAAGGCTGCCTTCGGAAGATCTTGTTTACGAGGCAATTATCGACTTCGCGTTAATGCTTTTCCGCGGCAGCGATACCGCTTAGATGTCGCATGTTCCATCCAAAGATCAAGTCGATGAAATACCACGTTGGTCGTGCCAGAAAACTCCCAATATGAGCCGAGTAAGATGGCTCAGTATGGAGCATTTCGCGGGGGCTTCCCTTTGCAGAATAAGGACCCAAGCTGAGGTCAGCTCTAGTCTCGTCTCAACATACACCTAGAAAGCTGCTGTAGTGAAAAGTCTATCTCCACTGCCTGCTTTGGAATAGGTTTAATAGATGGTCAATAGGAACATCATGAGGTTGACTGTTATTGATCTATGGAGGTACGAGAAGTCAACTATGCACACAGCGATCCCGCACCTCAGCCCTATAGGGCTGAGTGTCATCCATCAGGCTGATGAGAAGCATGTTAATGTTACATTCCAACGGCCTGGACCTATCTTTCTCTGAGCTCTCCACCTTCTCGTTGCACGGGTGGGGTGGCGCTTAGAATCTGAAACCCCACATTTGTGAAGAGATTTGCAAAGCCAAGATGCAAGCTTGATCTGGAATGGTGACGAGCCAGAAGCCATGCCTATTTCTCGTGCTGTCGGCAATAATGACATCCTCCAGTCAAGTTGGCTGCTACATGCGATGCCATGTGGCTCCCATCTCTAAGCGCAAAGTTTCGCGAATTGGTTAGCAGACCTGGAAACGAAATGCTATACGCCATTGAAGATTGTGCCTCCATCTAGGTTAGGACTTTTACCTCGTGAAGGGTTATTCACGACCCTCCTTCAGTCAATGATGTTTCGAAGCCTATGCTTGACAACAGCGTTTTTCAGTACTTCCACCGTCGGAGCTCTAATTTTGCAGCGCCCTGGAGTTCAGAATGCTACGGATCGTTTGAACCCGGCTATCGATTTTACGGCGCTGGGTGCGGCGGCATCTACCAATATAACCTTGCCACTCAATGCGTCCTCAAACGAGTGGGACTTTCACTGTGATGGGGCAACCTATGGCCGCAATCTCAACATTGATAGCTGCCTCCAGGCCTTTCGAAGCATGAGCGTATTGACTAAGCAGAAAATCTACCGCGATCGTGCTGACCCGCATCCGAAAGATAATCGACTTCCCCAAATGATCATATCTGGTGAGTGCCCTTGAGGTGCAATAACGGCGCTCAAACCAAGACTTGATAGATGATGGTCTTTGTATTATTCAACCTCTCCTGATGCGCGGCGCTCAGTATGCAAGGGCTTCTGATATGCAAGTTGCGGGAGGCGCCATGCGACTTATACAAGAGTGTCAAGTTGATGGTGTCCTGCAGGGTGGTCTGGCTTATAACATAGGTGAGTGTCTATATGACTCTGGCGCCCTGATCTAGCCAATGAAACGAGTGTCATTGGATTTGTGCCAATTGAAATAATATGGCAGGCGGCGACAACAATCTCGGCGTTATGATACACTCTTTTTCGACCAGAGACGTGCTTTGTTGGGGCTCGGATGGTCCGCGATGGTGGAGCTGTAATCAGCTGCTGTACGATATGCCGACCGATCAAGTGCCTCGAGTGATTGGTAAGCCAAACGATCCTGCGGCAGGCATCACTGTTCCTTTTGTCATTGAGTCGAGTAAGTCGTCACCCTCATGGAAGAGTGAACAGTGAGCAGCATTGCCTTTTTACTGAGCGCTGGGAGGTCAGATGATAAGCAATGTCGACTCACTCTGCGAATTGACGATCATACCGATGTCGCGTCTTTCTATCAAGTGTGGAAGGCTGCTGCCATGGCGAACAACCTGTGTGTGAAAAATGGGAAGAAAGCCGCGATGGTGAACATTGGTTTGTCTCTTGCCGCTATTTTTTCGTCTCAAGTCATTGACACCGACCTCTAGGTCAACAAGAAAAGCTGCGTATTAATCTATTCCCAGCGGACAGAGCTACAGAGTGAGAGCCTTGAGCTGTTATCTTAAGACCACTTCACTTTGAGGTAGGTTTGTGAGCATCAGAATTGGTACTACGGTACTAATGACTATTGGGATACATAGTCGATGAAGCTCAGAGAGAGTTGGCAAGATCTGTACGTCTGATGTGAATATTCTACCTACGAGAGTTTTGTAAAACAATGTCACTGGTAGTACATATTACATAATTGAATCCGCAGCCCCCCTCTCTTGAGATTGGCCTGTTTTCTCGTTCACTATCAAACAGTTCAGCTATTCAGATCTTTGAGGTATCTAAGCTTATTGGAGGCTGTAGAAGATCGACACCATCCATAGGAGAGGTTCCATTGAAAGCCAATACTAATCCCGGTCCTGCTCTTACCAAGAGCTTATCGAGAGCTGAGCCCTTTCTAAGTATGAAGACCCCAATACTATTCTTATCACCTGTTAGAAAGACTTGGTTAGCAAACATCCGGTGACTGGCGCTATCAGAAAGATACTGTCACTGGCATTTTTGTGACGCTATACCTGTAAATGACCAGCCCGCTTGAGGTACACTATTCTTCACACACGCATTGAAAATTGTCAATGCTTGAATGTAGAGACTATTGAAGGTTGCGACATCGGACCTCGCGGGTTCTGAACTCGGTTCATCTGGTAAACTCCCAGGCATAAACGCGTCAAGCATGACTATGCTAACGATACATGTGCCTAGTTGTTTGAGCATCGCGGTCAATCATTTGGCTTGACGCGAGGACTCACGGAACTCATGTGTCCTCGGCGTTATAACAAGCGGTAGGGGAAAGTCCATCCTTGGTGCCCCATGAGTGTAGAACTCGTATTCTTGGCCCTTACGGGGTTGCACATCATCAGTCTTGAGCTCCTTAATAGCGATTCTACAATCCTCCTGGTTGATTCCGTTGCCGATCCAATCTGGGAATGAATTGCAGCGATCTTGAAGAGCGTTGAGTGTGGCATTTGATTGGACTGGTATCGTGGAACTATAAGCGGGCAATATATAATGGAGGAAAAGGACGATGGTGCTGGTAGTCTGTAGCATGAGTGAGACCATATCTCAAAAGTTGGTGAGATCAATGTTCAACCCACCTTTCCGTGGGTCTCACCCACTTTTAATCTGCGACGATCTCCCAGATTCAGAAGGAAAGTTTGGGGGGTAGAAGCATTTGGCGCAAGCGCAAACAATAGGCTTCTGGCGTTACCGTTGACTCCGTCAGTCTCCTTGCAGTCGTCTCACCATAGGAAGTTACGCGCGTATATTCTAAGTAACCCTGGAAGCGCGTGGCAGCCACTTGTTCTACCTGACGGAAGGGTAATTTCACCCGCTCCGACGGACTTTCTGTGACCACTCCATTGAGATTTGTTGATACTGGCGCATTTGGCGAGATCTTGCCAACTTAAGAAACTCTTGAAAGAGCAGCGAAAGAGAGTCTAGCCTTGCGAGGAGTACGGCTTCTATTACATAGACAACCTTTCGTGTGATGATCAAATATGACCTGAAGGCTTACTTGAACAAATTTGTTGAATCTTTTCAAGATCGGCCTTCGTCACCAAATCTCGTCAATTGGACGCAACACAAATTCCGAATATCATCAAAAAGAGTATACCCAATTCTCATTTGGCACGAGACCAGGATGTGAGTGGTTGCCATTCTTGCTCTCGTCACCACAACACTCGTTGAATCCCAAGTCAGCGATGTCCAGGTTGCATCTGGACCACATCACATTAGTATTCCCCAACAAATTTGCTACGACGGGGCCTACTACATAATATGCTCCTCTCTTCATTTTCTTATTGCGTGACAAATGGCGGTATAAGGGCCGTACTCCTCCTCATCAAGTGCCTCGCAAGACCCATTCTCGAGTATTGTCGATGTAAAACTACACCCCATTCAGCCAAATCAAGAGGTCGTACTTTGCCTTCAAGTTGACTGTAGTCTAGAGAGTCGACATGTGTCACAGGTTTCCAAACCCCTTCCTGATAAGCTTGCACAGCTACTTGAGAATAATTGCCGATGCAGTCTTCATTCTTCAAGGTATCTTAGGATTCCGCTACGAATAGATTTAAAGACTCAAAGTCGCATTTGTCAATTGCCGGTGTACAATTCCCATGAGCTTAGGCTTCTGTCACCGACAAGTAATCAAACTTGGGGAAGGCTACATAGTAAACACAGATGTGCTAATTAAGAATTCAACCTCCTTGCTCCTGTCCACGAGTACGAAAGGACGGTGGAGTTGGGGGTTTGAAGCGGCGATTATGACGCAGAATAGAGGGGTTTACAGACAATCTATTCTCCGGGGGAACAAAGACCGCTTCAATACCTGTTGCATCATCGTCGCGGTAAGGTTCAAGCTGCTCTTTGAGACTCTCACGACCACAAACGCTAAGTGATACCGGGAACATAATTTAAGCCTCAGCATTTTCAGTCCCCGGGGAAATAGCGAGTTAGAACGCCATCATCCATCCTCTTTGTTGGGGCAAAGGATATTGACAGGAATGGAAATGGATTGGAAACGTTGATTGGAACTGTTGATTGGAACTCAGCCCTAGGTTAGAACTGGACAAGGGTGCCAAGCCTTGGCGGGTGAGATTCCTTACTATTCTGTATCCTCCTCGCTTCCTGGTCATCGTAGGAATCACCATCTTGCTCAGCTTTCGCGACAGCTGCTTCGCGTTCCTCATCAGATTGAATCCACCTCCGAAAGGCAATCGTCATCAGGCTACCTCCGGCAATCTGCAAGGCTTGGAAGATCACCATAGGAATCTGAATCTTCGATGCGGTAATCGTAGCAAGTCCCGGAAACATCGTTGGAACCTGACGATGCTTCTCATCAGTCTGATGGATGTGGATGAGATTGCACTCAGCCCTATAGGGCTACTAGCGTGATTGCGGAGTACATAGTTGCTTCTCCTATTTCTATAGACCATTAACAGTTAACCTTATAATGTTCCTATTGACTATCTATTAAACCTATATTCTAAAGGGTTATGAGCCCGGGCTACGACGCCCCTATAGTTTAATCATTAGGATTTAAACTCCGTTGTCGCTATCATTGCGAGTTAAATTAACGCTATTCAGGAAAAGAAAATTTTTCTTTATATATCGGAAAAACCGATATATCGATAAATCTATCGATACACCTCTACTACATATTAATTGTGGTTGCCTATTATGACGAAGAGTTATAGGGACTTTCTAAAGCTTAAGGGAGCATTGAACTACGACTCCTAGACCGTTAACATAAGAAACACCCTTATTATCGACGAGTTATAGAAATACGTTACTAGAACGAAGAGAGCACTAATAAAACCTCTATAACTAAATAATACTATAGCTCTATATATATAGGAATAATACGAATAGGATGTAGAGGCCTAGATGAAAGAGTAGGAGACTTTTAAGGATAAATATCTACTTACGTATACCTATATTAGCCTAGTAGTTAAACTAGAAGTTAAAATCTACCTTAGTAGAATTATTAACTCGTGTTAGGCTATAAAGGTCCTTAAGAACCTCTATTCCTCGAAGGATAGAGCTTCTATAGATACCTTCTACGTAAATATTACGAGGTTAACTTAGGATTAGTTTAAGTCTATATATAAGTACTCCTAATATATTAAAACTAACTATAATAAACTCCTTAATATAGGGAAGGCCGTACCCGATTAGGAAGTCGCTAGTGCTTTCCGATTTAGCCTTAATCTAGAGTTCTAATTACTAGTCTTTAACCTCTAGTATATAGCTAAATAAAGTAATAAAGAACTTACCCTCGACGATATGTTATTTAACCTTTAAGAGCACGAGAGACGTCTTAAAGACTAAGAGATAACTAAAGCTCTCGCTACTAAGAAGCTTAATCTGGATAGTAGTAATAATAATAATAACCGTAGCCGTTAGAGTAAACGAGGCTATGGTAGCCGAAGCCGTAATAGGAGAAATAGTAAATCTAACCTCTATTGCGATGGTTGCGATATACCTAGTTATAAGAAGAAGGACTGCTTTATCTTCTATAAGGATAAACGTCCTAACTAGTAGATCTACCTAGCTAATAAAGAGCACCTACTCCCTAAGAAGAAGAAGGTAAATAAAGCCGATATAACTAATAGGAGTAAAGAGTTAAAAGCTAAGAAGGTCGTCTATATATTTAAGACTAAGAAGATATAGATATTATCGTCTACGCGAAGTTAAATCGCAAAGAAAACCTTTAAGAAGAAGGACGATAATTAGTAGATAGACTCTATAGTAGATGTCTATATTACTTATAATAGGTCTCTCTTTAAGACCTATCGATCGTTAACTAATAAGAGCGTCGGAGTAGCTAATAACACTCTAGTAAAGGTTTATAGTATTAGTACTATCGAACTCGATATTCTTATTAACGGAGAGACCTAAACTATTGGTCTCGAAAATACCTAGTACGTACCGGACCTAGCATATAACCTCCTATCCCTTAGTATACTAGACTAGAAGGGGTATCCCTTTCGCTCTAATAGGCGAGGGAAACTTATTATTAACTACTAGAGTAGTAAGGTCGCGATGATAGGAACTCGTCGTAATACGGGCTATACACTAGATATATCTAGTTAGGCTACTAACTAATTAGATAACTCGGATTCCGATTATCTAGTAAATAGACTATTAATACTAAAAGCTCCTACTATAGGTAAGTAGGCCTTATAGTCCCTATAGCATCGCCGTCTCGGTTACCTTAATATATAGGACGTTAAGAAGTTGGCCTTAATAACCGATGGAATCGACCTATAGAAGGCCACCTCTCTAGAAAGTCTAGAACTACCTCGTAAGCTATATAAGTCCTATATTATAGATAAATAGACTCGTTAACTAACCCGATTAGCTGGGCGAGTAGACCTATATAAAAGAGCTATTAATGCAGGCGAGTTAATCTATTCGGATATCGCTAGTGGTGGTAAAATTACCCTAACTAATGGGAAGAAGCGATATATTTACCTTCTCCTCAATAACGCTATAGATTTCGGTGAAATTAGCCTTCTCCGTAAGAAGTCGGAGGCCTATATAAAAATACGCTCCTTCTTTATATATATAAAGAATCGCGGTACACCGGTATAACGCTTCCGGGGTAATAACGTAGGTGAAAATAGGAGCGACTAGATATTAAAGCTATACGAAGAGTTCGGGGTTTAATAGGAGCCTATAGCTCTATATAATCCGAACTAGAATAGGATAGCTAAGAGGTACTTTCGGACCCTATTCGAACGAACGAGATCTATACTCTTTAACGCTTAAATACCTCTATCTATATAGGGGGAGGCTATTATAACGGTAATATATCTAAGGAACCTCAGTCCTACTAAGAATCTTAGAGCTATAGTACTATACGAGATATAGACCGGGAAAAAGGCCTATATAGGCTATCTACGAGTCTTCGGATATATCGCCTACTATTATAACGAAGACCCTTACCTTAAGAAGCTCGATTATAAGAGTAATAAATATAGACTCGTTAGTTACGAGGGCTATAATAAATTTAGGCTATAGAATAGCCGAAGAATTATTACCTTAGTAAACGTTTAGTTTAACGAATTAGTTAAAATAACTAATCTAGGCGAGGAGAAGAATTTATTAACGGAACAACGTTTCTCCGAAGATGAGTATCTTTCTTAAATTAATAATTTTAACTATTTAGAAGAAAAAAACTTTCCGGAATAACGTTTTTCCGGCCTAATTATATTAAATCCTAATATTAATAAAAACGTAGAGTTATTATCCTTAGGCTATAAATCTAAGTTATCTACTACTAGTACCGACACCGAATCTACTAGGAATAAGTCTAATAAGGCTTCTAAACCTCCCCGTCGCTCTATTAGGGGAAACCTCTAGGACTACGCTATCCTTAACGACCCCTAGAAGACTACTAGATCGATCTATTATATCGAAAAATAACCTACTAAAATTAGACGTAGATTTGCTATGCGTGTAGTTAAGGCTAATATTTAGCCTATATCTAACGCACCTACTAACGTCGATGAGGCTCTTAATAGACCTAATAAGAGCGAGTGGAGGAAGGCCTTCGAGGAAGAACTTAACTCCTACGAAGTCTAGAAAACCTAGGACCTAGTTAAACTACTACGTAGTAGGAAAGCACTTCTAGGTCGGTAGGTTATAGTTATTAAACTTAACGTAAACGACCTTATCGCTAGATTTAAGGCGAGGTAGGTCGTTAAGGGCTTCCGTTAGATAGAAGGAGTTAATTACGATAAAACCTTCTCCTTAGTCGTTAAATCTATAACCTAGCGAATCCTCCTCGTATTAGGAGCTAAATATAACCTCTTTATAGAGTACGTAGATATCGTTACCGCGTTCCTAGGGTTATTACTTCGAGAAGAAGTCTATATTAAACAGCCTTACGGCTTCGTAAAGAACCCTAATTTAGTATATTAGTTACTAAAGGCCCTATATAGCCTTAAGTAAGCACCTCGTAAGTAGTACCTTACCCTACGAGAGTTCTTTAAGTCTCTAGGTTTTACTCGTATCTAGAAGGACTACTTAGTCTTCGTCTATAAGAACGGTACTATTATTAGTATCTACGTAGATGACCTCTTTATCCTTACTCCGGTATAGGAACTTATCGATCTATTAAAGAAGGAATTAGCTAAACGCTTCCGTATTAAAGATCTAGGAGAAATCTCTTTCTACCTAGGGATACAGATTATACATAATCGAAAGAATCGATCGATATACGTTAACTAATTAGCGTATATTACTAAATTACTAAGCGAGTTAGGTATAGAGAACTATAAACCCTATAGTACTCCGATAGAATAGGGAGCGTATCTATAGCAAGTAGACGACGGTTACGTAGCTAACCCTAATAACTAGGAAGGATATCGTAAGCTAATTAGTTACTTATAATAGTTATTAATAATAACTCGATTAGATATCTCCTACGCAGTCAGCAAATGCGCTCGCTACTATAATAACCCTATATCCACTTATAACGCAGCAGCTAAGCGTATTATACGCTATCTCTCTAGTACACGAACCATAGGCCTCTTCTATTACTATCGAGACGATGAGGATAGAGGCCTATTAGGCTATACTAACTCCTTATAGCGAGATTATTATAATACTAGGCGCTCCACCTCCGCATACGTCTTTCTCCTCTAGAATAGACTAATTAGCTAGTCTTCTAAACGATAAACCACCGTCGCCTCCTCTATAGCTAAGGTTGAGTACGTCGGTGAAGCACTAGCTACTTAAGAATCTAAGTTCCTTACTCCTCTCCTTAAGGAGCTAGGATATAAAGGCGATAACGTAGATTACGTTACCCTTAAGGCTAATAACTAGGCCGCTATTAAAATAGCTTTAAATCCTATTAATTACCTACGTACTAAGTATATCGACTTATACTACCACGTGGTTAGGGAGATAGTAGCTGAAACAGGCTAATTAAGAGTCGACTACGTCAAAATAGACGATATATTAGCTAATAGACTGACGAAGGCTCTAGGCCCTTATAAATATAAAGAAAACGTTAAGAGACTCGGCCTTAGGACTCTATAAGATGGAGCTACGAGGTATATGATTAGTCGATAGATATCAGACTGCTAATCAGCAAATGGGAGCGTTAGAACCTGACGATGCTTCTCATCAGTCTAATGGATGTGGATGAGATTGTACTCAGCCCTATAGGGCTACTAGCGTGATTGCGGAGTACATAGTTGCTTCTCCTATTTCCATAGACCATCAACAGTCAACCTCATGATGTTCCTATTGACCATCCATTGAACCTATATTCCAAAGAACATGACAGTTGAGAGTGGTACTCCCATTGCAGGAGTCTTGGCAGGGACGCAATAAGCTACCGCGATCGTGTCTTGTTTGCTGAGCCAAAGTATTGACATAGGAACGCAGATGAGCGTCCACACTATAAAAGGCGACCGAGATGGACACAATGAAAACGATGTTGTCAGGTCGCACACTTGTGAAAGCGCCAGTCTTAAAGGCCTGGTCAAAGGTTGACCAAATGATTATCAACAGGGCCAGTGATCCAATCTTGTTAAGTCTCCATTCGAAGAGCACTTTTCTCTCCACGGATCAGAACTCTTGGCACCAGGATAACTCCAAAGTTCAAGATCCATAGCCACATGCCAAGTTTGTCGGTGAAATAATCCCGACTGGAACTTATGGCGCAGGTTCAGACGGTACTTAGTATC
>JAABUP010010689.1_pt1 | contig 10746 bp, 17 predicted proteins | sample 5559201 | NCBI WGS metagenome assembly JAABUP01 (sample SAMN10711887, study PRJNA513373) | rock metagenome | isolation source: Antarctica rocks | place: Antarctica | reverse complement strand
AGTCAACATGTGCCTACACATTGGTCTCAACGTTGTCTCTGTAGTGGCAGCGCTAGGCCTAGAATGGGAATGCAACAGAAATTCAGGATGGGCATCAACCACGCCAGAGGCGTTGAGCAACAGAACTTACCCCCATGAGGGCGTGCTTGAAGCCTGTGGCTCTGAGGTACATGTGCATTCCCATTCCCCACGTCTCGCTGATCACGTGAACAAGCAGAGGTTTATGGAACACCCTGTGCGCATGTGCAAACAGTCAATACATTGCAGGTGCTGCGTTGCTGGGCACGGAAAATGTGCTTGTCCGTGAAGGGTGGGCTACAGTCAGCTGTCACATCATGACATCGCACCATGTGACAAGTTGCCAACAGATTCCTGCATTCATTTGACCCCTTTCATTCCCAGCAGGAATGCGTCCAGGTATGCACAGACCGCAAATCTGATCTAGGAATATGCCAGAAGACAAAACTTGTGCATGTTGACAAAAGTATTGAAGTACTACTTTAATTGTTAAGCTGATACATGATTAGTGTTGCTAATTATAACATTATGATTGTTGTTATGTACATACGCATATATGTATTGAAGCTGGGTCACCTGAGAGGCTCCCACAAGTGTGCCATGAACTTGAGGTCTGGATTCCTGCCTTCTGGAAACTTGACTCCCCACCTTCTCTCAACCTCATTCACAAATCGCTCAGATGATGCTTGAGTCTGCAACACAACATACATGTTTGATTTGCGCACAGTGCTATATTGTTCTCTTAACCTCTTTCATCAGTCAATCAGGAGGTGCTTTAGTCGGCAACGAAGCACACAAAGCGTATTTGGCCACAGACCTAGACTGGTCAGCATACTGTGCATTGTAGCTGGACTCATGTGCAGGCCTGACTTGTGAATATACCAGAAAAAAGCAAATGTGCACACATCCCACACACGCTAGCATTGGGACGCTCTCTGTCCACTCACACCTTGGGCGACAGATCCTGAGGCCGTTTGCTGTAGAAACCATACGCAACAAAGTCCAACACATTCCCTCGGTGTATCTGCTCATATGGAGCACCATGGAACCAGCCGGTTATGAAGTCATGGATGGACAGCACACCATGAAGCTCCAGAAAACGCTCTTTCACTTCCTGAACTCGGTCTACATCAATCTCTTCTATCCACTCTTCGTTCACAACTGTATACCTGTCATCCAGATTAGCACAGTTTGGGCGCAGATGCTGTGCATGATTGACGGATCATGTGTCAGATTGATATGTCAAGCAACGAGTGTACAACGCTGCTTTGTGAGGGTCTGGTGGCAACCATCTTTGAATCAAAGGACTGAAAGGCCGCTGTATGCAGCACAGGTATGCTGTGAGAAGAGCAAGATGTACAAGGCACCGCACAATTCAGTGAGCCCAAATGGAAACAAATCGACGTGCGATACAGTGGGTTACATGGACTCAGCAGAAACAGCTATAAGCAAAGGTCAGTTCTGTGCTGGTAATTGCAAAGATCCTGAACATGATGCAGCATACCTCCATTTCTGATACACATAGAAAGCTGCTTCAGCGCAGCCCCACAACAACAGGAGCTGCTTCAGCATGGAAGCTTCACCGACTGTGTTGCAGAACATTGACATGACTGTGCCATAACCCACTAGGGAAGCAGCTTCACGCTTTTTGAGATGCAGAGCCTTGCTTTGGATCCAGCTGGCTGGCAGAAGGGGAGCAAGCCAGCTGCTGAGGGAATTGCTACCCTTTCTAGTCCTCATACGTTTGCTGTAGGGGTGCAACCCTGGCAACTTTGACTGGCACAAACGGTAGAGGCGTCCGGCTGGCCCCGCTGGTCCCGACTGTCGCTGACACGAGCGCTGGCAGGTACGTGTCTGCGGTACAACGAGCCAGATGCAGGTTGTGCACTGCAGGCGCCTGCAATCCCAGTTTGACCACCCACCCCAAAACCGAGTCCGGGCGACAACCGTGACGCAAACGAGCAGCCAAGCAAGCCAGTCTGTCGTTGCTCGATTGCGCGCCCTCAGAAGCTTAGTCAATGTCAGAAAGCCCACGGCGATGACTTCCGCCAGCTGACGTTTTCGCCGGTGATGTTCGCATAATCTGAGTCACGCAGCAGTTTGGGCACGTGGGTGCTGTGACGGCTTCCTGCTTTGAACGGTGCCAAGCTGTCATATGAGCTGTCCAGTAGCACCATTGTTGATGTGCTGCTTGCCTCGAGTCTAGTACAATGTCCCCAAGAATGCACTGCCTCTAGCATAGTCAACATCATACGTCTGTGACATGTTGATTAGGCAGCTGACATATAACTCACAATGTGCAAGTCCTGTGATGTCTGAAAGTTTGGTGTGTGATGACTTCGATGAAACTGATGCCACAAATCCTGCGTGTTATGCTGCACTCGAATATTCATCACTGATCAGGCATAACTTTGCAATCGCGCTTATTTCACTCACAAGCACTGTCTATCGTGACATGACTCCAATGTCCTTTGCAGCATGTATGCATTAATGTATCGAACCTTGAAGTTCAGCTAGAGATATACAGTTTCAAATTGTCTAAGTGACATTGCTGCTGGTGGTACAAACGAGGCGGCGGACGAACTAAAAGTGTCCCTGAAACTAGTGAACATACATCTTAATACTGTATCTACAGACAGCAGCAGCCATGTCACAGCCTCTCTAACTCAGCTTTGATGGCGGTGACTGCTTCTTTCACTGATGTGTTGGTAATCTTGTCTGCTTTGGCCAGCCATTCCTGCATCTGTTGCTGAACCACTCCTTTTTTGAGCTGAAAATGCTGCCTGCACAGGTTGAAAAGTAATCTCATGACATGACTGTGCACAGAAGCAAATAGTGCAATGTCATGCACAGCTGACAACGACACAGCAAAATGGCGTCTCATACAAAGCACCCAAGTGCGTCTGCAACAAGGCAAGGGATGCCGATGACAGGCATGGGCAACACGGCCCTTCAAGTCAATCTTGCTTGGCCACAAGCTTGTCAAAGACAAAAAACCTTCTTGGTTTTGTCTGGACATACCTAGGCAGATACTATAACCCCACCACATGCTGTTTTATGGTAATAACAATTGAAAAGCAGGCTGAGCCAACAGGCATCATGCGCATGCGACGCAAGTCAGCTCCCTCCAGACAGGCTTGTTCTGAGCATCACGGATATGGTGGTTCCACTTCAACTTGTTGATTGCCAGACTATGATGAGCTTGGTGCATGCATGCACATAGCAGCAGCAAGTTCGTACTTGATGACATCCGCAAAGCATGGATCTGGATGCTTGAGCGCCGGCAGAATGGCATAGCGCAGCGTGTTGTGCTGCTGCTGACGGTTGTAGGCATCATTGGCTGACTTGCCATGCGCACTTCCTCTGCTTGACTCGTAGCCAGGCTCATTGAAGTAGGGGTCGTCCACCAGAATCATGCTCTGGATGCTGATCAGCACCTGCACAATGCACAATGCCTCACTCCCAAGAGCCGACGCCCCTGGAATGGGCAGGGCTTTAGCCTCAGCAGCTTGTAAAGCATTGCTGGCCACCATGAAGGTGGGCACGTACTATAGATGCCACCTTGTACCAACTTGCATAGTACCATCAACTGAAGGCACAGTCACTCCTGATGCCACTGCACTGCATCAAGCGCCAAGCGTGGTTCAGAAGCTAAGTACAAATATATACCAGACCCATGCTTTGACTACAGACCAGCACCTGCACTAAACCCAAAGTATGCCGAGCAAACTCCGCCTTACTGCATCGGGCACCAGAACTGACCTCTGAAGAGGCAAGCGCAACAACATGGTGAATACGCACAGTCTTCTGTTGCGGACATTGCAAAGCAAGTACAAGGAATATGCTCTGCCTACCAATCAGTAACTACACAACATTTGCAAACCTCAACGCTGATGCAGAGCACCAAGCACCAGTGACGACATAGGCCACCTGATCAGCAATGTTGTTTAGATTCAGACTCGATACAGACAAAGTCAGCAGCACACTCAGCATTGATCATACCTGAAGAAGAGTCGAATGGGTGGGATCCCAAGAAGGTCCGCTCCAGGTTCCCAGCAGACTCAGACACACTTTGCCACATTCATACAGGTTGGGGTTGAACCTGATACGCCCGCCCCCCGTGGTCAGGAAGTGGACCGTGGGAGGAGCACTTGGGTAGTTGGTTGGTAGGAAGATGTCAAACAGGAAGCAGCCATTGGCATAGGGAGTGTCTGCTGGTCCTATGATCAACGCCCTGCAACATCAATGCAGACAGGCTGACAATCATGTCAAACTTGCATGCAAAAGCATGCACCCATTCCTTCACATCCATATAACATGTGTCCTTCCCTAGGGTCAGGTACATACAATTTCAAGGACCTCCCTGCATGAGGTCCTGATTTTGCAGTCAGCATACTAACAATGACACATAATGCATGCAATTTGCAATCTTGTCAGATTTGCATGGCATTTGCATGACCACAAACACCAAGTACAGCACAGGCAAGCTGTCGTAGAGACTAGTATGAGACCACATTTAGCATCAACTGTGTAAAAAACTCACCCTATGCTAGACCGTGAGGAGCAGAAGACAGTTGACATGAGCAGCTCTATGCAGGAACAAATTGCTGCCAGACAGAGGGAGATGGTTAGCAAGCACTGTTCAATATAGAAACCTGATGATTGCATGGGCCAGATACATGTACAAACGACAAGCATACAAAAAGTTTGAAAGACGGGTTGTCAGTAAGCGACTTGAGCAGGCGTGAAGGGAAAATTTTCATACTGAGATGCACAAAACCCAGGACAAACACACAGCACCCGTCAGACTAAGCAAAAGGCACCACCAACCAAGCAAAAGGCAGCTTCAGAGGACAGCACGACCGCAACAAAGGGCTGGAGACCTAGAGGGCTCTGCTGCATGAACAGATGGAAGATATCTAAGCCAGAGGCTTGCTGCTACATGAGCTGACCAGAGGGCAACACCAGTCGAGCAAAAGGCAGCTTTGAAGGGGAACTATCCTATCGTAGATGGGCAGACCTGAGCAAGTCAAGGCGTGAGGGGTCTGCTGCCAGAAAAATGGAAGAGGTCCAAGCCAGGGGTAGGCTGCCGCTCAGACTTGCATGCTCCCCACTCACTCGCCTCAGCCACTTGCGCATCACCTCACCGCCAGCTGTGCCCAACACATCACAATCAGCAGCGCTATCCACACCATTGCATGCTTTCAACTATGATGCTGGGCATGTTGACAGAGAAGCTGCTTAAGCCTCCTGTGCATCACAACACAGTCAGCATCCCTATCAACATGTTTGCATGGTTTCAGTTGCAACTGCTAGGCATGGTGACAGAAAAGATGTCTCAGCCGCATGTACAGCACCTCATGCTGTGTGCCCAATACGTCATCAGCATGATTGCTGTCATGATCGTGTGTTTTTGAATCACATAAGAGCTGGACGGCTTGCACAGGCACACAGGCAGGCATTGGCACAGACGCACATACCTGCAGAAGACAGCCAGACAGCTAAATGGAAAGGCAGACAGACAATCCAGACAACCCTGCCTCCACGCTAAGCCAACAACATCACACTTGCATATGAAAAGCATCAAGCTTTGGCACAACACGTTCTTGGTCAACAGACAGAAACGCAACCAATTTGCGACCTTGATAGACAATTACAACCAATTTGACCCCAACATTACTCTGCTGCAATCTGTCATGAACACACCATGCGTCAAACAGAACTGAACCTTCCTCAGAATGTGAAACGTCACCTGATTTGCTGGCAATGGCTTTGTCCCTGAAATAGAATCTGGCTTGAGGGTCCATCAGATCATGCTCACTGAAGGACTTGGGGCGCAGAGCCTCTACATACCTGCATGCCCATGTCAGCATAAAGTCTTCAGCAACAGATTCTTGCTAGAAGAGGCATTGTTCAGACCTGAAGCACCTTCCGAGGTTACTGTCCAACCTGCTGAGGGGCATGTGCACCATCACTCCTGACCTGCAACTGCTGAAACGCTACAACATGCCCTGCCGTGCTATATTGGTAGTACACATCTTCTGAGTGTGACCAAAAGAGCTGCTTGGTGCTGAGACCAAGGGCTGATAGGACAACAGTATTCTGGTAAATCAGGGACTTGATGAGCTGCCAGACGACTGGGCATGTGGGTGGGGGATTATAATGAACAATTTCTCGCATGAGGGGGAGGCAGTGAGACAATACACTGAGTGGCAGCCACAGCTGTCCTTGTGGTTTTTCTACATGTATAACATGTGTCAAAGCTTTCTTACCTGGTCTGTAGGACCTGAAGGTCTCCAGCAGCTGCAGCAGCAGCTGTTTGTTTGCCTTTGTTCTTCTTCCTGTCAGCTGCACCCCTGGTCCCACATGATGGGCTGGCTGTGGACCCTGCACCAGATATTCATCCCTTTTTTCCTATGGCTGCACCATATAGATAGACATGATGAGAACCTCTAAACACAGCAGCAAGGTCACAATGATTGTGCTTTGTATGTGTGCATGGGGCATGCTCATATGTCACATTCTCAATCAAAGGCATCGGTATGCAAATGCATCTTCACACAGCAATGTTTTGCTTAGGACACGAATTTAAAGTGGTCCAGCATGCATGTGCACGGTCTGAAGACTCCTATTGCTGAGGCTCCACATAATGTGCTTACATTGTAATGCAAGGTATGCACGGCTGTAATAACAGACACAAGGCACCAGGCACATGCTTGCTGTGGCGTGCATGCAGATGTAGCACATCATTGCACTCACAACTGCTCACGATCAGATGTGTGACATGGTTGTCTCAAATGTTGACTCATGTGCCCTTGCCAGCAGCAGCAGCAGCAGCAGCACCTGCAGAGTTGCTAGGCTTCAACATGCAATACACCATGTTTCAATGCAAAAATCTGCTCACAGCAGGCTGCATGACAAGCAAACCTTGATCTGTGCTTGCCGGACCCTGGTCCTTATCAGCAGCAGCAGCAGCAGCAGCAGAGCCACAGGGCGTGAGTTTCTTGACGTGTGCAACAGTCTGCTGCAGCTCCTGGGATGCATCAATGATCTGCAGGACCAGGGACAGCGCGCCAATGTCTTCTGTACTCCCACACGCTGCAGACAAGCCACACGAGTCAACACACAATGCACATGGAATCTTGATAGTTCCTGACCACCGCGCACCGAGGTCTGTAAATGTGTTGGTGCTTGACCAGCGCATACAGCAGTTCATCTGCTTGACCAGCACACACAGCAGTCCATGTGTGTGTTGATGTGCATGCAGCAGTTCCTACTTGTGCTGATGCTGGACCATACATGCGCAAGAATGTGTCAATGGCATGTCGAAAAATGTTAACACGGAAATGGAAAACAAAATTCTTACTGGCTGACGATGAATGTGGGCACGCAACAGGCATGAGTTGCAAGCACAGTGTATCCTCTGACGCTGCTATCATTTTGAATAACAATGTGATGCAAGAACAGATTTGCACTGCACATACTTACCCAGTCCGTGTCTTGATGCAATTGCGCGACTCCTTGTTACTCATTAAACAGATCAAAAGCACATACTCACACAGCGGTGCATTGAACAGCAGCACGTCGTGAACAGAATCCATGCACACAAGCTCCAACGCATGTCATTCACACATGCAATGCTATATAAGCACACAGCAAAGAGCGCCGACCTAGCTGCTCAGCGCTCTTTTTGAAGACAATGCACTGTTGGCTGAGGCCATGCAAGGCGTCCAGCACGCTGGGAGCCAGGCTCACAGGCGCTGTGGCACCGGTAGAAGCTTCCTTGGGCTGTGCCTCAAAGTCTGCTGGCTCGTACAGCAATGCCACCAGGTCCATGCTAGAGCCTGCAACATCAAAAGCATCATGCCAGAAACGTATAGCACAAAAAACGATGTGTGTCAAATAACTGGAGCTCAACTGGAATTGTAGGCATGCAGAAAACTTGCCTGCATGATACAGTGCACTGGCCTAAAGGCATTTTTAGCTTTTGCTTTGTTCTGTGCTTTCCACCAGACTAAATTTGCAAGCATGTAACATTGCATGCTGGTTAGAAGTGTGGGCCGGGCCAGCAAAGCATTGTGCATTGCATCAATATCCTGACTGACATTCGATGTTGTACCATGAAACATCTGCAGCCCCAGTCTGACATTTACAGGGCCGTCAGCAAAACATCAGCAAGTATGATGGATCACTACAATGTACCAAGCTCATGCCTGCACATCAAGTTGCATCCAAGCACAAATACCAAACGACACTATGGCGCTATGAGCTGTAACACATTGGTGACAAATCGCTGATGGTAGCATACCTAACACATTGAGCAGCCTGAGAAGCTCTCCATAGATGCGGCCTTTAGAACCAATGTCCATGACGCTGTCATTCTGTAGTAGCAGCCTCAAGGAGGCAGCAAAGGGTCCGCCATACAGCACTGCTGTCACCCACATTGGTGGACACTCCGGTATCAACTTCCCCGTGTTCTGCCCTGCATACCATGTGCCTTCTGTACTTCATCAATGGATTGTTGACTAGGCACATCATGGTGCAGCTGTGACCGAGGGTGTTGTCAAAACGCAAATATGCTTGATTGGCATCATAGCTGGCAAAAACATGCTTGCATGCCTGTTCAAGTTGCATGCCCGTTCAAGTTGTTGTTCATGCACACGCACGCACGCACGCACGCACACATGACCAGCCTGTAAGGACCGGACATACAACACTGCCATCACCCAGCCACAGACAGAGATCATGCCAGGGACCTATCGTGCAGCACTGCTGACATCCAGATGATCAATCAATCAATCAACCAATCAGTCAATCAATCAATCAAACAACCAGTCCAGCAAGCAGTCACAGGTTCAATCACAGGTTGTGACCTTTCAGACATGGACTTGCCAACCATATGTCCTAGAAAAGGAAGTACCAAACGCTGTTTTGTAGCCAGCCACACACACAGCTTGGGAGTTGCAGTGCTGGCTTTTGAGACTGAGCTGACAGTCAGAGCATATAAGCTGCAACAGATATGTCATATCACGTCATGTCATGTCATGTCACGTCACGTCACGTCACGTCACGTCACGTCACGTCACGTCATGTCATGTCATGTCATGTCATGTCATGTCATGTCACATCATGTCATGTCATATGCAGAGTCAGGTGTGAGTACCTGTTGCTTGCTCAAGGCAGTTGCAAATGGCTGTGATGCCACGCTGTAGATGCTCATCCACCACCTGCTGTCTCTGGCCAGCAGCTTTCCTGGACTCCCGTTCCTCATGATCCACCTGATGCTGCATGCCATAGTAGGAGCCTGGACCCCCATAGCCGGTACCCTTGGCCCAACCCCCATTACTGCTGGGGTGCTGGCCCTGCTGTAACACAGAGGACACTTGTTTAGGCAATGACAACTAGTGGCAGCTTCACGCATCTGGCCTGCTCTTGGATGACGTATGACATGCATGTATGACATGCATCTCCTGATGGACTGGATAAAGACTGCGTGGAAGGATAGTGATTTCTGAACATGACAGTGACTTGTGACAGGATGGTGACTTATTCACAGGAACTGACAGAAGCTGTTCAACCCAGCAGCCTCCAGACCACACCCCTGGGACCCTAAAGACATGTGCCTATGCCTGTGCATGGTACCTGTGACCTAAACTCTTTTGTGCCTCTTGACTGATGCAAAGAACTTCTCATTTGTGCCCTGTCAGGGCCATACTTGCAACATGGCTGAGAAGGCCAAATAACTGTCTCCATCGAGATTCTGCCATGGCTGCATGGATGGGTCTGCTGGGGGCCCTGACCCACGACCCCCACCCCCGCCCCCGCCACCCCTACCTCTCCCCCTGCCAGCTACCCCACTTGCACCTGACGGCGACCCTGCTGCAGCTGCACAGATAAAGCTGTGTCATGTGTCATGCAAGCAAGGAGCACGAAGTGACCACCTGGAGGCACTTCAAGAGGCAAATGAAAGAAGCAAGCCTCAGAAGAGCAAGCGTGGAATATCAACAGGCGGAGCAAAGGCTCTGACGCCTACAGCAAGGACACATACAGAGGAGATGAACAAATAACTCTGCTTCCAAGACTTGCTTCAAGAAGGAGTAAAATTGTTTTGCCCTACAAGACCTTTGATAAAAACCCTGGCAGATCTTGCTAACCAAGGACAGTCTGTATCTCCTGAACAAGTTATTTGGTTTTGTAAAAGACCTGTGATAAAACCCTGGCAAAAGCTTCTTACCCAGGACAGGCTGTATCTCCTGAATGAGGAGCTTGTACACCAGGTCTACATTACAGCACAGATCCAGGCACTGCTGTACTGTCCCATCTGCCCAGCGCGCCTCTGCACCTGTTGACACACAAAAACCTGATAATATGATAAGCCATGTTAGTGTTGGGATCTTTGAGTGAGCATAAGGGACAATCCTGCGCATGGTGGAAGATTTGCTTGACAGGTGTGAGTCTGATGACCCAGCCTGCGCAATGCATGGAATGTAGACCAGCGTTGCCCTTGACCAGGCGGTGAGCTGGGATCAAGGCATGATTGGGCAATGCTTACAAGGCAAGTGCAATGTTGGTTGACAACCTTTGCAGGAGTGCTGATAGAAAGAGTGTGCTGTCAGGCTGCCAAGCATGCATACACTTCTTGCGCTTGCATGCAACAGGTCAGCTACGGTGAACGAACACTTCAGGAATTGAACTGTTGCAGGAGCTGTAAACTATCTAGCATGCAGT
>JAABUP010010687.1_pt1 | contig 10747 bp, 9 predicted proteins | sample 5559201 | NCBI WGS metagenome assembly JAABUP01 (sample SAMN10711887, study PRJNA513373) | rock metagenome | isolation source: Antarctica rocks | place: Antarctica | reverse complement strand
CGACCTTCGTGCGGTCCTCCGCGGTGTTGATCGGGTAGTACGGCTCGTCCCCGGTCTCGGCGAAGCGGGAGAACTCCCGCATGATCACCGTCTTGTCCTTGGGGTAGTCCCGCTCGGGGTGGAAGTGCCGGAACTCGTGGATGCGGGTGTATGCGATGTCGGTGTCGGCGTAGTTCATCACCGGGGTGCCCTGGAAGTCACCGACCGGCAGCACCTCCTGCTCGAAGTCCAAGGTTCGCCAGCCCAACTCGCCCTCGGCGTTGTCGAAGTAGGCGTCCAGCGGGCCGGTATAGACGATGGGCGCGTCCGGGTTGGCGGCGGTCATATCGGCGCGGACGTCGAACCAATCGGTGTTCAGCCGAACCTCGATGAGCTCGTGCTCGGCCATCTTCTCCAACCACGCGGTGTAGCCGTCGGCGGGCAGACCCTCGTAGGTGTCGTTGAAGTACCGATTGTCGAAGGTGTAGCGCACCGGCAGCCGGCTGATGATCGCGGCGGGCAGCTCGGTGGGGTCGGTCTGCCACTGCTTGGCGGTGTAGCCGCGGAAGAACGCCTCGTACAGCGGGCGGCCCACCAATGAGACCGCCTTCTCCTCGAAATTCGCGGCCTGCTTGCCGTCCACCTCCGCGGCCTGCTCGGCCACCAGTGCCCGGGCCTGATCCGGGGTCAGGTGGCGGCCGAAGTAGGCGCACATGGTCGACAGGTTCACCGGCATGGAGTACGCCTGGTCCTTGAACACCGTGAACACGCGGTGCTGGTAACCGGTGAAGCTGGTGAACTGGTTGACGTAGTCCCACACCCGCTGGTTGGAGGTGTGAAACAGGTGCGCGCCGTAGCGGTGGATCTCGATGCCCGTCTCAGGCTCCGGCTCGGAGTAGGCGTTGCCCCCGATGTGGTGGCGTCGATCCAGCACGAGCACCCGCTTGCCCAGCTGGCTGGCGGCGCGCTCGGCGATGGTCAGCCCGAAGAAGCCGGAACCGACGATGATGAGATCGAATCTGTCGCGAGCACTACCGGGTACGCCAGGGGAGACAGTCACGGGGTCCCAGCGTAACGGATCCGGTGGCGCCACAGGCCCCAGCGCCTTCGCATAAGGAAATCGGGTACCGGGTGCTGCAGACTGCAGTTTTCACAACACGAGTGTCAGTTTCGTTCGGCTTGACCATGGACGGCCGGTGCCTTCGATATACTCGACATCCGTGACGGCCGATGCACAGCAGGATCTCCGCAACCCGCATCGGCTCTCCGTCGTCGTACCGGTATACCAGGGTGAGCGGACGTTGCGCCGCCTCGTCGAAGAGATACTTCCGCTTACCGTTTCGCATCTCACCGCCGCCGGGAACCTGATGGTGGTGGAGGAGGTACTCCTGGTCTTCGATCGCGGTCCGGACAACTCCGCGACCGTGATCCGCGAGCTCGTGGCCGAGCATGATGCGGTCCACGCCGTCTGGCTGTCCCGCAACTTCGGCCAACATGCGGCGACATTGGCCGGTATGGCGTCCAGTGGCGGCGAGTGGATTGTCACCCTCGACGAGGACGGCCAACATGATCCCGGCGCCATCGGCGGATTGCTCGACACCGCGCTCAGCAAGCAGTCGAGCGTGGTCTACGCCCGCCCCACCAATTCTGCGCCGCACGGCTTGTTGCGCAACGCCGCTTCCCAGGCGGCAAAGTGGATCATCTCGCACGCCCTCGCCGGTGAGAACGCGGGGGTGTACCAAAGCTTCCGGCTGGTGTTGGGTGAGACCGGGCGGGCCGTCGCCGCTTACGCCGGATCGGGGGTTTACCTCGACGTCGCCCTCGGTTGGATCGCCGACGAGGTGAGTACCAGCCCCGTCGCGTTACGCGACGAGCCCGAGCGGCGGTCGGGTTACCGGCTGAGGACGTTGCTGTCGCACTTCTGGCGACTGGTGCTCTCCAGCGGCACCAAAGGTCTGCGCATCGTCAGCGTCCTCGGCGTGGTGTTCGCGTTGGGCGGAGTGCTGCTGGCGGTGTACATCCTGGCAGCGAATATTTTTTTCGGCACCGCGACCGGCACCGGTGAACGGGGCTGGACGTCGACCATGGTTGTGGTGCTGCTCAGTACGGGCGCCATCCTTTTCTCTCTCGGAGTGATTGCGGAATACATCGGCGTCAGCGTTAACATGGCAATGGGTAAGCCCGCCTATCTCATTGGGAGCGATCCGGGGGCGGGTCCGCTGGGTCGCGCGCCTGCCTCGCCGCCGCACAACGGGACCGCTGCGCCTCGGCCAAGCAGCGCCGACGACCGGCAATGACTCCGCCGACATGGGTGGTCGGCAGCGGCGGGTTGCTCGGCAGCAGCGTCGCGCACGAGCTGCGTCGACGCGGCGACCGCGTGCAGACGTCACCAACCGTGCCCTGGGCTGACCCGATCACTGCGGCGGCCGTCCTCAGCGCGGATGCGAAGCAGTTCGTCGACAGCGCGCGCGGCGGAGAATGGCGCCTCGCTTGGTGTGCGGGAGCGGGTGTCACAGGTACCGACCAAAAGGCCCTGGACGCGGAGAACGGAGTGTTTCGCGCCGTGCTTGCCGCGCTCCGCGAGGCGACGGCCGGATCGGCGGAGCAGGCTGTGATCATGCACTCGTCCTCAGCTGGGGCGGTCTACGCGGGAGTGAGTGGTGCGCCGTACACCGAGCACAGCCCAGTGGCGCCGCTGGCTCCCTATGGCTGGGCGAAGCTGGACGCGGAGTGCGCGGCCGGCGAGTTCGGTGCCGCCACCGGGGCGTCGGTCGTCAGCGCTCGCTTCGCCAACCTCTACGGTCCGGGGCAGAACTTGGCCAAGCCACAGGGGATCGTCTCGCACCTCTGCCGGGCTTTCCTGCTGGGAAACCCGATCTCGATCTACGTCTCGCTGGACACGATGCGCGACTACCTGTTTGTCTCCGACGCCGCCGCAATGGTCGCCGACACGCTGTCGATTGCGGCTGACGAGCACGGTTCGCACACCGTCAAGATCTTCGCCTCCGGCCGGAGCGTAACGATTGGCGCGATACTTGCGGAGTGCCGCGCCGTTTTTCGCCGCCGCCCGCAGGTCGTGCTGGCGACGTCGGCGCAGGCCGCTGCCCAGGCGCACGATCTGCGCCTCCGTTCCGTGGTGTGGCGGGACATCGACCGTCGCACGCACACCCCGTTGGCCTCGGGTGTCGCGGCGACGTTAGAGGCGACACGTCGCATTCTGCTGTGGTGACCGCCGCGTACGCTGCGTCGCGGACGCAGGGACAGCAACGCAACAACGATTGCCGGACAGACGGGATGTACATGAGGTCGTCGGACCTGTTTCCGCGGGAACGCCACGCCCGATGGGCGGCGATCGGTGTGGCAACGACCTTTGTGCTGTCGCTGGTGCCACTGCTGTTCAACTCACGCTTCTACTTCGCTGACGACACTCAGACCGGGGCGTTGGGCGCGTGGTACTCCCTCGGCGAGCACTTGCGAGCCGGCACGCTGCCGATCTTCGAGCCATCGCGCTGGATGGCGGGGAACTACGCCGTGGAAGGGCAGTGGGGGATCTGGAATCCTGCCATCTGGTTGCTCGGCCTGGCGACCACAGTTGTCCCGAATGCCGTTGTGCTCTGTACCGGCATCAAGCTCGTATTCCTGTGCTTGGCCTCCGATGGGGTCTTCGTGCTCGCGCGGTCCTATGGAGCTCGTCCCGAGTGGGCCACCACCGCGGGCGTGCTGGTGCCGCTCACCGGGTTCGTGGTGTACATGGATTCAGCCGCCTGGGTCACCGGCCTCTTTGTCTGGGCGCTGCTGCCGTGGGTGTGGTGGGGCCTACGCCGCACGGCGTTCCGCGGGGGAAACGTCCTGGTGCCGTTTGGCTTCGGCTACCTGTTGCTAACGGTGGGGTATGTGCACGGCACCATCATGCTCATCGCCGTGGTCGTGGGCGTGCTCGTCGAGGCCGCGGTTGACCGCACCCGACGCGGGTTCGTGAATGTCCTGCTCGCCGGGATGCTGCTCGGGCTCGTGGCGGTGGCCGTGTTTCTGCCCGGCCTGCTAAGCGCCGGCGTCACGCTCCGCACCGGAGACGGAGTGACCAACGACAACTCCCGGTCACCCGACCTGTCCGGGCTCGCAGCCTCGTCGATCGCTACGGCACACCCCTGGATCAAGGCATTCTGGGCACCACCGTTGGGCGCCCCCATCCTGTACCTCAGTTGGCTCGTGCCCGCTGTCGCGTTCGTCGACTGGCGTCGCGCGGCGCGCCTGCTTCCCACCATGACGGGGTTGCTGATCGTCGGCGTGACGTCCCTGGCACTCGCCCTCGGGCCCAGCCACATCGGCCCTTTGGGGTTCCCGGTTCGGCTCATCCCCTACCTCGCGCTCGCCGGTCTCGTCCTGCTCGTCGTCTTCCTCTCGCACGCCGCGGTACGCCCCGGGCGCGGGCGAGTGCTCGGCGCGGTTGCGTTGCTGCTGGCCGGATGGTATTCGGCGCTGGCCAAAGATCCCGCTTCCTGGGTCCAGTTCGCCATCGCCCTTGGGCTCGCGCTGGGTGGTATCGGCGCGGTCGCCGCCCTGTTGCGACGCGACGCGCGCGCCTCCAGCGGCGTGGCTCTGGTTTCGGTGGTCATCGCGTTCACGGCGGCGTCGACGCTGGTGCAGCACAACGACGCCGGCAGCTCCCCCTTACCGGACTATCACCTGCCTGCTCCGGTCATTGCGTACAACACACAGCTGCGCGGCGTCACCGGCGACACCATTGTGGCGGGGCTGCCCACGCACGAGGGTCGGACGCCCTGGGAGGAGACACTGACCTCCAACGCGTGGTACCTCAACAACGCTTCGGTGCAAAACGTCTACACCTCGGTGGGGTACCGCACCTACGCTGCCGATATGTGCCTCTTTGTGCATGGTGACGCCTGTCCTGAGGTGTTGAGCAAGCTGTTTCAGACGGATCCGACCACTGGGCGCACGATTGCCGATCTGCTTTCCGTGAACAACATCCAGATCCTCAGCCTGGCCGCCACGACCACCCCGAAGGGCCGCGCCGCCGATAAGCCTTTCGGTGGGGTGCCGCCGGCGGGATGGCACGTCGGCCAGCGCGGGGAGACCACCGTGCTGTGGAGCCGGGACACTCCAGTCGCGGGCGCCGGCGGGGTGGTGTGGACATCGCCGGAGACCCGGGTGACGGTGTTGGGGCAGGACAAGCGAAATGTGCACCTGCGGGTGGACTCGGTGGGGTTCGAGGGCGGCAAGGTGACCTTCAGCCGGCTCGCGTGGCCGGGGTACTCCGTCAACGGTGCAGTGCAAGGCGCACCGGTCCGAGACTACCTGCTCACGGTCGACGTTCCGGCTGGGTCCGCTGGGCGGGACGTCACCGTATCGTTCTCGCCGCCTGGATGGCATTTTGAGATCGGCGCGCTGTTCTTGGCAGTGCTGTTGGCCTTTGGCTGGGGCGGTGCCGGTCGGGTGACCGCACTCATCCGTCGCCGCCGCACGACAACGGAGAACAGCCCGCCCCTCGAGCGCACACCCGCACATGTCTGACCGATCAGCTGCTCATCAGTCCACCGGCGGACCGTTGCGGCCACCTGCCGGGATGGTCGGCGAACCCGGACCTCTGCTGCGGCTCATCACCAACCGGAAGGTGGCGTTTCTCGCGGTGGGTGGATTCAACACCGCAGCGGCCACGGTGTGGTTCATCGGTTGGCAGTTGGTCACCGACGACCGGCTCGGCTACCACTTCAACCTGGTCGCGTCCTATCTGTGCAACGTGCTGACCGCCTTCCTGCTCTACCGCCATCTCGTCTTCCGCGTGCGTGGCCACTTCTGGCTTGACCTGTGGCGATTTACGTTGGTCAACTTCAGCATGTTCGCGTTGAACATGGTGGTAATGACCCTGGCGGTGTCCGTGCTGGGCTTCCCGATCATCCCCTCGCAACTTGTCATCACCCCGATTCTGGCCATCGGCAGCTACTTCGGCTACCGCGACTTCTCCTTTCGCCGCAAGGGGAACGCCAGGGGACTTCCATGACTCCCCGGGTGTCCGTGGTCATCCCGGCCTACAACAATGCCGCCTACATCGTCGAGACCATGGACTCGGTACTGGCCCAGGACTACACCGACTTCGAGGTCATCGTCGCCGACCACTCCTCGACTGATGACACCGCAGCACTGTTGCAGCGCTACGCCGGAGATCCGCGGGTGCAGCTGTTGTCCACCGAAGCAGGCGGCGGTGCCCTGCGGAACTGGAACCGCGTCAGCCAGGCCGCCACCGGCGAGCTGTTCAAGCTGGTGTGCGGTGACGACCTGCTCGCACCGACGGCGTTGACCCAGCAGGTGGCTGCATTCGATGCCCACCCCACCGCCGTGCTCGTGGCCGCTCAGCGCGACATCATCGACCACCACGGCAACCCGGTCGTACGGGGCCGCGGGCTGGCCGGTCTCCGCGGGCTCGTCCGCGGCGAGGTCGCCGCCCGACGAGCGGTCCGAGTCGGCAGCAACATCTTCGGTGAGCCGGCGTGCGTACTGATCGTCCGGGCCGCCTTGGAGCGCGTCGGCTGGTGGGATAGCGAGTTCCCCTATCTCATCGACCAGGCCAGTTACATCGCCATTATGCTGGACGCTGATGTCGTAGCGTTACCGACCACGCTGGCCAGCTTCCGCATCAGTGCCGGCCAGTGGAGCGTTGCCCTTGCGCGGCAACAGACGGCGCAGGCGCAGGGCTTTCACCGCGCCCTGCGGGCGAAGGAACCGGCCTTGCTGTCGAAAGCGGATGTCCGGATCGGCAACGCGCGGGTCGTGCTGATGGCATTCCTGCGGCGTGCCACCTACTTCTGGCTCCGGAGAAAGATGGGCGCCGGGTAGGTTCGCACGATGGCTGATGATGCGCATGGCGACACCACCGACCGCGAGTACACCGAGCGGTTGGTGAAGCTGACCGGAGCGGGCTGGAAGCAGAAGCTCGACGTGCAGCGGCCCTACCGATGGAACTTGCAGCGCCTGATGGGTGGCCGCCGCGTGCTGGATGTCGGTTGCGGCATCGGTGCAGCCTCACGGCGCTCAACCCGGAGAGCGCGGGCGTGGACCACAACCGCCACTCGGTCGCCCATTGCCGCTCGTTGGGGCTCCACGCATACACACCCGACGAGCTCGACTCGGCGGAGCTGGGGAAGTTCGACGGCATGCTGATGGCCCACGTCGTCGAGCACCTGGCTCCGGGCGAGGAAGCACAGGTCATCGCCTCCTACCTGCCGTATCTGGCTCCGGGTGCGGTAGTGGTCCTCATCTGCCCACAGGAACGCGGTTTCGCTTCCGACGCCACCCACACCACCTTCTTCGATACCGCCACGCTGTCCGCCCTGTGCGAGCACATCGGCCTCACCGTGACTCGCACGCTGTCCTTCCCGTTCCCGCGATTCATGGGAAAGCTGTTTGTGTACAACGAGTTCGTGGTGGTCGCTAGCACGGCACCGCGCTAGCGGGGATGCCAGGTGCCCCTCATTGCTTCCGTTCCTTCTCCAGTTCCTCGACACGAGACTGCAAGAGCGCAATCGATTCGGCCAGAGTCCTGGTCTCCTCCTCAAGCCTGGACACCTCAGCGCTGAGCTGGACCGAGACGAGGAGCAGGACGACGGTCGATCCGGAGAACAGCACATTGACCGGGGTCTCGACGCCCAAGAACGACGCCAGCACGAAGAGGAAGCGGGGGAAGGCGCCCAGCACGCAGATGCCCACGGCCAGCCCGACCCACAGGAACGCGTACTTCTCTCGCAACCGGTGAGTGCGCAACAACCACAGGAGAAGCAGCAGCGTCGCCACAGCGAGGGCCAACGCGAACGGGTATCCGCTCACGCTGCAGTAACTTTCGGCGCTGCCGAGCGCGGACGGGTCAAGGCGACAGCCAGCGCCGCAAACGCGCGCCCCAGAAAGGCCGCGGCCTTCAACGGACTGTGCGAAGGTGCACCGGCAGCGCGCATCCGCATCGTCACGGGGTATTGGCGCACGACCAGACCAGCGCGCGCCGCGATCACCAGGGACTCGATGGTACGCCCAGGTACTCGGCCGGGTACTCGCGAGCGAACAGCGCCACGGCGGTGGGCCCGGATGCCTTGAAACCCGACGTGGTGTCGGTGAGGCGGGTGTGCGCCACCCTGGAGAGCACCACGGCCAACAACCGCATCGCCAGTCGACGAGGACCCCGGGCCACGTAAGACCCTGCGCCGGCGAACCTCGCACCGATCATGACGTCGGCGCCCTGTTCACGCATCGCGTTGACCAGCTCGCGAACGACGTGCGGATCGTGCTGCCCATCTCCGTCGAGCTGGACGACAGTTTCGTACCCGCGCAGGAGCGCAAACCGAAAACCCGCACGCATGGCGCCACCGACGCCAAGGTTGATCGGCAGGTCCAGGACGGTCACGTCAGCGCGGCGCGCCGTCGCGGCGGTGTCATCCGTCGACCCATCGTTCACCACGACGACGTCGAAGTCGGAAACTGCGGCCCGCACTTCGGCAATCACCGCCGGAAGAGCCAGTTCTTCGTTCCACGCCGGTATGACGATGAGCACGCTGCCTGGTCTGACGGCTGGGGACACGGCCGTCATGATAATCCGTGCATCGCCCACCCCCGCAGCCACAGCGTGGGAACGTCATGCGGTCGGGGAACTGACGTCATAGAGGTTGACGGACGCTCCCGACCAGGTGAGTGTCCCCCGCGGACGCAGGCATGAGCCCGTGAGCTGCTGTCGCGTCGCCACGTGCGCGAGGCTGGGCATGCGTGCCTTGAGGTTGCACGGATCGGCTCGGACGATAATGCCGTCGAGCCCATTGCTGGTGACCTGGATCGGAAGTCCCTCCGCGAATCCGAAGGAAACGTACCCACCAGCGCGGTTCCATGCGGTCTCGTACTGGTGCGTGGGATCCAGCTTCGCCCACTCGGAGCGATCAGGGCCTGCGCGTTGCAGGCCGGACAACGAGGGAACTCCGTTGGCGAGCATGAGCACGTCGAACTCGCCGAAGTCCGACGCCCACAGCGTGCCTGCGCTCCTGGCGTCCTCGCCCGCGGTGCTCATCACCCGAGCTGTAGTGGAGCCATGTAGGTCACCGAGACCGAACAGCAGCGGGTTCGCGCGATACACGGGTATGGCCGCCAGGACAGCGGTCAACACCACCGGCCAGGTTCGGCGTGGGAATCTGGTGACCAGCGTGACGACCGCAGCCACCGCGAGCGCCGACACCAACACTGTCGTGATCCGGGTAGTCGGCAGGTACGTCATCCGCAGCCGGGACACCGCGTAGACAGTCACCGCACCGCACACCAGGCCAGCAGCGAGGGGGGTCGACCATCCGTCGGGGAGCCTGTTCGAGGACATGGTCAACGCGACCAGCAAGACCCCCAAGATGCCGACCACCTCTGCCGCGCGATCGGGAGTGACGAGATTGAGTAACGGCACCTTGGCGCCGAGCACGCCCGAGGACACAGTGGTCCAGCCCAGCCATACGAGTCCGAACAGTCCGATCGTCACCGGTACGACGTGCTCGCGAAGCGGGCCAAATCTCCTGCCGCGGAGCACCAAGACGAGCGCCCACACAAAGCAAACGGTGAAGGAGGTGGACAGCTCGCTGGCGTTGGCGAGGACGGGCGCGGTGTCCTGGAGCCTGCCCAATCCAGGCGCACCGAAGAGAAACTCGAGTGGCTCCGCCATGCTCCCCGACCGGCGTACGCCTGGGTAGACGGTATCGAGGGTGGAACGCAGGCTTTCGAGGTTCTCCAGCAGAGTGCCCACTCCGAACAGCAGCGCGACCGCGGCGGTCAGCAGGAGCGGCTTCAGCCTTGATGCCACTGACGTCCGGCGGCTGAGGAGCCACGCAGCGGACGCGGTGAGGATGGGGACACCGAGCATCAGCGACCACGGCACATAGGCGGCTGGAATGCCGGCGATGAGGATGCCGCCGAGCGCGGCCCAGACAATCGCCCTCAGCCGCTGTCCCCGGCCGAACCGCTCATAGCTGGAGATCATCAAGCTCGAACCGGCGAGCGTGTATGCCATCAGCTGGACCGGCTGCAGGGACCACCAGGCGACGCAGGGCGACAGGGCGATGAGTAGTGCAGCAAGCCAACCCATCCGGCGCGACGCGCCGACCTGGGCGAACCACTTCGGCAGGAACAGGAACAGGAAGACCAACGGCAGCCACCAGTGCGCCGCGAAAACCATCGCATCCGGAAGAAGCGGGCAGCCCGCAGCAGCGTGGAATCGAAAAAGACAACGGTCTCGAAGAATCCACCCGAGGCGAACCTGTGCACGACATCAGCGGGTTCACCGAGTGGGCTCAACGTCGGAGCCCCTCCGGTGGACATGATCGACAGGTCGATCGGCGAGAAGGCGTTGTACTCGTCGGAGCGGATGACTTGGGACTGCCACAACTGATGATCGAGCGGTTTGCTCGGGTCTTGCCGGAGGAAGCCGATGCCGATCGAGGACGTCGTCGCACCCGCAAGCGTCAACCCACCGAAAAACAGCAGCATCAAGGAGGTTGCCCAGTGGTCGCGAGTTCTCAGCCACGTGCCGATGCCCTCGAGCGGGATCCTCGAGTCTGCTCGGCCGTGCTCAGCTACGTCGTGCCGGCGCTCGAGGTGGATCACGGTGCGTCAGCCTACGGGGACCGTGACCGGCTACCACTGCCTTAACCCGGATCCACCGCGCAGACTGGTGTGAGTTGCGGGTCGTAGAGCCGGAATGCCCCTGTGGTGCTGGAGAATCGGTCTTGTCGAGGTACCGATT
>JAABUP010010685.1_pt1 | contig 10747 bp, 11 predicted proteins | sample 5559201 | NCBI WGS metagenome assembly JAABUP01 (sample SAMN10711887, study PRJNA513373) | rock metagenome | isolation source: Antarctica rocks | place: Antarctica | reverse complement strand
CTGACAGAGGTCGTATCAACCCGTATTAGTGAGACAGAGGATCACCTCTCCCACTAAGCCTGATGAGCTGATCCTATATATCATGACAAAATTTATTCTCTGGCTTAATGCGCCATACGCATTGATTTCAGGTTGGGCGTCATCATCGATTTAAGAATGTATGTCATCTTCTGGCGTGGCTGTCGTCTACCCATGCCCAAGCGCAGCACAGGGTACTGATAATCAGTTGGCCTGGCCGTATGCAAGTAAGCCGACCCACAATTCCGCCGCAACGTTTACTAGTTTGGGCTTGCTTATCATTTTTGATACCGAATCGGCTCCACTCATTCCTATAAGGTTGCATTCGCAGCCGATGACTGATCTCGATCCTTGGAAGCGTGCCTCACCATCATCAACCTACGGTAATTTTACGTATCAACCCCATTTAAGGTAGCGCAACCGAAAAAAATCCACTCGAGGTTTGGTTTTGCGCTTAGGGTCAAATCAACGAAGAAATCCCCATAAGCTCCCTGATGCCATCACCGGCACACCCACAATTGCTCACCGAATCTAGTTGAGGAAAGCATCAAGGCTTCCAAATTCCCGCCTCGATATTCTTCTCTTGCACCCTCCAACTCGAGTACAGTATGCTGGGTGCATTTCAATTTGGTATCTTCACCATCCTTTGGCTGCCCTTCGCAGCTGCGGCACTCTATGGCCTTGGGTTGGCAAGCTATCGTCTCTTCTTCAGTCCGCTCGCAAAGTTCCCAGGGCCAAAACTTGCTGCTCTGACCCGCAAGTACGAGTTATACTATGAGGCAGTCCAAAACTATGAATATCTTTGGAAAATTAAAAAACTGCACCAGCAGTATGGTAGGTGCATCAATGTTACCCGTCGAGTGTTCAGCATCGTGCGGCTAAGACATGCTGCTCATCTCAGGTCCTATCATTCGCATCAGCCCTCACGAAATCCACATTGATGATGCTGATTTTTACGACAAGCTAAACAGCTTTCAAGGAAAATGGAATAAGGACCCTTACACAGCGCATCAATTCGCCAACCCTGGGTCGTCGGTGGGAACAATAGCGCATGACTTACACCGAAAGCGACGAGCAGCTGTACTCCCCTTCTTCTCCAAACAGAAGATCTATGCTCTGGAGCCCGTGATACAATCCACAATCGATAGACTGTGCAACAAGGTCCAAGAGTACGTTAAAACCGGACAGCCACTGAATCTCCGCAACGCGTACAAATGCTTCGCGGCTGATGTAGTCGCGGAATACTGCTTCGCCGAGAGCGGTGGCTTGCTAGAGAAGCCTGATTTTTCGCTCGTTCATTGGCAAGAGCACCAGCAAGGCCTCAAAGCTGGTCTTAGAGCAAGATACCTGCCATCATGGTACATGCCAGTGGTGCAGGGTGCACCAGCATGGATCCGAGCTACTGTAGACCCGGCCGCAAAGCACTTCGAGATCTGGCATAGGGACGTGGATGGTTCAGTCCGCCGGATGGAAGAACAAAAGAACGAAGACTTCTTTGAGAAAGCTGGTCATCGCACCATCTTTCACGAACTTGTCAACAGCCCTCATCTTCCCCCGGCCGAGAAACAAACCATTCGCGTGATTCAAGAAGCTGGCGCCATGGTCGGAGCTGGTGGCGAAAGCACATCCCAGGTGTTGACGGCCCTTACATTTTGCCTGATAGCAAACCCTGAGAAGCTGCGCAAGCTGCGAGACGAGCTTCGCACTATCATCCCAAGCGCAGATTCTCCCCCTCCTTCGTTGAGACAGTTGGAAAGGCTCCCCTACCTGGGCGGCTGCATTAAAGAGGGTTTGAGGTAACCACCGCGTCACACACACAACTGACGAGTCTTCGCTGACATGAAACTAAAAAGACTTCGTACTGGCAAGATCGCTCGACATCAACGCCTCCCACGTGACCAGCCCCTCTTTTACAAAGATTGGGAAATTCCAGCCGGAGTAAGTTTCCCACGATACTTTCTCGTCCTATTTTAGCGCATTGGCGCGGCGAGCCAAATTCAACGACATGCGATGATCGAGCTCCAGTACGGCTGTAGTTGGCTAATACGTTGCAGACCATTGTTAGCATGACTCCCATATTCCAGCACGTCAATCCAGATATCTACCCTGATCCACACAGCTTCTTACCGGAGCGCTGGCTCAACCTCAGCGAAACGGAGCGCCAGCGACTGGAGCATTATCTAGTGCCCTACTCCAAGGGTTCACGTCAATGCTCTGGATTGAGGTAAGTTCTTCTGATAGATCCGCCCCAAACAGAACTCTCTGACCAGGAAATTCGGTCACAGTCTTGCAAATGCTGAACTCTACATGGCTATACCTGCCGTGATCTCCCGTTTCGATCTTGGAGTATTCCAATCCAGTGCCTGGGATACAGAGATGGCTGTCGATGCGGACCAACACTCACCCCGACTTGGCTCAAAGGGAGTGCAAGTCGTTGCGCGTCATTCGACGTTCTAGAGCCTAGCATTCATTCTTCCAAAGTAAATGTAATTTGCAAAGGCGAGCACTACTGTATAGTTTCCCAAACCCTGCGAGAAATTTAAGATACGGATCTTGTAACTGAACGAAGGATTGAACAAATGCATGGTCTAGTGTCCACAATGTTTTTGGTGTAGTGATAAAGTCTGAAACATGATATCCGTACCAAGATTCGATGTCCGTCAAGTGTCCAAAGACAGTCGTCATCATAGACCAATTGAAGTAAGTGCTAGGGGCGATTTAGCCCAATGGAGATTCAAATTTAGGCATTCTTCCAGAGTCAGCGCCAACTATGATGCGGATGAAAGCACTGTCAAGGCGAACGGGCCGTTGAAAATGCAGTCATGAGCCGTTTTAGGTCAGCGGCCTGAAGATTTTTAGCATATGGCGTGAATTTCGGTCAATTCGAGAAGCCGAGCCAAAAACCTATCTGTCATGCCGTGCCATCCACCACCCTTGAAGAGATAGGATTGAAATCCCGGGCATCCAGGGGTGCATGCTTAGCTGCAGAGGCATTCGTCAGCTCAATGTCAAAACGACCCAGCGTTTCTGAAAAGACTATCACAATAGCCCACATGGCTAGTGATCAGCACCTCGTTCCGTCGATCTCCCCAGTCCCACACTTGTCATCATTCTGTGCCATTTTGAGACGCCTTAATTGACACCATCCTCTGATCAAGCCACCAACATGCATGATCTACCAAATGGATTCCGTTGGCTAGGAGTACCGGTCCAGCTGCGGCAGTACTTTCGAGGCGAAAATGGCCAATTTTCCGGGTCACTCGGGCCCCCCCATCAACTATATAGTTGACAATTAGTCTAGACTGGACCAGCTGATGTCTGCTTTAGACTGAAAACCTCCTTTTCCATTCTTGCATCTGCTATAGTGCTTTTCATGTGATTAGGAATCGACATGGCTGGCGAAGTGGCTCTCTCGGATTCAATCCATGGGGTATCTCAAAAACTCAATGGCGTACACCCAATGACCAATGGAATCTCGAAATCAAGTACAACGGTGTTGAGCAATGGAAACAGCCCGTTCGACATCTCAGAGCTAGCAGCGACCATCTCAGCAAATACTGCAACTGTCAATGATTACCTACGAACAAACCACTTGCCTGTGCCCTCTTTCCACGAGGATGGTCCCGTCAATTTGAAGCTTTCACCCGAGGCTGAGAAAGCACGGATCGTAGCACTTGAGGCGTCCACCCAATTGCATGATCTCCTTCGTGGGCCAGTGGAGCTTATTCGACCCACGGCAAGTTCCCTTGATCTCCTAACCAATGATCCGGCTAATATAGGCCTTCGATATCCAGATCAATGGAGTCAGTCTAGAAGCCATCTACAAGTATGATATCGCGGGCAAGGTCCCTATCCACGGAGAGATCTCATTCGATGAGCTGGCAAAATTATGTGATATGTACGAGCCAGATCTTCGTCGAATATTGCGATTTGCGATTGTGCATCATCGCATGTTCCAAGAACACAGGAAAAACATGATTTCTCACAGCGCGGCTTCGCGAAGGTTGGCAGAGGATTCGGCGACTCAAGATGCAATGGGGCTTATGTTCTGTGACTCTTGGCAGTCGTTCGCTAGGGTCTGCTTGAGCAATCCTCGAGATAAATCATCCGCTAACTTTCGGTCCAGACTGTAGAGGCGATGCAAAAATTCAAAAGCCAGGAGCCGACTGAGACAGTAAGGAGCACACCTTTCATGATGTGACATTTCGGTCACGTAACGCTGACTTTTGTAGGGTTTCTGCCTTGCTCACGACACAGACAAGTCGGTATTCGATTATTTGGAGGCTAATCCAGCCAAGGCAAAACGCTTTGCAGGAGCCATGACATCGTTTGCTAGTTATCCTGGCAATGCACCCGAGTTTTTGGTGAAGGGATATCGTTGGGCATCTCTTGGCGACGCAACTGTAGTCGACGTTGGTGGCTCTGAAGGGAAATATAGCGTCGCTTTAGCGCAAGCTTTTCCGGATCTCAATTTCATTGTGCAAGATCTTCCCGAAGTTGTAAAGGCTGTCGAATCGAAGCCACGGCCAACAGAAGTTTCGGATCGGATCAGCTTTATGCCACACAGCATGTTCGAACAACAGCCAGTAACCGCCGACATTTATCTGTTCCGCTGGATCTTCCATGACTGGCCGGATAAGTACGTTGTAAAGATCCTGTCCCAGTTGGTGCCTGCCATGAAGACTGGAGCCCGAGTGATTATCAGCGAGGTGATCTTGCCGGAGCCAAATACTTTGTCACTACTGCAAGAGAAGAAAGTCCGGTGAGAGTTCACTGATTGCATCATTTCCAGGACTTGAGCTGATCTGCCACAGTGCCCTAGACATGGTCATGCTGTCCTATTTCAATTCGAGAGAGCGCGAGAGGGATGACTGGATTCGAATCTGGCAATCGGTTGACAAAAGATTTAGATTTGTGGATGCTTGGACGCCAAAAGGAGCTGCGCTTGGAGTCATTGAGGCTGTGTGGGAAGGCTAAAGGTGACAGCCACGAGGGCCTAGACTGTGTATTAGTAGGTGACGTGAAAGGCAAATAGACGATAGAGAAGCGGCAGACATTTTCGCCCAAAACCTTATCTATCAGGACTTTATCGAGCATGATGAGTGATCTTCGTCTCGCGCCTTACACGCCCCGAGGATCACAATTCTTCGCGCCATTTCGGTCATCATACAAGACACCCCAAATTTCCGTTGTTCTTACACGCCTGCCATCTTCCTGACTCGAGCGTCTAATCGGTGCTGCTTCTTGATGTCTTTACCAAGTCTGAATTCCTACCACTTCTGTCTGATAAATTTTGTGAGTCGATCCTGGAGCCAAGGACTCTTCTCACCACCCTCTGAATTTTCCGATTGAGTTCATCCTACGAACTCATCGCTGCAATGATCTACTAATATTGTGGTCGGTATGATCTTTTCACGTGGCAGGCCGCATGAGTATGAACGTCCTCATCCCGCGCTCGATGAGCTCCAGGCAATCCTTGAAAGGCTGCCGTTTCCTGAACCCCCTCTATCCTTTCCTGAGCGCATCCTACTGTTCCTCATTCCCTAAACGATTCCAAACTCTGATTTCGTACTGCCCAACTAGGCATCGATCGAAGCTCTTATGGGACGGCTGGTCGACCAGAATTTCCTCATGTGCTCTATTCCTGTGGCGTAGATCGTGTTTCACGAGCCCTTGTATTCTTCGAAGTACGTATACATGGCTTAAGGAAGGTCGAAGTCACCCAGCGACTTCATCGTGTCCTATTTTCATCAGCTGCGACATGATCCAGAGTAGTCGAATAGTAGCCAGTTTGAGGAGCATCCAGTGCCGCGCAGCCACGTAGGACTATTGAAGAGAGGTCACTGGTCACAGTCCTGATTGATGCATACTCCAAGAGGGATCTGTACGGATACGGAAAGCATTCTTGTCGAGGTTGTCTGGTAGTCCTATCTCTAAGATTCTGCTACTCTAGATCGGCGACAATTATCAAGTGACCTCGGGGTTGCTCTTTCATTCCGCTGGACAATTCCAACCAAACATGCAATAGCGTTGAGTCAGATTCCTCACCTCCCATGTCGCTACCTCCTGGCCATCGCTCCCAGCGTCTCGCAAATACGAACTTCGCTCGTACCACCCTCCCCGGTCTCGAAGTCACTATTCATGCCTCAGGTACCATTACATTCATTTACTAACCTAGGCTGGCTGTAGGTGTCTAGGCAACCGTTAAGCCACTCGCGCAATGTGGTTCGAGCCGGATGTTGTGATAGCCATGGAACTGCACACACTGAGAAGAAGATACTCGTATCTACATTTCAAACCCCGAATGCTACAGACTTGACCATCGGAGCGCCATCTGCGGCTCGTCGCTCATGCCTCAAAACAGCGGTATTCCCCTCTAGCAATTCCCTCATAGAGCTCTTTGACTGGGAAAATACGTCAAGCTCCAAGTCCCTCTTCATACAACCGGCCTCAAGGTTGCACCTGCATCTGCGTCTGCCCTTGTCCGAGCAACGGCACGAATATGGCTTGAGACGGTCTTTCAAGATTATAGCCATGTGGTGTACGCGACGAGGTCTACGCTCCGGGCAAGAAAAGACGGTCAACGTCATCTAGCCACAAGATGGACGGAGGAACAACAAGAATAAGCTGCCGTGCGGGTACCCTTGAGGAGACGAAGAGGCGGAAGAAAACGTACAGTAGGATTTGCGTCGATGCAGTCATCGCGCGACGATGCGAGTATCACGTGGCGAAGAGTCAATTTCCTATATCGACGCTTGGATAGCGGCATGTACACGTCAAGCGGTCGTTCAATGGGCACGCAACACTGATCACACCTATCAGTGCCCACAAATTGAGGGTTGACTATACCTTGGCTGAAAATCCATCGACAGGTCAGGGTCAATACTGGACCGCGTGAGGTCCAAAAATCTCTGTTGGAAACCAATTACAACTAGACAAAAGCAGGATTTGAGGCTTTGTGCATCCCGGAGCCGCATTATTTCAGCCCATGAGGGTTTGGTCCACTCCATGCAATCAGATCACTGGTCCCTTCACACCAAGCTTGATGAAGTCTCTTAAATTCGGTAATTAGCATCTTGGGCATCCGGTCTCACTGCCAAAGTTCTCCTTCCCATCGTGTCCCTTATCAATCTTCTCTCTCCACTTTCCCATTCATCCACCCCTTTCCGTTATCTCTGTCATAAAGTCGCAAGCCCCTTCAACTGGCGCAGCATCTCACTCGAAACACCTCGGAACATGGTCGTGATCAAGGGGCATGAAAAAGGTATATGATGATAGAATATGTGCTTTGGGTTTTCAAGCCCATTCGAAATCGCTCAAATTATAGCCCCTGTACCAAGACTCGTGAATCCAATTGATTAATTTGTGAATACAGTGATGGATGGGCGAAAGCCATCTCCTGTTGACAGCCGCTCCTGACAGCAGCAGATATGCTTCCTAGATTTATGTACGACCCAAATAATGATATTCACTGACTCTTCAAAATTCAATCGACGTATCCACACCTCAAGCACACCAGTCTCAGTCGACACAACTCCGTATCCCATTCATCGTAGCGGTGTATATGAATGCGCGCTTCCATACTGCATCGAGTTCGGCGAATGCGCTCGTTGTGGCGCGACAGGTCCTTGAGACAGATACGCGTTACCCTTCACTGCCGGTCTCTGAGAATCCAAGGGTTCTATTCCCATACCTTCATCATAGTATCATACCCGAGGACTCGACACAAGAAACCTGACAGCTTGGCCAATACCCCCCAAGATCTCAAACGGGCTGAGAGCCAGCAAGAAAGCTTTGATGCCTAGAGGACCACCGTGATATCCTGAAGCCGTCCACTTCTGAGTTTCCGCGATTGGGACACCACTGCGAATGAAATATGGTCTGGCACTGTAGGCATAGAAGTGAAAAAGGGCGAAGAGGACCATCTCGCCGCAGATAAGGATGGAGGGAATTCCATAGTAGATATCATTGTATGAAAGCCTACTTGACGGTTCGACAGCTCCCGTGGAATTCAGGATAGTGAAGATGATCGTTTGGATGAAGCTGAGCAGAACGATGCCTTTGATGGCGACGAGTTTGGCGCCGACGTGATATGCTGTCAATTGCGGACGAAGGCGCTTGTAAAAGGCCAGAAGACGAATGAAAGCAGAGGCGACTGAAATAGCGCGGGTGACTGTCAACTATGCGTGATGTGAGTATGGATCCCTCAATTGCGGTGTGTTCAGAGACATACCCAGATATGAGCAAAGTGAGCGCTGTGTCCATTGGCGCAGTATTTGCCAGCCGCTTGAGTGATTTCTGTGGCGACCGCAACGATAAAAGACACTGGTATGTACTGGAAGACGAAAATCCAGGTCCTCCGATACCACATCAGACTGCTTCCGCCATCTTTATGCTCCAAGGTATCGAAGAAAATATCTCGACGCTCTGGGACTGGCATGACATATGTGATAAGGAGAAGGAAGTAGCTCGATAAAGCAATGGCTTCATAGGAGTCTGCCCATGGTTGGAAATATATGGCTCCTGAGGGAATGACGCCGGCAATGAGATAGACAAGAGCAAAGATTGGGACCAGAGCGATGATCCGTATGATTCTAGATCTTTTGTCAGCACTTCAGGACCATTCGAGAATATTGCAGCCGTACTTGATCTGTTCGGCAGGGTTGCTAAAGTGCGTTGCATGCAAGAAAAGTTGAACGCTGGATATAATGAAGACGATGGCTGTGAAAGCGCCACAAAGTATTCTGGTGATATCGTGGAAAGTGAAGTTGCCAGCGATATGTTCAGCCCCATACTGAGGCCCAGTAGTGATTGAAGGACATGTGGCTTTGCTGCTGGAACTACTGAAAAGTCCCATAACTTGTTCGTTGAATGTGCTCTTGGCCAAAGGAAACAAGAAGTAATAATGACACAAATTCAATTACGTCGGCTCCGGCAATGGGAGATGGAGGCAGAAATTGGTGGGAGGTATGCAAAGGGGCGCGTCGGGCGGTGTTTCTCGATGGGAGGACAAGAATGAGGAGCAGAAGACTCCATTCTGCGTGCGCATGGGCGACTTCTTATATGAAAGGAACCACTGAGGCACAGCCTCCAGATTAAATACTGGTGCAGACATACTATGCTGAGGTGCTGAGGTGCTGAGCTGAATATCCTGTACCATGCGTTTGACTGCAGTTGGAATCTGATAGTGAGCCTTTGGAGAGGGCATTAAATTAAGAAGAGGCTACGCGATTGGTGGATCCAGCCGTTTTCTTGTGGGGCTGACGGACGCCTTCCCCTTTTCGGGATTTTTTGCGGTTCTCCTAGCACCGGAACAGGAGACTCTCCCAAGAAGTTCAAGGGCTTAGAAGAGGTCAAGATTTTTTCGCTTAGTCCTCCCTCTTCAAGAGAATTGATTTCCTTGAGGCATGTGCCTTTGAAATGGAAAGATTATGTGCTTTGCTTTGCTAAAAAGGATGTGAGGCTGACTTACTGAGAAGTCCCTCAAAGATGATCTCAAGTCTGCGTCACCGCCACTTTGTGTCCATTGAGAGCCTAGAAGAGCCGAGCCTCGGATTTGATCGTCTAGGTCATAGAGTGATGAGCATGGCCGTAAATGTTGTGCTTCAAGACTGGATCAAGTTGCTTCCATATTACCCTCTCAATCTCCCCAAGTCAGCCCGTATGTACGTAATATGAGTAGAGATATAGACTGCGCTAGCCGTTATATCTGGCACCGAGGTATGGGCTAATATCAATTTCAACCAGCGCTTTCCCGCCAGGTCACAACGTTGGAAAGTCTGAGCACAAGGCCCAAGTCATAAGTTAATGCACAATGGGATGACCAACTTTCGAAAGCAACCATCAAATCATCTAGATCTTTGTCGCAAAGACCAGTGTGGCCTGGATTGAATTCCTTTTTTTTGGAAGCGTTCTTGGTGCATGTCAAGCGACTTGAAATGGTACAGCATGAAAGAAGACAGTGTCATAGCTGGATAGTTGGATGCCATTGCTGATACACATGAAACTCCAGTAGTACCTCTGCCGCGACATTTTTCATGTACTAGTACTGAGGATCCCGTCACGCAGAGCAGCAATCCAAAATAGCACCAGGTACCGATGAGACATAAGCATTGGCTTGGACCGCTTGATTTTTGATCCAGAAGCTCAGACAGCTGACTGAATTAGATGATATCAAGGTACAAACGGGCTTTGGTCCGAACAATAATGTCAGTGCGTGAGGACTCTGTCGTCAAGACATAAAGATTTTGGTAGTGACTCCTTGTCTTTGCGATCATAGTCGAGGCACCAAGTTCCAGTCTCCAGATAATGTAAGGCGGCCATAGCGGAACCTGAAGCTCTACTCACGAAGCAAGCTCTACTCACGAAGCTTGCTGTGAGACAACCCGATTGTTCCAGATCTGCGAGTATCCCTTCAGAAGCACCACTCTTTGACCGCATTGAAGCCTGACCGCATTGAAGCCTGACCGCATTGAAGCCTGGCTATGGCGCGGCGTCTATCAAGATCACATCCTCCGCAAGCAGCAGTACATGGCCAATGCTCTTTTTTGGTTGGCACTGATCAAGCATAGCCATGAATCTCGATGTCTCTGGCATTGCAACACTATGCACAAACCGTGAAAAGAAGTAGGTGTCATCAAAGCTGTATTGAGAGCGCGTAGTCAGGCCATCGATGCCATGCAGAAACCGCAGCCCGTGCGAGCATTGCAGCTGGCTCAAGTTCCAGGCC
>JAABUP010010684.1_pt1 | contig 10747 bp, 15 predicted proteins | sample 5559201 | NCBI WGS metagenome assembly JAABUP01 (sample SAMN10711887, study PRJNA513373) | rock metagenome | isolation source: Antarctica rocks | place: Antarctica | reverse complement strand
GTATAAATTTTGTTCCACATTCTCGTTGCAAGTCAGACTAGTACTGTTTGCTATCCTTTTCAAAAGAACTAGAGACTCGAGACTCCTTAGTAGCTGGAATTTACTCATCATCCAACATGCTATCCCTTCTCCTCATCATCTCCATCAACCTCGCATACACCTTAGCCCAAATAGTCACAACAGCAAGCCTCTGTAAAACCACAATCCAGTCCAGGCGCCTACTCTGTATTCTTCGACAAAGATCCCAACTTCGTCTACTCCGCCGAAAACTGCACCAGCACTGACCAGAAATTCATCGAGACCAGCTGGTTCGACCTCGATTGCGGCCCAGCAATCAACGCAGTATGTGGCACGACCTCCACAACCGGAAGCTGGTCCTTTGGCTGGCACACCTCGAACGGCCCAGCGTGTCAAGCGGCACTTTACCAGCCTCTTCAAATTGGTTACAGTGGTGGTGCGGGCTTGCTGAATGAGGATTGCTGTCGGCAGACTTTCATGGCCGCGGTGAAGATGTTGCCCTCAAAGGTTCAGTTTCAGGGGAATAATGCCAATGCGCCGAAAAGTGCTAGTATCAGTATTGCGGGTGCGCAAGGATCGTTTCCGTATACGAATTACCTGAATGATGAGGGTTCCCAGGTTGATGCGGATGGGATGCAGGTGAATGCTGGCTTACCGTCGTACATTCTGCAAGCGTAAGTGGTGAGGATTGAAATGAGAGGCTGATGACTGCTAATTTTTCCCCTGTCTAGTGTTCCGCCGCAGTATCCATATGCTTCTCGAAACTGCTCTGCAAGCGACGTCGAATAGACTCAGGGCCTCATGGGGCTTTTGTAAGCTGTGAACGCTTATGTTCGCGCTGTCCACTGACAACACTCTTCGGTGGCGTCCGTTATGTGGGATCTATCCAAAATGTTTGTTGATCTTCTATGTGAATCATAAGGATGCGCAATTTATTCAAATACTGCTGGTTTGCAGCGCAGTGATAGACACGACCACCTAGAATGCCTCTAGTTTTGTTTTGAATCAGCGTGTCTTGAAATTCTCTAATTGCTTTGAATGAGTGACTCGTGATTTCTCACTATTGCAAGCTGTGACATCTGCTTTTAGTCCTCATTGGGCTTCAAGTACGCTGTGATTAGATTCCCAAGCGTCATGGAGTATGCACCTGCTCGTTGTTTTGCACGTAGAATGATTCTTTCATTTGAATTCTTCTCATCTTAATTATTCAGTGATACACGCATTCAATGACCAGGAGGCTCTATTTCTGCAGGAAATGCGGGATTGTCAATATTAGATGCGCATGCTTCTTTCCAATTCCTAGGCGTAAATTTGTCAACAATGGCTTTGAAAGCCTCCTGCTCAACATTAGCAATCTTCACAAATCATCTGCTGAAGTTCCTACCAAAGTACAGAAGCTCTCATCGCCTTCGAGATGGTTGCCTGGTAGCTTGCACCCTGGAACGATCACGGGGCGATCATTATAACGTATACGAACGTAATGACCCTTCAGCTTCTCCTTCTTCGAAACAGTGAGCTCGTCTGTCATTTTCCTTGGCATACCCTCGGAAGCCAGCTTGGTCTTGCCGCCACTACCAAAAAGGGTCATGAAAGGATTTTGATTCTGCTTGTGAGAGGAATTGGCTGTGGCCGGCTCATCGAGCTTCTCGCCATCCACAGATTCTCTGGCAGTGTCTGCCTGTCTGAAGAGCTCGAGGGCTACGTGGCTTGTGTAAGGCGGCCAGTTTTCTCCTTCAAAGCACCCCAGACTCGAAAGTAGACCTGCAAGGGTTGTATCATGACATCCACTCATACCGAACTTGATATCCTTTTCGCCGCCTCTTCCGGCCCCTAATTTACCGTCTTTGCCACCAATCTCTAGCAGTCCATCATTGCCTCTCCTTTCAACACTGCCGACCATGCGTGCAACGATGTCTCCGGCAAGACTGCCAATCCCTACCTTTCGGTATTCGTTGTTCTCTTTGAAGCCCGAGAACCATTCTTCAACGCCAATCCTGTCAATAATCTCACGGGCCCTGGGATCGTAGAAAGGAGCAGGAAGACGCGTTTCGGGGCCATGGCCGAGGGTAGAGTTGACGGTATCCATTATGCCGGAAAGGCGAGGGTGGGAATCGACTTGGACACGTGACCCAGAAGGCATCCATTTGCCGATCAGAGAATTAAGATACTCCATTTGTGATGTATCATTCCCTGCATTTATCAATCTTGACTGTCATTCGATACAAAACGGTTTCAAGACATACAGCGATCCGCAGTCCTTTGCGCAAATGCCTCACTCAATTGGCTGAATCTACGGCAATTAGCTTGATTAGGGAATAAAATCTCGTCTTGGAACGTTCGCGTAATAATAGTCGGTGGAGGAAACGACGCTGTTCTGGTGGAGAGCGGGTACATTCCCGAGAAGCTTTGTTGAACGCTCTCTAGTGCTCGAGGCATAGGTGTGGCTCTCAAGTATATCATGTCTGCGTCGCTGATTATATTTGGCATGTACTTGAGCTGATCAACGTAGAGTCGGCGTAAGCGTTCTCCCAGTGCCAAAGTTGTCTCACGACCTTTATCCGTTAGTTCACCAAGATTGCTGAATACAAATGTTAGACCTTGGATGGTAACCGTCGTCACGAATGAGACCCACCACATAGCATCTGTTTCTCCTCTAGGGCCGGACGCTAAGACAGAGGCGTCGTTGTCGCCAAAGGTTTCGAGACGTCGGCGCCATTTAAGATCATCCCAGGATGTACGATCGGTCTTGGTCATTGCAACACTTGAAAGGCGCTGAGCAGCATTGCAGTACGGCCAGTCTGATGTATTCATTAAAATGGACGGCTTCCCCTCATGACTTGCAGGAAAACATACAAGGAGTTAAGCCTGCCTGGCCTCTTGTCACTAGCATTTCTCAATACATTTGATAAGACTTACATTTTGAAATCTTGCAGATACGGGACTTCGTTCACCTAGGCCGTATTAGGATGGCGACTCGACGGAATATGAGGAGTTGATGATGTACCGTGTCGTAGGAGCTACAAACTGTTAATCAACTTCTGTGCTTCATGGAGCATGCGGTGCCTCTGTGCGATATCAATGCATGGAACCGATAGAGAGAATGCCTTGAAATGCCTACACACAATTTGTACCAATTGGAGCTTTAAAGACTTCGGGTAAAGGCGGTCCAATTCATCCTGCGTGTACGGTGGTCGAAGAACGAGAGTGGTCATCTTGGATCGATTGTAAATGACATCCCAGGATCAACAGATCATAGGATTATTTCTAAGTGCAGTTGGTTTCACCTATGTAAATCCTGCTCATTTGCATCATTGCCGCCGCGCCGGGTATTGATACGCTAGATTTAGCAAAAGGAGATAAGAAAGTATCTCCGGCGCAATGATTGTAAACAAATGGTTGCGAACGTCAACGCATGTGCATCTGAAGAGACTTGAGGGAATACCCTCTTACCATGGCCCAGGGGTGCTATTCGTCGTGTAAGCTAGTGGCTAGTAAGTGTGTTCATATTCTATTTCGCTAATTATATCCAGCTCAACGCGCTGTGCCGTCACCAGACGATACTCTCATTGCAGTACTACAACAGTCCTCCCTTTTAATCTTCACCTACACTGGTGCACTCCTCCGATCGATTGCTCTATCAACTACTGCTGTCTCAAAGTGCCGTTTCATTCGGTGGTCCCGTCTTTGCGACAAGACACAGTTGGTATCTAAAACATATGAGGACGGACAGTCAGACTGGCAGTGCAATCGCATACTGCTGGCAGATGACGACTCGATTCGCGTATACGATGTCAACAATACCAATTGGTCTGCTGTAATTGAACGGCCCTCGGGAACTTCTGGTGGCATTACCGACATCGCTTTCGGCTACACCTCCAATGAAGTCCTCGTATTCTCAGACTTTGGAATCAAAGTTATCATATGGTCGCTCACGACGAGTCGTGGTGTCGAAATCAAAGACCCAAAGTATACCGCACAATGTTACAGTTTCAGACCAAGGACAGGACATCTAGCTATTTTGACTCGGCCTGCTACACAGGATATTCTCATGCTCTTGAATCCCGACAATCATACTCTAGTCAAGAGCATTGAAATGCCCACGGTAGACGCACAAGAGGTAGCGTGGAGTTCAGACGGTCGATGGGTGGCAGTGCGAGATCTAGCAAGTTGTGGATCCAGGGTATCGTTCTATACCGCCGATGGACACCCTTTCAAGACCTACCTCGGGGCCGAAACCAGCGGCGAAGTTGACTTAGGAGTCAAATGTATGGAATGGAACCCTTGCACAGGATCAGTGGCGCTAGGGAGCTACAACGATAATGTCACGATATTAGGCAAGGACAAGGTGACCAAATCTGGCATCATTCTGGCGATATGCTGATGTCAAATTAGTTTTCTCCAGTCGCAAGCTTCCATCATCCATCGACAATTCTGTTACCCGATTTGACAATATGGCAAGAACAACTCAGTGCTTCTGAGGATCGGAATTATGCCATCGCGCTGCAGCCTGCAAACCCACCGGCACCTACATCAACCAAAAATATGAACTCTCCGAGAGGCATATCCATATTGGCCTTTAGTGCGGATCGCTCGTTCTTAGCAACGAAACATGACCTCCTGCCGACCACTGTCTGGATTTGGTCACTGCATGCAGGGACGAGCGTTGCCGTCTTGATTCACCATTCTCCAGTGAAGATTGTTGCATGGCATCCGACCGAAGCTGACTTGTTACTTGTGCACTGCGCCATCCCACAACCTTGTGTTCATCTCTGGAAATCCACATGGGAAGCTCCTCGGATAGTGACCCTTCCTCTCAGAAGAACGGGCGGTAAGCTGGAAGCTAATTGGCTTCTCAACCCAGCAAGCTCTGAATATAACATTCTCCTGAGTTCCGCACACCAGTATACTACCGCCCTCCTATCTAGCTCAGGAGAAATATCACCACGGTCCACTAGTGATGATGAAGTGCTTGCCAAGTCAGCCGGTATAGGCGCAGAAGCTTTGTTCGACGAAGGCAATTCTTTTGATTTATCACCCATTAAAATCACACGTGACGAAACCATTGGTCTTGAGAATGAGAATGAGGCTTCAGGGTTAGAATTTAGTATGGGAAATGAGATGGTCGACGACACTTTCCATTATCGAAGGCATGCAAGGGCAATTGGCTAAGCGGGACCATTTGAGTATCGGAATTCGCTGGTACTGGTTTTCATAATTAATGTGGACGGGATGGACGAGATGATACCCCAATGAAAGCGGCTTGGATTTGAAGGAGTAAAGTACCTTAGCGATCATGCAACACAGTCTCTCGAAATGCTTTACTGTACATTGAATTTGGGTTCCAATGAAGTCGTATCATCATTCAGTCAGGCTGTACGTAGAGGTATCTTGGTCCGAGATCAACAGCATTAATGATGATGAGGTTGCATTCGTACCTTAATCATCCGGCCCAACTCGGTCGAGTGCAAAGGGGGCTGACTGTGCAACACTCAAGCCGCCTTGATGTCCATGATAGTTTCGAGCATCCAATTGGATCTTGCCGGAATGACAATGAGAAAAGTGAGATGTTATGCACTTGAGTGGAACGACGCTTGAGAAACAATGAGACCACGTCCCACAATCGAATATACGTCAGACCTTCATTAGCATTATTCCATCAACTCTAGGCAATGGCTTCTCCAATTCCAAACCTTCGATCAAGAGCTCAAGCCCAGCATCGAAGCGAAGATGCACCGTCATCAGTCGCATCCTCTCAGCCGACAAAGCTACCTAATGCTTCAAAGGCAAAAACCAATACATCAGATATAGACGAAAGCCCCACCCGTCTCTCCCTGCTCGACGTACTCCGAGTCCTAGGCGGACTGTTCCTCCTCTCGAGCACGCTCTCCTACTTCATAACCGGCAATTCGATCACCTGGAACTACCGTCCGCCATTCACACGTCCCGCTCGAATCAAAGCATGGCTGGTACAATTCGCCCCCAATTCTGACCCATTCTATAGCTCAGGAAATTTCAGACTGACATGACCTTTTCCTTACACAGCGCGGTCCCCTCCACCTCACCGACGCCCAGCTATCCCTCTATAATGGCACGGACCCTAAACTCCCCATCCTTCTCGCTGTCAACGGAACCATATATGATGTCTCCGTCAGCCCCCATTTCTACGGCCCAGGCGGTAGCTACCACTTCTTCGCCGGCCGCGATGCCACCCGCTCCTTCGTGACCGGCTGCTTCGACACAGACCTGACCGGAGACCTACGCGGCGTGGAAGAAATGTTTATATCTACCGACCTGACTGATCCTACAATCGACGAGGGAAAGCTGTCAAAGGAGCAGAAACGAGAGCGAAAATTGAGGAAAGAGAGGGAGACGAGGTTGGCGAAGAAGAAGGTGGAGGATACGGTGAGGGGGTGGGAGAGCATGTTTAATGGGGGAAAGGAGGGGAGGTATTTTTGGGTTGGGAGGGTGGATAGGGGAGCGGGGAGTGGATGGGAGGGGTGGGGAGAGGCGAGGGAACTGTGTGAGAAGGCCAGGGAGGGGAGGCCGCGAAGGACGGCTGAGGAGGTGGGATGAGTTGGTTTGAAGGTTGATGTTTGTACAGCGAAATTATGTGATTTTGTTGCACATGGCGATTGTGGGAAACGGTCGCAGATGTCAAGAGTACTCCATTGATGCCACACCCAGTATCTGCCGTCCACATGAAGTATCTAGCTCAGCTCTATCTCCTCCAACCCTCCATCACCTCCCCTACTCGGCAGCAGTAACCGCCCTCGCTACAAAACCGTTAGCAAACATCCCCACCACCCCATCACCACCAAGACCACTCACTATAAATGCTCAACTTGCTATGACCCACCACCTTCTTAATCTGCCCCTTCTCCTCCAAATCATTCAGCGCCTTTCTTGCCAGACTGCCATTGATCTTTAGGCGATCGACGAGCGTGGCGACGGTGATGAGACGGTAGGATTGTACGTCTTTGTAGAGTTTGTCGGAGGTGGTCTTGTCGAGAATGACGGCGTGGTTGGCCTTGTCCTTGACTTTTTGGCGCGAGGGAGGACGTTAGCATTTTTTAGAGGGGTAAGAGTGAAATGGTAAGACGGGTTTGGCGATGATTCGGGGGATGTGCGGCGTACCTTTGCCTTTCGACCACTTCTTCTTTTGCTTCTTGCCCGCAGATGCTGCTGCCGGTGCCTGCACAGGTCATCAGCGATATCGGGCCAGATGCTTGCGATTGAAATTGCTGACCATGATTACGTCTGTTTGATTGTCGTTGATACCGTCAAGGTGGTTTGCTGATCGATATGGATCTTGTGGGCAGGGCTTAAGCGACGCTAGCGGGTAATTTTCGGCATGAATGTGGCGCTAGCTCACCAAAGTGGAACATGTCGCCAGAGCAGTCTTCACCTGGCTGCTCCAAGGACACAGCAGTGCGCCAGCCGGCCAGCTCCCAAAGTGTTCTAAAGCACCAATTGTCTTGCCGCTTATATCTATTTGTCCTCGATTTGAAAATTCAAGTGAGTGCTGTTTTAGGACTTTTTCATCTAGATCCTGGACGGACCACTGCAGTCATCGGGACAATGGAGCCAGGATAAGTACAATGTGGTCGTCGATGGCATGACGAGTAGCTCACCGATTCCTTACTTTGTTCCCCCAAATATCGTAGGTCACTCTCATCGTGTTTAGCTCCACGTTTTGGACAAGCTGTAAAATTGGTATGAATTGCTTTATGCAAGCCACTGACAACGTCGACAAGTCAATCAAAGGGTAAGTTGATCTAACGAGCACACGATAACTCATCATCAAAAAACCGAGTACTTTCCTCTCAACATGCTTACTACGAGCGCTGTACCTCCCAGCATATCTGACATCTTGAATGCCTCGATCAGCGGAAGCAAACTCCCAGAACCAACCAACATTGTATACAAGCCGAAATATGGATGTCCCGAATACGTCAGTACCGTGAAGTCATGGCAGGCTGAAGCCACCAAGGACCCGAAACACGCGAATTCGTTCACTCTCGATCTCCAAAACTCCAAGGACATCGACTAGTCATCCTTTGGCTAAACTAAGATAGGTGCCAAATTGGGCTTTACCTACGAAGGTATCATCAGGTTTGGTTTCAATAGGTCCTCCGATCATACAGAGGAGACTCTTGACACAGAACACGCTTCAAGCGATATCACGATCACTATGTTCTGGGACGCTATGTCCAAGGTCGACATTCACCCCGGATGTTGGTAAGTACAGGGAAATTGAAACATCGATCAATGTCAAGGTCTCCGAACTAATGCGACTTGACCGGGAATGTCAGTAATCCCAAAGGCAACGACCCGAAACTCAAGGAAGGCGCACCAGATAGCGTTAAGATCCTCGTGCGCCCATCGCAGCTACTACTGGTCTCCAAGCCGGGCTACAACGTCATGTTCGGCGGCACTGTCGCCACTACCTTCGACAAGAAGGTGATCGATGTAAAAAGCGGCGGTGGATACGCTTCGCTGTTTGGTATCCCCATCTCGCTCGGTGCTAATGTGTCCAGCAAGAATAGAAAACGACCAATACGGGCACCCGGGATAGTAATCATGGTGAGTTCACCGTTGAGCCCACTGCTGACGCTGGTTTTGCTACCGTCATTACTGTCATTGGCGAGAAAGTGCAAACGTTCTAAGTATTGAGAGTAGAGCTCCAAGGGCTGAAAGCGGGAAGGGTACTTTGAAAGGAACTTCTTCTACACTCACTTTGTCGGCTTTCCTGAAACGCTTTCCTATAGCCCTGACTTCTCACTTTAGTCATGTATCGCATCCCGGTCTTGTGCTGATGCGTCGTGTACTGGGAGTCCTCGCACCAAGGCTACTCATAGTGGCTTCTCTGCATCGTCTTCTCCAGCAATCATGCTTGTGTTCCTGTTTTTCCACACATCATATCCCGGGTAACATCTCATGGCATCGTTTCTTCTACTAGTGCCTATTCTGAAGCCGGAAGTGGTAGTGAACTGTGGATGCATGGTTATTGAAAAGATGCATCATACTGGAGCTCATCCATGACATCTGTCTTCAACCGAGAGTGCCTATTTCTCGTAGTTTCGTTCACAGAGGCATCTAGATTCAAAGCAATGGGTGTGATAGAGACAAAAGAATGGATGTTGAAGCAATCACGTTTTGATCAAAGACTCTGGGGTATTTCTTGAGCGCAGAGGAAAAGCGCATTCGGCGCCAAAATGGCGGGATTTGCTTAAGACTTGTCTGAAGCTCTACAGTGACACCGGAGGTGATAATCCGAGGAGTGTCTGGTTTGGTACGGGCCGCTGGCGTGTTACGTTTCCCAGGTCGCAGGGGTTGCTAATGCTAGCATCCCGCTTGTGTCAGATCGTCAAACGCATCTAGCTCACGTGCGAAATCGTCGCATGTACCGTAGTCAGGTTTGTTGAAAACCTTTGCAAGTTTCAGCAATACTGACCACTTTTTTCGAGGTCCTAGGATCGTACAGAATTATTTGTGGGCGTACTGCGGTCGTGAAGCTATCTCCGGCCTACACAACCTAGCAGACTCCTTTCAAGATGTTCAATACAAGCTCAATTCTTGCTGAATTGAATTTACCCCGGTGTCGTGGCTCTAAGCCATTGAAAAGCGCTTCTAGAATACCATCTTCTTCCTCGGCTAGTTCGTCGAAGTCTTGTCCCTGTCAGAGACGAGACAACACCTACGGCCCGTGTCGCACGTGATGACAGACGCAACGATTACTTGGCGCCCACCTGGATTGCTTATGGGTCGGTTCGACTTGAAGGAGTGACTGCCCCAGCCTCAATGAAGTTGAAACCTGTTGTGCTTTGGATGTTGTCCGGTAACGGTTTCGACCGCAAAAGACCGTGTGCGAGCCGTCTCACAGCAATGTTGAATGGCACAGGCGGTAAATATTTCTTCATCCTACCCAATATACAATTCAAGTGATTGTACCCTGTTGAGTGATCTATGGCAGTGCAAAACTTGTAGGGGGAAAGTTCTTCATCCAGGTCCCTGTTTCAAGCTCGTGACCGCCATGGCAGAGGGACATAAATACCTGCTATACTCTCCCATTAATCTACATCTTCAACTTAGACTTGCCGGCAATTCGCAGAGCAGCGCTCAAACATTACCTTCTAATTCAGTACGAATCATAGAGCAGGTCTCTACTTACAATCCTCACAATGTTCAATCTTATGATCCTTACCGCCCTTTCCTTCTCTAATTTCATCGTCGCCGCACCCCAGGCACCTTTACCCAATACCACCGGTCCCAATGTTCCTGATGGCTACCAAGTTGGGATGGCGACGGTAAGACAACTTCTCACCGTCCAAATATCTTTCTATAAACACCTCGACTAAATACTACTCCTCCTAATAGCAAGACTACGAACCAGCCGGCCACCAAAGTATCTGCACTACCAACTGCAAATTAGCCAATCCCTTCACCAGCACCGCTGGTCCCAACCCTCTCCCTCCCGGTGTCTTCGCCGCCGCTATCAATCCCGCACTCGGTGGAGCACCCGATGACTGCGCGCCGTGCGGTTCTTGCTACAGCATCATGTCTTCGGGCAAGCCATACTGCAGTGCTAGTCCCTATGATCCATCGTGCGGGTAAGTGATACACGCTGGCTCAAATTGATAAGGATGTACAGATGCTGATGGATGGCACAATACAGAGCTCCAAGCGGACCAGACCAGCAAGGCGGACCATCTGAGATCAAGGTCTTGAT
>JAABUP010010682.1_pt1 | contig 10751 bp, 12 predicted proteins | sample 5559201 | NCBI WGS metagenome assembly JAABUP01 (sample SAMN10711887, study PRJNA513373) | rock metagenome | isolation source: Antarctica rocks | place: Antarctica | reverse complement strand
TACACAAGCTGGAGTCGAACACCGAGGAGATCAAGAACACGATACCCAACGCCGCCACACTCAATCGCCAAATCACAGATCTGTCAGCAGCTGGCGCTAACCTCTTCCACGCGGTCGTCGAGCTTCAGCGGTTACGAGCAAGCAGTGAGCGGAAGTTCCAGCGATGGTTCTTCGAGACCAGAGGCGATACCGAGCGGCAGCAGGAAATGCAAGCGCAGACCGAGAGGCAGATGAGACTTGAACGGAGTGCAAGAGAAGAGGCTGCCATCAAGCGGGGGGATGCCGAAGAAGCCGCGGCTGTCGCGAGACGCGAAGTCACAGAGATGCGACGAGAGCTCATGATCTCGAAGGAGGAAGCTCGCCGAGCATGGGAAGAACTCGGCCGGAGAAACCAAGATGCACTTGATATTGCTGAGGCTCTGAAGAGTGGCCGGGTTGCTCTCGTCGCTGGTGTACAAGTAATGCCGTACAACGCATATCCAAGCCGGACTGGTAGTGCCAGTCAGCGACCGACAACGCGGGATGGCCAGATGCAGTACGGTAGTGCTGCAGGTGCTTCGAGTGCTGGTGCCGCGGGGCTGGCGAGTCCGGGTGATGAAGCGGAATACTATCGCGACAGGCCATCGCCGACGAACACGGATCCCTTCACAGAGCAGCAGCAGCCGTCAGCAATGCATCACGAGCAGGATAAGTCGTCGCTGGCTGCAGGTACCTACCGACCATACCCTGTTGGTGAGGACCCTCGTATGGCGCAGCCCTCGGCAGCAGCAACAATGGGAGCTCATCCACCCGCAGCCTCGTCGCCAGAGACTCAACGCTTCTACCAACACGGTCCGACCGAAACCTTCCTGCACTCCCCACCAGGCTCATCGGCGGGTGGACAAGGAGCTCCTCCGCAGTTCGCACCACAGAGGCGCGAAGACGTACTCTCAGAAGCCAGCTACGTCGACACGACGAGCGAAGAAGAGACCGAGTACGGCGTCGACGCCATTGGCAGTATGCGGCACGACGAGCGCGGCCGTCCAATCGTCCTCCAGCAGCAGCGCCACAGGCCGGGCGAAGGCGAGAGTGAGGACGCGTACGACGAAGAAGCCATCAGACACGAACGCGAACTCGCTGCCCGGTATGGACGAAGCCAGCCACAGCAGCCTCAATCGCACCAGCAAGCGTACGCGCAGCAACCAAGCGCCGCGCCGCCAGAATCCTACTACCCCTCTGGCTCGCAGCCCTTGCCTCCAGCCCCCTCCGCACCGACCACCAGCGCGCAGGCGATGGCGGCGGCGACGTATACGCCCACTACTGGCGGTGGCGGGCCGCCCGGAAGCGGAAGTGGAAGTGGAAGTGGGCCTGATTACGAGGGTTCCGGGTACGGGGGCTGGGTCGCGGTGCAGACGACGCGGCATCATCATCCGACACGGTTGAGCGATGTGCTGGAGGAGGAGGAGGAGAGGAGTAGTCGGCGGACTGGGGGGGATTGAACCACAGGGCGGCACGGTGATCGGTCGAGATTGCAGAGTGGGGCTTGAAGGTGTCGCTTTGTTTGCTGCTCCGGGAAGAACAGGATGGAAGGAGAGTGACTGCTTGAAGCGTTCCCAGCGAGGCGTCGGTGGAGCATCAGCATCAAAGGGTGAGCGCGAGTGCGGAGAATTGTGAATACTGCTGCGTTGCAACCCCTTGCGGTTTTACATGGCGATGGCGACGAGTGTGGAAATATGGTTGCTCGGGTTGGATCAGGACTGGTTGGTCATTGTAATGAAGATGGGATGGATCAGGTTCGATGGAGATTGTAAGACGGCCTGAAGGGGTGGGGTGTTATACATGTGTTGCATAGCGCGGGCCGGGGCAGGGCATTCTGAGCGATGGAGTTTTGCATGGTGGTGGGGATGCTGGTTGGGTCTGTCAAGGTAGGAGTAGTGTACGTTGTAGAGAGTGTGCCGTTGCTGTTCTTCTGTTCTTCGCCAAGGGTCCTCGTGAGCAGAGACGGTGGGATCTCCGGAGGATGGCTTGTGTGGATAGTGAGAGAGAGCGTGGAAGTGGATTGTTGAAGACAGGTCTGATCGAAGATGAAAAAGATGGTGTAAACCCTAGCTGTCCGCTCCTTTTCACGCATCCTGTGTACAACGGTCGTATCGCTGCTTTCGATGTTCTTATCTATGTTCTTGTGCCCCCATCTCATTCCAATGTCAAGTGGTCGTAACTGCGAAAATATCGAAAAAAAAACCCAAAATCTTGAATTGATTGTGGGAACAGTGTAGTTCCGGTACCGGGAGTCGAACCCGGCTCTGCCCGGAACCGATGCCCTGTAGAAGGGACCAATGAAAGCGGGCGATGCTAGCCGATACACCATACCCGAGATTGAAATCGCAACGATTGCTCAACCAATATGTAGCTCTTCTCATTGACCCGAGGGTTTACCAACGCAAATTGCCATGTCCATGCGACAAGCGCTGACTGGTATAGCTTTTATTCACACACAACAATGGACGTGCGGCGGCAAACGTCTCTAACAACGGAACGCTTGGAGCAAAGTTCCTGGCAGTCAACATGATGGTAGATGGCATATCAGATACGCATGACGCCTCACGACATTTGTACTTGGGGAGCAGTGATCCTCTTGAGTGAGAAATGCACACGCTATAGCCTAATGTGTGAAGTGCGGCGGAATTTCGACGTCTGTCTTGGGGGACACGACCTTGGCGAGAATATAGCAGGTCATCGCACCTTCGTGGTCACGACGGGGATCAAGAGGCGCCCTCGAGCGACTCCCTTGCGATATCTAGGGTCGTGAAGGGATACCTCGCAGTACCTGCGAGGTTCGGGACTCGGTGAGTGGTGTCGGGCCATGAACCGGATCTTATAAAGACTTGCGTTCTAGTGATGTAAGCTCGGGCAGTATGCTAGTAGATGGCATTATGATCTTGACAGCATCACGATGCAATGTCAGTGCAGCTTCACCGTCAGACAACTCCTCCACGCTCCTCCATGCGTCGCTTGCTCGAGTCCAGTGATACGAAGGACATCGCCATCCTCGCAGCTCAATGTCGCCTGCTGTATGTTGCAAGACTCTCCTCCAGAGTCAAGGGAGACCCGTTGCGGCTTCCACTTGATGCCGGCAATCGTAATGTTCGCCAATGAGATCCCGTCTTGGTAGTCTCCGGATACCCTCGCGCGAAGCGTGTTGTTGGCAAACGAGAACTACGCACACATCAGCAATGTCATGACAAGCGCTTTGATCAGTGCAAAGTCCCACCTCAACGTTCTTAGTAGCATTCGGCACCAAACTAATCCCATCGTCCAGATACAGCTCTCCCCCCGCCTTCCCATTTCCATCCAATGCGACAATCAGACTCCAAGGACTCAGTCTAGACGTCTTGGTCGTATTACCCGCCTTCTGCATCGGCACAATATACCCTCCGCGTACGTGAATAGGCTGATGCACAAGCGGCGGATCCAACGTCTTGTTCTCCCCAGCCGCGACACTAACCTTCTGCAGTGTATAGAAGTCATACCAGAGCGTCCCATCCGCAATTCCTGGGAACACGCCCTGCACGCTCGTCGCGAGGGGAGCAAGGACTGGGGTGACGAGGAGGGCGGGGCCGGACATGAATTGCGTCTCCACGGCTTTGAGGGAGGGATCGTTAGGGAATTCCCACGGGAGAGCACGAAGGACAGTCTCCCCTGCGACATTGGCGCGGTGGAAGAGCGTGTATGTGTATGGTAGTAGGCTGTAGCGGATGTTCATGATGCGGCGTGTGGCTTCGGCCGTCGTCGACCAGCGGTATGCTTCTTGGGCGATGGTGTTACCTGATAGTGTTAGCGATATCCATCGACGAGGTTTGCTTTGAGGATCACCGTACGGTTGTTGTGGTTCCGGTACAACGGAAACCAAGCACTCAGTTGCATCCACCTCGTGCAGAGCTCCATGTCTGCGTTGCCGTTGAAGCCGCACGTTTCTACCCCGAAGTACTGCAACGGGCTTCAGTCAGTCATCACATACCTTACTTGAGGGTTCATCATGCCAGATGACTCACTGGTATACCGGCAATGCTGAACTGCAATGCCTGACTAATCCCAAAGTACATGTTGCCCCACATGCTGTTGGTGTCTCCGCCCCAATGCCCTGTCATCGTCAGCCCGGCTGTCCGTAGCTTAGCACAGCTCTACTCACCCGAGAAATTGCCACTGCCGCTGAACGTGCTTCGATTGATGAAGAATGGCCGTTTTCCAGGGAACACAGCTTTCAACGCATTGTACGTCGCATTCCCACTCGTGTGACCGTACAGGTTGTGCAGCTCGTATTCGGTGCTATTGTACGGTCCATCATTGTGAGTAGCGTCGGGACTAATGACCTGCTTCTGTAGACTGTGGCCAGGCAAGAAGTTGTTGATAGCGTACGGCGGGTATGTCAGATTCCTGACGCCTGGCGTGGCGAGCGTGCGGCCGACGGTTGGCGTTGGTGTCACGCTTGGGGTCGGGTACATGATCGATTGACTCATCATGGCGGACGAAGCGGAGGCGGCTTCCGTGGCGTTGGTGATGTTGAACATCTCGGGGTACCGATAGTCCACAGCGACGGAAGTGTTTGGATCACCCGGTAGAGCGAATGGGACGTGAATGGGGTTTTCTTCTATCACGCCTTACCCACAGCTGCCGGTACAGAAGGATGTCGCATCGTTGACGTCCAACCAAAATCCATCGTAGTCGAGTTTCTCGTGAAACGCCAGACATTGCTCGGTCCAAAACTGCTGCGCCTGGGGTGAGATGAAATCCGGGAATACGCTGAAGCCCGGCCACTCCACGCCGTAGTAAAAGCTATCGTTGCCGTCTCGAATGTATGCTTGCAGCTCCGCGCCACGATCGTAGGTCGGATATGCGTCGGATGCGTTCGCCGGGTTCGGGACATAGATGTTGGGGTCTAGAATGGGCATGTACTACTGCCCGTTAGCATGCAATCGGTCCAGGAAGGCCTTGCCAGGCCCAATGTCATAGTGGCCTGGATTGTCGGTGAAGTCTCGGTTCATGTTCAGGTAATCCAGGTCGCTCATCAAGCCTTCGAGTTGGATGTTCTGAGCTGCATATGCATCATCGACGTCTTGCAAATTCGACCAAATCTGATAGGACCATCGGACTTGTTGGAAGCCTAGATGCCAGTAGGCAGGAAGATATGGCGTATTGACGATTCCTGATTGATATTGGCTGATGACTTCCTTGGGTGTAGATCCAGAGAGGAAGTATAGGTCGAAGCTTCCTGATAAGTTGAATACAAGGTCAACGGCATTCTTGAACACACAGATTAGCATTTCTAGTGCTCACCTCCAATCGTTCTGTACGTGATGCTTTCGTCTCGCATTAGCCACTCCTGACCGTGCGCGTTGCGGGCATAGACACCATGCGACATGGATGAGTTATTACTGCCGTTACCGTAGCGGGTCTCGAGGTATACGGGGTGCACGCTGTGACGATTGACATCCAGCTCCTGGTCATTCTCTACGCGCCACATCGATCAGAATCCGTACCCGGCAAGACTGTCGCTTTGATGGTATGGACGTACCAAGGTTGTACGCATTCCAAAACGTTTGAGAGAAGTTGTTGGGGATGCGGAACCCGCGAAGATTCTCCGCGAGTCCGTAGATGTTGTATTGCGGCACCATATTTGTGACGAGCTCCAGGAACTGATCCTCAAATACGATTTTGGCCGTAGGTGTCGAAGATAATCTCGCCAGAACTGGCGCGAACGACCTTGAACTGGAAGCTTGGACTGTTCGTCCACGTGAAAGTGAGATCGCTGCTGGCCTTACTAGCACCGTACCCAATACCAGGCTGCGGCGTAAAACTCGGGGACAGGATGTACAAAGACTGATTGCTTGGCTGCAGGTGCTTCGGGTATATGCGCACGGCAAGACGTTCCTGGCTTTGGTATTGGACGGATAGCGTCAAATACTTGACATCGTTGCCATGGGCGTTGCATCCCTGGCCTCCGAGTGTGAGGTCTGCAGTGAGTCCAGTCGTCGTCTCTTGGACGTCAGAAGCTGTGTAGCCAGGACATACAACCTGCGCATTCGGCGCGGTGGTGTCCATGATGTTGGGAGTGACGCTCGGTGCATAGTTGATGGAAGACGGTAGGACCGGCGTGGGCGGAAAAGGTGGTGGATACTGTGGTTTCTGACCTGGGTATTGGAGTGTCAGTGGTGCTGTCCTCGTGTAGTCGATTGTAGGGCATACTGACCCGCAACAATGGCGGGCAGGGCCATGGCCAGCGTCCTAGAGGCACGCATTTTGGACGGCCGCACTGATCTTGATAGGTGAGGATGATGTAGACAAGACTTTCTGCAATGGACGGGAAGGGAGGATGCGCGGTTATCAACAATGCAGAAACGGCATTGAATTGCGGACGATGGACGTCATGGTACAAGCTTTACCTTCGAGTTGACGCAGAGGAAGTGGGAGCTTGGTTCATGTATAAAAGCCTGGCTCCACACTGAGACTGACGATTGCCTAGGAGACACATCTCCAGCGTCCTGGGTTGGCTCCGCCCATTGCACAACCTGGTAGATTGTATGGGTGTTCGTCTTGACGAGGGATTGCTGTCGACCTCATGATTATTGTTGCTTTCCCAAGTCCCCGGGCTGCACCAGAGAGAGCTCCGGTCGTGATTAGCTTCTCCACACACTCGGCAGAATACCCGGCGCGAGGGCGCGTTCCTGACGATCTTGAACCTTGTGGATGGCGATCTGCGGAGAAGGCCAGAGATCATTTCGATCAGCAGATTTACGTCCCAGCCTGATGGGTAATCGCAGGCGCATTTGTCAAGATCGCTGTAGACGAGGCCAAACATTTCGAGATCGCGCGGATTTGTTCGAAAAGAATCGGCTAACTTATCTCTCCTGGTTGTTTACGGATAGGCTCGTACGCATTGCGCGCGGATTGAGTTGCTCATAAGACTCCACTTGCTGTTCGTCCGTGCAATTCCGTCTCCTCCAAAACTTTACGACTTGTGTTGTCAGATACGTCTCAGTGGTTTCTGCCCAAGACTGCGACGTGACCGTTGAGATTGATACGGGGCCAGCCGCAGTGACAAGTTACCTTACGCCGGCGCCGCAATTCTAGAAGATCCCGGGGTCCTTGAAGGCGGGGGTCGAAAGACTTCGTTCGGGCCTGTAAGAACGGCTGTGAGCGTGCGCTTCGGCATGCAAGTAGAATCTTCAAGAGATTCTGCAACTTTCACTTGCTTGTCGACCAGTCGACCGTGTATGAGTTCGGAGCACCATCGTGAGGCATTCGTGTATGTAAGAAGTGCATCTGCTCTAAGAGATGCTGAGCAGGTCATTGACTTGGAGCTTTAAGCATGAAGATCATATGAGACGTCAGTCATGATGCCAACCAATGCCGCCGCCCAAGATGCGAGACTGGTGCTTGGAGCGTGCAGAATAGTGGGATGTAGTGACGATGTACATGTACATGTAGGTGTGAAAGAAGGAGTGGCGTTGTTGATGCTCGGATGATCTGTCGACACTCCCGACTTCCTCCGCCGTCTCACCTCACTCGGCTTCCTTCCCAGTCAATGCCACCGCCGTACGAAAGCCACAACACGTCCCAGTCCTCACTCGCCAGCTCAATACAGTCAGGCCGCCATTACGTTCTCCAGGACCTCACGCGTCTCCGTCCCGAAGATGCCATCTACGGCCCCGCGCCGCCGCGCAGTCGTCCGCGCAAGAGCAGCCCACTGGGGAGAAGCGATACGGTGACCACAGCGACCGCGGCGCATCCTCCCAATGCACACAAAAGCCATCGAACTCGACGTGGCCGGAGCGCTGATCGACGACGTAAGACCACGTGGAAGAAGTTACTGTGGGTCAAACAGAGCTACCCGGATAATTATACAGACGAGGAGACATTTCTGGATCATCTCCAGCGCAATCCGCGGCTAAGACCATACGAGTTCTGGCCGTTAGTTGCGGATAGCACTATCATTGTACAGCATGTCTGCTCCGTGGTCATCTTTGTGTGCTGCTTCACCGGCATCTTCCAAGAGCGGGTGAGTCCGCAGACGGTCGTAGGATGGGCGACGGTAGGGACAGTGGCCGGCTGGGTGTTGAGGGATTGGTGGCAAGGTAAGGAGGAGGTCGAGCGAGCTGCCATGCTTCAGGATGGAGCGTTCGGTGGAAACGATGCGATATCAAACACCTCCAGTTCTGGGCCTGGCTCGGCTACCGCTGTCACAGAGCCTGCTACGCCCATTGCCGAGGCCTCATCTACGATACGAAGACTTTCCGGAGCCGGTCTACCTGATACCCACTCACGGAATCCGAGTGCCACTTCCGTAACGAGCACTCAGCCAAACGCCTCTTTCGTCGCAACCAGCGAAATGAACGCCATGCCCGGCGCAGCTAGCGGCGTCCAGCCCTTCACATCAACTTCCCACATCACGCCATACGGCAGCACAGCGCTGACATTCTCGCCCCGAACGCAGGAACGGCTGACCACGGCCAAGTCCGCACTCCTGATCTACTGCTCTCTCCTCGGCCTGTCACCCATCCTCAAGTCCTTGACAAGGTCAACATCCAGCGACTCCATATGGGCATTGAGCTTCTGGCTCATGATCCTCAACGTCTTCACCTTCGACTACGGCGCCGGACCTGAAGTCAGGTTCCCAGCCTCCCTATCCACCAACGCCGCGCTCATGGCGTCCACGGTCCTCGCTAGCCGGCTACCAAACACAACTCACGTCTTCAGCCTCACCTTATTCTCGATCGAAGTATTCGGCCTCTTCCCCGTGTTCCGCCGGCACCTCCGCCACCATTCCTGGACTGGGCACCTCTGGCTCACGACTTCTCTCGTCATCATGGCGGGCACGGGATTGAGCCTAGTCATCTCGGGAGGAGGCTGGGGGTTTGGGATCCTGGGCGCTTTGTTGGGTGCACTGGCGACGGGCATGAGTATGGGTATGACGAGCTGGTGGCTCATCGGCTTGCAGCGGTACAAGAATGAGATCAGGGGGCCGTGGGATCCGGCTAGACCGGTTATTAGGAGAGGTTGGGACTGACAAGACGAAACGAAACATGACAGGATGACATGCTTGCTCGAATTTCGATCTCTGCCCTTTTCGAGCTTCCAGTGTCAGCAGTCACCAACAATAAGCTGCGATGTCACTCACTTGTCGCTATACGCTTCTGAGACTTGTGCCAGCTCTACGCGAACCTACTGGCGCTACGGACGTTTGCAAAGTTGGATCTTGTAGCCGTCTCGAACTCGGCATCAATATCCATGCCATTGAGTGCCCCGATCTCCTATACGCTGGGATCTTAGTCGTACGACAAAGGCTCAGACCTTTACCCCGTTGAGCACTTCGAAGCCAACTGCTGTGAGTGCTCTATCGTCTCTGTCGCTCATGTTCAATCACATGCGGCCTTCCCAGAGCTCGTGTAGGACTTCATTGTAGCATATGGCAGATGTGCTATCCATGCGCGAGATCCTCTGCTCTGTCCCGATGCGCAGGTATGCAGCAAGGGCAACGTTCAGCTGCGCTGGATAGGTATGTTCGATAAACCCGCTCACAGCCTTCTGCGCTTCCGCCGTCCGCATTATATTGCCCAGCGACTGCAAGTCCTTCTGCATACTGCCCCCGCCATTCAAGCAGTCTCGCACGCTCTGCGCGGTGCCTTCAATGATGCCGCTCCGTGGGAAGACTGCAACCCATGTCGCCAGCGCATTGACAAATCCTGGGAGAGGAAGCTCGTCGTCCGTCGCGGCATCACTTCTCCGAGCCTGTCAGCCGTCTTATGTCTAGGTGATTGTCGTATTTCTGCCACGACTTCAACAGGTCGAATCATTCCTCACTATCTGAACTCCGGCTGGATGGAGCCACACTCAGTGGACGGAATACATCTGATCTCCACATGAGGGAAGGCACTGTGGTCAAAGCAGTCGTACCCTGTCATGTGCGCCTTCGCATACGTTCTGCAACGGAGCAAGGTAAGGACGGCCAGTCTCAACCATGTCCAATAACGCGATTTCGATGCAGGACTTCACTGCAGCACAACACTTCTTTTGCATCCTGAGAACCTAGACCCGGAACATTCCTGTGAGACACAAATCCCTAGAAATCCGGACCCACAGCCTCTCAAGAACGGCATACTAGTGGCCGGAAGGCGCCTCCGATCATGGAGCTGTCCAACACCGCAATCCGCACTGTGCAGCTGGGAGCCGTCAAGACCGCAAGCGTCAGTCGGGTATTCCATCCCACGACTGCTCAAGTGCGGTACCAAATACTGGATGAAGAGGTTCCAGACCAAAGCGGACCGGAGCATGCTGTACTGTGGCGCGCACGAGATCAACGCAAAAGCCGTGGATCCAAGGTGGCTCCCGTATTGTCCTCCTCCGGAACAGCACAGCGACTACCGAAGTCCCAATACTTCAGCCATGCGAAGCAGATCACCAGCAACATCGCTCGCATATTCACCTCCTTCCCGTACCGGGACACGGCCTTCTGGAGCGCCTGGTCGTATACCATCGGCTCCGCACTCTTCATCATCGTCAGTGCGTTCGCCTGGAGCCCTCTGGCTTATCCCAGGACTGCGTTTGCCGGGGAGCAGAAGTACGGCGTTCCTTTGAGTTTCTTCCTCGGCGCACTGTTCTTCCAGCTCGGGGCTGTGGTGGCGTACCTAGAGGCGGTGAATGCGGTGCCGTTCCATGGGCTTGCGATGCAGAATGTGCTCGATGGGTGTGAGACGGGAGGATACGAAGCGCGGGAG
>JAABUP010010680.1_pt1 | contig 10752 bp, 9 predicted proteins | sample 5559201 | NCBI WGS metagenome assembly JAABUP01 (sample SAMN10711887, study PRJNA513373) | rock metagenome | isolation source: Antarctica rocks | place: Antarctica | reverse complement strand
TGCAGATCAGGGGGATGGAAAATCGACGCCGCGGAGGGCCCCGGCCAGGGGCCCTCCGCGGCGTCGGTTGGCCATGGCCCCTGGGTTGGAGACCACAAGGGCCCAGAAAGGTCACTTTTGCAGCTCTGCAGACTGGACTTGTTCACACTCGCGCGACCCGCATCGCGCTCACACCGGACGGCGGATTACGCGTCTCTGCCTGCGCGCGCACTGCAGATTCTGTGTGCAGCTCTGTATGTCTGGCCCTGAGCTTGTCTGGGTTGATCTTGAGGGCAGTCCAGCAGAGTCGGCTCGGGTGTCGCCGGTCGCAACAGGAATCTGTTTGCTCAGCTTGGCCAGAGGACTAGGGTCCTAAACAGACTGTGCTTGTCTGGGAAGCTACAGTTTCTAGCCCTCAGCAGTGTACAGCTCAGCAGCAGTCTTCACACTGCCTTTGCTGCTTGGCCTTGGGCACCTGCTATCAGCTCTGTTGCTAGTGCTGATACCATCTGTTTATGTGTAGTGACAGCTTTCCAAGTATGGCTGTCTGTACTTGCTCTTGCTGACTTTTGCAACAGGTGCTTCTGTTTGGTGTTGCGCCTCCAAATTGTATATGCCTTGCAGGTGACCCACAATGGCATGACAACCATTTGTTGGTGGGTCACATGTGGATCAAGATGACCTGAGTGCTGACGACCTAGGGGCAGCTTGTGCAGCCGCACACTAGCATCTATCAAACGGTGACAGCAGGTGTGATAACAGCAAGGAGCTTGCTGGTACTGATGGACAAATTGACATGGAAGATGATGCTGTTTATACCACACCAAAGAAGTCTATCACACAGTGGCAGCAGCTGTGACGCCAGAAAGGAGCTTGCTGGTACATTGACATGGAAGATGATGCTGTTGACACAACACCAGAGGAAGCCTAGCTTTGCTTGCACCTATGTTTTGCCCGTTTCTTGCTTAGATGCATTTTGTATTATGTTGCTTGCAGCCCTTGATATAGATCTATGCTGTTTACCCTGTGTCCTTACACCTTGGTCACACCAGCTTTGGTCATGCAGTGGACTTCAACAACATCATCCTGTACTTTCCCTGTGCTGTTTGCTGTGCTTGCCTTGCTGCTCAGCTGGGCTGCCTTGGCAAGAGTAATAAAATTGCCCTACTGTCACATTGCCGGTTCTAAGGCATCAAACAGGAACATCACGGGCTGTTTGCTGCTTTGCCGTAAAGACAACGTCACCTTCAGATGCATACGCAGTCTTAGACAGAACATGCCGTCACAATGTGCTCACAAGTATGGAAGTTACCCCAAACTGCGCAGTAGATGCCCAGTAGCTCATTGTACCCTGCTACATTCATACGAACCTTCACACATTGTTCTTAATGGTTCCTAACGGCTTCACCAACCAAGAAAAAGCCACTTTGGCCAATATAGCACTTTCCAGTTGCATGTCAACAAACTCTCAATCAGACACAAACACATGTCCCCAATCTGATATGCTGATTTGCTAGGCCCCATAAATTGCATAAATCTACACGCAGCATGCATTCTCAAGCAGCAACTTGGTGGGCCGCGCAATGCTTTGCTATGCATTTCAGAGGCTATGTTTACAGGGTCTTTGAGTGCTGAGGGTGCTAGAGTTTCACGTGTGCACACCTCTGGGCGTCAAAGCCAGACAAAATGTCTGGAAAGACGGGATGCCCATATGTCATTCGGTCGCAGAACTATCAGTCCCCTGATCCTTTTAGTGTCAGGGTCAATGCATTACATACCTTAGGAACCCTAACACAATTTCACGGTTCATGCAGAAACAATGCTTGCAAATTTCTTTTTCCAGACCGGTTTGGGCCACAATCTTGGTCCAGCCTTTTGGCTCAGGCAGCTGTCCAGTGGCAGACGCGCCTTTGCATCATACAGTGCATGCAGTGTAGAAGCAAAGCTGATGATGTTGGGCCATTGCTGTGTAGGCTGCCGCCAATCCTGTCTCTAAAGCTCCGCAATGGCTCCCATGCCAAATGACTCTGAGATTGGCTCCACGCTTCTGTCTTATAGCTGAGTAGCACCTATACTGGGCTGATTCCAATGGGCCAAAGCATTGCCTAGCTGCAGTAATAACACCTCATGTGGTTCTGGATGGGCTGCAGCCGTCAAGGCTGTCATGTCGTCCTATATCTCTGGTGCGTCAATGACACAATTGCTGCTGTTCTTCTGTCGCAAGAGGTCCAGGGCTTACTGAAAATAAAAGCATGGAAGAGGAACTGTCGCGTCATCATCCATGCCATGAGACACCTGCAGAAAGCTGAAGGCAACATGAATGAGCAAGCCAAACCACAAATCAAGCACAGCAATGAAGAGCCTGGGCCAGCCACTCCAGATGAACGAGCGAGGGGGGTTTTGGGGGGGGGAGGGGGGGGGGCCTGGTAGGTGGGTGGGGTGCGGATGCTTGAAAGGAAAAGGTCAGAGTTGAGCTACATATGTGTATTCCCTGAACCAGGTTCAGCAGATACAGATGGCTTGTTGCCAGTTGTGATGAACACAACAAAGACAAGCGCTGAAGCATGAAACTATGAAGGAGAATGCAAGGGAAGCATGTACTAACACCAGGCAGCCATCACTGAGCATGCAGTCTTTGCTGGCATGCCTTACTGCGCAGAACTAACATGCTTGTTGTGCAGATGCATGGTCAGAGATTCTGAGGCTGTGATATTTTGCTGACTGCCTCCTTTCCTGCAGCACTCGTACATACTCTGAAAGCATTGAGCAGTCATAAAGGAGGTAGCTACAGAGCAGTGAAGCACTGGGCCAACAGCAATGAAATCAGGTAGCTTGCAGGGAAACAGTTTTGAGCATACCTCAAACCGGCCTGACTTCCGCAAACAGCTGATGTGCTCTGCATGCTGTGAAGCCTTCTGTGGTCTGGGAAGCTTCTCGCACAAGTGCATGTGCATGAGTCAACTGCGCTCTTCCTGGATGCTCTAGGTCCTGACATATATACTGCAGACAGCAACAGAAGAAGAAGAAGACAGAAGAAGAACCCAAGAGAAGAAGGGGAAGAACAGCAGAAGAAGACAAGGGAAGAAGGAGGGACACAGGGGAGGAGGAGGAGCAAGAGTGGGAGAAGAAGGAGGAAGAGTGGGAGAAGAAGACAAAGCAAAGCAAGAGGCAAAATCATGCTGACATGTTCTGGTGCTGCAAGAGTATGCAAACAGCAGCTTGCTGAGACTGCCAACATGTGCAACGACTAGTGTCAGCGCCTCAAATTTGCAGGTTTGAACAGTTTACAGTTGACTAGCTCCCAAGGGTTTTGACAGTCTGTCAGCAGCCAGTCTAGGTTTGGCGCAACTCTAGGTTTAGCAGGCAGCTTCAGCGTTTGATGGAATATGGTAGAAAGGCATGTCAACATGGTGCATCTACCGCAAATCAGGTGTATGTATGTGAACTCAGTGCTGCATGGGTCAAACGCATCAGATCGAGTATGTGATTCAGCGCACCTTCACGAAATTGCACAGGCGTGTGACAAGACTGCACAGAGGTCAGCTCCCTCCTCTTGCTGTATCTCCTCTGCCTTGAGTGGCTGCAGGCCTTGTTGTGTCTAAGTTCTTCACCAACTGCAAACAACAGCAAAGATTTAGGCAACAATTGTACGAGTCTGTGCTAGGTCTTGTGTGTCAGGTCACACGGCTAGCTGCAGGCTGACTAGGCCCATCAGCAAGGCTCCAGCAGATGCAGTCAGGCCTGCATCTGGAGTGCACTTGTACCACACCGGCACCTTGCGCAACATTGTGAGTCACTAGCATGCAGCATACTGTAGCTTGGGGCCAGCCTGGGCATATCTGCTGCATGAGGCAGACCTGAACTCCACAGCGTTGCTCCTCTTGTCTTGCTGATACCATCATGGACATGCACAGGGCGTGATGGTGCCATGGCTTGCTGCCAGGCCCGACCATGTGGCTGTTCTGGTGATGGTGCGGTGCCAGAAGCACTGACGTGCTGACTCTACTGCAGGTGCCAGAACCTGTCATCACAAGAGGAGCACAGCTGTTTCAGTAGGAAGCTTATCATCTGCAGCTGATGCAAGAATTGGCATGCATAACAGCATGCTGCAGCGGCACTGTTTGCTCATGCCATTCTGCAGTGGTAGTGCAAGCAGGGTGCGCCTGCTGCCTACATCATCTGTAGACATAAACCAGCAATATGTTCTGCGGCAACTTACCGGTCAAAGAGGTTCAAACAGATTGTGAAGAAAGTGACATCAGAGATGCAGGTTGGCAACCTGGCAGGTTGGTGTCTCTGTCGCCGCATTTTTTTGCGTATCGACATCGCGTCATATACGCACCCTTGCACACTTTCACCACATATTTCACGAGCGCGGGCGGAGGGTGGAATACAATCTTAGCAAGGAGTCATGCTTCTCCATCGTTGAACTGACATCATGCCAATCATGATTGATAGGATGCAACACGTCAGTATGTCGAACTGTAGGCAAAGCTGAAAACTGGAAGAGCTGCTTTCAAGCTGTAAATCTGCATATAGTTGGCAAGCATGACAGACTCCCAAGACATATATCATACCAAAATGAGACATGCATGGATCCTCCGGAGCAGACACATGTGCACATGAACATTGACTATCATCATGATCAGCACAACCCTTCAGACTGTCTGTATGATCAAGCTGTTGCTTTATTTAGGCATTGCCACATTGCCACAACAGAATTCACCGAACAGCATCCATACCAATTCACTGTCAAAGGAAAACCGCCAACAGAAGGACACTGTCTCAAACTCATGCATCTGAAGAAAAGAAGGCGCATACAAAGTTGCCCTGACGCCAGCGTCGTTCAAAGTAATGCAACTAAAAAACAATGTTTGTTATGCTTTTTGTGTCAAGATGAGCGAGGTGCATGTCAAGCTTAAGCAAGTGTTGCCCCTCCAGAGCAATCTGTTCTGTGCATCCTCACAAGGTCTATGATGCAACAATTTTGCCAATCACATCACACAACACCACTGAACCTAGACCTCGGGCGACCAGGCTGGCAAAGCCCCTTCACTTCACCAAACAAAAACTTTCTAGGCAAGGTGAAAATATGGCCTAGCCATGCGAGTCTCAAGTAACGTTATAAATGCAATAGCGCTTTGCAGGCACATCCACGTTTGCTTGCACTAACCTACAGGCGACCACAACTCAAGCCACACGTTCATCAACCGACTACACTTTGGCCTGTTGTGGTTGGCCCCGGAAAAGCTGCATTACAGCCTTGAAACACCTTTCAAACTTGTAGCCAAAATCGGTGTGGCGCATGGACATGCCAAGAACTGCCAGGCGTGTCTGCAGATCATACTCTCGAGATGCATCTTCAGCAGCCATCTGCGTCTGTGCCTCTGGTGACATCCTTCTCACCTTCTCAGCATTTTCAAACCAACGCTGGGAGCTTGTCTCAGTGAAAGACAGGTAGACGAGGGCTTCTGGCCAATCTTTGGAGTTCTGGTACTGCTTGATGAGCCGCTGTGCGTCCTCCCTTTTGGTGGCCAACTTCTGCTTGTCATCCAGAGACAGCTCAGGCAGTGGTGAGATCTCTTTCAAGAGCTGCTTGACCCTGCCAATGCAATACTGAAAGTGTGGATGGTCACTGATCCAGTCTCCCCATTCATCTCTGGTTGCCCACAGCTTTTTGGCAATGCCTGACCGAAGGTCAAGCATGATACCACTCACGCGGTCCTTCACTTGTTGTGAAGCACCAGCAAGCTCCTGTGCAGCAGCATCAGCCACAAGCTGCAGCCCCTTGTTGTCTTGCAACAACTGCTGAGGGATATGGCTGCCTGGCAGATGATGTTGCAACGCTCTCAGGTTCACTTGCATGGCTGCATCTGCGTGAGCATCAGCCATGACCCTCTTGCGCCAAATGAGACTTGAGCAGTACCACACTGACATGGCATTGACTATGCTGTCAGGGCTGCAGCCGGCTGCCAAGCTGATATACGTCCCTATTGCATCTGCCTCGTACTCCCGCTGATGATTTAGACAGAAAGGCACCAATTGGGTGACAAGGTATGTCAGGCCAAATGCGACAGGAAGCTTTGCCTTGGCGCTGACAGATCTGCTGAGGCACAGCTGGGCTGTGCTCATTGCACTCAATAGCAAGCACCAGCTCTTGTTCTCAGCGATATGGTTCCCAATCGCATGCCCAAACTCATGAGCAAATGTCCACATGATGCTGTCAGGTGTTTGATGGCCAAGCATCAGGCCAGCTTGTGCTTGAATCATCATCTTATCTGTCCCTGCCTGGAAGGACCATGGGCGGGACCAGCGGAACTTCCCCTCACCAATCATTCCAAATGCTGCTTGAGGCTGTAGGTTGGAAAGGGAATGATACAGCAGCATGGTGGGAGGCAGTCTGGCCAGTCGGGAGCGCACTGCGGCATCATGCTGTGCCACGGACTCTACGCTAATGGCTGTTGCTTGATAGATCAGTTGCATCAGCTGCAAGCCTTCTTGCTCAAGCTTGTGGCAGCCAGGGAGTGTCCTTGAATGACTCAGCTGCGCTGTTTTTGGCAAACTGTGAGCATATATGCTGGGACTGCATGCTTCTCCTGTCATTGCACTACGTACAGGAGGCCTGTAAACGCTGAACAGCAGCTGAAAGCGCCCAGTGATTGGCACTCGCTCTGTGTGAAGACCAGCAACAAAGACACCAGCTCCAAGCAAGGCAAGGCTGGCCTGCCAGCGGGGCACCTCCTTGGAGTCATTGTTGCTGAAGATTAGTTCAGCAATTGGGATGGGTTGATAGCGTTCTGTGCTGACTGGCAGGGCTACAGCTGCTGACCTGCTGCTTGACCAGTCTGTTCATATGAGGCTTTACTGTACAGCGGCGTCTGAGCATCGACGGTAGCATTGAGCGCAACTGCAACACATGAATATGTTACTCCGCGCAACGCGTGTTACAGCAAGCAGCAAGCCAGGAGGCTGGTGTACCATGGCAGCACAGAGGTACCACTGAGGCAGCCGTTGAAGGGTGACCGCCTGTAGGGTCAACACTGCCTGCATATTAAAGAGAACCTTAAATCTTTGCGATGTGTCGCAAAATACATCTATCAGCATGTTTTGAGGCTCCCGAAAACACACAGCACAGTGTTCGACCCACCTGCGAGCTTGACCTACAGTCTGTGCCGAGCCGTATGTCCGGACATCAGCGGTGCTTGCGCTTCACAATAGCCCAAGAACATTGTCTTGACGCTGCGAGCAGTGTGTGCGCCTGACCAGCAGCAGTCGATGAAACGGCTCCTTTCCACCGGTTCGCAAGTGGTACGCTTTTTGGGCAGGGATTTGAAACGTCACATTTCACTTGGGAACAGCCCCGGGAACAGCCCTAGGCAAGGCAATGCCACTGTCAGGGGCAAATGGCAAGCAGAAGAAGCGCAAAGTAGTGTCTAGTTAGCACAATTATTATTAGGGTGTTGTTGCATGGGCACATCTGCAACCTGTGACATTTAAATTTGGAGTTGTCTGTCACAATTGCATATTGAAGACAACATTTATCAACACACTTATCGAATTTCGAATTCATGGCTGTTTTCTGATGTCGTTTGAATTTGTACAGAGGGGGATGCTCAAGTAGGCCCAGCCATTGACTAGTCCGGTCTCCATACCCCCCTGGGGGCGGGTCTGGCTGCGCCAGACCCCCCCCCAACTAGTCCTTCATGCCCCTCTCGGACAGGATTGCCGTTTGAAATGTCACATTTCGATGAAACAGCCCTGGAAACAGCCCTATAAGACCTATTAAGGCAAAGTAAGTAGGCTGGGCAACGGACGTGAAGCATCCTCTCTGTACATGCTCAGACAGACAGTTAGTCTCGCCGTTCTCAGTCAGACGCGTCGACCTGGTTGCCAGCTGTGAAGACACCATGCGGCATAGCTTGTCACAGTGTGTCATGAAGGCAGACATCAGATTTGAATTTCATGCATGACCATGAGATCCCTAGACAGCTCCATGTGGAGATACAAGTATTATGAGTTGTAACAACACGACAGGTACACTCAAATTTGATTACTTTAAAGCCAAGCCAACGCTGCAGTCAGGGGTCCGTCTGCATTATAAATCAGACCAAACTTAGCAGATTATAGTTGTGAGTTCATGATCCAAATCAATCAAACACAGCCTGATCCTTCACCTCATCAGGCTTGCTCGCTATAGCTAGCTAGTGCAAATTTGAGAACCTGTTCTCAAGTTCATAACCAAAGGAAACACAGCCTGCAAGCCCAATTTGATATGTGCAACATTGACAAGCAAAAACAGCCAGTAGGTCAAGCATGACTCAGATTAAAGCCTTAAGCTTACTCAGAACTGTTGAACACTTCTGACAGAACATAAACATATAATCTGCACACCTACCAAACGCTAGAGCAAACACAGTGTGAAAGGATATCATAGTATGTGTCCTGATCAAAAGATATATTCAAGATATATTCAAGAGTATATCATTCGAGACATACCAGATCTGATTATGATAACAAACAGCAACCATGCAATGGAAAACAATCTGGATCTATTGTCGCGTTTGCTCTAAACACACATTGTGCAAGAAAAGAAGTGTTTATAGTACTACACAAATATCTGTGGTAAGAGATGGACATCAGCATTGCTTAAGAGTAAGGGAATGCATTACTGTTTATGTCCGCCATACAGCGCCACTATGACACTCTGACTAAAATACACTGGCCAGCATCTCTAAAGCATCAGAACTTCTCAGCCAAGCTGCAGAACTTGGTAATGCAAGCCTGCTTCCATGAGATTCACCCATGCTTCGCAAAAAACATCTCAAACTGATTGATGTCGCTTGTCAACTGCACATCTGATTGTTTCCTGATGGCCAGCCTGTGGTCATACTTTGCCTTTGCATCTGAATCCATGACCCCCATTAACTTGACAGCCTGGAGCCAATGTTCTGAAGTCTGCAATGATGTCAGCGATGTTTGCAAGGTGTCCATCTCTGGGCTTTGCTTCTTCTGGACATGCTGGACACGCTTGAGAAGTCTTTGTAGATAGGCAATCCTGTCCATCCAATCTGGGTTTGGATCAATCCACCGCTGCACTGGATCCCACGCAGAATGCGAGATGCCCACAAGCATGTGCTCAAGGGCCTTGACCTCAGCGTCAAACTTGGTCTTTGCTTCTGGTGACAGTGTCTTGGCTTCTGATGCAGAGATGCAAATCCACGCTTGAAGATCCTGCAGATTGAGAGGAGGCCCCTCTGGCAAGCCACTCTTTGGCACCAGCTGCCGAAGGCTGGCTGACCTGGCTTCCACCGATCGCGAGAAAGCAGCATCTGTGTGTGGGAAATGTGTGATCCTATCAAGTGCCTCTGACAAATGGGCTCGCTGCATACAGGAAATGATGCTGTCAGCGCTGCATCCTGCCACCAAGCTGATTACTGCTCCCATTCTGTCTGCTTTGTACTGCTGCCTCCGGTGCAACCAGATGCCCACAATCACTTTGTTGACCACTGCATCTATGACGACTGCTGCTGCCACAAGTGGCAGTATCCCAATGCTGCTGCTGGCTGCCAAATTGCCAATGATGACTGTGTTCAGGAGCAGACGCCAGCTTTTGCGCTCAGCTTCATGATATGCAAGGCTGTGTCCCATCTCACAGGCCATGATGCTGACCAACTCTTCGCTGGTCTGCGTGTGTAACATTGTACCAGCTGATAAGATCACCCGCAGGCCTGTTGCAGGCTTCCCAATGCCAAACGCACAAGGGAAATTACCCTCCTGCCTGCCTGTGTTGATTATGCGCTGTGGCTGCAAAGACATCATGCTTGACGCAGTAAAACCATTGCCATAGCATTTGTCATGAAGACGTCTCCATAGGGCAGGATCATTGCGGTAAAGCTTGAGGACAACAGACTCTGCCACATCAAAGGCTTGGTCTGACACTTCCAGGAGTTGCGCAAGCAGGGTGGTATGACTACCCAGCAGTTCTGCAGATCGAGATGGGCTCTCGCCCGGGACTGCCTTGCTTGATCCATCTGGAGCTGCTTTGTTTGATCCCGCTGCAGCTGCTTTGGTCACTCCAGCTGCAGATGCTTTGGCTGATTCTCCTGATGCTGCCTTGGGCAAATCTGCTGCAGGTGCTGTGGCTGATCCTCCTGACGCTGCCTTGGGCAAATCTGCTGCAACTGCTTTGCTTGGCTGTCTGGGCTGTCTTTGCGGTTTGTAGACGCCAAAGATCAGCTGGGATCCCCCAACAATAGGTACTGGTTCAAGAGAGATGAACACCCCTGCCCCAACAACAAAGCCGGCTATGCGCTTCAGGCCGTGAAATTTGACAGCTGAACGTATGTCTCCTAGGAAGCCTGCAGGGGCTGGGGTGTTGCTGTCTTGGGAAGCACCTAAAAACTGCCTGCTAGGAGGGGACTGCGTGGCCACGCCAGACGAACTGGGCCTGCGAGAGCTTTGTGTGCAGAGCTTGAGTGCTTGCTTGGGTGTGCGCCTCTGCAGGTCATCACATCAGACCTTCAGGACTACAAATATTGGTGGTCAAGACGCCCTGGTCCAAACTTGCAACAAAACGGTCATGGTGTTCCAGCGGCTCACCATTTTCGCTGTCACAGTAGCTGTGTTCCAACAAGGAAACATCAATCAGAGACTCAGACCTGCGCACACGCGGAGATCCTGAGCGCAAAGCTGGACACAACACTTCCTGTCGCCAATAAATTTGCGTTGGCTCTGCTTACCTCAGTCTGGTAGCGTCCACGCAAGGCCCAGGGC
>JAABUP010010679.1_pt1 | contig 10753 bp, 9 predicted proteins | sample 5559201 | NCBI WGS metagenome assembly JAABUP01 (sample SAMN10711887, study PRJNA513373) | rock metagenome | isolation source: Antarctica rocks | place: Antarctica | reverse complement strand
TCTACATATCCGGCCAACTGCCCTCCACCCCCTCGGGCGCCCTCCCGGCGGGCTCCATGGCCGAAAACGCAACTCGCTGCCTCGCCAACATGCGCGCGATCCTCGAGGCCGCGGGCAGCAGCCTGGACAAAGTGGTGAAAGTGACGGTGTTTTTGGTGGATATGGCCGATTTCGAAGAGGTCAATGGGGCGTATGAGAGGGCGTTTGGGGGGTGGAGGCCCGCGAGGAGCTGTGTCGCGGTTAGGGAGTTGCCGAGGGGGGTGAGGGTGGAGATGGAGTGTGTGGCCGTGCCTTGAGGGGGAAATGGGGGGGGGGGAGGTGGGGGGGGGATAGGGTGGATGGGAAACTATGGGTTGCAAGATTATAATACCACAGCTCTCAAGACGGCAAAATGCTTCATTGATCTTTGTTATACGTGTCTGTCATGAACAGAGCTCTCAGAGCATATGATACGCCATGCTCCACGTCAAGCGCTGCAACAAGATGCGGAGACCTATTCAAGGCCTGGGTATATTCATCCCCGTTCCAATCTGCCTTATCAATTCCGCCGCCTGCTCCAAGGGATATCCGATAAACACAGGTCCGGTGAACAACATGCGGGGGTCGTCCGTCTTCGCAGCCGGTGTAGGTGTTGTCAGTGCCTCTAATATAGGCGGTGATGGATATGATGTTTCAGCTTTGTTAGATATATCCGCTGTGTCCTCCGCTGTGTCCTCCCCTGTTACTTCTTCGAATATTTTTCGACTCTGCTTTGTAGCATGGTCTAGCCTCAGTGAATGCACTGGCGAAAGTGAAGCGCTGGAAGCTCTCTCTTCTTCAATGGGCACCCGAATGCCCCAAGGACGGCTCGGTGACTCGCCTACTTTAATGTCTTCCAGTGGTCTGTCGAAATGCCCTTCTCTGTCGTCTTCCTTGTTCAAGCCAGCGCTTCTTGCGGATACGTTGTCCGGGATAGTCTTGACATTGTCTGCCCATTTCTCAACCTTCTCCATAGATCTGCGCTCCATCGCTATGCATTCCTCCTCTTCCTTTGCTGGTAATAACGGCTTGTGCTTCACGCCCAAGCCTTGGATCATGCTGACCAGATTTCCGTACTTGGCATCCAATTGACGTATGCTTTCCTCATTACTCTGGTACCGCTTGACACAAACTTCGTGGCTCCTTGGAATCTCATGCTTGTGGATCTCAAAGTACCTGGCTATATCTTCTGGCGAACGCTCATCAAGATATCGAATTGGGCATTTGGAAGCAGAGCCCGTGGCTGAAGGTGGAGGTGAAGAAAAGGTCCGAGCTTGCTGGATGCTCCTAGGAGGGTCTGTGATGAACTCTTCTCTCATTTCGGGTGGGGTGGGAAGTGAGTCAGGACGTTTCGTCACAGAACCATGAGCACCTGTCAACGCCTGGTGCTCTGGTCGAAGATCCGATAGTGATGCAAACGGACATTTTGATGTTTCTTCGGGATATTGATTTACATATGACTTGGCTACGCTTGCAGAGGCGCCAATATCGTCCTGTAATGATCTTGTGTCCCTAGGAGTAGGACTCCATTGTCGGTCCAGTTGAACCTTATTGACTGCTTCAGTCTCGCCCCGCCTCCCATCGGTCAGGATCTTCCAAGAACTAACACCGCGGGCTATCGCTTGAGCTTCTTCTTGGTCCTCGCCAGCCATGTAGATATCTGGTGGTTGGCTCGTATCTTCCTGGGGAGCTGTTTGCTTCCCACTTTGCGGGATTGCGTTGCAGAGATGGGAAAGAGGTCCATCTTCTAGGATCAGGCGCTGCGCCTGTTGACGAGAATGCGTCAGCTTACGCAACCAAGTATTGCAAGATTTTCATGAATCCGAAAGGGCGATGCTCAGCAGAAGCTGGTTAATGATCGTCACAGCTACAGTTGTAGCTTCAGGTCTAGAGCTAAGCAAATCATCATAGCTTGGAGAAAGAGATCTTAAGATACGAAGAACGTACCTCAAACTGTGCGAGGGAAAGCCGCTGCTCCAGGTCGTGGTTCTTCCTGGCCAGGTCATGTACTTGGTTAAGCAGTGCTCTGAACCCAGTCGTCAGCCGCTCCACGAGCTCATCGTGATCGCTGTCCTTGTAGGAAGCCATTCTGATACGAGATAGATCAAGTATCAGAGTGTCAATACATGTTGATTAAGGAACAACAAGCGGCCGAGCCGAGGCACCTCTATTCTCCATCAAAAACACCCTATTTTCGTATTTTGCTCCCTACCTGTATGTCCACCAACTCACCCATATATAGAGTGACCGTTAGGTTAGGTGATACCTGACAGATCCGATCCAATTCACCTCAAGAGGTGGGTTTGGGGGCTATTCTCAGCATCTTGGGTGGGTTTCCCTGGGGAGCACCCATCCAAGCACCTATGTAACCCAATGGGTGCCATGGCCACAGTCAGAGCAATCTCTCATCTGGGCAACAGAATCAGCAACATAACTCATTACAACTACAGTTTTACTCCATTTTTGATGGTTTTTGCATCATTGGAAAGATCTTGCTCAGCTCATCAAGCTGAGATAATTGCATACTAGTAAATTGAGGTTTTAGAAGTACGAGGGGTAGGTAAGCAGTAAGTTAAGTTTATAGATCGACTTCTACGAGTAACTCAACCGTCACACTATTTGGATGTTTCCAGTGTTATTTCCTTTAAACAGCCCCGCAGCGAAAGTCGCATTGCTTCGCACCACATCATCCATGTTCGTGAGCGTCGGATCCATGCCAAAAGGAAACTGCTCGCCCATTTCCTGGTTCATTACGAACTCAAAGGAGGCGCCATCGGCCCACATATAGATGCCCAGTCCTGGTACGCTGCGATAGTCTTTGTCCACATCAGCAAAACCCTTTCGAACAGTAATTTAGAGCTTGCTCGACTATATGACATACCATTGAGGTAAGTGGCTCCTCCTTCACCATGATTCGCAAGACATGTGTTACAGATCTGCATTCCGGTTTCCTGAATGTCAAATCAGAATGTCGACGACGTCGTATTGAGTCTTCTAGCATGTCTAAACGCGAATAGCGCAACATTGCAGATGCCTATTTTCCACGTATATGCTATCAGTAAATCTCGCTCAACAAATCGTTCATCATAACAAGATTTTATCAAGCACATCTCTCTCATAATATACATGACAGACGAAAGTTCACCAACCATAAGACATTCACTTCGGCAATTGCACAATCGTCTCTTGAAAGGGCACTGCTCGATCATCTCGAAAGCCAGGTCACAAGGCTTGCGGAGGTTTGCTGCGAAGTGGCTGTTCCACGAAATAGCGAATGTTTTTGTCTTGTGGGAACTGGGTGAGAGCTACACGGCAATCGCCGGGGTCAGGACGGCCATAACGATCGCCATCGCAGACTGGATTGGCGTTGACGATGTCAAATATGAAGATCAGGAGGAGCGTAAGTTGTAAGAGACGAGTTCCTGCCGTAGGCCTTTGTTGTATAGTAATGCAATGCATTGAGCTTGATGTCATTCTTGTTGTTTTAGTCGACGTCGTAAAATTTGGGGGGAAAAAGAGGGAGAGATAGGTATTGGTTTGTAGAGCTTTCATCGTTCCCGCCGAAGCCCTTGAATAGCAACTGAGACGCTCTTTAGGCGCAAGATATCTGTTTGGTCTCATCATGGAGTTGGCGCACCCGATCCGTCGTCCGAAACCCGGGAAAATACTGACTGGCAGCCGCAGAAGCGATGGCACCTACAAGCGTGCCAAAACCCCAGCACGTACTCAAAGCACTCGCACCAGGCTTTAATTCTTCTAATATAAAGCGATCCATGAGTCCGCATCGGTCCCTCTTAGGCCGTTCCGCTTTACGCCGTATCTCTCCATGTCCAAAATTCCAGTCCCTATGTTGTCCATGTTATGGGTACTCTTATGTTTACTCACGCTCCATAGCCCACGAGTAACCGCATATACCTACGACCTCTATTGTAACAAAGAGTTGTACGGCACTCCCAACGTCGATGATTGCAAGGAGGCCACGGACTGGATTCCGGTATGTTATGTTTCCAGCACGATCATCCTTGGGACATGTCTCAAAACTTGTCTCCCGTACCCAAAAGGAAAATGCTGACTCGAAATCGTAAAGTGGGTCTATGAACCCATAGGCATGCATGATAGGAATGATGCCACAGCTTTCCGCAAGTTCGCAGAGCCACAGTACCTAAAACCACCCGTGAGATAAACTTTCTTGTTCGTTATTGCCAAGTTTGACGTATAATTTCCGAACTTCAATTCCTCAAACACATCACGGCCCAGAGCTCTACCGAAAAGGGAAACGCTGACTCCAGACCCGGAAAGTGGAAAGAAGTCAAGAATGAGTTCGCTCCACTGGCGATTGTGCAGTTGCCCAAGATTTGGAAACACAGTATACCAACCTCCGTCTCCGGCCAGTGCATTCTCACTAAAATCATCGCGAATCTTTGCAGAATCTTGCACTATAGCCATGGTACTCCAACCTTACCGGGGGACCATTGTCCAGGGCCCTAATTACATCAAGCCCGTATTCCAGTCGAAATGGGGCGAGGTGGGAAAACAGACAAAAAGGCTTTGGGATTGTCTTGAGCCGGGTTCCAAAAAGCAAAGTCAATATCCGCAAGGGGGTTATACTGCTTTTACGAGTGAGTCCCCTTCCCGATCGGGATGATGGAAACCATACCTTGTTTGTTCTCCCGATGTTGTAAGCTAATGAGGATGCAGTCACCCAAAGCAAGCCAGCAGCGATTTACATGTACACTTCCGACTCACCGTTCAACAAGCTACAGATGAAAAACTACATGGCCGACGGAACAATAATCGAAGCTCCCGTAAGCAGACGTGCCCAATTCACTCTCTCGAGCAACGATTCTTCTTTGGCTTCTAGCCTCCAGGCTATCAATTCCTCAGGCGTGGTTTCTTTGCTGAACGTTGTTGTGGAGGATGACACATCGTGACCGAAAACTGTACTCTATTTTCATGAAGAGTTTATTCTCTGCAATTTGCAACCGCGCGAACTTTCATGAAGAGTCTTAATCGTAAACTTTTCGAGGGTGAATGTCTGTGCAGTTTTTCATTAGTAGATGGTTTAGTAGCTGGTTCAGTAGCTGGGCGAGTAGGTAGAATGATAAAGTAGGTTGCTGAGGAGGTGAAAACTCTGTAGCCGGGTTTAGCCCTATCAACGACCATCGCCTGTTGCCTATGACGATGCGATGCCCTCGGGCCAACCAAGAAAAGCCACACCTCAAAGGCCCTCGGTTTCGCCGTCTCCGGATTCAAGCCAGTCTATCGGAGTGTCAACCTCGTCTTCTCCCTTTCCGCCATCTCGCAGACAGTATGTGCTGTTGTTTTCTTGACGGTGCAGATGCAAGCAGTCTTGGGACCTGCTGAAAGCCAGAGAGCAATGCCGATTCTATATCGCGCAATTGTCAGCTCTGGTTTTTTTCTCGCAATCTATTTGCCGGACTTCCAGCGATGTTCTTCGTACGACAACGCAGCGAGAGCGTGCCAACACGCTTTGGTGCAGTCTGGTCGGGTGCGACGGCGATTTTTACTTTGGTTCTGCCCCTTTGTCCAGATGATGTTATCAGGTGTTTAGTGACCTCATTGGATGTGGGCCGTGTTCTGTACAATGATAGGACGCGGTTTCGAGCAAATAGTAGAGAGAGACCGGAATGAACAAGTCCGCAGCCGTGAAAGCCGCGAGTACGAGAGACCTCTCCGACGCTTGAGGATGATTGAAAGAGCTTGACGGAACGAGGCTAGAATCAGATTTCTCTATTGTCCACCGCTTTTCCGGTACTTTAGACACATGCTTGCAAGTTTCAAGCTAATTCTGGAAGTCTCTGACTGAAACCGTCGGTATTCAGGCCGCGGGCGGTAGCTCACCCCCAGAGAGGCGCAATCATTCAGAGTCACCCTCTTTCGCACACAACAATCACCAGCGTCGGATGGCTGTAGGGCGGCGCTTAGCATTTGCCCGAGCGGGAGTAAGTTCGGGGTAGATGTCTATCATATTGACCTTCAGCGAACACATCAGCCCTAAATCTACTTCAAGAGCATCGTACTCCAGATTGAAGAGTACGACCTAGGTACTACAACCTTTCCACGTTGCCATCGACGAGTTCGAACCTAGACAACGCCATTCGTGCTATCTTTCGGTGCACTCCTCAAGAACTCGGACCTTTGTGAACAGTAAATTTTCAACATCAGAACCAAGGAGTCTAATCGGAATGAGTTTTTTGTTATACTCAAGGAGAAAGAGAGATCGCCTTGGGGCAGGCAGTGTGGTGAAGGGCCGGCAGATCGGCAATGCGGTTTCTGCTTGGGTTGCAGTACGGAAGTATATTGAAGGCAACTTCCTTCCGAAGGCCTGCTGTGACCTGTACTCCAAAATCTGTTTAAAAAAGCGATAGGATATAAATTATCAAGTCAGAACATAGGAAGCATTCAAGGAAGCTAGCAGATCATCTCCGTAAACATAATATATTGACATGCCGGAAGCTTCAGGTCGTTCCATTCCAGCCAGCGTTACCGGAGAAATATATTCAACGAGAATTATATATATACTCGGAGACCGACTCCTAGATCATACCATCGTTGCATCTGAAGAAATGTTCAAGGCGCGTTTCTGGCTTCCACCAAACGCCACAACGCCCTTAGCACAGCGAGGCCTCCGCTCTGCGTCTCCACAGTCCTACCGCGTCCCCTAGTATTTGGGTCGCGTGGATATTCCTTGTCTGCTGTATCAGTGTGGTGCTCAATACCGCCATACTGCTGGAAGGCTGTCTGTTGTTGCTGAAATTTGAGAGTAGTGTCGCCAAGCAAGCGCCATAGTTCATCATTCGGGACTCCTTTGTTGCGATAGTCTGTTCCCTCCGGAGTTGGGATGTCGTAATTTGGTACCTCTTCGTCAGAGGAATGGCGAGCACGGGCTTGACGTCCCCACCACATGCCGAACTTACCGTTGCTATCTCGAGTCGCATATGCGGCTTCCGCGTTGTGTCTGATCCAGGCGCTATACTGGAGACACTGTACTCTGTGGTACGTGGCAAGGTCATCATCTGCTTGGATAGTAACCCCATCGCCATTGCTGCCTCGGGGCAAAGGAGCGCAGAAAAGCGTTAAATGATGGAAGAAGATTCCCTTGAATGTTTGACCGTCTTGACTGCAAGACCCCGACGAGTCACAAGCTTCTTCCAAGACGCCGTCGCGGCCTAGGCCTGCCCAACGCCATCGGTCCGCCGGGTTATGGGTGAACCAACCTGTTGCAACGATGACATTGCGGATCAATTCATGGCCGTCTTCCAGATAGTGATTGTGCCCTGTTGCTTCCCACAGCCCTCTTAGGCCAGATAAGAGGACGCCTTGGTTATACGTATAGACTTGCTCGTCCCTAATATCGCATCTACCAGTCCCAGTGCTGCCGTTCTTGCCCCCTTTCCAACCGCGGATGTGGAAGCCATCAGTGTATAACCCCATACCATTTTTCATGCTGCTCTTGCTAAGCCAATCGTAAGCTTCTGTTGCGGCATATAGATATTTGGGATCGTGCGCTTTTGCTGGCGGCATCGCGCTTTCTTTAGCCTCTCGCTCGCTGCTGAATGGGGACGTATTGTCGTCGCCTGGAAAGTAAAGGTACATGCTCACACTCGCGGCAATATAAAGCTCGTTCGTGATCGCATTCTTGTAAGGCGCAAGGTAGGGATTCCACACCATACCGCCACCGCAAAGGGAAGTGTCCCATCCTTTGGATGCCAGATCGTAGAAGACCCGAGCTCGATGCGCGAATTGCGGGACGAATTGTTGACCGTACCATCTTAACTCATTCGAGTTGGTGCCCGAATCTCTATCGTCTTCACCAAACGCGTGTTGTAGTTTCGAATGTTGATTTATGAATTTAATGCTCTCCAACCAGTCCAGAACTACCCAAAGCATGTCGTCGTAAGCCTGTGTCCGTAGGGCAAACGCATTCTCTCCGAAATAGAAAGCCGTCATCTGCGTGAAGTATCGGTTGATGAGATTCTCATACCATTGGATCCTCTCGAGAATCCCCCCTGGCTTCACTGAAGCCATTGTGTATGCCCTTGACTCCGTGAAAGCAGCCAGCGTGGCGGAGACGTGTGTTCCCATGACTGCAGCCGTCCAGTCGATAGCGCTGGGCCAATCGCCTTGCCAGATTTCGAAATAGTGCGATTGCATAGTCGCGAGCGCGTCGACGAGAGCGGAGAAGGCATTTGGGCCTTTGAGGGGTTCTTGGAGTTCATGGTTGTGCAGAAGTGCTTCATCCTGTACGGTTGAGGGGGAGTGCAGCGGTAACGGGCTCTCAGTCGTTGCGGTATCCCCGCTTAAGTACTGCTGCTCGAAGCTACGGCTTCTGTGCCGTGGTACAGCAATATTTCGCAATGTCGCATCAATCGATACCAAGTAAAGGAACCAAATGTAAAGAAAGAACATCCTGCCGGCGCTGATATTCCATACGCCACCCGGGTAATCATGCGATCATCATGCGCGTTTGGAAGGATGAGCGCAACCATGGACTGCTGCCAGCAGCTAAACAGGGAACCGCAACAGTTCATAGTCAGGCAAGCTGGATCGCATGATTATAGAAAGAAAGAAAACATGAAGCGGATATTCTACCAGTCCTGAGAATTCTGAGTGCTCACGCGTAGGAGTTTGGGGATTGCGGGAAGAACTACGCTAAACCGGTTTTGGTGGCTCATAATGGAATGTTGAAGTCTTCTTCGTCGTCTTCGCCTTCTTCTTGTCAACGTTACGCTGTCTTGGCAAATCACCAAACCTAGGTTCTCATATCGACATTCAGCAATCGAGAACTGATAGCGGATTGGTTATCAGAGTAAGTGGTATCCCGGGTAAAGCCTGATCGGTTTCATATGTTCTTCTGCCCTAAGGTAATCCATCCATCTTACAGCATGAGCTTTGCACTCGACTCAATAATATGTTATCTCGAACAACAAGGAATCCATTTGCCCACTTGGTCATGTCTTGGCAGACGAGTTATTGCTTACTGCCTTTCTGATGACGCAGTTGCAGGTCATGTCAGTACTCAACAATCGATTCACAAGCATTGATCAGATAATCATCTTAGGAATATGATTTTTGCGAAGTAGCCACGATCCTTACTTCAACATATGCAAATGAACCAATACTCTAATCAGCTTTCCTAAGACTATAACCAGTGGACGAATCATACTCAAAGCTTTTGCGGTAAGAAGGATTAGAGAAAGACTACGAAAGTACCCAGTATCATGACTGGCTGTGTACACAAAGGCTAAGTACCTTGTTGGACATTCTACTTTTGTAATGTTGCTCGGTCTGCCAGTCACTCGTTCTCTCATCTAATTTTGTATCAACATACGGTAAGTCTCTGAATATTGATTCCGATTTGAAATGGTTTTGACTGCGATATCTGGCCAAGAGTCTTTGCTCGCGCTGTATCGCACAAACCATCTCTCGATATACTAACCATCCATCTAATTGCACATGCTTTGCAATTGAATCCAAGTCAGTGATTACACTATTTTCAGAATATAAAACGTTCCCTCAACAATGTGATCCTTTTTAGCTTCGACTCCGAACAGCATTGATGCAGACAGGCGAAAGAGCTTCTGGCAACGTACCCTGTTTAGCTACAATCACGATGAAGGAGAATGGAATGGAGAAAAGTCGGGATCACGCATGAAATCGAACGCGATACTCTCACTTGCTCACGTGGACTCTTGGTGGGCTCAACAGTTAAGTAGGCTGAATTTTTCAAGGTTCTCCTCAAAATTTCCTCCGTAAGAACGTCCGATCGAAGCCTTCGATAGCTCTGGATCTCCGAACAACGCATGGCCAAGCACCAAGGGGGAAACACATCAACCCGGTTCGCTAAACACAGAGCCCAAGCGTGGCCATGAAGCTAAACTGCAGCTCTGGCCCCATCAAGTCCGGTCCTGGACTCCTGGGAGAAGCTTCCTTACCGCTCGCTTGGATTGCTGGCGCCACAAAAGCTGGGCACAGCTGAGGACAAATATTGGTGGCGCGTTCGAGAATCTTGCACGCGTCTGGAGGCCGCCTTAGAGTTAGCTCGTAAGAAGTGTATAAGCCGCAAAGCCTCTAGGCTCTTTCATAATCAGGGACAAGTTTGTTCAACGGATGAATTGGAAGTCAAGTGAGGTATCGGCGGTAAGATGGACGAAGCATCAGAGACTGTAGGCTTACCTGTTTTCTGATCTCGTTAATCTAGGAGAGGTCGGTTCGAAAAACCCTGTTTAACCATGAGCTAAACCTCTATGGGACCGTGATAAAGTTGATCCGCGGAACCTGAAATTAGTCTTTCTCGATCAAGACTGGTGTTGGCGAAGAAGGTTAGCCTCGAATCCATCCCTTCCCTTCCAAGACTTTAGCTTTCTTCGCGACCGCGCCTTTCTACTTCGGTAAGCCGTCCCTGATCCGACAACACGGTCGTGCAGGTCTCATCTACAAGGTTTGCTGATCCCGGAGATCCATGTGGTGTGTCTGGGCTTTGGCGATAAGGTAAGGTAGGTAGCGTGGTAGCTTACCCTATCCGCGGGCTCATGCATCCAACGAGCTAGTATGGTTACTATGGATCATGGCGGAAACAAGCGATGTTTACATGCCAGGAATAGGATAGATCCAGCTCTGACTGAAAGCCCTTTCAGATTTCACTGTCCATGCCGAACCATACCAAGGGAAGCCTGCTAACATGTCGCTGTCTTTCTCTATAAAGTTCCCTTTA
>JAABUP010010678.1_pt1 | contig 10754 bp, 14 predicted proteins | sample 5559201 | NCBI WGS metagenome assembly JAABUP01 (sample SAMN10711887, study PRJNA513373) | rock metagenome | isolation source: Antarctica rocks | place: Antarctica | reverse complement strand
TGCGCTGTCTCTGGTGCACTGAAAAGCCGCCGAGCATCGCCGGTGCGCCCGCCGCGGCAGGCGCTGCGGCGTTGTGCTGCGGCGACGCCGGCGAGGAGCGGCGCGCGCTGGCGGCCGCGCCGCGCCATGCAGCGCACGTCGCGCTGGCCGACCCGGGCGCGTACCTGGGCGGGCCGCGCGGCCAGCTGGGCCTCAGCGCCGCGCTCGAGGACGCCTGCGTGGCGTACCAGCTGCTGCTGGAGGCGCGCGCACCGAGGTTAGGGATTAGGGTTATTGTAGATGCAGGGCGGGCCGATGCGCAGCTGGTGTAGTCGGCGCTAAGGGGCCATGGGCCCGCTGTGATGCAACTGTTCGTGCAGAGGCGTCCCAGCGCGTCGATGCCGCGTCATGACTCCAGCACCCCGCCGTACAAAGCAGTGCCCTCCCCAGTGGCTTGCAAAGTCCGGCAAAGCCGCGAGCGCGGTGCTTGGACCGCACACCCCGCCGCCACTGTGGCAGCCCGACCGCGGCCCGCCCACATGCTGCACACCCGGCGCAGTTCCCCGAGGCCGTCAACGTCGCGGACTGGTTCCGCTCATTCTGCGCGGTGTACTCTGGCGGCCCGCCCGCGAGCCCGCCCGCCGCCGGCGCCGCTCCAGAGCCGCTGGCCGCGACGAAGCCGGCGCGCCGGCGCGGCCGCCCGTCGAAGCGCATCATGCCGGTGCGCGCGCCGGCGTGTCGTCCACGGTGCTTGAGGTCGGGCTGGCCTTGCGTTTGTGCAGCGCCGACACATCAGCCCGACACAGTGGCTGAGTGCAAGCAACGTCACCGTGCAGCGCTGCCATAGCGACCCACCGCATGGGCTGCTGCCGCCAGGCAGGGCCAGCAAGTGCTTTGCCGTCCTCGGCTTGGTCGCCCCCGCCTGTCCGGAAACGCTCCTGAGCGCGCTTGTGGAAAACAGCATGCATGCGCCGCGGTGCTCGCAGCACTGGCCTGAACGTCCGCTCTGCATGGCGCCCGCAGGAGGGCCCGCCGCCGGCAGAGGCGTCGGAGGGTCATGTCAGTCCTCCCAAGCGCGCGCGCGGGCGGCCGAGGGCCCCTTCCCGTGCGCCCGCGGCCTCGCCGCCAGCCGCGGCGCCGGAGGGCGCCGCGACCCCCGCGTCGCGCGGCCGCGCCAGGGCGCCCGCCCGCGCGCCCGTCACGGGCGCTGCCGCGGCCGCCGCTGCGGCCGCGGCCGCCGCCGCGGCCGCGGCCCCGTGCGCCCGGCCCGGCGCGCCCGCGGCCGCGCCGCCCGCGGACCCGCTGGCGGCGCTCCCGCGCGCGCAGCTGGCGGAGCTGGCGGCGCGCTTCACGTGCGCGACGCAGGACCTGCAGCTGCTGGGCCTGCTGCGGCCGGCGGCGCGGCGCCGGGGCCAGTGGGCGCAGCGCCTGGTGTTCCCGCCGCCGCCCGCCGCACCCGACGAGGCGGGCCACGCCGGCGGGTGAGGCGCACGGGTTGGGGCCCAGCGGCGCGTGCCGGGCGCCCGGCTGCGGCGGACGGCACTGCTGCTGCTGCTGCTGCTGCGCGTGCAGGAGAGATGGGATAGGTTATGTATGCTCGGGCGTTGCGGCCGCTGCAAGTGTACCTCAGGACAGGGGTGGCTGCGGCGGTCTGTGTGCTGGTCATGCGTCATGAACCTGGCAGGCCGTGCTACCGCGGCGCTCCTGCTGCCGCGTGTGCCGGCTGCAAGCTGCACCAACCGCACGACTTTGTTGCGAACAGTCTGGTGACTGGTGCCTGAAGTGTCTCAGTCTGCTCCAATGTGCTGAACACTGCATGACTCGATGCATGTGGCTGTTGAAGGAATTTGCATGCGAACGCAAGCCCATGGTCAGCCACTGATCTGTGCCCAGAACATGGTGCCTGCTGGCTGCTGGAATGGGTAGGTGTGCATGGAGTGACATGGCTGTGGCCATGTCACTCCATGTCCGTGGAGTTCATGGAAAGAAGGTAGGTGGGTCCGGTCACCCCCAAAGCGTTGGCCAATTGGCCGCCACATTGCAATGTGGCGCCTGCAAACTCACACTTTCTTGAGTGAAGCACTAGCTACCGCAATAGCTGACAGCCTCTTTTACTCTGTTGAAGTGTCGCGAGAAGGGGCAGCTTAAAAAGTACGGCGCTCACTACAAATCAGCTGTCAGACATCGCCATCCCTATAGCCTGATACTCTGTAGTTTGGAGCACGTCCACACCTGCGCAACACCTGCAGTCAGTGCTACAAGCAGAGCATGGCAGTGTGAGGCTCTGTGAGGGACCACTGTCGCAACTTGCTTTATAGCGTTACAACGAAGTGAGCCAGGGCCGGCATTCAGAGCTATAGAGATCTTACAAGCAAGGCCGCAAGCAACCTGCGTGGAAAGCTGAGCAGATGTGATACAGGCCAATGCATCTTGTCATATTGTTCTGCACTGGTGCCGATTACATAGTATGATGCTGGTGTGGGCCTGGCTGTGCGCGGTGCTGTGGTGTACGCGCCAAGCTGCTGCCGCGGGCGCGGCCACCAGCAGCGACTGGTTCTATGAAGACCTGGGCGAGCGGGCTGGAAACGGTGCGCGGCCCCTGCCAGCGCAGCCGTACCTTGCTTCGGCTCTGTGCTGGGCTGCAATTACCTTGGCTGTGGCCGCTGCGCTCAGGCTGCACTCCTCGCGCGCAGTCTCCTTCTCAAAAAGCGCGGGCGCCGAGGACTACCTCCTGTACCACACCCTGTGGTGGCACGCCACGCGCTTCCATGGCCTCACCGACGCGGGCAACAGCAGCATCCAGACGGACATGTCGTACAACCTGGAGCTCACGGCGCTGCCCGTCCTGGACGCGCGCAAGCACTGCAAGAACATCAAGGTGCGTGCAGTGCACTCTGTGAACATCTGCAGCACCGTTTGCAGGCCGCGGCCTTGCTGCGGGCTGAGCGTGTCACCTGCTGTATGCTCTGCGGAGTTTTGCCGGACCTGCCGGTCACCTTTTTCGTGCGCTCGCGGCTGGCGCACAGGCCAGCGCGTGTGTAGACTGATGTGCCAAAGGCCACCAAAAGGAAGCGCCTGCGTGCGGCTTGCCAAAGGCCACCAAAAGGAAGCGCCTGCGTGCGGCTGAGCCAGTGCTGCAGCAGGCGGGCTGGGTGCCTGGCGTGACGCTCATCGTGGACATGCCCTTCCCAGCCTACCCGGACAACTTTGGGCACTGGATTGAGGCGCTCCTGCCGGTGTACAACGTCCTTGCGCAGGTGCGGCGCCAGGCGCACCCCTTCAGGCTTGCAGGCTTGCTGTCCCATTCGCCCCCACGCCAGGCGACTTCATGCTCTTGCTCTTACCGGATCAACGCAGCCCTGTCCATGTACTTACCGGACCAACGCAGCCCTGTCCATGTACTTTGTGAGGCCTGCCTGGTGACACCGCTGTCCCGACCTTGGGCGCAGGCAGCCTGGGCCGAGAGCCTGCCCGACGGCATGGAGCCTGTCCTGGACGCCGTCCTGCTGGTCAATGTCCAGCGCGAGCAGCTCGCGGTGCGCGCTCGCTCCCTCACGCACACGGCCCCCGGTTATGCCCTGGATGCTGCCTGCGGGTATGCCTATAGGATTTAGCCAGTTCCTGGACAGCTGTGTACAGCGTGACCCGCCGTGGGTGTGGCAGGCCTACACAACGCTCTGGCAGGCGCCAGGCGCCAGTGCATGCGGCCTGGGGTGATACCCTATCATAACCCTGTCACAGCACAATGCACGACGAGAACAACACTCCACCTACCATTCATCGCTGCATGCGCAGGGCCTCGCGTGGGTGTGGGAGGTGCTGAGGCTGGCGGTGGCGGGCGCGGTGCGGCCGCCGCGCGCGCTGCCGCCGGTGCTGTTCTACGACGAGCTCGCCGCGCTGCCGGGCGACGCCTGGCTGGGCTTCCAGGCCGCGCTGCTGGCGCGCGACAGGCGCGCCGCGCCGCAGCGTTCAGGGTGTCCCAAACCTGACTACACCCACAAAGCCCTTCCATATCCGTGCCTGCCAGGCTGCCCAGGTTCGACGCAGGCACCGCTCTCGCACTGGCGTGCCGCCCGGCGGGGCTTCCCACGCCACGGGCACCATTGTACCGGCAACCGCAGTGCGGTGGCCTGTGATACTCACCAGCGCAGATCTGTGCAGCCACGGCGGTGACAGCGCTTGGCCGGCAGGTACGCGCGCGGCGATGGGCGCAGCGGGTTTGCGAGCGCCGCGCTGGGGCGCGACTTCCGCGCGGCCGCCTACCGCGCGGCGGGCCTGCCGCTGCCGGGGGTGCCGCCGCGCACGCTCACGCTGCTCAGCGCCGTGGACGGCGAGGAGGCGCGCCCCCGCCCTGCCAGGGTCAGGCGTGCTTGGCAGGGCAACGCGCGCAGCTGGGGCCCAAGAGGTCAGCAGCACAGCATGGTTTGGTCGTGAGAGCCACTGTTAGACCGCGGTACGATGCTCCAGCGACGTGGTGGCTCTTTGCGCGGCGCCGGACATCCACGTGCCAAACTCCCGCCAAAAGATGGTTGTGCATGCGTGCTCAGCCGCGGAGTGTTCGGAAGAGGCTGCATTGCTTGTGTCCCGAATGGCTGCATCGCTCGCATCCTGATAGGCCGCAGCGCTCGCATCCTGGAACAGCACAGCCTGCAGCCAGGCTGAGCCGCGCGGCCGCTCCCCGCCCGCGGCCGCCAGGTGACCAACAGCGCGGAGCTGCTGGAGGCGCTGCAGGACGTGGCCCGCAACCTGGGCCTGCGCGTGCGGCCGTACACGGCCACGCCGCGCGCGCCATTCGCATCGTACGTCGCCGCCATGGCGCGCACAGGCGTGCTCGTCGCGCGCCACGGGCCGCTGCTCGCCAACGCGGCGTTCCTGCCTCCAGGCGCGCGCCTGGGGCAGGGTCTAGAGTCTGCCTGGACCCGCTCAGGGCTTGGGCTGCATGCCTGCAGATGCGCCGCCGGCGTTGGCCTTGTGGGTCTGAACTGCTGCGGAGGTGCCACCTGCTGCCGACAGCGCCGCTCTGGCCAGCCCGGCGACGAACAGTCACCGCTGCTCCCGGGAGCGCAGGCGCGGCGGTGGTGGAGCTGCTGCCATACAACTGGGAGTGGCGCGGCATCAGCCAGGTGTACGCCAACGTCACGCGCAGCCTGGGCGACGTGCACCACTTCGCCTGGCGCGCCGGCAGCCCGCAGTGGGCCGTGTTCGGCGAGGGCGAGGAGCGCTACGCGGCCTGGAGCGCGCAGGAGTGCTCCTCCAGGTGCTGCGCGGCTCCCCCCTCATCCCCCCTTTTGCGGGACCAACGGTGCCAGAAGCTCAGTGCTGACGTGCGTCTGCTGGCCATGCACCGTGGCAGAATGGTCACCACTGATGCGCCAGAAGCGCCTCGTGCGTGGCCCTCACACGACGCAGGTCGTGCCTGGACGCCTGATGGCGTGCGTGCACCATGCAAACCCTCGTTTGAGGGTGCTGGGAGATGAGCGCGCGTGGTAGCGGGCCCGATGGAGCGCCGTGCAGCGCGTGCCACGCTCCCGCCCTTACACCTCCCGCCGGCAGGGAGTGCCTGGACGTGAACGCGCGCGCGGGCATGATCGCCGACCTGGCGACCATCCGCGAGCTGCTGTATGGCGTGCTCCCGGCAGTGCTGCGGAGCGCCGAGCCTGGCTCGGCCGTGGCCGCGCTTGCGCAGCCATGGCCCACGCTGGAGCACCCCAGCGGCGGCGCGGGGCTCTGGGCCGAGAAATAGCTGCGCGATGGGGGACCGGTCGCTGCTGCATCGCATGCTTTGTTTTGCGACAGCAGCCGCTTCGCATTGCGTACGAGCGGCAGTGAACCAGCGCCCTCGGGTCTGGTTGGTTCCGGGGTTGTCTCTGGTGGGCCCAGCCAGTGACAGTAATCGCAAGCCGTGGACGGCAGCTCGCGCGTGTTGGAGCGCTGACCCTCAGATGTCTGGAGTCGCTGCACTGCTATTTGTCACGCAGTGTATGCACAGAAGGAGGGCTGATGAGTCGGTTGCCAGTGTGGCAACGCGTGGCACAAGTGCTCGCTAGACGCGCATGGAACACCGCCGTTCTGAAGTCCTCGTGCGATGCGGTGTGAAGACGGGGTTGTTGCTACATAATATTCAAAGGGAGACGCATCTGACAGAGGCGCGGAAGTCCGACGCAAGCTTGCATCAACATGCAGGCAGTGCATGCGGCGCAAGCTCTCAACCAGTTACATCTGCCAGCGCGACAAACCGGAACGGTCCAGCGATAAAGCGTGCGCCGAGACGGGCAGTGGCGGCCTGAACTGGCCCTAGTAGAGAGGCCCAAGAAATGACACGCGCGAGACAGGTGCGCCTGACCATGGATGCCTCATACTCCCTTGCATGCTGAAGGCCCCGCCCCTGCACCCGGCATGACCTCACCTGCTGCCCAAAGCATGGGCAGCTGAGCTTGCACAGCACCCGCAGCTGGCTGTGCGATGCATGTCCTATCGCAGGCTTTCTACTGGCCCTCACACGCGCCCGCGAGCGTCCAGCGAGAGCTGCCAGGCGAAGCGCAGCGCACACAGCACGCCCGTTGCTGGAGCTGCGGCGCGCCTGCTGAAAGGGCGGACCTGCAGCGTGGGCGCAAGCTGAGGCATGCTCGCGCTCCTGTGCGCACAGGCCCGCAAACTGCCGAACGGCGCCCTCCTGCACAGCAGGAGCCCCCAAAGACCCCAACACCAATGCCTGGAGCACGTTGACACATCTGCGTACACCCTTGCAGGGACACTGGAGCACCGCGGTGCTGTGTGTGCGGGAAGTGGGAGCTGATGCTTGAGCGCAAACTGTATGTCCCCCAACAGGGCCCAGGCGCGTCGCCCGCTGCAGAGCTGAAGTGCAGGGGCTGACGCGGGCATCGGCGGCACAGGCTTTGCGCATGAGACATGCCGCCGGCCTGACGCGTATGCTGGGCGCCTTCTTCTGACCTGAGGCATCCGCCCAGACACCAGCCCGGCAACGGGTGCCTGGCGGCCGGCTGCATGCAGAGCAGCGCGCGAACTCAGCAAAGAGCGGCGCGCGCGCGCGCGCGGCGCCTCCCGCCCCCAAACCCTAGCCCTCCTCCCCGAACTCCTTGGTGAAGTCGACGAAGACCTTCAGGTCCTTGGTCGACACGGTCGGCCGCGCGCGCAGCAGCACCTTCTCAAAGTCGCGCATGGCGATCATCGGCGGCATCACCTGCGCGCCGCGCGCTCGCCGCAGTCAGGCGCCAGGGTGAGTGCTGACATTGACAGGCCTGCCTCAGCCGGCCGGGGTTGCTCTGGCGGGCTCCTGCGCGGCTGCGGCGCCCCGCCGCTGCCAGCGCGCATCGCCCTCAGCCTGGCCAGCTGGCCCTGCCTTCGCGCGCGGCAGCCAACCTCGGCTGCTGCCACAGGCAGCCCGCAGAGCTGGCCGCGCGCCAGAGCGCGGCGCGTGTGCGGAGGCGCGCTGCTGTAAAATATGCGCGATCGTGGTGCTGTGCATCACAGCGGCCTCGAGCAGGGGCCGCACACGCTGCCAGAGCAGGAGGGCAACCGACAGACACCGCCCTCAGCCACAGCACAGCCTCAGGGAGCGTGTCGTGCTCTCTCCCTAGTTGCTACTTGAACAGAAGAAATGCGCGCCTGCTCGGCCAGCCCGTTCTCGGCCAGCGTGGCGAGCGTGGCGGCCGTCGCGCCCGGCTCGCCCGGCGAGCACGGCAGGTAGTGCACCTTGCCCTCTGGGCTCCGCACCGACCTGCGCGCACGCGCCATGCGCCCTGTCAGTGGCGCGGCCGGACGGCTTTAGTCATTAGGCAGGTCTCAGTCACAACCTCACTTGCAGTCTCTGTTTCGCTCTCTTGAGAGGGCCCCCTCTGCTGCCCAGCAAGGGGAGAACACAGGCTTGCAGAAGCGCGCCGCCAAAACAGGCAAGCCCTGCAGGGTCGGGCGGCGCGGCGCGGCGCGCCGGAAGTGCGTCGCCTCCTGCGTCTTGCGCACGGGCTCCATGAGCACGTCCTTGACCACGACGGCGACGTCGGAGCCGGAGAAGCCCTCGGTGCGGCGGCCGAGCTCCTCAAAGTCGGCCTGCGTCAGCGCGTTGGGCGTGTCGCCCAGGTGGATCTTGAACATCTGCGCGCGCGCCGGCTGCTCCGGCAGCGGGATGTACACGCGCTGCGCGCGGCGCGCAACCCCGGGTCAGTCCCGGCCCGCATGTCTAGGTTGAGGTCAGGCATGTCACACGGTGGGCCTTGAAACACTGCGTGCGCGCCAGCCGCCCCGGCAGCGGAATGCACGAGCGCAAATGCGCGCAGCGCAGCGCCGCTACCAACCCCGCCCTGCATCGCCGCCCGAACAGCCCTGCTATGTGATCCTGCGCCGGCCTATACCTGCCGCACGCTGGATGATCAGACGCAGGCACACAAGAAAAGGCGCCTAGGTACAGCGAGGCGGCCCCAGGCCGCGAGCATCGCAGCGCCGCGCCGCGCGCAGGGGCTTGCCGCGCAATAACACCCGAGCCTGAGTGACACCCAGCAGGTGCGCTCCCCGCAGCATAGTCAGCCACCTGCACACTGAGCGCACGAACGGCCGGGCCGCGTGCTGCAAAGCCCAGGCCTATCCCGATGAGCGCCCTCCCCAACAACACTACGGGCAATGGCGCACCCTGTCGAACCGGCGGCGGATGGCCTGGTCGAGCGCGTACGGCAGGTTGGTCGCACCCAGCACGAGCACGCGCGCGTCGTGCGTGTTCACGCCCTGCATCTGCACCAGGAACTCGGTCTTGATGCGCCGCGAGGCCTCGCTCTCGCCGTCGCCGCGCGAGCCGCACAGCGCATCGATCTGCACGCGCCGCGCCGCGCGGCTCAGGGCGGCGCCTGCCAGCGCGCAGGCCTTGGGCCGGCTTGGCGGACAGGGCGCGCCGCCCAGGGCCAGGCAGGCTCGGGCACAACGCGACGTCAACCTGGATCAACTTGGATGCTTCACATCTCAAAACCACCTGTGCCTGCTGCATGTGAGGTCGCGCGGCGGGAGGCGCGCGGCGCGCGCGCCTCGTCTATGAAGACGATGGAGGGCGCGCGCTCGCGCGCCATCGCGAACAGCTGCGACACCAGCTTCTCCGACTCGCCCAGCCACTTGGAGACCAGGTCGGAGGAGGACACGCAGAAGAAGGTGGACTCGGCCTCCGTCGCGACCGCCTTGGCCAGGTACGACTTGCCCGTGCCGGGCGGGCCGTACAGCAGGATGCCGCTCCACGGCTTCCGCTTGCCTACGCGCGCGGCGCGCCGAGCTCGGCGCGCTCCTGGCGGCGCGCCGGCCCGCGGCGGCGGCGGGCGGCGTGGCGCGGCGCGGCTCGCGCGGGCGCCCGCGCGGCCTCGCCCGCCCATGCTGGCGCCCCAGACACGCTCCCAGTCCCGGTGGAATGCACGTGCTACTGGCTCAAGCCCTGCCCTACCTCACAGCATAGAGCACGTGCAGGCAGCCTGCAAGGCCATGTCAGCCCTGCCTGATCCCAAACAGACGCTGGCTCCAGGCTCAGTGTGCACACGCTGGCAGCGGGCGCGGGCGCGCGCACGGGGCACAGGGGGCGCGCGCGAGCTGCAGGCTCGCGAAGCGCCGCGCACCGGTGAAGAACTGCGGGAACTTGACCGGCAGGATCACGGCCTCCTTCAGCGAGTCCTTCGCGCCCTCCAAGCCCGCCACGTCGTCCCACTGCCGCAGGCCCCAGGCAGCCCATGAAGCACTGGTCAACCAGAGCGCAGAGACCAGGCCCCGCCTCAGCAGCCTGCGGTGCTGCCCGTGTGAGCGATAATGAGACTCTTGACAAGCACAACAGCTTCACACCACCTGGCACCTTCACACCATCATCAAATGTTACAGCTGAGCTCTGTCTTCTGATTACATCCTCGAGGGGCGCCTGGCGCAGACCGATGACTGCGCCAAAGGCGTGCTGCGCCGCACCTTCACATTCGGCCGCTCCACCATGATGGCCTGGCCCAGCGACGAGCGCAGCTTCTCCTTGTCGCTGTCCTGCGCGCACGCGAGCACACGCCCTCGCTGTCGAGCCAACGTGCCGCGCTCACCCCGCTTGGCGTTCCAGGGAGGCAGGCGTCAGCCAGTCGCACACGCATCCACCCCGCGCTCGCTCCCGTGCCCTCACTCAGTCCAGGTGCACGCACGGCTTTGGTGCTACGCTGCTTCACACCGCTGTGCCAGTGCCACTGGCGGGCGCGCTGAGGCGCCACAGCCTGCAGCTTGCGTCACGCGGACAGCACGGCACGCTCCTGCGACCAACAGCGCACGGCACTGGCGCTGCAGCTTGCGTCACGCTGACAGCACGGCACGCTCCTGCGACCAACAGCGCACGGCACCGGTGCTGTGAAGCCAGCTCGGGCAAGGGTAGGAGAGCGTGCGGGCCGGGCCGCGCACATCGCCGCCGCCGCCAGGTGGCCGCGTCTTCTCCCCGGTCGCGCCGTTCGCGGGCGCGGTCTCCGCGGGCTGCTGACCATCAATGACGCCCTTTATGTACTCTGCCCGCTCCAGGTACTCCTTGAACTGCGCGCAGAGCAGGGCGCGCAGCGTCAGGCCGCCCAGTTGCTGCCGGAGCAAGTCCCCCCCAGACCTACCCAGAGGAAGCTCACACGGCCCGCAGCGCAGGTCGTATCGAGCGGCCGACCTGAGCCGCAGGCCGGCGCCCAACCCAAGGCGGTCGGCGCGCCTTGGCAGTGATGGCCTCCTTTGCCCGCGGGTTCTTCTCATACTTCAGGTGCGTGCTAAAGTACTCTAGCGCTATCTTG
>JAABUP010010677.1_pt1 | contig 10755 bp, 9 predicted proteins | sample 5559201 | NCBI WGS metagenome assembly JAABUP01 (sample SAMN10711887, study PRJNA513373) | rock metagenome | isolation source: Antarctica rocks | place: Antarctica | reverse complement strand
GCAAAAGCCGCCGTCACCGACCATCTGCCCAAGGGCTTTTTCGGCCAACGCCGCCGCGAAGCACCCGCCGACGCAGCGCCGCCTCCCCCCCAACTGGCCGCCTGAGTTAGCGGAAACTAGAGTTAACACGTCTTTATCCTCTTCTTTCTCACCCTTATCTTTCCTCCTTTTCTCTTCTCTTTTCCCCTTCTTCTTCTTTCCCTTCTTTTCCTTCTTTTCCCTTCCCCTTCTTCTGTCTTTATACTAGTACACGGTCGCGGAAGTCCTTGCCTAGTTAATCTGCCATCTGGCAGGGAGGTTGTGCTGGTGTGTCGCAAGCACTCGCACGTTCAACCCAGTACCCTTTTCCGCGACCGTGTACTAGTCGGGCGTTTTCCCGACTAAGCGATGGGCTAAGCGAAAACCTAAGCGATCATTGGGAGCAGCGGTCGAACAGTGAGCGCAGATCGGGGGAGGTGCGCACCGCCCAAATCTTGCCCCAGAAGCCGTGCGCGTTCAGATCGTCGAAGGTCGTCACCCAGTAACGTCCGCCACCCTTGCCTTCGCCAATGGCCTCCAAGATCAGGTCGCGGCGAGCATAGGGGTCGCCCCGGCGATTGGCGGGCGTGACGATCAGCACCACCGGCTCGACCAACTCAGGGAAGTCGTGGGCGTAGCCGCGCTTCAGGTGGGCGACGTAGCCCAAAATTTTCCGTACCCAATCTTTGCGCTCGGTGTACGCGATGATCGAGGTGGTGCCAAGATCCATTTCGAGGAAGAACGGCCAGTCGCGGTCGGTCTCGGTGTTGCTGATGACGAAGAATCCGTCGGGGACGTTGGTGAAGCCGAAACCCCCGGCCTTGCGCGCGGCCAGCTCCTTGTCGTCCATCCAACCGCCGAACAGCCACGGCTCATAGCGACAGGCCACCCGCGCCCGGAAGAAGAACTCGACGATGGCGAATGGATGCACCAGCGGCCGCAGCTCGTCGGGGCGGTTCTTGGCGACGAACGTGGGGTACTCATCCTCGGGCAGGTGGGCCGCGACCGCACGCATGCCCTTGGGGGTCAGGACATTGACGTAGCCCTCTTTGTAGTGTTTGTAGTCGCCGCGTGGCAGCAAGACCCAGATGCGGTCGATCCAGCCCCCGTCGAACAACTCACGCAGCGCCCGGTTACAGGCGAACTCGGCACCCTTGGGCGAGCGAGGCCGTCCGGTCTTGGTCTTGCCCTCAAACGTCGTCTCGACCTGGTCGTTTGTGGCGAAACGGGCCTTGTCGAGCAGCAGCAGCGTCTCGATCCCGCGTTCGATCAGCTCCAGCGGGCGTATCACCGCCTTGGGATTGCGTTCCAGACGGCTCTGGCGGGTCTTTTTCGGTGTCGGCAGTGGCATTACCATTCTTTGTACCATTCTCGGGCGCGGGGTAGTAGCGCTTGCGGTTGTTCTCCTCGACCAATCGCTTAGGCTGAGTGAAGGGTTTCTGGGCATCGATCAACCGCTGGAGCCGCGCCTCGTCTCGCTCTGCCCACCAATTATCTAGCAGCACGGTCATCGGGAAACCAGAGTCCGCCGGTCCCCCGGTGATGCTCACGACCGCCTGATGCTGTTCCAGCGCCTCGATTCGTTCGGAGCGGTCCTTGCTCAAAACATCGCGGAAATGCTTGCGATCCTCGTCACCCAAGCTCAGGAGTATTTGGACCCCCGCACCCGTGACGGAGGTAGAGAGCTGGTTGTTCTGCTCGCGGAAGTTTTTCAGCTGCTCGCGGTTCTGGTGCGCCATCACCGGCCAGATGCGTTTGCTGCGACCGAGATCGATCAGTTCGGCAAACTGCCGCGACGCCAGTTGGTGGAACTCGTCGATAATGAACCGCCAGTGTCGCTTACCGTCTTCTTGCACCCGGCGACGGCGGAAACCCTCGGAGACGGCCAGCGCCATAACCAGGTTGCCGATGTCCACGTTGTAGAGTTGCGGGACATTTTTCCCAAAATTACATAAAACCATCTTGCCTTGATCGAGCCATTCCCCGATCTTCAGCGTCGTCTCGTATTGCGAGACCATGTTTTGAATCTCGTGCGGCTGCGTCAGCCGATGGACGCGCGGCAGCGTCGATTTGATCTCCCTGGCCTGGGCGTTGGCCGTTCTATACGCCGCATCGAAGTTGCGCCAATCCTCGACCAGCTTGGGGGGCACCGTGCAGTTGGCGATAATGGCGTTCCGCCACGCCGGATCGGTGAGGATCTTATCGAGGTCGATCAGCGTGCTGCCCTTCTTGCAGACCGCCAGCCTGATCCCCATCTCCAGGTGCTCCTCCACCTGGGTCATGATCGATTCCAGGGAACCCATCCGTTCGAACAGCGCCATCGCGGTGCCGATCATATCGGAGAAGGTTAAATCCTTCCGGTCGGGGTCGGCGTGCTTGAGCTCGAAGATGTTGAGGCCCCAGTAGTGCGGCTGGCCGTCCCAATAGCACAGGCCGGGGGCGACATAGATCACATCCTCGGAGTCGTAACGGGCAGCGATCTCTTCGCACAAGAGACCATCCTTGGTGTCGATCACCAACACGCCCTCGCCCATCCGGTGATACTGCACCGCCATGTTGCCGAGCAGGACCGACTTGCCCGTCCCCGAGAGGCCCAGGACATACTGTGATTTGTGATGCTGGTGTTCTTCCAACTCCAGCGGCTCGAAGAACTCGGTATCGACGCCCAGCGCAAGTCGGCCCACCGCGTCCCCCTACTTCCAGGCTTTGCTCATCAAGTCTTTGATCTCCTGGCGAATGCGGCGACGCTCGTTGGGGTCGGGCTCGTCGTTGATCCAGTCCATCATCGTGCGTGCCCGCTGGTAGGCGCTGATCGCCCGCACGAACCGTTCTTCCGGCGTCTCGCGCTGCTTCATCTCCAACTCCTGGATGAAGCGCGTGAGGTCGTGGGCGTTGTTGGCGTCAATCTCCTGGAGCGCCTGGGTATATTCCTTGTCCAGCGTCTCCATCTTTTCCCTATGCTGCCGTTGCTCGCGCGCCGTCTGGCTCTTTTCCGCTGCCTCATTCTCCTTGCGCGTCGCTTTGAGTTTGATATGCAACTTGCCGATCTCTGCCGCGTGATCGAGCAGCTTACCGCGCAGCCCGTAGTTTTCGCGCATGTCCTGGAGAGCCCACTCGAACCGTTGCGCCAGGCGTAGCTCGATCTCTTTGGCGTCGATCTCCGCCAGGTTCATCCGGTAGAGATGGTCGCGTTGGTCGCGATGGTCATCGTTGTCGAGCGTCTTCAGGATCACCGGGCCTACCGTTCTCGCGTTGATCACGGCGATCTCGTGGTGGCGGTCTCGGTCACGATCCCGGTAGGCGAGCATGGCGTGCAACCACGGGTGGCCCCCACCCGGAATCAAAAACATCAGAGGTCCGGCGATCAAGGCAACCAATAATGCGACCAGGCTCAGCATGGCAAGACCCCTATCACCGAATACCACCCCCACGATCGAACCCGCGAAGAACAAGGGGCAAGCGATGAGCATCCACTTGCCTAAGTCTCGGTCAAAGTTGATGCGATCAGCTTTTAGTTCTTCCGGAGTTGGTTTTCGCTCGTTCTCGTCGTTAACACCCCGCACCCTGGCGGACGGTCTATCATCTCCATCAAACGGTTCGGGCACCTGGTACGACATCTCTTATCCCCTCACTTAGGCTAAGCGGCTCGCTAAGCGACGTTGCAGTGCGACAATGGCGGTAGGCTGGCCGGATCACGGCCCCTCGTGACCACAACGCGCCACCCCGGTTGGGCCGGGCCGATCACCCGCTTCGGCACAGCAGACGAAGAGCGCCCACCGGCGTAGACGCCGCCACGAGCTGCGGCGGCTGCGGGGCCTGTTGCCAGGATAGCTCGCTGGCAGAGGATGAGCCGGTAGCCCGTCATGTGGGCCACCGGCCAGCCGTCAAAATGATCAGTGCTTGTTGCGCCGAATTTCGGCAGACATAGCCGCGATGTGTCCGATCCCAGCGAAGAGGGCGAACAACATGAACCCCACGAAGGTAATCATATAGAACATTGGTAGTCCAAATATAAGAGCGAAGAAGATGTCATGGTCGGTGCTGAGATAGCCTAATTTTTGAGCGATGACTGCGGCAACGCTAACGAGAGTACAAAAAAGCACAGACTTGACCATAACGGAGTTTACCAGGAGATCCCGAGCATCCATGAGGTGCGGACCGCCGCGCTCGCGGTATATGCGGTTGCCCTCATCTTGCATCTCCTGGGATACCCCTAGACGATCTAGATAGGTCTTCCTACGCTTCGTCACAGGACCACCTCCTATGTCGTGCCGCCCATCGCGCCGTAGAACAAACGTTCCCAACCGGAGGGGCGGCCTATTATCGTAGCCTATAGTAGTTAACTTGTCAACCCTTTTGTCTTACATATCAACAGACATCACGGACACGCTATACTTCACCGCGAGCGGGGCGACCGCGTAGGACCAAACAGGAATAGGGGGGTCGCATCGTTTCCTTCAGGCACTCGATCATGTATCGGGATGATCTGAAAGGACGCTGTGAAGTATGTTAATCAAACCTTCCGCCGCCTGTTCGACCGTTCGGGAATGACGGTCTACCGTTTTGCCGAGCGGTCGGGGATGGACGAGAAGTACGTGCGGAACCTGATGAACGGGAAGCGGTCGAACCCGTCGATGGTGACCGTCCTCAAGCTGCACCGTACCCTCGCCTCCGACCCGGAGCAGCTCGCCAAGTACCCGGAGCTGGCCGAGGCCAGTGACCTGTTGCTGAAGGCGATGCTGCATGACGCCGCCACCGACTACCAGGTGTGACGCGCTGACGAGCCGACCCGGCGTACAGTCGGTGTGACGCTCACGTAAGCCGCACAACGTCGCCTCGCTCCCTTTTTTTACAAAAATACCCCGCCGGTTGAGGGCGGGGTCTATGTTTACGACTTCAGGCGACGGCGCTTGACCGGCTGCACCTCATTGACGGCGATGCTATCGAACGGCGACACAGCGTTGTGCTTCTCCCTCAGATCATCAGCGGTCAGGGAGAGGTAGACCTCTACGGTCTTGAGGTCCTGGTGACCAAGGATTCTTTTGACGGAGTGGAGGTCCATCCCCGAGCGCACCAGTTTCGTGGCGGCGGTATGGCGGAGCTTGTGTGGCGTCAGATACAACCCCGTCTCCGCTTGAATGCGCCGGAAAAGCATCCGTACCCCCGAGCGCGTCAGCCAGAACAGGTTGCCCTCGCCGTCACCTCGTGTCGCCAGCCACTCGCGGATATACCGCACCACTGTCGGTGATATGGGTGATAGTCGGGTCTTCGAGCCCTTGCCGGTGACGCGGATCAACCCGTCGTCGAGGAGCAGATCGTTCGGCAGCAGCGCGACCATCTCCCCCAACCTGATCCCGGCGTCGAGGAAGACCGCGAGCATAGCCCTATTGCGGGTGGCTTGCTCCCCGGTACCAACAAGGTGCGGGCAAGCGAAGAGGCGCTTCAGCTCGTCGTCGTTGAAGATCGGGAAGAGGGTCTGCGGCGTCTTGGGGATCGCCACCTTGGGCGCACGATCCAGCCACTCGATCTCCTCCAGGAAGCGGACGAACGCGCGCATGTCCTTCATCCGCCCTTGGGTCGAGCGGAGGCTACGGGCGAGACCGGTCTTGCCCGGTTTCCTCAGCGGCGTCGCGGTCAGCCAGGCGTGGAACTCTTGCATGACCGGCGCGGTCAGCATCCCCACCGTGGCGGCATGACCCGACGCGGCGAGGAAGTGGCGGTAATCGGTCAACGTCCAACGGTAGTGTTCGATCGTGTTGGGCGAGTGGTTGTGGGCGCGATGGTAGGCGTTGTACGCCTCCTCAGCCTCGTCCAGCGTGTGGTGTGGCATCTTCGTCCTCCCCGTGAGCGACAGTCGATGCCTCGATGATGGCATAGCGCACCCCTTCTTCCCACGGTCCCGCAGACCAGAACGGAACCTTGGCTTAAAAAGACAAACCCCTTGGCTGGAACTACCCAGACAAGGGGTCAGAATCGACCGCTATGCGACATGGTGGGTGGAGAAATCGCGGTCTACCTAGAGAAACAGCCTATAGTGCCCTCGGAGGGTCTCGAACCCCCAACCCCTTGGTCCGAAGCCAAGTACTCTATCCATTGAGCTACGAGGGCCGGCGATACATAAGTCGCTGAGCTACGAGGGCAGACGACACAGGATCGCGCCGAGCGAACCCGGTATCGTGGCTTAGTATAGCGACCGTGCGGGGCGTTGTCGAGTTGGCACCGTCCCCGCGCCCGGTCGGCGGAACTCGCACAGGAGCGGTGGTAGCCCCTAACCGATGTAGCCGAGGAAGTACGCCGCGCCCGCGACGAGCGCCACGAGCACCACCAGGATCAGCAGCAGCACGAGCGGGTTCAGGCCGCGACCACCCCCGCCCGCCGTGACCAGTTCGGCCTCGCGCGCCGCCGTCGCGGGCTCGTAGAGGATGATCGCCGCCGAGACGTTATCGGTCGAGCCCTGTTCGAGCGCCAGGTCGATCAGCGCCTTGCTCGCCTCCTGCGGTGCCCGGCGCAGTACGAGCGCGGCCATCGCGTCGGACGCGACCGAGCCGGAGACGCCGTCGCTGACCAGCACGATCCGGTCTTCGGGCAGCAAACCGATCTCGAAGATGTCCACCTCCACCTTCGGGCGATGCCCGAGGGCGCGGGTGATGATGTTGCGGTAATTGCTGGCCCGCGCCTCTTCCTCGGTCATCACGCCGCCCGTGACCTGCTCGGCCACCAGCGAGTGATCGCGCGTGATCTGCGTCGCCTGCTCGGCGCGGACAAGATAGGCGCGGCTGTCGCCGACGTTCGCGATCGTCAGGTGCGCCCCGATGATCGCCCCCGCGACCATCGTCGTCCCCATCGAGCCGCTGCCGCTGCCGCCATTGATCGACTCTTCGAGGATCCGCTCGTTCGCCCGGCGGAAGCCGCGCTGCAACGCGGCGACCATGTCGCCACCCGTCGCAGCATCCTCGGCGTAGAAGCGCTCGAAGAGGGTCTCGATCGCGATCTGACTCGCCACCTCGCCGCGCTCGTGCCCGCCCATGCCATCGGCCACGGCGAACAAGAAACCGCGCGCGACCGCGCGCTCCGACTCGGGCTCGGCCAGCAAGACCTCGTCTTCGTTATGATCGCGCACCCGCCCGGTGTCGGTGGCGGAGCCGACGAGCAGCTTGCCCATCCGTTTCCCTTCTCTGCTCAATCGCGCGCAGGGCAATGACGCTGGCTATGGCCCGATAACGCCGGATAGTAGCACAGTGCGCGGGCACGGCGCAAAGGTCCGATGCGCGGGGCAGATGCTACAATCTGCGCGGATAGGGAACGAAAAACAGGTGGGCGGGGAAGGGCTCCGCCCGGCAGCGAGGAGGGTGCGGCGGATGGTCGAACGACGCTACATGGCGCACAGCGGGGTGACGGCGCACGGACGCGGCGGGCCGCGCGCGGCGGGGCCGGGTCGGGTCGAGATCGATCACTTCATGCGCGCCTACCATACCACCCTCCAGTCGTCCGGCGAGGTGCAACTGCGCGCCCTGACCGAGCCATACCTGGCGATGGATTCCGCCCTCCACATCGGCGCGCGCGACGCCCGCCCCGATCTCTCGGCGATCACCTACTCCACCCTGCGCCTCCCGGCCCAGATCGCCGGGGTGCGCCTCGTCCTCCTGGGGCAGTCGGAGGCGGTCTTCGCGCGCGCGGGCTACCCCAACGTGATGGCGTGGCAGCGCGTCTCCGCCCCCGGTCGGCGGCGGATGATGCTCTACGACGGCGCGGAGACGCTGGCCGTCCTGATCGCCTCGCAGTCGGACATCGACGACCTGATCCCGATGCTCCTCGCCTACGAGATCGAGTGGAACAAGCTCCACCGCCACCTCGCGGGCACCCCCGCCCTGCGCGAGGCGCTGCTGGGGGACGCTGACACGGAGGCAATCCCCGCCGAGCTGACGGCGGCGATCCAGGAGACCCTCGGGCTGGACGACGCCGAGTGGTCGCGCCTGCGCCTCCTCTGGGACGGGCACGGGCTGGCGCAACTGGCACGGATCGCGGCGCACAAGAAGCACTTCGCCCTCCGCGTCTTCGGCGGCTCGGTCACCGATTACGACAAGGTCACCGGGCAGTGGTGGCACCACCTCCGCGACGCCACGCTGGAGGCGGGCGGGCCGGACCTCGAACTCTACCCCGGTCCGGTCTACTTCGTCTCCTCCAACACGCACAGCCTCGTTAACCTCCTCTCCGGCTACGCCGGGCTCCACGAGGACGCCCTGATCGAGTACGTGCGCGCCGACCACCCCGACCTCTGGGAGGAATACGCGGGCATCCGCGCGCAGGAGGTGCCGAGCAGCCGCGAGAACTTCCTCTATTACGTCGCCAAGAAGTATTTGCAGGGGCCAGGCAAGGAACACGAGCGTGCCGAGCGGACCCGGCAGGAGCGCGCGGTCGGGATCACCCACGTCACCAGCCGCCATCTCCTCGACATCCACGCCCAGGTGATCGAACTCCGCAAGCTCGACCCGGCCCTGCTCGACCCGCGCCTGCGCGCGTTGCCGGACCTCGAACGCCTGCGCGATAGCGACGCGCTCATCATCAACATCGACTACCCGCTCGGCTGGGCCGCCTACCAGATCCTCTCGGTCGTCTCCCGCCACCTCGAAGACCTGCGCGGCCTCTACGTGATGGGCAAGGCCGCGACCTTCAACGGGCGGATCGGCGACGTGATGATCGCCGACCACTTCTACGACGAGCATTCGGGCAACACCTACCTCCTCGACAACTGCTTCATCGCCCAGGATGTCGAGCCCTATCTCGTCTACGGCTCGGTCCTCGACCACCAGCGCGCGGTCGCCACCTACGGCACCTTCCTCCAGAGCGCGGGCTACATGGATGGCCTCTACCGCGACGGCTACACGGTGCTCGAAGCGGAGGCGGGGCCATACCTCGACGCCCTCTACGAGGACACCTTCCCGACCCGCTACCCGACCGGGGAGGTCGTCAATCTCTACGAGGCCCCGTACGAGGTTGGCTTCATCCACTACGCCTCGGATACCCCCTACTCCAAGGGGCAGAATCTCGGGGCCAAGAACCTCTCCTACATCGGCATGGACCCCACCTACGCCAGCACCCTCGCCATCACCCGCCGCATCCTCGAACGGGAGCTTGCGGCGTTGCGCTAGCGGGGGTGGGGGCGAGGGGACGTGGGCCTCAGGGACACAGAGACGCGGAGAACGGACGGGAGCAAGGGGGACGAAACAGGAGACACAGAGGCACAGAGGGGCACGGGAGGGGGACGATTTGAGGGAGCGGTGCCAACATCCATTGGTAAGGCCGAGGTCGCTGCCCCCGCAGCGGCGATGCCCCCTCTCCTCGGATGGGGAGAGGGGTGGCGCGTGAGCACCGGGGGGAGGGCCGCACCGGCGCTACACGATCGCCACATCCGTGGGTGGTGCCGTTGGACTGAAGTCCCGGCTGGATGGCCTGCGGCCACGAAGTCCGCCTACGCGGACTGGAGCAGCCCCCGACTATCCTGGTAGCGCGCAGCGCGGGTGAGGGTGCCCGCCATGCCACCGCCCCACCCTGCAATTTTCTCTCCAGTTCCTATACCTATCTGATAGGTTGACAGGCCATAATCCTGGTCGTATGCTCATCGCGCGTCCGGCAAACCCGAATCGGCAGTCCCGATGTCTATGCTCATGGGCGGTGAGCAGGGTGAAATAGGCGATGATCGAGAGCCCGCTTGAGCGGCACACGCTATCCGAACAACTGACCACACGCCTGACCGAGCTAATCACGACGCAAGGGCTCAAGTCGGGCGACGAACTGCCCTCCGAGGCGGACCTTTCCGCGCGTTTCGGTGTCAGCCGCGCCGTCACGCGCGAGGCATTGCGCGCCTTGCAGGAGCGCGGGATCATCGCGATCGCCAACGGGAAACGCGCGACGGTCAGGCCGCTGACGAGCGCGCCGTTACGCAACTTCTTCCATTGGGCGGTCAGCTTCGAGCGGCAATCGCTCGTGGAGCTATTGGAGGTACGCAAGGGTCTGGAGATGCAAGCGGCGACCCTCGCCGCGCAGCGCCACACCGCGGAAGATCTCGCCGCATTGCACGACACCCTCGCACGGATGGGTGCCGCCGTGCGCGACGCGACCGCGTATACGGACCTCGACGCGACGCTCCACCGGCAGATCGCCGCTGCGGCCCGCAACGAGATGCTGCAACACCTGATCACCTCGCTGCATGAGCCGTTCATGCAGCAGCTCGTCGCCTCGCTGCAACAGCCGCACGCCAAAGCCCGGACACGGGGTCGCGACCACCGAGCCGATCAGCGCTGGCGACAGGCGCTGCACAGCGAACACGAACAGCTCGTCGCCGCGATCGCGCGCGGCGATGCCGAGACGGCGGCGGCGACGATCGCGGCACACCTCGAGAGCGCCCGGATGGTCATCGCCCGCGATCCCTACCGATCAACCAGCGTAGCGGGGGTGCCGCGCGCGCCCTGAGCGGCAACCGTCGGTGTCGGGGGTCGCCCGTGTGGGCGCGATCCGCGACCGCGAGGTCGGTCCGGGCGCGCGCTGGATCGCGATGGATCAAAGAAGGGGAGCAGGAGAAGATCATGGCAGGGCAGATCATCACGCGACGCAGTAGAGAAGTTGCACAATAAGGAGGATGGGTATGCGACCCCTTCCCCGTACCGGGCGGTTACGCGGCGCGCGCCCCCGGCAACTGCCGATTGACCAGCCCGACGACGGCCCGGACCCGCGCGGTGT
>JAABUP010010676.1_pt1 | contig 10757 bp, 12 predicted proteins | sample 5559201 | NCBI WGS metagenome assembly JAABUP01 (sample SAMN10711887, study PRJNA513373) | rock metagenome | isolation source: Antarctica rocks | place: Antarctica | reverse complement strand
TATCATGCACATACCTCGATCTCTTTTCGCGTGATCTCATAATCCAGAACATAGCTCTTTTTCGCACCTGTATCCTATGTCCGATGCTCTCGTTGACTCAAATTGGTTGTCGACATGCTCAGTGCTAGGATGAAGTTAAGGCGCCAGGCCAATCCTTAGAATACGAGGATCCTCACTGTAGCTCTTACCGTGCTGTGTCCAGTGTACATACTCATAATCTCATAATTCCTACCGACGGACTTATGATTTGTAGCCAATCAAGCCTTGCCAGGTGTTCGCCTGGCGCGGACGGAGGGTAAGCCCCCTGTAGGATCGACAACCCGGTGAGTGGTCGCCTAGAAATTGCCTAGAAGCTTCACCGCCCAATCCAGCAACTTGTTTTCCATCATCAGGACGCCCATTCATATACCCTTTAGAGACTGTATTAGCCAGGCGCTTTAGTGCTGCTGGTGGCTCGATATTGGAATCTCCAAGCCTGACTCGTGTAAACGCCTTCCTTACTCATACCCTCGCAAGTACATACACTATGGACACTCGATGAAAGCTTTCAGATATCTATCTCACAATTGCAAGGTTCTTGATATTCGGAGAAGCCAGCATGTCTGCAAGTACTACAAATCCTGTTCTTCGACAAAACCAGGATGTGCTTCAAGACGTCCACCAACATCAGACGACTGAATTCTTGGGTGACTTGCGATGCGCTGCCTGCATTGAGGGAAACAAAAAATGCAGGATCAGAGAGTGGGATTCTCAATGTTTCCTCTGCGAGTATTTAGAAAGACAGTGCATTTTCACCAGAACCGTGCTCAAGACGGGTTCGAGACATGATATGACCTGGGACGATATGATCGGGCTTGCAACTCCAACACAGCAACGTTCTATTGGGCGGTATGTACAGAAGTGAAGTTAAAGAACTAGTATTAATGCCTTCTAGCACATCTAATCGATTACCAGTTGTTCACTTGGAACCACGGAACGATTTACACGACAATAGATACTCTAATTTAACCGACTGGAATACACCGGAGAGGAGACCCTCGCCTCCTTACTCTTCGCTGGTTGAACCCCAAAGCCATGCCCCAGGAGAAGAGATGAACATGGTGTCCGATGTGAGGCCACAACGACAATTCTATCCGAATCCCTATTACGGACCCTTGCCAATACATCAGAGTCAAGGTTTCAATGAGAATACGTCGAATGACATTGTTGAGAGTGCTGTTGAGCGCAATGGAACGGCGAATTCCAGTACGCCGCCGCACACGGAGAAATCAACTAGCACCGAAGAGCTCGAGGGACCTAAGACAAAGCGGGCCAAATTCCGAGACGACAGGCGAGTCGAAGTGGGCGTGGTCCGCCAAATTGGAGCGTGCTGGAGATGCAGACTCCTGAAGGAGCCCTGTGGGACTTCGAGTCCTTGTGATACGTGCCAAAAAGCGGCCTGTGCGATACATGCTAAACCACTCAAATTTGATCGACTACCATGTGAACGATGTCGCTTATATGATCTCTTACCCAGACTATTCAATGGTACTACTACTGGTTTTATTCCCATACCCTTTTCGTTTCAAGACGAACTCTCATCGACTGGCCAGCTTCTTCTTGAGAACTTGCGCAGACGTCATCGTCGTGAAGGTACTCTAATTGATTTTGCGCTTGGCTGTTTCCAATACTATATCACTGTTATTGATATACCAAAAGTAGGCAAGCTTCTGGATAAATTAGATGGCATTTATCTACACAGTAGCCGAGCAAAACCATCACGTTCGGAGTTCTCTTCCGCTATACTTAGTGTGTGTATCATCATGGTAATCACGGGGGCATTTCATAAATGCTATCCTCGATCTGCACCTGGCTTGAGTCTATCACAGAATCGATTTTTTTTACGGAAAGCTATTTCTACGGTAGAGGCTTTGTTCGCTCTAGGATCTACTACTTTAGGAGAAGATGAGTGCTTCAATGACATAACCAGCTGCACGGTGATTTCAATCGTTTCTGGGAACGGTACTTATCCTTCCCCTAGCATCATCCTCTCCACGGCACTGACAGGCGGTTCCAGTAGATACATCAGCTAGGGAAGACAGACCAGACATAGAACAGGACTCGACCAAAAGTCTCTATGAGCGAGTAGAGAAACTTCTGTTTATACATCCATTCGAAAGCTATGTCCCCGACATGTTGAGAAACCAGGACTCAAGCATCATGCAAGAAAATCCAGATCATTTGGGTCATAAAATCCCAGCATCCGATCCGCGTTCGCGAGACGCTTCAAGCTTTTATCCACAAGACATCTATGAGGACCAGCTTCAGAGAACGGCTGAGCCAGCAATGAAATCTCCTAGGAAAGACAATCTCGGAGCTTTGGGCGGAGAACTTGTGCGCAATTCTAGCGATGCAGACGACATATCCAGAAACTCCGTTACTCATGACCTTAGGGCTGAAAGATATGGACATGAGCTTAGGGACTCAAGCGAGCACTCTCTTTCGACAAGCAATTCGCTAATTGTGAGCTATTTGGAAGACATGATATGTAGAATCTGTAGTCATGAGTCAAAAACCCATTCGGAGGCTAAGTTTGTAATGGCACATCCCGGACGAGGGGCGTATACTAAAAAAAATCTTTTAGGAAACACCATTTACGTCACGAGAAGCCATTCAGGTGTCCACAAGAAGGCTGTTCACGAGCAACAGAAGGCTTCCCTACGCAAAACGACTTGGACCGTCATCTGAGGAGCCTCCATGATATAACAGCAGAAGGCGGCTATATGTGCGCGGTGGCGCACTGCGCCAAGAAGAACAAGATCTGGCCACGGTCGGACAATTTTCGTCAACACTGTCATCGTCTGCATAAAGATCAAGACACGCAGGAGCTGATGGAAAACTCTCGGCGAAAGTATTCCTTACACAGATCTTCTATCGACAATACACAGGCATCCATGGATCCTTAAATCTAGACGGTTGATGCTTCTTCTCCTAAAAGATATTATCCGAATCAAATAGGACCAGAGAATCAAAAATACCGGACGTGACGGATCTGTCTCCACTCCAAATGGCAAGCAAATCCTGAGAAGGATGATCTATCGGCGAAATGTTCACCCAACGCAAAACATTTCGTGCCGACTGGATATGATTCAGGCACTCATTGATAAGAGTGGAATCCGTGCATCGCTTATAGCTGCTCGCTATGAAAGTTACAGTGTACACCCCGATTTTACCGCTGGGCTTCAAGTAGAAGGACTTGTGATCCCTGCAACATCCACGGTCTCCCTCGTGAAACACTCTATGCCGCAGGAAGGAATCCCGAATTCTTCCAAATGGGGACATGATGCATAGCCTCCGAGGAGCTTGTGGCAGTAGAGACCAGCCACAAGAGCGTCCTGCGTGCGAGTCTGAGCCATTCACCAACAGAGCGATCGACACAAGCAATACCCGGTATTCCCGCGTCAGACCTCAAGACATGGGTCATTGAAGAAAGCATGGGATTCTGTATACACGGTGGCGCTTTGCTAGCTAATTCTACAATCGTACCACTTCCCTGACCTTCAATTGAACAAACAACAATTAGGCAAGTCGCATGAGCATATATCTTTAGAGCGAAGCCGAGCTAGCCTTCATTCTCATGTCCTGTGTAGCTAGAAAGCCATACCCTAGAATTAGTCCGAGGTGGTCTTCTGTTCTTGAACTTCGCATTTCGTTCCTACTATCCCATTTGATAGGCTCATTGCCTATTCCTTATCCTAGTACATTGATGAACGTAGCACTTCTCTTGGCATCTCGCACTTCATGGTAAATAGATGTTGACGCAAGACCCTAGAGCAATTCTCCCAACCAAGTCATTAGAGGCAACATTGGAGCTTGTCCATGGCGTAACGAGTCCCAGGTCCAATAAGAGATCGTAGATAGTCAATGGCTGGCGGTCGCACAAGGAACAGATATTTTGGCGAGCCGGGAAAAATTGCTGTCCGTTTAAAATTGCCCGTTTGGAAAAATTTACGAACATTCGTAAATGATTTGAAGAGCATATTCCCAAGCATATCACGATCTTAACGAGATATAGGATGCAAACACAGGCTGGCGGCCTGATACTGCCATGGAAGTCCACCGCTGCCGGTTCGTGCCATACCCGCCGTCTGCAATAAACGCCCTTGCATTTTCTCATAGCTCCACACCCACCCTACGCAGCAAAGGACCGCCAACCCTACGTCTTGCCATTGGTCGAGCAAATGGCGACATCGAGATTTGGAATCCTCTCAGGGGCGCATGGTATCAAGAGAGCATATTCAGAGGGGGAAAAGACCGAAGCATTGAAGGCTTGGTCTGGACACAGGATCCAGAAGATGTGGACAAAAATGGCTACAAGACGCCTGGCAGGTTGAGACTGTTTAGCATTGGCTACTCCACGGCCGTGACTGAGTGGGACCTCGCTGCAGGAAGGCCGGCACGTCATTCTTCCGGCAACTATGGGGAGATTTGGTGTATGGCGGCTCAGCCAAAAGATCATTGTCTCAAGACACCCACAAATGAGGCACACGGAAAAGACAGGGCTGAAGAGACGGACCTTCAGACTCAGTGTGTCGCTGTAGGTTGCGCAGACGGGGCCATTGTTTTGCTCAATACTGCCGAGGATGATCTACGATTCTCAAGGATCCTGGCACGCCCGGCGAAGAAAAGGTCTCGAGTGTTAAGCATCACATTCCAAAATCGGTGCACCATTATTGCAGGGCATGCAGACAGCACAATACGCGTCTACGATCTACGGAATAAGCAATCAATGCGAAATATGACACTTGGAGCTGGACCGAAGGACGGACCCAAGGAAACTCTGGTATGGTCTGTGAAATGTCTTAGTGATGGGACTATCGTTTCCGGCGACTCGACTGGGACCCTGAGCTTCTGGGATGGCAAGACTTATGCCCTACTGCAGCGAATCAATGGCCACGAGGCAGACATACTTGATGTTGCTGTCAGTGCAGATGGCCAAACCGTCTTTAGCGGTTCCTTAGACCGGAGGACTTCGATGTACAAGAAAATGGGAAGTGGTAATCTAGGTGAGAAACTTCGTTGGGCCAAGATGGCACATCAAAGATTTCATAAGCATGATGTGAAGGCAATGGCTACATTTGAGACCAAGAGCATGAGCGTAGTTGCCTCAGGAGGTACTCAAAGACTCATGACATTTAGTCTAGCACGTCGTTAACTAGGTTACAGGACTTGACACAGCACCTATCATCATGCCCATCCAGGAATTCGGTCGCGAGGAACATCGTACACTTTCAAGTCTCCCCCAGCAGCCTATCCTGCGAAGTAGCAGCCGGAAACGTCTTTTGGTGAGCTGGTGGGATCGTGAAATCAGTGTTTGGAGGATCGCGAGACCTCGGTCCAAAGACACTGATGGAGAGCATGCCTCAAACATTGATGAGACAAAAGGAAGGAAACTCGTTGCTAAGATAGCACTTCAGGTAGATATCGGTCTTTGGCTCCGCGGTGACTATGACTAAAAGTAAATATAGGGCGAAGACAATATTGCTGCTGTTGACGTATCTTCAGACGGCACCATGCTTGTGGTGTCGACTGTGGGTGAAATTAAACTCTTTCGACTGCGATTAAAACTAGGCAGCCTCAAAGTACAAAAGCTCGACGCCCCCTTAGAGATAGTCAAAACGGGCGCAAAATCGATCCATTTCTCACCAGACCAGAAGTGGCTGGCAGTGGTTAGAATTAACGACAGCATTCAGCTTTACAGGATCACAGAAAGCGGAAGCTCGAAGAAAACCCCTCGCCTACTTACTACGACAGTACTTCTTAAACGCTTGTCGCGAGACCCCATCAAGTCGAACTACCAATATGGAACGCTCGGAGCTTACGATAGGTCGATTACTCGTCTTGCCTTCTCCTCTGATAGTCGAATGTTTGCAGTCGGGGATATTTCAGGGTTTTTGGACACCTGGGTCCTCGAGGGTCATGAGGATTTGACCCAGGATTGTGAAGAAAGAGTCAAGAGCTCACGCCACTCCACGACGTCGGATGACGAGGACAGTGACGAAGATAGTGACGAAGAGCAACACGCCATCATCATTCTCGGCCAACATTGGATTCGCAACCCATCAGCCCCCTTACTCATCAAATTGCCCGCTTCGCCTTTAATCCTATCTTTCCGGCCAACCTCGACGCAATCTACCAAAGCCCTAATTAACGGCAGCTTAGGCGTACATCCTACACGACACACACCTCATCCCCACTCTCATGATCTTCCAAATGGGGAGGACCGACTCTTGGTTCTTACGGCAGAGAACCAATTATACGAGTTCAATGTGCTGTCTGGTAAACTATCAGACTGGTCTCGTAGAAACCCGACATCCAGTCTTCCTCAAGAGTTCCGAGACTTGAGAGATCGGGCTATGGGGGTTGTTTGGGATGTGCTGGGGGATAGTGAAAGAATATGGCTCTACGGAATATCGTGGTTGTGGATGTTCGATCTTTCAAGGGACCTGCCGGCATCGGAAGATCGGAACAGCAAGGCTCTGCTCACAAATGGGGAGCACGAAATGAAGCAGCTCAAAAGGAAAAGGGCTTACGAGAGTGAGGACGACGACTTCACCGCCCGTTCAAGGCATGACACTGGTGCTGGCAGCAGGATAGCCCAATCCAAGATTGGGTTGGGTATTGGCCCGAAAGTTCGCAAGATCCAGGGCGATGATAAAGGCGGAGGTAAACTGATAACCTCGGCCGCAGACCAAAGCCCTACGTCAGATGAGGAGAACGATTTCCTGTTAGCGAACGAAAATGACTCGAGGCTGATAAGCTTACGTAGGATTCCAGATGACTCCGAAGATGAAGTAGACGTGGATGGGGAGCCGTCTACGGCCGATGAGATGCGGACTACAAGGCGAAAGGCTCCAAGACCATCTCATTGGCACACCTACAAATATCGACCCATTCTCGGCATCGTGCCTATTGGCGGCGAGAGCGATGATGAGGCAGCAGAGGAGGGAGAAGGCGACTCAGAGAACGGCTCGCTCCCAAGCCTGGAGGTTGCGCTGGTTGAGCGACCACTGTGGGAGGTGGATTTACCGCCCCAGTACCACGGCGACCATGAATGGAATCAATGATGTACAGATATTCCGAATGTATTCCTTATGACCCATGACCAAATGGGCCACACCGCATCTCCTGGACGGTTTCTCCTCCTCTGCCACCACCAATCCTCTAGAAAGACCTCATCTACTCTAGATCTAGATTCCACAGAAGCTCAAACCGCCGCGCCCGCACGGTTCACGCTTGGCAAAGTCAAGCAAATTGAGCTTGCCGACACATGAAAGTCAAGCTTTGCTTGGCTCATTGGCTGAAACGGAATGACTCTTATATATGAACGGCTCGATGGGACTGCTTGCTCTGACCTGACCTACGAATTCCTCTTGGCTGCCTTTATATGGGTACGGTGTTAGTGCTGAGACACCACCATGAGGAATTACAACATGTCTTGTACAAGGCCTTGAAATCAGCTGACGAGGCAGGCAAAGAAGTACGCAACACCCTTTTCGTCCCAATTTCTGTAACAGATCTGATGGATTTCCTGGGGATTATTAAGTTGCAGATGGCACCATCGATCTCGTTGGATGCCACGTAATGCGCTAGGCCTGAACAGGTGGTCTTATGCTTGCGCGGCCTTCCATTCGTTGGGAAGTCTGCTCTCCTGCAGCTTGCGTACTGTATGTTGCGATAGTTGCGATATCTGGGGACGACAGAATCAAATGATCTCAAGAGCAGGCCAATTTACGCTCCGATTTACGGTCATAGATTAAATACCAGTTCACAGACAGAAACATTTCGATTGTCCCCATTGCTGCCTTGCAGGCCGCAATCAAGAAGGGTCTGCCCAGCACAAGGCGACTCACAAGTCGTAGTCATCACGTTGGAAGATTGATTCTCGCCGGTCACAAGGCATCATCTGAGCATCACAAACGAGGTTCTTCTTCGGTCTGCTGGTACAGAACGTAAAGAGCTCGAAACAAAAGGGAGAGCGCAGCATCAGTCAGCAGATACACGATCGCTGATTGGGTGATATTCTGGGCTTACGCAAGACTCTGCGTACGCGTTCAAGATCCCGCAAGACCAGACTTCGAGTCCACCCCAATTTCAAAGACACTTCCCTTGGCAGAGCTTCGTCCTCACACTTGGTTTGGAACCATCCTTGTTCCTCTTATTCACTCTTCTCCTCTCTTTCCACTTCTCTCGTCGGCGACAGATTCTCATCTTCGGCGACAGCAATTGAGAGGGAGTCGCATTCGATCGTGGCGGGAGTGATCGCTCGGCAGTGCACTTGACTGCGGCGCAAGGGCCCTCCCCAAAAGCCTCTTCAACGAATCTACACCACCGCATCTACACACCTTCATCCAGTGGCGATACAGACTCAAGAAGAGTGAAAGACTTGAGGTACAACGATTCTGGAAGGCAATATGGGCGACTTCAATGGTTCTCCTCAAAGAGCACCACCTCCACCTCCTACAGCTCCCCCAACGCAGCAAAGAAAGTTCAATGCGACAGACCTCACGCAGCAGTTTGAGCAGCTCCTGCGGACGCAACGACTCAATCATCTATCCTCTCGATCACGGTCGGGCTCTCCAGCATCCAGCCGACAGTCCTCCCACTCATCACGGCCGCCCTCTCACCACGCACCCTCTCACCACACACCTCGGCGACCCTCCACAGACTCTACAAACGTTCCGCCTTCATACTCATCACTGCGAAATCTACCCAAGATCGCCTCGCCACCTCAGGATGCCACATCGCTCAGGTTTCGCAATCTCCTTGTTACCCTCTCTGTCAATCCCACCAAATACGAGAACCCTGGCTTGTTGGATGAGGCTTTAGCAGTCATTCCATTAGATCGAATATATGGCGAAGCAGAAGATGAGAGTCAGTTTATGCAAGCACAGGCAGCAAGTATTGGTCCGAACGCAAAACCGGAGTGGGGATACCAGGACTGCGTAATTCGAGCACTACTTAGGTGAGTCAACCTTCTTTGGATCATCTACATTGAGGACCGGTCTAACGTCTGATATTCAGATGGTTCAAAAACTCTTTCTTCCAATTCGTCAACAATCCTCCATGTTCCATTTGTGGTTCGCCAACAGTGGCCGCTGGAATGGCTCCACCTACACCTGATGAAGCAGCTCGAGGCGCGGCAAGGGTTGAGAATTATCGATGTTCTGCGGGCGACTGTTTAGCATATGAAAGATTTCCACGGTTTGGAGATGTGTGGGCACTATTGCAGTCAAGGCGTGGTCGGTGCGGTGAATGGGCCAATTGCTTTAGCATGCTCTGCCGAGCTGTTGGAGGCCGAGTCAGATGGGTCTGGAATGCTGAGGATCATGTGTGGACTGAGGTCTACTCGGAACAGCAGAAAAGATGGGTACACGTCGATGCATGCGAAGAAGCGTGGGACAAGCCAAGGTTATACGCCGAAGGTAAGCATTTCTCCCACCGCCCCTTTCATGATCATTCCTGACTTTTGAAAACTAGGCTGGGGCAAGAAGATGTCCTACTGCATTGCCTTTTCCATCGATGGCGCCACAGACGTAACGAGACGATATGTTCGCAATGCTGCCGATCATGGCACCGACCGGAATAGATGTCCAGAGGAGGTACTAATGTATATCACCAACGAGATCAGACGTATGCGGCGAGAGACGATGCTCAAGGATGAAAGGAAGCGCCTCATTATCGAAGATGAGCGCGAGGAGAAAGAATTAAGAGGTTATGTGGTTCAGGCTCTCGCAGCATCGATCGGCAATATGCTGCCGGGAGGTGCGACTGGATCGCTGCCAGGAGGAGGGACTGGATCCGGCGGGGAAGAAATAAAGCTACCAACCAGGACTACTGGTGTAGAGGCATGGAGGCAAGCAAGAGGCGAAAGTGGTACCAGGGGCAACCCACCTCCTCGATCGCCCAGGGAAGGTCAATGAACCAAGTCACACCATAAGCATTCGGCCACTCTGCCACGCCATCACCACTACACAACGATACCAGAACCGTCATATCAGGGATCAGCGCTTGCATAACCTCACGGCGTCATGCTTTTCCATCCATTGCGACGGCGTCCCGGCAATTCGCATCGTTTATATCCACCATTGCTACATCATCCATTTGTTTTCATATACCATCAGCTATCGGTGTGGGCGGCCTCCTGACATACCTTATTCATGCGAGAGAGGCAGGAATGCCTGGCGTTCTACATGGGCTTAGATCCGGATGGGAGTGGGCTCGGCGGCATTGATGTGTTTCTATTACGGCTTGATGCGATGAAGGAGCGAATGGACAGGTCGCACGATATCATGTTCATATCTGATAGTAAAAATTGAATGGACATCTGAACGTCAATTTCATCACAAAAACACAAGAGTAATTGGCCTTAACCCAATTCGGGATTTGTTGAACTTGGGCTGTCGTATCTCTCGTCCGGGCCGGGTCGAACTTTGTCGACTACACTTGAAAGTCGAATTTCTTCGAGATTTGCCGACAGGGTCGAGGATCGATGTCGAATATCTAGCTCTGAGAAAACTCGAGAAGGCTCGAACTTGCATGCCGAAGAACATCGATGGCTCCACGTCCTGTTTCGCACTACGATAATTTCGATTTTCAAATGAGTAGCCAGGGACATCTTTTCATGGGCGCGAGTATATCTCATGGAGGCATCGCTGTATTTCCAGCTTGATAGATACAAAGTATTCCGCCAGAGACCACATTACGCCGTCCATTCC